>Ga0315297_10001167_pt1 | contig 15947 bp, 17 predicted proteins | sample YL17G15_0_MG_FD_203628 | JGI IMG/M metagenome (GOLD analysis project Ga0315297, IMG submission 203628) | Sediment microbial communities from Yellowstone Lake, YNP, Wyoming, USA - YL17G15_0 | ecosystem: Environmental > Aquatic > Freshwater > Lake > Sediment | place: USA: Wyoming | collected... | reverse complement strand
TTCCTCTGCGCTGTTATAATTAACGCCATCCCAGACGAACTTTTTCCCATCAATAATGATCAAATTATTGGGCATATCGTCCACTCCTTATGTCTCTCACTCAGAAAATCTTCATTCCTCGAATAAACACATGTCCAGCAAGAGGACGAAAAACTGCGTTTATAAAATACTAAGATATCTCATGTTTTTCAATGCTCCGCACAGATTCGTACACATAACCTGGAACCTTTTCAGGAAAAAGAAATTGAGAAAGAAATGTTCTTTCGTAAAAAAGTTGAAGATCGGCCAGTCAAACGATAGAAGCTCTTTAAAAACAGTTGCATAAAAAAGCACATCGGGTGCAAGCCGTATCTGGTATGGTTTTGCTTGCCAACAACGCCAACCGGAGGGCGAGACCCGATGCAATTGCATACTATCTCAGAGTGAGGTCGGTTGTCAATAGTGGACACCAAATATATTTTATGCTGCGAGTCGTTTTTCATAGAACCATCGTTCAAAGGCGGCCGGAGACAGGAACCGGAGCCTGGCCTGTTTCCTTTGCCGGTTATAGAAAATCTCGATGTACCCTGTAATGTCCCGTATAGCCTCTTGTCTGGTTGCATACCGGCAATGGTGGATCTGTTCGTTCTTGAGCACGCCCCAGAAGCTTTCCATAGGGGCATTGTCGTAGCAATTTCCTTTCCGGGCCTGTTGGAGGCCCTCATCCCGAACCGGTCAAGCAATGAGGAATACTTCTGAGCGCAATACTGGCTGCCCCGACCCGAGTGGTGAATCAAACCCTCTGCGGGTCGCTTGGCGGCTATGGCCCTCAAGAGGGACTGGCTGACCAGGTTCTTCGTCATACACTCTGCCATGGCATAACCTACGACTTCTCCGGTAAAAAGATCCTTATGGCCGGCAAGATACAGCCAGCCTTCCTCAGTGGGGATGTAAGTGATATCGCTCAGCCAGATCTGGTTCGGCGCGGATGCCTCAAACTTCTGATCCAGCAGATTCTCCGCCACGGGCAGAGAATGCCGCGAGTCCGTCGTGGCCTTGAACCGCCGTTTTTGCCGGCAACGCAGGCCGAGCTTCCGGCGAATCCGCTTGATCCGGTGCACACCCCGAATTGCCTCAAATAAAATGTTACCCAAGGAGGCGATGAATCAGGAAGGCAACTATTTCTTGACAGTTTCCACGCGAATCCTATATGCTCCGACGCGAACTGGAAGGGGAGTTCGTTACCACGCTATTTCATTAAAAAGATGGGGATGTAGCTCAGCTGGGAGAGCGCGGCGTTCGCAACGCCGAGGCCAGGGGTTCGATCCCCCTCATCTCCACCAAAACGAAGAAACCATCAGGTTTCTACTGCTTCGCCAGGTTTCAGCTCCGGAGGTTGTACACAAAGTGGTGCACCCGGAGCTGAAATTACGGCAAAGCGCTCAACTCCGACCTGCCTTTTTCGTCATTCCTGACCGTCTAACTTTTATTTCAGGAGGCGTTTGCCGGACACGCTGCAGATAACTTCATCCAGGGGGGAACTCAACTACAGATTTTGTTGCTTTTTTGCAAAGGGATTTATTTTTGACGACTTCGTAAAAAGTCGAAAATGCCCAAGAATCGTCATTCCGGTGAAAACCGGAAGCCAGAGATTTCAACGCGTTACAAAAACACTGGACAACGGTTTTCACCGGTGTGACGACTTTTTACGAGAGCGTCATTTTTGACAGAGGCTGAATTCTTCGAGGAACTCCTTCAGCTCCGCTTTTCCCAGGACTCCCATCCACGCGAACTTCACGCCCTGGCGCCGGAAGGGTGCCGATGTTTGCGTAGATCCGGGGGCCGGGATATCGGAGACAGTCTCGAATTTCACTCTTCCCGCGTTCGGCGTTTCGGCGAACATTTTGAGGAAGCCAGATGCCTCGAGCTCTGTCGGGGACCCCTGGTAAATGAAGGCAGCGCCGCCCAGGCTGATGTCGACAAGCTGGACCTTCCGTTCCCCTCCCCCATCCGTGGCGGGCGACACGATGACAAAGGTGCCGCTCCGGACGGCGAACCGCTGGTGCTGCCGATGCTTGAATAACCTCCGCCAGATATTAAAGATATTGGCCATGCCCCTGTCTCCTCACTATACTAAGCGAAGCTATGGCAGAAAATCAACAGGTCATTGATCCTCTTCCGTCGCCTGGGGTAAGGGTGCCATATGGAATTAACTTCTTTAAATCTTTACGATCTGGTAAAAAAGAAAGAGGCCCGTCTTGAATGCAAAGCAACGTATCGATAGCACAGCCGTAAAAAACCCCGGGCCAGCCAGTGGGGAGAACAGAATGATTACGCTTTCATTTAAACTGAAGAATTCCGAGAAGTCAAGATAAATGTGGGTTCCGCGGTTCGACATGGTTACGCGACACACTGCAAAGGTTCCTGCCTGAGTAAGGGCCGCGGGGTGTGAGTTTTCAGTCCTTGAAGAGCTTCGTGAACCGCCAGGGTTTCCGTTTCTTCCAGCTCCCCCGGTTCCAGGCGTAGCTCGCCAGAAGCGGGAGTACAGAGGTGGCCTCCGCATAGACCATCTGCTCGCAGCTGCTGTCCACCTTCCCCCAGGAATTGGCCTCCTTCAGCGTGGGGCTGGAGCAGGCGCCGTCGCGGACGTCGGCCACCGTGATCTGGACTGCGTACTTGTGCATCGGAACTTTTTTCCCGAGGATCTCGGCGCAGACGACCGTGTCCTGGGCGAAGTTCTTCGGCGTGCCGCCGCCGATCATCAGGAGGCCTGTCATCCCCGCTTTGATCTTGACCTGGGTCAGTTCCCGGAAGTCCTTCACCGAGTCGATGGAGACGTGCGCCTGCGGGTGCTTCTCCTGGTGGAGGACGAGGCCGAAGCCGGCGCTGCTGTCCGAGAAGGCGGGGCAGAAGATCGGTACATCGTGCTCGAAAGCCGCCTGGACGAGGGAATCCTTCTTCACTGCGTGTCCGGTCAGGTAGCGTCCCATCTCCCGGATGAACTCCCGCGAGGAATAGACGCGGGGGGTGAGTCCGTCGGCGATGGCTTGGATAGTCCGGTCGCAGACCTGGAGGTTCTCCTCGTCGATGTAGGTGTCGTAGATCCGGTCTATGTAAAGGCGCCGAAGCTCCCGGTCGTCGACGAACGGCGTTCCCTGATAATGGCGGAAGCCCAGGGCCTCGAAGAAATCCATGTCCACCACCGTCGCCCCCGTAGCGACGATGGCATCCACCATGTTGTTCTTCACCATCTCCACGTAGATCTGCATGCAGCCCGCGGCGCTGGTGCTGCCTGCGATAGTCAGGATGATGCCGCACTTCCTTTCGGAGAGCATCCGGTCGTAGATTCCGGCGGCCGTCGCCAGGTCCCGGGCGGTGAAAGACATTCCTTTCATTGCCTCGATAATGGGCGTAGCGTCGAACGAAGTGATGTCGATGTGCCGGACCGGAATCTGCAAATAGTCTTTCTTTTTCATGACCTCCCCTGTGTGATCTTTATTGGGCCTGCCGGAAATAGATAGGGGCGCTGTCCCCCTTTTCGTTTCCAGCGGGCGGCATTATACGAGGAGGGGCGGGCAAAAGTCAATGAATCTCTATTCTCCTGCAGCGAGACCTTTGCCCGATCCTCCCCCAAATTCGGCCTTGTCACGGCGGCCGATATCTGATACTTCCCCGCCATGGACAGGGGAAACATGAGGGATATTCTGACCGTTTCAAAGCTCAACGAACGGATCAAGTCGCTCCTGGAGGAGGGTTTCGCCGTCGTCTGGGTGGAGGGCGAGGTGTCCAACCTGCGGCGGCCGGCCTCGGGTCATATCTACTTCACCCTCAAGGATGCCAAAAGCCAGATCCGGGCGGTGATCTTCCGAAACCCCTTTGCACGTTCCTGGGGCCGGACCTCCGGTTTCGAGGTCGAAGAGGGGATGAGCGTCGTCTGCCGGGCGCGCCTCACCGTCTATCCTCCCCGCGGCGAATACCAGCTCGTCATCGATGCGGTGGAGCCGAGGGGGCTGGGGGCCCTGCAAAAGGCTTTCGAACAGCTCAAGGCCCGACTCGAGGCGGAGGGGCTCTTCGCTGCGGTCCGCAAGAAACCCCTCCCTTTCCTGCCGGCAAGGATCGGCGTCGTCACCTCGCCGACCGGCGCCGTCATCCGGGACATCCTGACCGTCACCCGCCGCCGCTTTCCCTCGGTGGACGTCCTGATCGCCCCGGTCCGCGTCCAGGGGACGGAGGCGCCGGCGGAGATCATCCGGGCCCTGGGGGATCTCCAGATCGCCCGGGGCGTCGACGTGATCATCCTGGCCCGGGGCGGCGGCTCGCTGGAGGACCTCGCCCCGTTCAACGACGAAGGGGTGGCCCGGGCGATCGCCCGTTCCCGGATCCCCGTCATCTCGGCTGTCGGTCATGAGACGGATTTTACCATCGCCGATTTTACTGCGGACCTCCGCGCCGCTACCCCCTCCGCGGCGGCCGAGCTCGCCGTGCCTCTCCGGGCGGAGCTCATGGAATCCATCGAAACGCTCCGCCTCCGTCTGATCCGTTACCGGCGGCGGGAAACCGAACGCCTCCGGGAACGCCTCGCGGGACTCTCGGGAAGGCTGCGAGATCCGAAGCGCCGCCTCGCCGACATCCGTATTGCCCTGGATGACAACGTCGAGCGGATGAGGATATCCCTCGGCCACCTGCGGGCGGTCCGCCGTCAGGAATGGCTCAACCTTGCCGCCCGCCTGGAGCGCCTAAATCCCCGCTTGCGGATCATCGCAGGGCGCACGTTGCTGGGCGCCCTCGGGAAGGCGCTGAGTGCGGTCCGGGAAAAACAGGCCGATCAGCGGAAGAGTCGCGTGGGCTCCGCTATTGCCCTTCTCGATTCCCTGAGTCCCCTTGCCGTCCTCAGACGGGGCTACACCGTCACGCGGCGTTTTCCGGATGGTCTCATCCTCCGGCGCGCCGAGGATGTCGTTGCCGGACAGGAGGTAGCAATCCTCCTTGCCGCGGGCAGTCTGCATGCAAAAATCACAAGAATCTTCAAGGAGCAGTCCGATGGCCAAGGAAAAATTTGAAGAAGCGCTGGAAAAACTCGAAGAAATCGTCCGCAGAATGGAAGCGGGGGATATGACCCTGGAGGAATCCCTCAAGGCCTTCGAGGAAGGGATCAAGCTCTCCCGCCTGTGCGCAAAAAAACTCGACGAGGCCGACCGGCGCGTTGATCTCCTCCTCCGACAGGGGGACGAGCTCACCACCCGGCCGTTTGCGGAGGAGGAACGTGAAACCCAATGACGGCTTTTCGCTGAAGGAATACCTTGTCGAGCGGAAGGCGCTGATCGATCGGGCTCTCGCCGGTTATCTCCCCGGCGAGGGGAACGGGCAGCCGGTGATCTTCCAGGCTGTCCGCTACAGCCTCTTCGCGGGAGGGAAAAGGCTCCGGCCGATCCTCTGTCTGGCCGCCGCGGAGGCGGTCGGGAGGGAGGCCGGTGCGCTTCTGCCGGTCGCCTGCGCCCTGGAGCTCATCCATACCTACTCGCTCATCCACGACGATCTGCCCGCGATGGACAACGACGATTACCGCCGGGGAAGGCTGACCTCGCACAAGGTCTTCGGCGAGGGCATCGCCATCCTGGCCGGCGACGCCCTCCTGACTGAGGCCTTCCGCCTCCTCACCCGCCGGGAGCTGATGCCCGGCATCTCGCCGGAGCTGCTCTTGCACGTTACGGGCGAGATCGCGGAAGCGGCGGGATATTTCGGCATGATCGGGGGCCAGGTCTTGGACGTCCGTTCCGAAGGGGAACCTGTCGACCTGGAAACCCTCCACCTGATCCACCGGCTGAAGACGGGGGCGCTGATCCGCGTCTCTCTCCGGACGGGGGCGATCTTGGCCGGCGCTGCGGGGACGGAACTCGCTTCTCTGTCCGACTACGGTTCTCAGATCGGCCTTGCCTTCCAGATCGCCGACGACATCCTGAACGTGGAGGGGGACCGGGCGCTTTTAGGGAAAGGAACGGGGAGCGATGCGGCCCGGGGAAAGGTCACCTTTCCCGCCCTTTTGGGGATCGAGGCGTCGCGCGCCCGGGCCGAGGCGCTCATCATCGAGGCGCTCGCCGCGCTGGCCTCCTTCGACGACCGGGCGGCGCCTCTCCGCGCTATCGCCCGGTACATCCTGGTGCGAAATTCCTGAAAGGGATGCAAAAGCTGTCGGAGGGCCGGGAGCGCCCCCCGCCGGCCGTTAAAATCGTGTTGAATTGCATGCAGAATCAGCGTATAGGGCGGGGGAATTCCCGTGAATAGAAAAAGAAGATCGACAACGATGTCTGAAAAAGAGAGTATACTGTCGAAAGTCCATTTCCCCGAGGACATCCGGCGTCTCGGCCTGGCGGAGCTCAATGACCTCGCCCGGGAGATCCGGGAGATGATGATCGCGACCGTCTCCCGGCGGGGCGGCCACCTGGCCTCCTCCCTGGGAACGGTGGAGCTGACGCTTGCCATCCACTACGTCTTCGATACGCCGCGGGACCTGCTCGTCTGGGACGTGGGGCACCAGGCCTACGCCCACAAGATCATCACCGGCCGGAAAGAATGCTTCGACACCCTCCGGCAGAAGGGCGGGATCAGCGGCTTCCCGAAGCGGGAGGAGAGCCTCTACGATGTCTTCGATGTGGGACACAGCGGGACTTCCATCTCCGCGGCGGCGGGAATGGCGGAAGCGCGCTGTCTCAAGGGGGAGGATTTCCGGATCATCGCCGTCATCGGCGATGGTGCGATTTCCGCCGGGATGGCGTTCGAGGGGCTCAACTGGACCGGAGACCGCCGCAAGAACATGGTCATCATCCTCAACGACAACGAGATGTCCATTTCCCCCAATGTCGGCGCCCTTTCCTCCTATCTGAACCGGATCATGACCGGCCAGACGGTGACCCGCATCAGGACGGAGGTCAAGACCTTCCTGAAATCGGTGCCCGGCATCGGCGAACAGATGCTAAAGTTCTCCCGCCAGGTGGAGGAGTCCCTGAAGACCTTCTTCGTACCGGGCGCCATCTTCGAGGAGCTGGGCTTTACCTACGTGGGACCCCTGGAGGGGCACCACCTCGACCACCTCATCAAAAACCTGAAAAATGTGAGAAAGCTTGAGGGGCCCGTCCTCGTCCACGTCGTGACGCAGAAGGGAAAGGGTTACCGGTTTGCCGAAGATGACCCCTCCCGGTTTCACGGAATTCCCCCGTTCGACATCGACACGGGGGAATCCTTCGCCGCCAGCCGGTCGCCCACCCCCTCATACACCGATGTTTTCGGCCGGACGATCGTGGCGCTGGCTCACGAAGATCCGCGGATCGTCGCGATCACGGCGGCGATGTCCGAGGGGACCGGACTCGACCGATTCGCCCGGGAGTTCCCCGCGCGGTTCTATGACGTGGGGATGGCCGAACAGCACGGGGTCACCTTTGCTGCGGGGCTCGCCACCCAGGGGTTCGTCCCGGTCGTGGCGATCTATTCGACCTTCATGCAGCGCGCCTATGACCAGATCATCCACGATGTCTGTCTGCAGAAACTGCCCGTGGTCCTGGCGATGGACCGCGGAGGCTTCGTGGGGGCGGACGGTCCCACCCACCACGGCCTCTTCGACTTCGCCTTTCTCCGTACCGTCCCCGGCATAATCGTCATGGCGCCGAAGGACGAAAACGAGCTCCAGCACATGCTGAAGACCGCCGTGACCTGCGGCTGCCCCGTCTCCCTGCGCTATCCCCGGGGGGCGGGGGCCGGTGTGCCGCTGGACGAGCATCCCCGACCCCTCCCCATCGGGAAGGGCGAGATCCTGCTCGATCCGCCGGACGCTGCGCTTGCCGTCGTCGCCATCGGCGCCTGCGTCCATCCGGCGCTGGCCGCCGCCGAACTCCTGAAAGCCGAGGGGATCCCCATCCGGGTCATCAACGCCCGTTTCGTAAAGCCGCTCGATGGAGAGCTCCTCTGCGGCACGGCTGAGAAGCTGAGAAGGGTCATTACCGTCGAGGAGAACACCCTGATGGGGGGGTTTGGCAGCGCCGTTCTCGAACTCTTCGCCGAGGCGGGGATTTCCGGCGTTGCTGTCCGGCGGCTCGGCATCCCGGATGAGTTTGCCCAGCATGCGACGCAGAAGGAACTCCGGCGGCTCTACGGGATCGATGCCGAGGGGATCGCCGCGGCGGTGAGGGGGATGGTTGGGGTCTGATCCCCCGGGGGTAGATGGTGAATACGAAAACACCGAAAATCCGGCTGGATTGCTTGCTCGTCGAGAGGGGGCTGGCCGGGAGCCGGCAGCCGGCGCAGGCGCTGATTCTCACGGGGACGGTTCTCGTCGGCGACCGGCCGGCGGACAAGGCGGGGATGCTCGTCCCTGCCGATGCGGAGATCCGGATCAAGGGCGAGGATAATCCCTATGTGAGCCGGGGGGGTCTCAAGCTCCGGGGGGCTCTCGACGCCTTCGGTCTCTCTGTGCAGGGACTGATAGCGCTGGACGTGGGGGCCTCCACCGGCGGCTTCACCGACTGCCTCCTCCAGGCGGGGGCGGCGAAGGTCTACGCCGTCGATGTGGGCTACGGACAGCTGGCCTGGAAGCTTCGGGAAGACCCGCGGGTGGTCGGCATCGAACGGACGAACATCCGCCATTACGACGGCGCCGCCATTGCGGAAGGGATCGACATTGCCGTGATCGACGCCTCCTTCATCTCGCTGAAGCTCGTCATTCCCCCTGTCCTGAAGCTGATCAGGGGCGGCGCGATCCTCGTCGCCCTGGTCAAGCCGCAGTTCGAGGTGGGAAAGGGCGAGGTCGGGAAGCACGGCGTCGTCCGGGATCCGGAGCTCCACCGGCGGATTCTTGAAGAGATCGAGGCCTTCTGCCGGGGTCTCGGGCTTGAGGTTTTAGGGAGCTCAGACTCCCCCCTTACTGGTCCCGCGGGAAACAGGGAATTCTTCATCTGCCTCAGGAAAACGCCGGGCAGCGGAACAGCGGGAGGCACGGGAGAAAACTGATGGGTGTGAAACTGGCGAAGACAGCCGGCTTCTGCATGGGGGTGAAGCGGGCCGTGGACATGGTCATCGACATGGCCCGCCAGAAGGGCCGGGAGATCATCTACACCTATGGCCCCCTGATCCACAACCCCCAGACGGTCGAGCTCCTCCGGAAACGGGGAATCGTTCCGATCGGGAGCCTCGACGAGATCGACTGCACCCCCGCCGGGGCCGTCATGGTCGTCCGCGCCCACGGAATTTCCCCTGCCGAGAGACAGAAAATCAAGGAAAAGGGCTTCCGGATCATCGACGCCACCTGTCCCAAGGTGGCCCACGTCCAGGCGATCATCCGGAAGCATGCGGCCGCGGGTTTTACGGTCCTCATCGCCGGGGACCGGGAACACCCGGAGGTTAACGGCCTGTTGGGCTTTGCGGGCGAGGCGGGGATCGTACTCGGCTGCCCGGAGGAGGTGGAGCGCCTCCCCGAGCTGGCGAAGGTGTGCGTTGTCGCCCAGACGACGCAGAACATGGATGAATACGCCGCCATCGTCCGCAGCATCCGGAAGCGGTTTCCGGATGCGGTCGTCTTCGACACCATCTGTGACTCCACGGAGAAGCGCCAGACCGAGATCAAGGCGCTTGCCGCCGGAACGGACGCCGTTTTCGTCGTAGGCGGCCTAAATAGCGCGAACACGCGGCGGCTTGCGGAGCTGGCAAAGCTCCAAGGTAAGCCCGCCTTCCACATCGAAACCGCCGACGAACTGCAGAGGATCGATATCGAGCCCTACCGCCGGATCGGCGTCTCTGCCGGTGCTTCGACCCCCAACTGGATTATCGACCGGGTAGCGGACCACCTTACCGGCCGTCAGGGAAAGAAGGAGGAACTGCTCCGGCATCTCTTCAGGATCTGGGTCTTTGCCGTCCGCACGGACATCTACTCCGCCGCCGGCGCCGGCTGCCTGTCGCTCACGGCCATGCTCCTCCAGGGGCTGCGGGTGAATCCCCTCCACATCCTGACCGCCTCCCTCTACGTTTACTCCATGCACGTCCTCAACCGGTTCATCAACCGGAAGGCGAGCAGCATCAGCTCCTTTCGGGAAGAGTCCTATCTCCTTCATGAGAGGATCTATGTAACGCTGGCCGTCGTCTCCACGATCCTCGCGCTCGGCGCCTCCCTCATCGCGGGGCGGGCGCCCTTTATCCTGCTGTTCATCATCTCGCTCTCCGGCGTCCTCTACAATACGAATCTCCTGCCGTCGGGATGGAGATTTCAGAGCCTGAAGGACATCCCCGGTTCGAAGAACATCGCCACCGCGGTCGCCTGGGGGGCGGTGGCGGCTCTTCTGCCGCGGCTCGAAACCGGACTTGCGCCTGCGCCCGGCCTCGCGGTCGCTTTTTTTTTCACCGCCGCCCTCGTCTTCATCCGTTCCGCGCTGTCGGACATCCTCGGCATCCAGAGCGACCGACTGATCGGCCGGGAGACCATCCCCGTCCTGATCGGCGAGGGCAGGACCTTGCTGCTCCTCCAGGGGATTTCCGGTCTCCTGTTTGTTCTTCTCCTTGCAGCCTCGCCAGCCGGGTGGACGACCCCGCTTAGTTTTGTACTATTGTCATCGGTATTTTATATATGGATTTGTTTCAAACTTTATGATAGAAGGTCCGGGTTTTCCGGAGTCGTTATGGAGGGCTTGCTGGAGAGTAGCTACATCGTCGCCGGGGTGAGCGCCCTGTTGTGGCTTATGGCGATCAGAGGCATGACCGCCTGAAGCAGAGGTGTCGTGATGATGAAAGCATGGGGAGCTGCCGCTTTAGCCATTCTGCTCGTGGGTCTCTTCGGCTGCGGGGGGCTCCGCTATTCCCATGTCTCGCCGGAGGCAAAGGATTTTCACCCCCAGCGGATAGCCGTCTTTCCTGCCGATGTAAAGACCTTTCCGGAGGCGAAGGGCTCGATCGACAGTCTCATCTCCGAGGCCCTGAGCGAGCGAAAGTGGTTCGCTGCCGTCGTCGGGGGAGAGGAGATCGGCCGCCGTCTGGAAACTGATGAGGCGCTCAGGCAGGCCGTTGCGGAGTACCTGGCGAAGCTCGACAAGGTCAGTTTCTCCGATCCGGCATTGAGCGGCAGGATCGGAGAGTTGACCCGCGTCGAGGCCTTTGTGCTCGTCCGGGTCGATTACTGGAACTATACGAAGGAAAACGACAAAAAGGTGGGCAAGGTCAGCCTCAGCCTCACGCTGATCGAGGCCGGGACGGGAAAAATTTCCTGGACGGCGGGCCACCAACGGGCAAGCGACTACCTGATCATGAAACCGGCCCTCCCCGATGTGGCGAGGGATATCATCCGGGAGATGATCGACTATATGCCGCATTGACGATGAGGACGAAGCATTCCGGTTGCGGACAGCCCGCAGCCGGCAAGAAGAGGGAGGAATTGGGGATGAAGGAAGAGATACGGAAGGCGATCGACCTGATCAGACCCAATCTCCAGGCGGACGGCGGGGATGTGGAACTGATCGACGTGGGAGACGACGGGGTGGTGAAGGTGAAGCTGGTCGGGGCCTGTCACGGCTGCCCGATGGCCCAGATGACATTGAAGAACGGGATCGAGAAATTCCTGAAACAGCAAGTTCCCGGGGTAAATTCCGTAGTTTCCGTCTGAGACGACCGGATTGGACCGGGAAAGATAGATAAAAAAAGAAGGAGAAAAATATGGCGTATATAATCACCGATGAATGCATTGCTTGCGGTTCCTGTCAGGATGAATGTCCCGTCGAGGCGATCAGCGAGGGGGAAGACAAATACACTATCGATTCCAACCTATGTACGGACTGCGGCGCGTGTGCTGAACAGTGCCCGGTCGAGGCGATCACGCCCGGTGAAGAGAAGTAGATCCATAGCGGATCGGACAGAGAAAAGGGGAAACGCCGCACCGGAAATGGACCGCGGCTTTCCCCTCTGTTTTATCGTGATTTCTGGTGTTTGAAGCCGATCTTTGCCGGGCTCAGGATCTTTTTTCGACCATGCACATCTTCGCTTCGCTGCCGGAAAACCAACTCGCGCCTTTGGCGCTCAGACATGTTTTCCGGCGGGCGCTCCACTGCGGCGGCATGGCGCCCGAAGAAATCTCCGAATCGCCCCTCGCAAAAATCGGCTTCATTCAAGGAATGACGCTCTCGTAAAAAGTCTCAAAAGCCTTGAATTGGGGACGGTTTCGTAAAAAGTCCGCAGGCAAGGCGCGCGAATCATGAGGAATGAGGCGTACTGTGGTGTACGCCGCAATGACGAAGGATGAAGCGCAACGCAGCATCCGGACTTTTTACGTAGCCGTCAAGGAATGCTAAGGTGGTAGAATGAATCGATTCGTCACTTTTGAGGGCATAGAGGGGTGCGGCAAGACCACCCAGATCAGGCTCGCGGCGGCCTGGCTTGCCGAGCGCGGCATCCCCGTCCTTGCGACCGCCGAACCCGGCGGGACGCCGCTCAGCCTGAAGATCCGCGAGGTTCTGCTGAAGCGCGGTTCCTTCGCGATCGGCGCCGAGGCCGAACTGCTCCTCTTTGCCGCCGCGCGCGCCCAGCATGTACGGCAGGCCATCCTCCCGGCCCTCCGGGCGGGGCAATGGGTCCTCTGCGACCGCTTTGCGGACGCCACGCTCGCCTACCAGGGCTTCGGCCGGGGACTCGACGCCGCGTTCATCCGCACGTTGAACGACTTTTCCGCATTTTCGCTCAAGCCGGATCTCACCCTACTATTCGATCTACCAGTGGAGGCCGGTCTGGCGCGGGCTAAAAAGCGAACGGCCGGCATACGGCCGGAGGCGGCGGAGGACCGCTTCGAGCGGGAAGACAGAGCGTTTCACGGGAGGATCCGGGACGGGTATCTGAACCTCGCGGCCGGGGAGCCGGAGCGCTTCCGGATCATCGACGGCGCGGCGGATGTCGAGACGGTCCACCGCAAGGTATGCCTGCGTCTGGCGGAGCTGCTTTGAAACACCCCTTTCCCGGGAGGCGAAGGAAGGCATGACATTCAAGGAAATCTACGGCCACGAAAAACCCGTCGCGATTCTCCGGAGCGCCATGGCGAAAAACCGCATCGCCCACGCCTATCTCTTCTACGGGACGGAGGGGGTCGGCAAGAGGACCACGGCGTTCGTTTTCGCCAGGGCTTTGAACTGCGAGGAGGAAAACCCGCCCTGCGACGCCTGCACATCCTGCCAGAAGGCGGAGCGAAATACCCACCCCGATATCGTCACGATCACTGCAGAAGGCCAGTTCATCAAGATCGGCGCGGTCAAGGAGCTCCAGGAACAGATGAAGTTCCGGCCGCGGGAGGGGAGGAGGCGGGTCCTGATCATGCCTGAGGCGGACCGGATGAACGCTGCGGCGGCCAACGCCCTCCTGAAGACTCTGGAGGAACCGTCGGCGGGGAACATCCTCCTCCTGACGACCTCCCGGCCCCACGCCCTCCCTATGACGATCCTCTCCCGCTGCCAGCATCTCCGCTTCACCCCCCTGCCGCGGGAGACTGTGGCCCGTTTCCTCCGGGAGAAAGAGTCCCTGGAGGCTGCCGCTGCGGAGGCCCTGGCCGCGTCGTCAGGCGGCAGCATCGGCAAGGCGCTGGAGATGAACCGGGAGGACTACCTCACGCTGCGCAACGGCATTCTCGAACACCTGGCCGAAGAAAACCCGACCGATCCCCTGCAGCGTCTCGCCTTTGCCGGCCGTTTCGGGACGGAGAGGGGGGAAATCCTGGAGAGGCTTCACATCCTGCGGACCTGCTACCGGGATGCCCTGGTCTTCCGGGAGACCAGAGAAACGGAAAGACTGATCTTTCGGGACCGGGCCGGGGTCATCCGGACTCTCGCCGGACGACTGCCGGGACGCGAACTTCTCACCAGCATTGCTGCGGTGGAGGCGGCCATGAGCGCTATCGATCAGAACGCCAATAAGTCGTTGACTTTGGAAGCGCTGATGATTAAGCTCGCCTGAGAAAAAAGGGATAAGGGATAGAGGCTGAAGGACCTTGAAAAATATCGTCGGCGTCAAATTTAAAAAAGAGGGGAAGATCTACAGCTTCAACGCGGCCGATCTTCCGCTGAAGCGGGGTGATCTCGTTGTGATCAGTACGGACAGCGGCCTGGCCATCGGTACGATCGCAACGGACATAAATACTGCCCCGGTTGAGCAGTTGGCCGCCAATCTTAAGGATGTCCTGCGTCTGGTGACGGAGGATGATCTTCGGACACGCGAAAACAACCGGAAACTGGAGCAGGAGGCCCGCCAGTTTTGCATCCGCAGGATCGCCGAACGCCAGCTTCCTATGAAGCTGATCGATGTGGAATGCCTTTTCGACCAGACCAAGATGATCTTCCACTTCGCAGCTGAGAGCCGCGTGGACTTCCGGGAGCTGGTGAAGGACCTTGTGCAGCGGTTCCGGACCCGCATCGAGCTCAGGCAGATCGGCGCGAGGCAGGAGGCCCGCATCATCAAGGGACTCGGGATCTGCGGACGGGAGGTCTGTTGCGCGACCCTTCTGCACAATCTCGACCGGGTATCGGTCAAAATGGCCAAGGAGCAGAACATGTCGCTCAACCCCGAGAAGATCTCCGGCCTCTGCGGCAGGCTGATGTGCTGCCTGGGCTACGAATATGACGGCTATGCGGACATGAAAAGGGACATGCCGAAATGCGGAAAGATGATCCAGACCCCGGAGGGATGGGGAAAAGTCATTCGCCAGAACGCCCTCCAGGGGGAGGTCGTCGTCATCCTGGAAAGCGGGAAAGAGGCTACCTTCAAGGCGAAGGACATCCCGGAAAAATAGGGAAGTTATGGAAAACGTGTTTTATATCACGACGCCGATATACTATGTGAACGCCTCGCCCCACATCGGGCACGCCTACACGACGATCGTCGCCGACGTCCTGGCCCGCTACCACCGCCTCCGCGGCTGCCGGACCTTCTTTTCGACCGGGACAGACGAGCACGGAGACAAGATCGTCGAGGCGGCCCGGATGGCGGGCGTCACTCCGCAGGAATACGCCGATAGGATCAGTGCCCAGTTCCGGAACCTCTGGCCGGAGCTCTCGGTCGCGAACGATTACTTCATCCGGACAACCGACCCAAACCACGTGGAGACGGTCCGGTGCATCCTCCAGAAAGTCCACGATGCGGGGGACATCTATTTCGGCCGGTACGAGGGGTTTTACTGCGTCGGTTGCGAGCGTTTCTACATGGAAAAGGAGCTCGTCGACGGCCGGTGCCCCCAGCACGAGACGGTCCCCGAACACCGCAAGGAGAGCAACTACTTCTTCCGGATGAGCAGATACCAGGAGTGGCTTATCCGCCACATCGAGGAGCACCCGGACTTCATCCGCCCGGAGCGCTACCGGAACGAGGCTTTGGCCTTTCTCCGCGACCCCCTGGAGGATCTCTGCATCTCCCGGCCGAAGAGCCGCCTCACCTGGGGGATCACGCTCCCGTTCGACGAAAACTACGTGACCTATGTCTGGTTCGACGCCCTGATCAACTACGTCACGGCGATCGGCTACCCGGACAGCGATAACTTCCGGACCTTCTGGCCCGTGGCGCAGCACCTGATCGCCAAGGATATCCTGAAACCCCACGGGATCTACTGGTCCACAATGCTCAAGGCCGCCGGGATCGAACCCTACCGTCATCTCAACGTCCACGGCTACTGGAACGTCAATCAGAACAAGATGTCCAAGAGCCTCGGCAATGTCGTCAAACCCCTCGATCTGAAGGACAAGTACGGCCTCGATCCCTTCCGCTATTTTCTGCTCAGGGACATGGTCTTCGGCCTCGACTCGAGCTTCAGCGAGGAAGCCTTCGTCCAGCGGATCAACTCCGACCTGGCCAACGACCTGGGTAATCTCGTCAGCCGGACGATGACGATGGCCGTCAGGTACGGAAACGGCCGCGTCCCGGAACCTACGGAAGCCGCCGCCGAAGACCGTTTCCTTGAGGAAACGGCGGCAAGG
>Ga0315297_10001166_pt1 | contig 15951 bp, 14 predicted proteins | sample YL17G15_0_MG_FD_203628 | JGI IMG/M metagenome (GOLD analysis project Ga0315297, IMG submission 203628) | Sediment microbial communities from Yellowstone Lake, YNP, Wyoming, USA - YL17G15_0 | ecosystem: Environmental > Aquatic > Freshwater > Lake > Sediment | place: USA: Wyoming | collected... | reverse complement strand
CGTGTCCCCCTTTTCACAACCGTGCCCGCTCGGCCTGCCCACGCCTCCCTCCGGGAAGCACCCCGCAGCTCTCCTCATTCTAATTGGTGACTTACGCCCGGGGGTGGAACTGGTCGTAGACGCGGCGCAGCCGTTCGCGGCTGACGTGCGTGTAGATCTGGGTCGTCGTGATCTGGCTGTGGCCGAGCATGAGCTGGACCGACCTCAGGTCCGCCCCGCGCTCGAGGAGGTGGGTCGCGAACGAATGCCTGAGGACGTGGGGACTGATCATCGCGGCGAGCCCGGCCTTGCCCGAGTACTGCTTGAGGAGCTTCCAGAAACCCTGGCGGGTGAAGCCCCGGCCGCGGCGCGTGAGGAACAGGAACGGGCTCGGCCCCGCCTCGGACCGGGGCCTGACCTCGCGGAGGTACCTTCCGACGAAGCCGCAGGCCGCGCGGCCGAGGGGCACGATCCGCTCTTTTCCTCCTTTGCCGCGGCAGATGAGGAACCCCTCGTCGAGGTTGACGTCCTCGGGCTTGAGCGACACGAGCTCGGAGACGCGGAGCCCCGCGCCGTAGAGGACCTCGAGCATGGCCCGGTCGCGGAGCCCCTGCGGCGACTTCTCGTCGGTCGCGCCGAGAAGCGCCTCGACCTCCCTGACCGTCAGGAACTTGGGCAGCGAAAGCCAGGTCGAGGGCGACGTGAGCTGGGCGGTCGGGTCCTTCTTCAGGAAGCCGCTGAGGACGAGGAACCTGGAGAAGGACCTGAGGGCCGAGATCAGCCGGGCCATGGACCTCGCCGAGAGCCCGGCCCGGCTCTCCCCATGGACGAACCGGACGACGGTCTCCTCGCCGACGCCGGCCCAGGTCAGTTTGTTCCTGCCGAGGAAGGCCAGGAACTTCTTGAGGTCCCGGGAATAGGACAGGATGGTGTTCTGGGCCAGGCCTTTCTCGACGGCGAGGTATTCGAGGAACAGCCGGAGGGCGGCCTCGGGCGAGGAGGAGGGGCTCTTCATGTGAAGAACGGGTTGGAGAGCTTCTCCTGCTCCACCGTGGTCCGGGGCCCGTGCCCGGGGAGGACCAGGGTCCGGTCAGGCAGGACAAGGATCTTCTCGCGGATGGATCTCTCCAGGTCCTTCCAGGAGCCGCCGGGGAGGTCGGTCCGGCCGACGCCGCCGTAGAACAGAGTGTCCCCCGAAAAATAGACCCCCTCCCCGAGAAACCCGACGCTCCCGGGCGTATGCCCCGGCGTATGGATCACGCGCAGGGACGACCGGCCGACCGGGACCTCGTCCCCGTCGACGAGGAGCCGGTCCGGGAGGGGCGATTCCAGGACGCCGAGGAGCAGGCTGAGCTCGATGTGCTCCGGCCCCTTCAGCAGGTCCGCGTCCGCGGAGTGCAGGTAGAGCGGGACGCCGTACTTGTCCTTCATCTCGCGGTTGGCGCCGACATGGTCCACGTGGCCGTGGGTGTTGAGGATGAGGGCCGGCTTGAGCTCGAGCTCGGCCACGGCGTGGACGATCTTCCCCGGCTCGGCGCCGGGATCGACGATGGCACAGGCCCGGGATTCCTCGCAGTAGACGAGGTAGCAGTTCGTTTCCAGGGCCCCGACCACGACGATCTCGTACTTCATCCCTGAACCCCGACCCATCATAATTCGAGAGCTCGAGGAGAGTCAAGAAGCGAGGCGAAGGCCGCTCGATGCGGTCCGAGGCTCAGGGTGTCGCGGAGCGCTTCGCCCGCAGCCGGGAGGCCAGGTAGATGACGGCCAGGGTCAGGGCCGCGGCGAGCACGAACAGGAGCGCGACCGCCCGCGCCGCTTGGCGAATGACGCGGCCGGCGAGCTCATCGACGTTGGCCAGCGCCTTCCGCCGGAGCTCGTCGACCTGCCGCACGAGAGCGTCGCGCTCGCGGTCGATCTCGGCGACCATGGCCGCGCGCTCGCTCGTCAGGTAAGCCAGCGTCTCCATGCGCTGCCGGTCAACCGAAGCGAGCAGAGCGATGCGCTCGGCCTTGATCTGGCCGCCGGCGGTGTCAAGAGTGCCACGGATCCCCTCCGGCGAGAGGAGCTCATTCGTCCGCTCGGTGAGCTTGTCTACGGAGGCGAGGGTGGCCAGGACCCGTTGCACGTCGCCCTGTTCCGCGAAGTCAGCGGCCATCAGCTCGGCCTGCCAGCGCACGGACTTGGGCAGGTAGGCGGCGTAGATGTCCAACCGCGTGGCGAGGTCGGCCACGCTGGCCGGGAGATCGGCCACAACCTGGAACACGCTGGTGTCCAGGCCGCCCGCGGCCATCCGCATCAGCTCGGGCAGAATGGAGGGCCGGGATGAGATCGGGCCCGTGATGGGATGCTCTCGCGCCCAGCGCTCCACCGTGAGCTTCGCGCGGTCGAAGCCCTCGGTGGTCGCGGCCGTAGGCTTCGCGGCGGCCTCGATCTGCATGCGGATCCGGTGAGCGGCCTCGAACGCGACAGGCTGCAGCGAGCCGAGCTGGTCCTTCCACGCCCCGGAACCCACGGCCTCCTCGAGCTGGATGGACAGGGACCAGGCGTCGAGCGCGGCGGCCAGGGGGTCGGAGTAGAAGAGCGCTTGATAGAACGCGGGGATGACCTCGATCTTCCAGAGGAGCGCCCGCCGCCTCGTCGAGGCATCCGGGCTCTGGGCCCCGATCCGGTCCGCCGTTGCCTCGATGAGGCCCGGCACGCTGATGGCGAGGACGTTGCTCATCGTTCGCAGGTCGGCGGCGCTGGCCTTGCTGCCCGTGGCCTCCATCAGCGCCGTGGGCCGGGCGCCCCCCTGATGGACGCTCGTGCATCCCCCTCCGGCGAGGGCAAGAAACCCGAACAGGCCCCAGACCGCGACGTTGTTGATGGAGAGGCGGTTCATCCGTTCACAGCCCATGGCTCACCCCCGGTGGAGAGAAATATCCTGTACTCGCATAGCCTTGAATCGCCACGTTCGGCCACGCGATCGATCCTTCCTTGCACAAGATGAGGACAGCCCGATCACGATGATCCCGGACTTCTTCCCCGCAGCCGGGTCCATGATAATTCGAACGCTCGATGGGAGTCAAGAAGCGAGGCGATCTCAGGATCCATCGCAACGCCCCTGCCGGGATTCGCAATGACGAGTATACCGACGATCCCCTTTTCTATCGGCCACTTTCGGACTTTCCGGGAGATTGACAGGGCCGCACGATCGGCGATATGCTCCATCGCGCGAGATTCTCATGGTGGAAAATATCTTCTATCGTTTGGACCCCCTTCTCGTCTGTATGACCCTCATGGTCCTGTTGTTCGCGGCAGCGGAAGTCGGGTTTCTGGCCATGAAGAGGCAGCGGCCCGGTTCGGAGAAGGTCGAGAACGCGGATATCGCCCTCATCCTTGGCGCGGCGCTAACGCTCCTGGCTCTCATGCTGGGATTCACCTATGCCATGTCCCAGGGCCGATTCGAAACGCGAAGGCAGCTGGTCATCGACGAGGCCAACGCGATCGGCACCACCTATCTCCGGGCCCAGACATTGCCGGAGCCCTGGAGTTCCGAGATCCAGGACTTACTGCGCCAGTATACGGCGCTGCGGGTGGAGATCGCCACCAGGAAGGATTTTTCTCCGGAGAGGATCCGGGAATTCGACCGCAGGTCAAAGAACCTGCATGGTTCGATGTGGTCGCGCGCAACCGTCCTGGCCAGGGAGAGGCCCAGTCCCATCGTATCGATCTTCCTTCAGACCTTGAACGAGACGATCGACCTTCACGCCAAAAGACTGGCCGCGTTCAGGAGTCACGTGCCGGTCTCCATCTATCTGGTGCTTTTCGGCATTTCGGTCGCGGCCACAGGACTTATCGGATATTATTCCGGGACGCGCCGGCGGCGAATATGGAGCCTGACCGTGACCTTCGCGATCCTCGTGGGGGCGGTCATGTGGCTGATCCTGGATCTTGACAATCCGGTCCGCGGCTCCATCAGAGCCTCCCAGCAGAGCCTGAGTGATCTGCAACAAGACATCGGCCCGCCGTCGCGGGAGGCGATAAAATAGACAGGCCCCGGCGAAAGGCCGGGAGTGACATCAAGGGAGGCCGGACAAGAGCCATGAAACGCACGAAACAACATCTCCTCGCCCTGACCGCCTTCATCGCCGTCTTGGGCCTGGCCGGGATCGTGTTCGGCCAGGATCTCGAGCCGCGGGCGTATTCGGCCGCGCCGGTCGGCGCGCGTTTCCTGGTCATCGCCCTGGCCTACTCCTACGGCAATGTCCTGCTCGATCCCTCCGTGCCCATCACGGACGTCAATGCCAAGATAGGCCTGGGTGCCCCCGGCTACTTGGAGACCTTCAGACTGTTCGGTCGCGCGGCCAGCCTGGCCTTGGTTCTCCCATATGCCTCGGGCAAATTTAGAGGCCAGGTCGGCGAGGAAGTGGACCGCCGGACGGTCACACGTTCCGGCTTCGGTGACCTCCGGATGCGCTTCGCCGTGAACCTGCTGGGCAACCGCGCCCTCTCGCTTCAGGAGTTCGCCCGCCGCGCCCCGGCGACGACGCTCGGGATGAGCCTGCTCGTCGTGATGCCCACGGGCCGGTACGATCCATCCCGACTCATCAACGTCGGGACGAACCGCTGGTCATTCAAACCGGAGTTCGGCCTGTCACATCCGATGGGAAAATGGGTCCTGGACCTGGCCGCGGGGGTGTGGCTGTTCACCGACAACTCGAATTTTTATGGGGGCCAATTGCGCACCCAGGCCCCGCTTTGGACTACCCAAGGGCACGTAAGTTATAGCTTCCGTCCCGGCCTGTGGCTGGCCTTCGACGCGACGTACTATGCTGGGGGCCGGACCACCGTCAATGGCGTCGTCAAGGATGACCGGCAGGGTAATACCCGGGGCGGTCTCACGCTGGCGGTCCCGTTCGCCAAAGCCTATTCCCTGAAGTTCAGCTGGTCGACGGGCGTCATCACGCGCATCGGCGGAAAGTTCACCGCCTTCGCGGTGGCGCTCCAGTACCGCTGGTTCAGCAACTAAAGTTCCACGGGCTTACGTCCGTGGATCCCAATCCTGGCAGGTTCGGGATTGGTCTATCCCCAGAGCCGGTTACGCCATTCTCCCACGGATCCAGGGCCGTGGGACCCCGCGGAGGGGGCTGACTCAGAATCCAGACTCCCCCAGGGGGCGGGGCCGCGCCGGGGGGTTGTCGTAGAAACGTGCGTATGATATATTGGCTGTCCTAAAATGAGACCCTTTCAAAGCAAAGAGGATCCGTCATCGTCCGGGCGCCGCCCCCTGCGCCTCGTCTGCCTGGCGCTTCTGCTCTGGATCGGGGTTGCAAGCACCGCCGGCGCGGACGAACCATCGAAGGAGTTCTGGCCCGAGATCGATACCTGGCTGAGGCTCTCCCCCGCATGGCGTCTTTCGATGTTCACGGCCGTATCAAAGAATATCGAGACCGCCTACCGCGAGGGAAACCTGCTCCTGCAGGCAGACTACGCGTGGGGGAAGGGCAAGAAGCCCCATATGAGACGGATGCTGGACGAAGCCCGGACGGCGCAGATGAAGCGCTTTCTCCTCCGCGGCGGGTATCTCAGCGGGAAGAGCCTCGATGACCAGGGCGAGGCGTACAGCGAACGGACGGTTCTCCTTGAACTGCACGTGAGGACCCCGCTCAAAGGCAACATCCTCGTGTCGCATCGGCTGCGGTCCGATTTTCGCTGGCTCGGGGGTGACCACGAGTTCTCGAACCGGTTGCGTTACCGCCTGATGGTCGAGAAGGAGTACCTGGCGGGGCGCACTTCGATCGTGCCCTATGGGAATATCGAGTTCTATTACGACTCGCGCTACTCGGTCGTGAATCGCCTCCGGGCCGTCGGGGGCGCCACCGTATCGCTGTCGCGGTACTTCGGGCTGGAGGGGAACCTCACTTATCAGCACGACTCGCGATCGTCGGTCACGAACGTCTGGGCGCTGAGCGTGATCCTGCACCTGTTCTTCGATGTGAGTCGGGCACGCTAGGGCTCCGCCGCGGGCGAAGAGGGGCGCGGCTGCGGGAGGCGGCCGGCTGCCCAGACTTCGTCCCCTGCCCGGCGGCAACCGGCCGGGGGGCGCCACGCGACGATTCGGGCCCGGGAACCGGCTCAGAAGCCGATCACGCCATAGATCTGAAAGCCCTGGGTCTTGGCGCCGAGCAACCCCTTGTAGTTGGAATTGCTCTTCTCCACCGAGGTGTCGTAGTATTCATAGGTGACGCCGACCCCTAACGACTTCCAGAAGTAATAATCCGCGCTGATGTCGAACCGTGTGGAGTCGAAGTGGATGCCCGCAGAGGAGTCGCTGTACTTGAAATATCCCGCCTTTCCGTAGAGGTAAAGCCGCGGCAGGATGTAATAGTTGAAGCACACGCCGAAGGCGGGGACGGGAGCCCAGGGATCCTTATCGACGGCGAGGCCCGAAGGATCGGCGTTCAGCGAGAACTTCCAAAAATGGAGGCAGGCCCCTGCCCAGAGGCCCAGGTCCCAGCGCTCCCGGTGGAACAGATAGAATTTCAGGGCCAGGTCCAGATAGTTCTGGGTGAAATTGGAGCTGACGGTTTCGTTGATCGGGAAGACGACGTCGCCCACGGTGATGTCGCGGTCGATCGTGGAGCTGCCGGAGCGGGCGACCCTGTACCACTCCCCCTCCACGCCGAACCATTTGGCGATCCGGACATCGGCCTTGGCACGGAAGACGGTCGCGTCCTTGGGAATGTCCAGAACATTCTGTATATCGATCAAGGTCCCCTCTCCGTTCTCCCCGTCGACGCGGATCTGGCCGGCGGAGCTTGCGAAATACGACCCCAGCCGGACGGAGAAGGCGGGCTTTTTCGGCCAGACCTTGGCCGTCTCCCCGTCCGCCCAGACCACGGCGTTCAGGGCTACGACCGCCAGGAGAACGCCCCACATCAAAAAAAGCTTGTTCGGTCTCATCGGTCCCTCCCTATTTCCGGAATTCCCACGGCCCTATCCCGGGACTCCCCGAAGGCCGCGGGCCAAAGCCGGCCGGGCCGGCGTTAGACTTTTCGGGCGTTCATCAGCGTCTGCGGCTGACCGGACGTTTCGACATCGACCTTGCCGCTCTTGTCGACGACGATCTTGGCAGTGGCCAGGATCTTGCCGCTTCCCTTGCCGTTCGCGTCCAGGACGAGCTCGATGTAGCTGTAGATGTACTCCAGGGTGTTCGTGTCGCCGACCGCCTCCTTCATGAAGACGGGGCGCTCGGTGACGAGCCTGACGATCCGGCCTTTTTCGGCCGGGGCCGAGATGGCAAGATAGATGGCGTACTCGTAGGACTGGGTCGTCTTGATCTTACCCATGTTCCCGCCCGCCAGGGCCTTGTAAAGAGCGTCAGGGCCGCCCTCGGTGAGCATCTTCTTGAATCCGGCCAGCTCTTCTTCCGTCGCCCAGCGGTCCACGGTCATGTTCAGCCGGGTCGACTTGCCGGCCGCCGCGCCGCTGCCCCAGGTCATCAGGTTGGCGCTGAACTCTTCCTTGGCCGCTTGGGCCGGCTCCTGGGATGTCAGGGGCCCGGCGGTCAGGATGAGGCCGGCGACGGCGAGCAGAGCCAATGATCTCATTCTCATTCTCTTCATGTTCACTCCTCTCTGAGACATGTTGCCTCCCCAACGGGGTTCGCCCGGGGCGGTCAATCCGATGGCCCAAAGGCTAGCGCACTTGGGCACCTGGGTCAATAGGACCAAAGGCCTATCCGTCAGGGTTGAGACCCCCGCGTTCCGAGGATGGGTCAAGGCCCGGTCGACCGGGTGGATCATCTTTGAAAATGACCATCGGCGGCTCCGGCCCGGATATGATCAGGTCCGAGGACCGGATGCGACGAATTCCATTCGTTGAAAAAGACGCACGATTTACACTATCATAAGCTCGCAATCATCATCTTAAGGCAGGGAGACAGAGAGATTCTCACCCCGGTCAACCCTCGTCCCGGGTTCGCGATCAGGAGGGATGCGCGATGAACGCCTGGCTTTCCGGATATCAGAGAAGCTGGTTCCGTCACGACCTCCTGGCGGGCGTTTCGGTCGCGGCGGTGGCCTTGCCCGTCGCCATCGCCTATTCGCAGCTGGCGGGTGTTCCCCCGGTTTACGGGCTGTACGCCAGCCTCCTGCCGCTCGTGGCCTATGCCCTGCTCGGTTCGTCCCGCCAACTCATCGTCGCCCCCGACGCCGCCACATGCGCCATGGTCGCGGCCGTGGTCGCCCCGCTGGCCGGCCAGGACATGGCGCGATACGTGTCCCTGACGGCGGCGCTGGCCGTGATCGCCGGAGTCATCTGCATCCTGGCCGGCTTGGCGCGCCTCGGGTTCCTGGCCAATTTCCTGGCCAGGCCCATCCTGACCGGCTACATCAACGGCATCGCCATCTGCATCATCGCCGGCCAGCTCGGCACCCTGTTCGGGTTCCGGGTGGCGCCCGCCGGGTTCTTCCGCCTGCTCTGGCGGTTCTTCTCGAAGCTGGGCGAAACCCACCTGCCGACGCTCGCGGTCGGCGCGGCGACCCTGGCCCCGCTGCTGCTCCTGGCGCGCGTCGCGCCCAAGGTGCCGGGGCCGTTGGTCGCCGTTATCCTCGGCATCGCCGGTTCGGCGGTTTTCGGTCTGGCCAAGTCCGGCGTGAGGCTGGTGGGGAGCGTCCCCGCGGGATTTCCGGCCCTGGCCATCCCGGCCGTCGGCGGACAGGATTGGCAGCCGCTGGCCGTTGGCGCGGTCGGGCTGGCGTTGATCAGCTACAACAGCGCCATGGTCACCGCCCGCGGGTTCGCGGTCAAGAACGGCTACGATATCGACCCGAACAGGGAATTCATCGCCCTGGGCGCGGCCGACGTCGGGGCCGGGATCCTGCAGGGCTTCGCCGTCAGCGGGGCCGACTCGCGCACGGCCGTCAACGACTCGATGGGCGGCAAGAGCCAGCTCACCGGGCTGGTGGCAGCCGCCGTGCTGGCCCTGACTCTGCTCTTCCTGACCGGGCCTCTCGGTGAGCTCCCCATGGCCGTGCTGTCGGCGGTCCTGATCAAGGCCGCCCTGGGCCTTTTCGACCTGCCCGGCCTGGCCGCCCTTCGCCGCATCAGCCCCAGGGAATTCCGTCTCTGCCTCGGCACCCTGCTCGGCGTCATCACGGTCGGCGTGCTGCCGGGTGTGGCGGTCGCGGTCGGGGTGGCCCTCACGCAGCTCCTGGTCCTGGCCTCCGTGCCGCACGACGCCCTGCTCGGCCGCGTTCCGGGGACGAACGACTACTACGACCTGGCAACCCACCCCGGGGCCGAGACCTTCCCGGGCCTTGTCATTTACCGTTTCGATTCGTCCCTGGTCTTCTTCAACGCCGACCGTTTCAAGGCCCGCGTCCGGGCCGTCGTCCGGGAGGCGCCGGGCCCGGTCCGGTCGTTCCTTCTCGACGCCGGGACCATGCCCTACATGGATACGACCGGGGCCGCGTGCCTCGATCAGGTGCGCGGCGATCTTGAGCGGGAAGGCATCGCCATGGTCCTCGCGGCGGCGAAAAGCCCGGTCCGCGCCATGCTCGACCGGGCCAGCCAAGCCGGCCGGATCACCCCGCCCCGGATGTTCCCCTCGATCGCTGCGGCGGTTGAGGAGCTCGCGAAGACCGGTCCGTTCGGACTTCCCTTCCCGGCCGCGAAATGATATATAATGCCCGTCATCATAAGAAATCAGGCTCATGATAGGAGGATTTTCATGAAAAAGACCGCACTCTTCTTCCTCATGCTCACCCTCACGGCAAGCCTGGCCCACTCCCAGGTCCTCATCGCCCTCCTGTTCGGCGACAAGCTCAACTCGGACCGCTTCCAGATGGGGATCCAGCTCGCCGGGAACTTCCAGAACGTCACGGGCTGGGAGGGGACCAGCAACCGGTTCTCCATCGGGTTCGGGATCTACGGCGAGCTCAAGCTCACCGAGAAGCTCTCGCTCCAGCCGGAGCTCCTCTTCAAGGACCCCCGCGGCGCCGACGGGGTGCCGGGGCACACCTTCGATAACCCGGACCTGGATCCTCTTCTCGAGGACGCCACGGTCTCGATGAAGCTGGCCTACGTCTCCATCCCCATCCTGCTCAAGTACCACCTGAGCCCCGAGTTCAGCATCGGCTTCGGGCCTCAGATCGGCATCCTCAGCAGCGCCAAGAATGTCTATTCCGCCAAGGTCTATCAGGACGGCGACCTCAGCTTCAAGGAAGGTCTCTCATCTTACCTGAACGACATCGACATGGCCCTGGCCTTCAACTTGGAATACAAGATCACGAAGACCAAGAGGCCCCTGCGCATCGGCCTCAGGTACTATCTCGGCCTCAGCGATATCATCAAGGACAACCCGGGCACGGCCGTCAGGAACTCCGTCATCCAGATCAACCTCGGGATCCCCATGGGGAAGGCCAACAAGGACCAGCAATAAACCGCGCCGACTCGGTCGGGATCATGGCCGGGTCCGGAAGACAGGTCCGTTATCGGGAGGGAGCATCATGAGGATACGTTCCGCCAAGGGGGCTGGCCCCTTCATCGCTCTCATTGCGCTGACCGCGGCCGGGTGCGCCCGGGTGCCCGCCGGCCGGATCAACGCGGACCGCATGGACTTCGGCCAGGTCGTCCAGGATTCCTGGAAACGCCAGGCGCTGCTCAACGTCGTGCGGCTGCGCTATGGCGACGCGCCCATGTTCCTGGACGTCGCCTCCATCATCAACAGCTACTCGCTCGGAGGCAGCGTATCCGGAGGCGCGTCGTTCCAGAAAGCGCCCTCCTCCGACACCTTCTCTCTGGGCGCCGCGGGCTACTGGTCCAACACGCCGACGGTGACATACCAGCCGCTGATGGGGGACCGGTTCACCCGGTCCCTGCTCCAGCCCGTCCCCCCGGCGGCCGTCTTCCAGCTGATGCAGGGCGGCCTTCCGCCGGGGCTGGTGATGACGACCATCGTCAAATCCATCAACGGGTTGCGCAATGACAGTCTCGGGACGGCCGGCGATCCCGGTTTCCGCGAGCTTGTCGAGGCCTTGTCCCGCCTTCAGAGCTCGGGCGCTCTCGGGAACCGGATCGAAGCCCGCAAGGACGGCAGCGCGCTCATCATGATCATCCGGAGGGAGGGCGCGGCCACCCCGCCGCCCGAGGATGTCCGCCGCGTGCGGGAGTTGCTCGGACTCGGGGAAGGCATCAGCGAGATCGAGGTCGTTTATGGCATGGCCCCGCGGAACACTTCCGAGGTGGCCATGATCACCCGGACGATGTTGGGGCTCATGATGGAGATGGCGTTCGCCGTCGAGCTGCCGAGCGCGCAAGCGGCTTCCGCCGTTATGTCGCCCGGCGCCGGGCAGGCCGGCCACGCTCAGGCGGCTCTGCGCATGCGCATCCGGTCGGGGACGGCGGCGCCGGAGAACGCTTACGTTGCGGTGCCCTACCAGGGCTATTGGTACTGGATCGACAAGACCGACGTCACGAGCAAGGGCACCTTCACGTTCCTGATGATCCTGTTCTCGCTCGCGGAGACCGGCCAGGCCTCGGTCGCCCCCGTCGTGACGGTGCCGTCCCGGTGACCGGCGCGAAAAGAATGAGGGGTCTCGCCGCCCGAACGATCATCCGTTCCGAATTCATATCCATGGGAGGAAAACACATGAAAACGGCCAGACTCTCAGCCATCATGATCCTTGCATTCTTCGTTTCCCTAATGCTGGCGGCAGCCGTCCCGGCGGTGGCCCAGGCGCCGAACCTCCAGGAGCGTGCCGCCGCCCTCAAGGAGTCCCTGGCCAAGAGCCAGGCGCTCCTGAAGCAGTACGAGTGGGTCGAGACCAGGGTCCTCACCCTCAAGGGGGAGGAGAAATCCCGGACCCAGAACCGTTGCTACTATGGAGCGGACGGGAAGGTTCAGAAGGAGCCCATCGGCGCGCCCCCGGTGCAGGAGAAGCCTAAAGGGCTGAAGGGGAAGATCGTCGAGAAGAAGAAAGCCGAGCTCGCCGATTACATCCAGGACACGCTGGCGCTCATCAAGACCTATATTCCACCCGACCCGGCTCGCATCGAAACGGCCAAGAACGCCGGCAAGATCTCCGTCGCGCAGGACGGGCCCCGGGTGAAGCTCGACATCCGCGACTATGAGAAGCCGGGCGACATGCTCACCTTCGAGATCGATGGGGCCAAGAACGTCCTGCTGGGGCTGAAGGTCTCCTCCTGGCTGAAGGACGCCAAGGACGCGGTCAGCATGACGGCCCGCATGGGCCAGCTCGACGACGGCGCCACCTATCCCGAAGAGATCCTGTTGTCGATGCCGTCGAAGTCGCTCGAGGTCAAGACCACGAACTCCGACTACAAGAAAATGTGAGGGACACCCGCGGGGGCTGACGGTACCGCTGTCTGCAAAGAGAGAGGTTTTTCCGCTTCGGCCCGGCCTGCGCCCCTACCAGCGGAAGATGACCGAGGCCAGGGCCAGGAGGCCGAGGGCCGTGATCATGGCCGAAATGAGCCCGGACAGGGAGTACCCGGCCTTCTGATAATCCTTTCTCAGCCCGCTGCGATACCGCGCGTTCTCGAGGGTCGCCGCAAGGAGCGCGAACAGCCCGATGGCGATCATGATCAGGGCGAACGAGCGGGGTCCGATGATCTGGTGGACCGCCTGCTGTCCTTTTCCGCCCAGCTCGAGGGCGAAAAACTTGTAGATGGTGAAGCCGAAGGTGATCAACGAGACCGCCGTCCTGAGCCAGGCCATCAGGGTCCGCTCGTGGGCCAGCATGGTGCGTTCGTAAGCCAGCCGGGTCCCCTCGTCCGGCTGAGGTGTCGGTCTCTCCGGCGGGGTCGCCTTGGCCGTTTTTGTCGGGTTGGCCATCCGTGTCACCTTCCCTTCGGGAATGGCGGCCGCCGCCGGGCCGCAACCCGCCGGCTCGCCGCTCCTTAGTTTTTGTGTTTCACGGTCCGGGCTCTGACGGGAGATTCGAAAGATCCGGGAGCCCGGCCGCATTCTTGCGTCCTAATTAATGATGTCCTCCTCCGGCTGCGTCCTTCATCCGCTCCAGCAGGCCGTCCAGGTTGAAGGAACCCGGCTTCTGCCGCGGCGGGAATTCCGCGAAGCTCTGCATCATCTGGGCCACCATGGCTTGGGCTCCCCCGATGACAAAGGTGCGTTCGAGAAGCCAATTCCAGTAGCCGTTGGAGTCCGTATCGGCCCTCTCGAAGGGGTCCCGCCTAAGGTGGAAGATCTTCGGCAGGCGCAGATGGACGAACGGCTCGGCCCAGCAAAGCATCTGTTTCGCCCGCTGTTCCTCGAAGACGATCTTCCAATCACCCGTCCGCGCCGCCACCATGGCGCCGTCATCGTTGACATAAGCGAAGAACTTTCGCGGGCTCTCGTTAGCCTGGCCGGTGAAATGTGGCAGCATGTTGAAGCCGTCGATGTGGACCTTGAACTTTTTGTCCCCGGCCTGATGGCCCTTCAGCAGCTTGGCGTTGATATCCGGTTCGCCGGCCGCAGCCAGCAGTGTCGGCAGCCAGTCCTGATGGCAGACGATCCCGTTTATCACGGTGCCGGCTTTGAACCGGCCGGGCCAACGCACGAAGGCCGGAACGCGCCAGCCGCCCTCCCAGTTGGTGTTCTTCTCGCTGCGGAACGGCGTAATGCCGGCGTCGGGCCAGGTGTTGTAATGGGGGCCGTTGTCGGTCGTGTACACGACGATGGTGTCGCCGGCGATGCCCAGCTCGTCGAGCTTGGCCAGCAGCTTCCCGACATTCTCGTCGTGGGCGACCATGACATCGTTGTAGAAGCCCTGGCCGCTCTTGCCGGCGTGCTTGTCGGCGCGGTGGGTGAAGCAGTGCATGGCCGTGCTGTTCCACCAGATGAAGAACGGCTGGTCCGCTTTGTGCGCGCAGTCGATGAAGTCGAGGGCCGCAGCGGTGAATTCCTCGTCGCACGTCTCCATGCGCTTCTTCGTCAACGGACCCGTGTCTTCGATCCGCTGCCGGCCCACGCGGCCCCAGCGCGGCTGCTCCGTCGGGTCGTCCTTGTCCGTCGCCCAGGAGTGGATGACGCCGCGGGGACCTATGGTCAGACGGAACTTCGGGTCTTTCGGATAGTCCGGATTCTCGGGCTCATCCTCGGCGTTGAGGTGGTAGAGGTTGCCGAAGAACTCGTCGAACCCGTGGACGGTGGGCAGGTACACGTTCCGGTCGCCGAAATGGTTCTTGCCGAACTGCCCCGTGGCGTAGCCTAACGGTTTGAGAAGGTCGGCGATGGTCGGGTCTTCCGCCATCAGGCCCAGCTGGGCCCCCGGCGCCCCGACCTTGGTCAGGCCCGTGCGGACCGGGTTCTGGCCGGTGATGAACGCGGCCCGGCCGGCGGTGCAGCTCTGCTGCCCGTAGTAATCGGTGAAGGCGACGCCTTCGTTGGCGATGCGGTCGATGTTCGGCGTCCGGTAGCCCATCTGGCCGCGGTTGTTGTAGCTGATGTTCCACCAGCCGATGTCATCGCCCATCAAAAGAAGAATGTTGGGTTTCTTGTCCGCCATGCTTGGCTTCCTTTCCTAATCTTATGAGTTTTGGATCATTGAAACGCCATGGCCACCTTGAAACGCTCTTCGGGGGTGAGGATGTGATCGGCATCCAGCGCGGCCTTGTCGATGTCGATCTCCAACCAGTTGATCTGGCCGTTGAAGGCATTGCCTCGCGGCCCGTAATCCGGCGACACCGGCGAACCCTCTTCGACGCCCACGTCCGCCGTCTCGTCGGCGGAGAAGGCGAAGGGCTCGGTGATCTCGACACGGCCTTCGCCGACCTTCTCGCCGTCGGTGTAGAGCGATACCGTGCCGCCCTTGGCCATGCCTCCGCCGTCGTAGGCGAACTCCATCCGGACCTGGTGCTTGCCGGCCGGGATATTCTTGGCGCCTTCGACGAAGAAATGGTTGAGCCCCAGGAAGTTGTAACAATACTTGAGTTTGCCGTCTTTGGCGTAGAAGCTGAAACCGCCGGTGAGGCCTCCCCAGGCGAAAATGACGCCTTCGGCCCGGGCGTCCGGGACGACCACTTCCGCCGTGAGGGCGAAGGTCTTGTTCATGAGGGAGAGGATCGCGTGGGTGGACAGACCCTTCATCCCGCCGAAGAGCATCTGGCGGGTGCCGCGGATCAGCTGCGGCCGCCCGGCGACATCCGGATTGAAGCGCTCGGCGAGTCGGTCATCGATCGGTATCACGTTATGCTTCGTGGCTTCGATCAGCCAGAGGCGCTGGAGCTCGCGGAGCTTCTCCGGCATCTTCTTGGCCAGGTCGTGGGCCTGGGTCCAATCGGTGTTCGTGTCGTAGAGTTCCCAGACGTCGTCGTCGAAAGCACGGGTCTTGACCGCGCCGACCTCCCATGGGATGCGGTGCTGGGTGACCGCCGTCCAGCCCTTATGGTAGATGCCCCGGTTGCCGACGATCTCGAAGTACTGCGTATCGTGCCGCTCCGGCGCCTGAGCGGCATCGAACGAGTAGAGCAGGCTGAAGCCCTCGTACGGCTTCTGCTGGATGCCGTTGACGAAGGTCGGCTCCGGCAGGCCCGCCGCCTCGAGAACCGTCGGAGCTACGTCGATGACGTGGCCGAACTGGCTGCGGACCTCCCCCTTGGCCTTGATGCCCTTGGGCCAATGGACGATGGTGCCGTTCCTGGTGCCGCCCCAGTGCGAGGCGACCTGCTTGGTCCACTGGTACGGCGTGTCCATGGCATGGGCCCAACCCACCGCATAGTGATTGTAGGCCTGCGGCCCGCCGAACTTGTCGATGTTCTTCTTCAGGAATTCCGGAGTTTCCAGATGCGCGAGCCCGTTGAGGGGGATCATCTCATTGAACGTGCCCTGGAGCGTCCCTTCCCCCGAGGCGCCGTTGTCACCGATGATGTAGAAGATGAGCGTGTCATCCAGGATCTCGAGGTCCGCCAGCGCGTCGATGAGCCGCCCGACATGGTGATCGGTGTGCTCCAGGAACCCCGCAT
>Ga0315297_10001163_pt1 | contig 15975 bp, 16 predicted proteins | sample YL17G15_0_MG_FD_203628 | JGI IMG/M metagenome (GOLD analysis project Ga0315297, IMG submission 203628) | Sediment microbial communities from Yellowstone Lake, YNP, Wyoming, USA - YL17G15_0 | ecosystem: Environmental > Aquatic > Freshwater > Lake > Sediment | place: USA: Wyoming | collected... | reverse complement strand
CAGGACGATCCGAGAAAGACCCTTGCGGAGGAATTTCTGTTTTTGACCGAAGCCAACCGGGGAGATGAACGGATGTCGGACGACAAGGTCAACAGGGTCAACGCCATTGCCGCCAGGACATGGGAACTGGATGGCAAACCGGAGGCCCTCCTTTCCCGCGAAGAGATCGATAACCTGAACATCCGCCAGGGAACCCTGACGGCCGCAGAGAGGGAGATCATCCAGAATCACGCCACGGTGACCTACAAGATGCTTTCTCAATTGCCGTTTCCGAAAAAGCTGCGGCATGTCCCCGAATATGCGGCCGCCCATCACGAAACGCTCAATGGCAAAGGTTATCCGAGAGGTCTCGACGAACGCCAGCTCTCCCTCCAGTCCCGCATCCTGGCGCTGGCCGACATCTTTGAGGCGCTGACGGCCAAGGACAGACCGTACAAGAAGGGGAAGACCCTCTCTGAGGCCATGCACATCCTCTCCCTGCTGGCGAAAGACCGTCACATCGACCCCGATCTTTTCGACCTTTTCAAACGGGAGGGGATCTATCTCGACTATGCCCGCCGTGAGCTCAACCCCCAGCAGATCGACTCTCCCGGCGTGTAGTCTGTCGAGCTTTGAAAATCAGCTCCCTTCGCGCTTCAAGGATCTGATTTATGGAGGGGTCAACGCTTCAGAGATTCGATCTCTTTGGCGATTTCGCGTGACCGCGCAGCATCAGCCGGAAAGAGCTTCATGGCCGCCTGGAAATGAAAAAGGGCGCTGTCCAGCTTCCCTTTCTTCTTGAAAAAGAGACCGAAGTAGTAGTGAGAATCCCCCTGCTCATTCGCCTTGCCGTAAGTCATGGCGAGATTATAGTAGATCTCCGGATCATCCAGACGCCTTTTCTCGATCTTCCTGTAAACTCCGAGCGCGTTCGGCAAATCGCCCATGGCCTCATATGTTCTTCCCAGGTATAGCAGAGTATTCGTATCGTTTTCTGCAAGTTCCGCTGCCCGGCGCAGAGAGGCGGCGGCATCGTTCAACTGTCCGAGTTTGAAGAAGCTGATCCCCAAATCACGTAGAATGTCCGGATCATCCGCGGCGATACGAAGGGCTTTTCGGAAGGTCTCGAGAGATTCTCGAATCATCCCCAGTTTGTCGTAGGTGACGGCCAGGCCGTAGAGGGCATCCACGTTATCGGGATTGCCTCTCAGGGCCTTCTGAAAATACTGGAGATTGGTATCGGTGTCCTTTCCGTCGAGAAGCAGGATCGTCTGTACCCGTTTCAGATGGCCGACGATGCCCTTCTTTCCGCCTTGAGTGTAGGTGGTCTGCAGCAGGGCGTCGATATATCTGGTTCTTTCATCTGTTCCGGGATGGGTCAGGAAATAGGAAGGGGTGGTATTGGAGTAATATTCGTAACGTCTCATTATCTTGAGGAAATCAAGCATAGATTTGCCGTCGTAACCCGCTGAGACCAGGTAGGACATCCCCATTCTGTCGGCCGCTTCCTCCTGTTCCCGGCTGTATTTCAGAGAAAATGCCGTGGCAGCCGCCAAAGAAAAGCTCGTCACCGCCGCCGTGATATCACCGCTGCCGCCGAGAAAGGCGCCCGCCAGGATCGCCGCCAGAGCCGAAATGCTGAGCTTCTTGGATCTATCGATGATCTCGGAGATGTGGTGGCCGTTCACATGGGCAATTTCATGGGCGATAACCCCCGCGAGTTCGCCTTCGTTCTCGACCAGGTTAATCAGGCCCTGATTCAGGTAGACATACCCTCCGGGCGTGGCGAAGGCGTTGATCGCGGAACTACGGATGATGGAAAATTTGAACTCGAATGGGGCCTTATCGCTGTGGGCAAGGATCCGTTCCCCGACAAGGGTAACGAAGGCGCTGACCCGTTCATTCTGAAAGAGCGCATTCCCTTTCTCCAGTTTTGCATAGAATTCCCTGCCCAGCTTTTTCTCATCGTCAAGCGAGAATGAAGCCTGCGCCGTTCCCGTAATAGCAGCCGTCAGCAAGATGAAAAAACAAACAATAAAAATGGCTGCAAATATTCGCTGCTGATGATCTGACCGCAATGTCGACCTCACAATGTGTTGAGTGCCCCTGTTCTGCTTAAGAACGCCTTTTCCGGCCGTATTTATCGGACATCTTATTCCTTTTCCGGAAGGCAATCAAGATGTCATTCGGAAAAACGTGCGTTTCTATGACCAATGCGACAATATAGCAGGGACGGCGCGTGGGCGTTTCATGGAGTCTCGTATTGTACGGAGCAGAGCCATATGGTATGAAACCGTGAAAAAAAGGGGGATTTGAAAAAAGAGCTGATCCACGGAATCCTCTACGGCCTTGGCGACGAATGGCACCAGGCCTTTGTTCCGGGGCGTGAAGCGTCTCTCTGGGACGCCCTTTTTGATAGTCTGGGCGTCCTGACAGCCGCCGGCACTTACCGCATGCTCACCAAGAGAATCCGTTCGCTTAATCGATCATTAAATGGTCCGGAAAGGGAGGTTATCCATGAAGAAAAGACCGGTAATCACCATTGACGGTCCGGCCGGCGCCGGCAAGAGTACGATCAGCAGAATCCTGGCGGAGCGGCTTTCCTTCATCTATCTGGATACCGGCGCACTGTACCGGGCCATGGCCTACCGCCTCAACAGCGAAGGATGGGACGGCACGGATGAGTCGCTGATTAAACTGTGCCGTCGTATCAAAGTGGAAATGCGGAAGGTGACGGGTCAGCTTCGTGTTTTTGCCGATGGGGAGGATGTGACCCAGAGGATCAGAACCGAGGAGATCGGCCTTCTGGCCTCCAGAGTTTCAGCGGCGCCGGCGGTTCGGGAAGTTCTGCTTTCCGTACAGAGAGCTATGGCTGTCGAAGGCGGGTTAGTGGCCGAAGGCCGGGATATGGGGTCCGTCGTCTTTCCTGACGCCGAGGTGAAATTCTTTCTCGACGCCTCGGCCAGGGAAAGGGCGAGCAGAAGATATCTCGAACTGACCGAAAGAGACGACGTTTGTTTGCAGGAGATCGAAGACGATCTTCTCCGGAGGGACAGTCAGGATCGCAACCGTCCCATCGCCCCCCTCATCATTCCACCCGATGCCGTCATCATCGATTCCACCGACAAAACCATTTCTCAAGTGGTCGATATCGTGCTGAGTGCGATCGAAAATTCAGGACATCTTCCGGCGTGCAAAAAATGACCATGAATTCAATGTATTTTTTGCCTGAATTCGCTTGATATTTAAAAATCAGTGTGTTAGATATCCAATGTGATACATAAAATCACAAAAATTTCAGGGGGGGGTGTGTTTTCAATGGTTAACGATGATAACTTAATCTCAAATCAGAATGCAGGTCCGGCAGACAAGGCAGAAGGCGCAGCGGGAATCGTTGCGGATAAAACGACGCAGGGAACGGAGGAAGGTGCAGAATTCAAGGAGCTTTACGAACAGAGCCTGCAATCCGTTCAAATGGGTGGCGTCTTAACCGGCAAAGTGGTGCAGATCAACTCGGATTCCGTCATGGTTGATGTCGGTTGGAAGACGGAAGGATATATCCCGGTGAGGGAATTGCGGGATGATCAGGGAAATATCAACGTCAATGTGGGGGACGAGATTGAGGTTCTTGTGGATCGCAGGGATCAGGATGGAAACCTCGTTCTCTCGAAAGACAAAGCTGCCAAGATCAAGATTTGGGATGATGTGAAGTTGGCTTGCGAACAGAATGCCCCCATCAATGGCACAATAATCGAAAGAGTAAAGGGTGGGCTATCAGTGGATATCGGGATTCCGGCCTTTCTTCCTGGCTCGCAGGTGGATATACGCCCGGTGAGAGACCTCGACAGATATGTCGGGCAGACCTTCCAGTTCACAGTTCTGAAATACGACCGGAAACGTAATAATGTGGTTCTTTCGCGGCGAGCCATCCTAGAAAAGGAGCGGGAGATCGAAAAGAAGGATACGCTGCAGAATATAGAAGAGGGGAAGATTGTCGAAGGCGTTATCAAGAACATCACCGATTATGGTCTCTTCATCGATTTGGGCGGTATCGACGGCCTGCTTCATGTGACGGATATCTCCTGGGGAAGAATCACGCGTCCATCCGATCATTTTTCAAAAGGGGAAAAGATCCGGGTCAAGATCCTCTCCTTCGACCGTGAAAAAGAACGCGTGGCCCTGGGTCTCAAGCAGTTAACGCCGAACCCTTGGGAAACGATCAGGGATAGATATCCGCTCCGCTCGATCATCGCAGGCAAGGTGGTGAATCTGACCGACTATGGCGCCTTTGTGGAAATGGAACCTGGCGTTGAGGGCCTGATCCATGTTTCCGAAATGTTCTGGACCAGAGAAATCAGACATCCTTCCAAGGTATTGTCGCCAGGACAGAAGATCCATGTGATGATCATCGACATCAATACGGAAACCAAGAGAATATCCCTCGGCCTGAAACAGACCACGGAGAATCCATGGGAGTCGCTTAAACAGAAGTATCCGGAGGGCAGCATCATTACCGGCATCATCCGTAATATCACCAATTTCGGCATCTTTGTCGGTGTAGAAGAGGGGATAGACGGCCTCATCCACATGTCCGATATTTCCTGGAAGCAGCGCGTAAAGCACCCGTCCGAGATATTCAAGAAAGGACAGGAAATCGAAGCGATGGTGCTCAACATCGATGTCGAGCATGAAAAATTTTCTCTGGGCCTCAAACAGATTGAAACGAACCCTTGGGAAGAACTCAATGTGAAATACCCGCCCGGATCGACTGTTACGGGAAAAGTCACGAACATTACTGATTTCGGTATCTTTGTCGAAATCGAAGAAGGGATCGAAGGGCTCGTGCATATCTCCGAATTGAGCTCAAGGCGGGTCAAGTCTTCCGCTGAATTGTTTTCTGTGGGTGACGGCGTTACCGCCATTGTAAAAAACGTCGATCCGAAAAGCCGGAAGATCCGACTGAGCATCAAGGATTACGAGTCCGGCACGGAGGGGCGCTCCATCAATCAATATATCAACAACAAAGAGAATATCGGCTCCAGCCTAGGCAAGGCCCTGGCCGATATCAAAATCGTCAATACGGAAAGTTAATCGTCTGAGAGCTGTATATGAGAAGACATCCCGTCATTTTAGCACTCTGTCTTTTATTTTTCATAGGGATGGTTTTCTTTGCCGTGATCTACGGTTTGAGCGTGCTTCAGGGGGAGGAGGGATCGTTCAGCCTCCGTGGGAAGGTTGGAGTGGTGCGGATTGAAGGGATGATCGGCGATACCGCGGAGATCATCGATCAGATCAGCGAATTTGCCGATGATGACGGCATCCGGGCGGTCGTGCTGAGGATCGATTCGCCCGGCGGCGGGGTGGCGTCATCTCAGGAGATCTACCAGGCTGTCCGTCAACTCCGGAACAATAAGAAAGTTGTGGTATCGATGGGTTCTATCGCGGCGTCGGGCGGATATCTGATCGCCACCGCTGCGGACAGGATCATGGCGAATCCTGGAACCATCACCGGGAGCATATCGGCCGTCATGCATTTTGCGAATGTCGAGGAGCTTCTGAAGAAGGTAGGGGTCAGGGCTTCAGTCGTAAAGAGCGGCAAATTCAAGGATATCGGTTCTCTTACCCGGGAAATGACCCCCGAGGAAAGGGAACTGGTTCAGGTGATTGTGAATGACATCTACGATCAATTCGTGACAACCGTTTCCGAAAACCGAAAGATTCCCCTGGAGAAGGTCGTAAAACTAGCCGACGGAAGAATATTTTCCGGGAGACAGGCACTCGATTTGGATCTCGTCGATGAGCTCGGCGGACTTCAGGATGCCGTTCTTCTTGCCGGCAGGTTAGCGGGCATCAAGGGAAAACCCGCTATCGCATATGCGGTGAAAAAAAGAACAAGCCTCTGGAAATATCTAATAGAAAATATGGCATCAATCCTATCGGAAAAAATAGGACTGAGAACGGCAGAGACCCCCGGTATTCATTACCTGTTTGAATAGCCGAGAATAGGCCCGCTTATCATGCATGACAAAGAGGGAATCCATCCGTTAGCTTCGGAGTAGGTCTGCCCCAAGCCGGAAAAGAACTCAGGTAAAGGGAAACAATCCGGCATCATGTATCGAACGCTCCTTCCTCACCCCTCAGGCATCCAGCCTGTAAAACCAGATCAGATCATGTCCCAGTCGCTCGTTGGCGAGGAAAAATCCCGTAACTGATCTCTCCTTTTTTTATGCTGCAACTTTTTAAGGGCCTTGGCTTCGATCTGCCTTATTCTTTCGCGTGTGACGCCCATCATCTCACCCACTTCTTCAAGGGTGAAAGGGCCAAAATTGCACGCAACCCATGTGCAGTTGAAAAAGGTTTCATTCTTCAGACGCCACTCACAGGTGGTGTCATCGCAGATTTCAGTAATGAACTGCCCTCTCTTCTTGCATTTGTAAAGAGTATTCAAAGCCTCCGTCTCCTTCACCATTTCAATCGGTATTAAAATAGGAATGACTTCTGAATTTGTCAATGTTTGCCGCCTGCTTTACTTTTAAATGACGCTTTGCCTCGATGACCGATGGTCGTGATGAATTAAAACTCCGGCAGCTTTACAACCACCTATCGAAAATGGATTATGGCAATGCTCGCTATCACTTAATTTGCTGATCGTCAACAGGTATTATTCGAAAGGGGAAGGATTCTAAGTATGTGCAATCAGATGAACAAGGATGCCAACCAGTACAATCCCATGCCGATGACGACCGTCCCGGCGAGGGATTTTGTTTTTAATGCAAAAAAAAGGGTGGGAAACGTGACCCATAATTCCGGCCTGAATAGTTCGATATGTCTGGGTTCACCCGCCGTCATTATCGCCGGAAGGACAAGGGCGCTCAGGATGGCCGCAGGGATGAAATCCAGCCAGTCGATCAGCCAGGGAGGCAAGGGGCGGCGGGAGAGAAGGAAGAGGGGGAGGCACCTGGGGAGGTAGGTTACGACCCCCATGCCGATGATGATCAGGAGGATCTCGCTTCTCATGACGGTCCCTGTTTTTCCGATCTGAACCCTTTCATTTTTCGAAGCCCAAGACCGGCGCTGGCTGCGATGAAAGAGGCGGCGAGGATATAATAATTCCCAGGAAGGGCAACGGCGATTATCACCGCTAAAAGCCCGGCAAGGATGGCCACCAGAACGTGGATCCGCCCCCGGAGTTGGAAAACGAGCAGGCAGACGAACATGGCGATCAACGCATAGTCGAGGCCAAAGGCGCCGGACGGGATGAACTGGCCGCCGATCCCACCGGCCGTGGTGCTGGCGACCCAGGTCAGATTGGCGACATGATTTACCGCCAGCGCCTGACGCCAGCCCCAGCACCCCTGGCGAAAACGGGTCATGTTGACCGCGAAACTTTCGTCCGTCACGCCATAGGCAAAAATCGCAAGACGCCGTGCTTCCAGATGTCGCAGATGGATCGAGAGCGAAGAACTCATCAGTATATGACGTAGGTTGACGGAAAAGGTCGTTAGAACAATCGGGAGGAAACCGGCGCCGGCGCCGAGCATGGCCGCAGCGATGAATTGAGAGCTGCCCGCGTAAACTAAAAGAGACATGAGGCCGATTTCCAGGGGGCGAAACCCTGCTTTCCGCGCGATCACCCCGAATGCCAGTCCGATTGCAATATAGCCCAGACAGACTGGCCACGCGGCTTTCATCCCCTCTTTGATGGCGTTTCGCCAGACATGGCGGTTGCGACCGTCATCCGGAATCATGAAATTTTCCTGATCGATATCCACGGCTCGAAGCTTGATCCTCTCCTGAAAAGTCAGTAAAGCCTCAAATCTGGGGTGGCTTTTTACGAAGTCATCAAAGAAAAGGGCGGTTCCTGCGGCTGAAAGCAGACCCTAAAATCCGACCGCCTGGCCGTCTTTTCGCGGGTCCGAAGCGGCGCAATAACCTTTCTGCAGACGATAGATGAGCTGTGCGCCGCCGAAGAGAGAGGTCGGCGCATCCGGTGTCAATAGATGCCCCCGGCGCTGCAGCTCCTCCCGGATGGCGGGACAGAAACCCGGCTCCAGCGAGAGACGGGAATCTTGGGCGACATACCAGCGGGGCGCATCCGCCGCCGCTTGGGGGTTCTGCCCGTAGGAAAAGATCCTGATCATCATCTGCAGATGTCCCTGCGCCTGCATGTGGGCGCCCATCACGCCGAAACTCATGAGGGGCGCCCCGTCTTTCATCACGAAACCGGGAATGATGGTGTGGAAAGGCCTTTTCCCCCCGGCGACGCAGTTCGGATGGCCTGCCTCCAGCGTGAAACCTGCGCCCCTGTTCTGCAGGCTGATCCCTGTGCCGGGGATAACGATTCCCGACCCGAACCCTTCGTAATTGGACTGGATGAAGGAGACCATCATCCCGTTGTCATCGGCGGCCGTCAGATAGACGGTACCGCCGTCCGGGGGGATAACGGGGATCGGCAATGATGCGCGATCCATACTGATGGAGCGGGCGCGCTCTTTCAGGAGCGCTTCATCCAGCAGCGCCGAGGGTTCCAGGGTCATCCAGGCGGGATCGGCGATATGCCGTCCCGCTGCGGCGAATGCCGCCTTCATAGCCTCGATCTGGAGATGGAGACTGTCCGGGGAATCGACCGGGCATGATTCGATATCAAGCTGCTTGAGGATCCCCAAGGCAATGAGAACGGCCAAACCCTGCCCGTTTGGAGGAAGCTCATGGAGGGTGACGCCGCGCCAGGTCTGAGAGAGGGTCCGCACCCATTCGGAATGGTGCTCCGCCAGGTCCTCCGCGGCAAGGGCGCCGCCGGTCTGCCGGGCGAATGATACGATCCTCTCTGCCAGCTCCCCCCGATAAAGCGACTCCCCGCCGGTTTCGGCGATCGCCTTGAGGGCGCCGGCGAGACTGGCGGGCCGGAAATGTTCTCCCGGCAGCGGAGCGCGACCGCCGGGGAGGAAGGTTTTGGCAAAAGCGGGAAAATCGCGGTACCGATCCGGGGTCATGGACCATTTGTTTGCCGTGATCGGGGAGACGATAAAACCGTCCGCTGCGTATCGGATGGCGGGCTCAAAAAGATCGGCGAAAGGGAGCTTCCCGAACCGGCGGGAGAGGGCGGACCATGCATCCACCGCGCCGGGAACGGTCACCGCATCCCATCCGAACTGCGGCATGCGGCCAAGTCCAGCGAAGCGCTCGGCGGACCAGGCCAGGGGGGAACGGCCGGAGCCGTTCAGACCGTGCAGTTCCTTGCCGTCCCAGACGATGGCGAAGGCGTCGCTGCCGATCCCGTTACTGGTCGGCTCCACTACGGTCAGCGTGATCGCCGCAGCCAGGGCCGCATCGACGGCATTCCCGCTGCGGGCGAGCATCTGCACACCCGCCTGCGCGGCCAGGGGCTGCGAGGCGGCCACCACATTCCTGGCGAAAACAGGCATCCGCTGCGAGGGATAGGGAAAATCCCAGTTCAAATCCATACCCGGCTCTTTTTCCGCCACATCCATAAGTCCTAAGCTCGCATCTTTTCCGGCGGCCTTCTTTCAGGAACGTAGTCGACCGGGATTTTCCCCTCGTTCCAGGCGGGAGTCACATAGAGATTGCAGTAACAGCTTCCGTACTGGCGGATGTCCGCTTCCCGGTAGGCGCAGGGACAGATGATGTCCCGATCCCAATCGCGATCGCCGGATGCGAGTCGGCAGGGACAGCACATGTAACCGTACCGTTCACGGTTGAGCAGCAGTGCGGCGAGAAGGTCAAAGACCCTCTCCCGGTCGCGGTTGAAATGATACCCCTTCGGCGCCTGCGCCTTCCGGAGCATGTCGTAGAGCTTCTCCACCGCGCTCACAGGCCGAGCGCCTCCCGGATCGCGCTTTCGTTGAACCCGATGATAACCGTATCCCCGATAAGGATGGTGGGAAAACTGCAGGCCGGATTGTATTTCCTGATTTCATCCAGCACGGATTTTCTCTCTTGGTCGGCAAGAAGGTCAACGTCGGTGAATTCATGGACCACCGCGCAATCTTCCAAGAATTTCTTCGCCGCTTTGCAGTGGCTGCACGTGCTGAGCGTATACATCTTCACGGTATCTGTCATGGTTTCTCTCTCCTTATTGTTCCTGCAACCATTTCCCCCAAAGTACGTTTGCTCTATGCACGGATCGTCTTTTGTTAACTATGAACAAATCTCTATTTTGTCAAGAGTGATCTGATCGGCTGTGAAGCTCCCCGACTACGGGCTCCAGCCTTCCGGCAAGGAGTCGATTGTTTTATAGCGCCCTTCCGCCGCACCTGCAGGCGGGGCGTGTGGGTTGCGCTCCCGGTCAGCGTGTAAATCCACCATCAACATTTTATGATGATTGAATTTACTGTATAAATTAAGCCTGTTCAATAATTCAATTTCAGGACCGGGCTTTTCTTTCCGGTCGTGAGGTAGTCAAAGATAATGTCCTGGGTGAGGACGATATCATGTTCAACGGCATGGATGGTCACGTTGTCAATTCCCTTGTAAAAGTTGGTTTCTTCCATGCGGTACCTGTTTTCTTTCAACAGACCGAAGGTTCTTTCGATCCCGGTGCGGAGAGGTTTCAGTTTTTGATAAATGGCGTTGTGCGGTAACGCCGGTCCAAATTTTCGATATCCGGTGGAAAAGTACGTATAGCAGGTGTATCCATACTTGTATTGTTCTTTGTCATAATCACACGGAAAAAGGATTGGTTGTTCTTCTTTTCTGCACGCCTTGAAGCAGGCATATTTCGTTCTCCGGTGCTCATACTCAATGCCTCTTGGCTTCAGGGAGACACCCCATGGACAGAGCGGAAATCCGTCCGTCGTGAATCCCTTGGGATAAACCATCTTCTTGCGGATGATGATCGGAATGATGTCGAAGTGTTCATAGATATCCTGGTGAATCTCCTCGGCGTCGTATCCTCTGTCCAGAATGATGTAAGCGAACAGAAGATCGGGATAGCGCCCCTTCAGTTCATCGAGCAGGGAAAGAATAGCCTTCTGATCGTACACGCTGGCCGCGGTAATGATGGTTGCCATGGGGACGCCGTTGACGGTTCTGAGGCTGTGGGCCTTGTGGCCCACGGGATACTTGTGGGCGTGATGCCCTTTCCCGAAGGCGACGCTCTCGTCCTTGAATCGCCAGTGCCCTTGGTCATCCTTTTCACCCTTGGTAGAACCGCAGGTGATCAGGAACATGGAATCGGCAACCAGGATGATTCCCTTCTTCCTATGCTTCGGTAGATCTGGAATCTCCGGCTCCAGCAGACCCAGAGAATGGGCCTTGAGAACGAACCGCCTGTGGATTTCCACAAAACCCTCCGGCCCGAGACGTTTTCTCAAGGTATTGAAGGTGTTGTGGGCCGGCTGAATATCGTTGGTGACGAACCGGTATAGATCGTTCTTTTTGAGAACCTCAGCCAACTGCCGGTCCGACAGGATGCGTTCTTTGATTTTGATGATTCGCGCCAGAATCAGGAAAACGTTGTATCCTTTCGGACCGATACCGGCGTAACAATCGACTACTGGGGAGATGGAATCCATGTCGATGGCGGAAAAGTAGGCGATGAAACCCTTCTCCTGTTTCGTCAGATCATTGAAATTACGAGCAAGTCCCGGAAGCGGAAGTTGGAAATCGACCATAATCTGCCCCTCCTGTTCAATACTGGTGTTCAATATTGAGGAGGAGCATAAACGGATTAAGATATAAAGGGAATTTCTAAATTTCCCTGATTTTCAAAGAGCGGGAAACGTAAATATTTTGAGTTAAGTTACCCTCTAAAACGCAACAAATTTGAGTTAACTTTTCTCCAAATATTGACTTTCCGACGATTGATCCCTCGGAAATGCAGCAAATTTGAGTTAACTTCGCTTTTTAACATTTGTAAGTAATAGTAATTATTAAACTAAAACAGTATTGAACAGGCTTTATTTCTATTTTCCCTTATATCATTGCCGGTCCATTCCGCCGAGCTCCGTACAGCCCTTGTCATCGGTAACGGTGATTACAGTGCCGGCAGCCTCAGAAATCCCGTCAATGACGCTGACGATATGGGTGCCGCCCTCAAGCGTCTCGGTTTTGACGTCATCCTAAGAAAGAATGCCTCGCAGCAGGATATGGAGGACGCTATTCGTGACCTTGGCGACCGCCTAAAGAAAGGCGGCGTTGGGCCATTCTTCTATGCCGGTCACGGAGTCCAGATCGCTGGGAGGAACTATTTGCTTCCCGTTGGCACAAGGATTGATAGGGAAACGGACGTCAAGTATCGGGCCGTGGATGCGGACATGGTCCTTGACGAGATGGGTAATGCCGGCAATCCCATGAACATCGTTATTCTCGACGCCTGTCGCGACAATCCTTTTGGCAAGAGTTTCCGGACAGCCTGTCGGGGATTGGCGGTCATCTCCTCGGCGCCCCGTGGGACCCTAATATCCTATTCTACAAGCCCCGGCAACGTGGCCGCCGACGGCGGCGGTCGCAATAGCCCATATACTGGATCTTTGATGAAGCATATGATGACTCCCGGGCTGCCCATTGAAGAGGTCTTCAAGAATGTGCGGCAAGACCTCGGCCGACAGACGGGGGGAAAACAGATTCCCTGGGAGTTGTCCTCTCTGGAAGGTAAGTTTTACTTTAATGATCAGATGGGCGATGGACGCGATCTGGCCGCAGAAAGCAAGAGGGTTGATGATGAGCGACAGAGAGTAACCCGGGAAAGGGAATTACTGTAGAAACAAAGGGCACTTGAGGAGGTGAGGGAGAAGCTTGAGGCCCTGAAGAGGGGGCAGGCCAAACCATCTCGTCCGGCCGTCGGGGGAAAAGAAGTCGCTATGGGGCCGAGGCCCTCCTCTACCTCTATCAGCAGTGAGATCAGCAGAGATGACCGTTTCATCGCCTATGACAATAGCACGGTATTGGACACGCGGACGAACCTGATATGGGCGGCAAAGGACAACGGCTCAAACGTAAACTGGGCGAACGCCAAGAGCTATTGCGAGAATTATCGGGGGGGGGGTGGGTGCACAGACTGGTGGATGCCGACGCAGGATGAACTGGCGGGGTTGTATGATGACAGCGGTAACTATAAAAATGTAATAACGATTACGACTACCAGCAGGTGGGTATGGGCCTCCGAGAGACGCGGTTCTGACGCCGCCGTCTTCATTTTCTTCAATGGATTACGGTTCTGGCTTCCCCAGTCGAAGGCTAGCTTCACCCGGGCCCTCCCTGTGCGTTCTGGCAAATAGATTGTTTGGTCATTTGGTTCTTTGATTATTTTCTTTTATCGGGTGCAGGGCGGAGCCTTGGTCTCTCCAAAAAATATGCGCCCTGATCTTTGCCAGACATGACCTATGGCCCAGTATGAGCACCTTCCCATAAAACTGAGATGGAGATGGTCACAATGAAGAAAACTTTCCTCGTGTTATTGCTTTCCATCTGTATTTCCTCCCCCCTTTACGCCGGCCAGTCCACCATCGCGGATGTCGAGGGCAATGCCTGTATGGGAGACGACAAATCGAGAAAGCAGACGGAGCAGGCGGCGATGGCTGACGCCAAGCGGAACGCGGCGGAAAGGGCCGTGACTTATTTGAAAAGCGAAGCGCAGGTAAAGGATTTTGCCGTTGAGAAGGACCTCATTAATGCCTACGCCCAGGCGACCGTAAAGGTTATTCAGGAACTTGAAAAAGACTGGGTCAAGGATGCTGCCGCCGGCGATTGCTACCGGATAAAGATCAAGGCGGAGGTCGTTCCCGATGAAAAAGCCATGCAAAAAGCCGCTCAGGCAAAGGACTTTGCCGATGACCCGGCGGCGCCGCTGAAGGTGAAATTTTGGACGGACAAGCAGGCATACAAACAGGGTGAAAAAGTAAAAATTTACCTCAAGGGCAACAAGCCTTTTTATGCCCGTGTACTTTACCGGGACGTCAAGGGCGAGACGGTTCAGCTCCTGCCCAACCCCTACCGGCGGGATGCCTATTTCAACGGCGGGACGGTCTATGAGATACCTTCCGGCAATGACCGATTCGATCTGGAGATAAGTCCGCCCTTCGGAGAGGAGAACATCGTCGTTTACGGGAGCACGGCGGAGCTTGGGGCAATCGAGACAAAGACGGAAGGAAGCGTTTATCGGGTGACGACGCGGTCGCAGGATATGGGTCAGAAGGTGCGCGGCATAAAGATCACGGGCAAGCAGGGAAAAGATGCAGCGGCGGAGTTTTATGAAGAGACACAAGGTATCCGGACCAGTCGCTGAAAGGGTAAGCGATGCGTCGGACCAGCCAAAAAGCACAAAAGATATAAGCGATAATTGCAATATGTGCTTATGGGGAGGGAATCTATGAGATTTTGATGTCCCCGAAAAAGTTGTTAAACATCCCTTTTTGAAAATTTGCAGTCAACGAAGTCGAGTATTTACAAATCCCCCCGGGGGTCGTTGCGAAAAATTCGGAAAAAAGATCCCTCGCGCCGACTGAGGCTTTTCCCCGTATTTTTTTCACTTGACGTCCGATTCATAGGATCTGGTCGAGAAAGAGTTTCGTCCGTTCCTGGGTGGGGTTCTTGAAGAAGTGCTCGGGAGTTCCCTCCTCGACGATCGCCCCGTGGTCCATGAAAAGGATCCGGTCCGCGACCTCCCGGGCGAAGCCCATCTCGTGGGTGACGACGATCATCGTCATCCCCTCCCGAGCGAGATTCTTCATGACGCCCAGGACCTCGCCGATCATCTCGGGGTCGAGGGCTGAGGTCGGTTCATCAAAGAGCATGAGCTTGGGCTTCATCGCCAGCGCCCGAGCGATGGCCACCCGCTGCTGCTGGCCGCCGGAGAGATTGAGGGGATATTCGTGGGCTTTATCGAGGATGCCGACCTTTGCGAGGAGTTCCTCGGAGATCACCGCAGCCTCCTTGCGGGAGCGTCCGCGCACGACCAGTTGGGCGAGGTTCACGTTCTCGATGACGGTCTTGTGGGGGAAGACGTTGAAGGACTGGAAGACCATGCCGATTTCTTCGCGGACCTTATTGATGTCCGTTTTTTCATCTTGGACGTCAAAACCGTCCACGACGATGCGGCCGCATTGGATGGTTTCAAGCTGGTTGATGGACCGCAACAGGGTGCTCTTGCCCGAGCCGCTCGGGCCGATGATGACCATCTTCTCCCCGTCGTAAATGTCCAGCGAGACGTTGTCCAGCGCCTTGAGCTTGCCGAAGTACTTTACCACATTTCGGATTTCCACCATCACCCGGCGTTCATCGGTTGGCACTGAGTCTCTCTTCCATCATGCTGATGAGCTTGGACAAAAACAGGGTGATAATCAGGTAAATGAGCGCCACCATCGTGTAGGTTTCGAAATAGCTGAAGGATTCCGATGCGAACTCGCGGCCCCTCCTGAGCAGATCCGATACGGCCAGGATGGAAACGAGCGAGGAGTCCTTGAGCAAGGCGACGAACTCGTTGCCGATGGGGGGCAGTATCGTTTTGAACGCCTGCGGCAGGATGACATGGCGCATTGCCTGGGCGGAGGTCATCCCGAGGGAGCGGGCGGCCTCCATCTGTCCCCTGGAGACCGACTCGATCCCCGCGCGGAAGATTTCCCCCATGTAGGCCCCGTAACAGACGGCCATGGCGATCACGGCGCTGATCGTCGCCGGGAGATTGACGATCCGGCCGAGGGCGTAATAGATATAGAACAGCTGGACGAGCAGCGGGATCCCGCGGATGACCTCGACGTAGAGGGAGGCAATGCCGTTGATGACCCTGTTTTTCGAGATGCGTCCGAGCCCCGTGAACAGCCCGATGAGCAGAGCCAGCAGGATGGCCTCGATGGTCACCTCAAATGTGACCAGGACACCGTCGGGCACGAACTTCAGGATGGAGAGGTATGGATCCGGCTTGGTGACCGCCAGATAGACGACGATCGCGATGGCGCCAATAAAGGCCACTCGCCAGGCGGCGAACAGACCAATATCTTTTTTTAGAGGAATGGCCACGCCATCGGTGACCGCGATCAC
>Ga0315297_10001162_pt1 | contig 15976 bp, 13 predicted proteins | sample YL17G15_0_MG_FD_203628 | JGI IMG/M metagenome (GOLD analysis project Ga0315297, IMG submission 203628) | Sediment microbial communities from Yellowstone Lake, YNP, Wyoming, USA - YL17G15_0 | ecosystem: Environmental > Aquatic > Freshwater > Lake > Sediment | place: USA: Wyoming | collected... | reverse complement strand
GATGGCACTACACAGTGCATCACATGCACGGCCTTCTTTAATCCCTGCGGATACCATATGTGCACATTTGTTCAGTGTCTCCTGTTCGATCTTTTCATAAATACCCTTATCGGCGAGAACCCACACCTTCCTTTCAAATAAAGAAATGAAGAATAAAACCCCCGTATTTTTCTTTGTCTTATAAAGCTCCTTTTCGTAAAAGGCCCTTACAGCCCTTTGCATCACCGTTATTTCTTTTCTCTTAAGTCCTATGAAGCCAGCATGAAGGGCAGGGAATTGTTGGAAAAGATACCGCGACGGGAAAAAGAACAGGAAACTGAATATGATATATGCCCAGATAGAAGCATGGAACAACGAAAGCGCGACAATAAGAGCCAAAAGACTTCCGAGGAATAGCCCTCCTAATACTTCTGCCTCTCGATATTGATCGCTACGATCAACAACCATAACAGCAACCTCACCGATTGTATGGGATTCAATGATATCTATTGTTTCTTCGATTCGATGTTTTTCTTCTTCAGAAAAAAATGTATCTGCTTTCATATGGTATTTCCTCACCAGCCTCCTGATGCACCGCCGCCGCCAAATCCGCCTCCTCCTCCGCTAAAGCCGCCTCCAAAATCACCACCGCCTGAAGCGCCACCACCTCCCCAGGACATACCACCCCCGGGCCATACTCCTCCTCTTCTGCTGTGTCTTCCTGCAGAAAAGATGAACGGAATGAAAAGACCAGCGATGAGGCCGGCAATGGCAAGGATAACGGTCAGGATAATTCCAACGGGAAAAACCATTTTGGCAAGCAAGGGGAGTCCTATAGCACCTGACATGCCTCCCATTACTCGTGACATGCTTCCGAGCAACAATATCATGATTGTCCCAAACACAAGAAAACTCAGAAACTGTGATATTCTCTCAGGCTTCTGAACGCTTTTTCTCTCATCTGCTTGAAACTCACCCCGCGTGGCATCCATAAGTGCATGAACACCCGCAATAAACCCTCCGTCAAAATCACCCCGCTTAAACCTCGGCTTCAGAACAAGATCGATAATCCTTCCGGCCATCATGTCAGTCAGTCTGCCTTCAAGACCTTTCCCTACTTCAATTCTTATTTTTCTGTCCTGTTGTGCAAGAAGCAGAATGATACCGTTATCTTTATTTTTCTGTCCGACCTTCCATGAGTCTGCAACCCTGATGCTGAATTCCTCCAGAACTTCGCCTTCAAGAGAGGGAATGGTCAGGATGACGGCCTGCGTTGAGTCAGTCTGTTCAAAAGCCCTCAATTCATTTTCCAGTTTTGTTTTTGTCTGAGGAGATATCATGCCGGCATAGTCATTGACATACCCCTGAAGCTGAGGGACTTCAAGGGCAAAAACGGACGAAGATAAGAAGAATATACAAAATACCAGAGACAGGATACATCCGCAGCCTGCCTGAGGCGGACGAGAATGAGCGAAAATAGTATGCCCTGTCTGTTTACTCAATATAAAATCCTAAAATCAGAACTTCACCTGAGGGGCTTTCTCAGCTCCCGGCTCAGCCTTAAACGGTTCTTTGAGTTTTAAATGGAGCAGCAGGCTGTTGGTCATGCTGTTCGGGAAAATCCTGATCGACGTATTGAACGTTTCAACAGTTTTGTTGTAGCGTGCACGTGCGACATTGATCCTGTTCTCAGTGCCCTCGAGCTGATGCTGGAGGTCAAGGAAGTTCTGGTTCGCCTTGAGGTCGGGGTATTGTTCAACAACAACAAGAAGCCTTGAAAGTGCACTGGTCATCCCAGCCTGTGCTTCCTGAAATTGTGCAAATGCATTTGGATTATTGATGATATCCTTTGACATCTGTATCGTTCCGACTTTTGCTCTCGCCTCGGTAACTGACTCCAGAGTTTCCCGCTCATGTTTTGCATATCCCTTCACAACTTCGACCAGATTCGGGACCAGGTCACTTCTCCTTTGATATGCTGATTCAACATCGCCCCATGCAGCCTTTACCGCCTCTTCATTCGCCTGCATGGTGTTGTACCCGCAACCGGATAAAACCAAAAGAATAAAAACAAAAATCATAAACAACCGATGTTTCATAAACCCCTCCCTTTCAGTAGTTTCACTTTGACATATATCCGGGGCATCCCTCGAACCCCCTGCATCCTGCTTTTCTCAAACGGCACAATGCATTCGTACATATATTCCTGTGATTGATCTCAGGTGTCTTGAAAACAGGTTGAACACCTTCTTTACGCTTCTTCTTGGAACATGTTTTTGCCTTGATTTCTGTTCGCCCCACCTTTCTCTTTTGCATCACATTTTATCATGATTTTGTATGATAGAGAAAGAATATTACCAGATTTTCAGTGATTCATCGTGTTGACTTTCAAGGGTAAAAGAAGTATCATCTGAATAAAGGATTTATAAAAAAATGTTTGAAAAGTTCACAGAACGCGGAAGGAAGGTAATCATCTACGCAAAGGAAGAAGCTGAGAAGCGGCAGAATGATTATCTTGGCACCGAGCACCTCTTGCTTGCTGTTCTCAAAGAAGATGACGGCTTACCGATAGCGATCCTGAAAAGAATCGGAATTACACCCGAAGAGGTTCGCCTGGAAATTGAGAGGAACCTTCCTCAGGGAACCAACCTCATGACATTCGGCGATATACCGTTTACTCCAAGGGCCAAAAAAGTCCTTGAACTCGCCGTTGAAGAAGCTCGTCTTCTCGGTCACAGTTATATCGGCAGCGAACACATATTTCTCGGTCTGATCCGCGAAGAGGAAGGTATTGGCGGCAAGATTCTGAGAAGCTTTGGAGCCAATCTTCTGGGTGCAAGGCAGCTAACCATTAATTTTTCCATACGTGCGCATACACAGGTAAAAGATAGAAAAAGCTCAACCCCGGCACTTGATGAATTCGGCCGGGACCTGACCCTGCTTGCAAAAGAGGGTAAACTTGATCCCGTCATATGCAGGGAAGACGAAATCGAGCGGCTCGTCCAGATACTCGGAAGAAGGATAAAAAACAACCCTGTTATTATCGGAGAACCCGGTGTCGGTAAGACCGCTATCGTTGAAGGCCTTGCCCAAAAGATTATTGCCGGCGACATCCCCGACAGCCTTTTGGGGAAGCGCATTATATCACTCGATCTTGGCGCACTCATAGCCGGGACAAAGTATAGAGGCCAGTTCGAGGAGCGACTCAAGATCGTCATGAAGGAAATCATCCAGTCAGACAATGTCGTCCTCTTTATCGATGAATTGCATACCCTGATCGGGGCAGGCGCTGCAGAAGGTTCTGTCGATGCATCGAGCATGCTGAAACCGGCACTGTCACGGGGTGAGATTCAATGCATCGGTGCAACAACTCCTGATGAATACAGAAAACACATTGAGAAAGACGGTGCACTTGAACGCCGGTTCCAGCCGATCCATGTGCAGGCGCCCAACTTGGAAAACACAATCAGTATCCTCAAAGGGCTCAAACCAAGGTATGAATCTTTCCACAAAGTCAGGATAAACGATACAGCTATCGAGATTGCTGCACGGTTATCGGACAGATACATCTCCGACAGATACTTGCCGGACAAAGCAATTGATGTTATTGATGAGACCGGTTCGAGGATCAAGCTGAAGAGATATACCCCTCCTCACGAACTGAAGGAACTGGAAACCGATATCCAGAGATTTGCAAAAGAAAAGAATCTCTATATAAAGCTTCACGATCTTGAAAAGGCGTCGTCAATCCGGATGGAAGAAGAGAGGCTCAAACGGCTCCATGAACAATTGCACAAACAATGGATTGATAACCTGAATAAAGAGATCCCCTATGTGAGGGATGAAGATATTGAATACACCGTATCCAAGATGACCGGCATACCTCTCTCAAAACTCGAGGAGAAGGAATCGGAGAAACTGATCAGGATGGAGGAAACCCTTCATCAGAAAATCATCTCTCAGGAAGAGGCAATAAAGGCTGTATCAAGAGCCATACGGAGGTCACGCGCAGGACTGAAATCCAACAAGAAGCCGATAGGTTCTTTTTTCTTCCTCGGGCCTACAGGCGTCGGCAAAACAGAACTCGCAAAGGCCCTTGCATGGTTCCTGTTCAACGATGAAGCCTCTTTAGTCAAGATCGATATGTCAGAGTACATGGAGAGATTTAATGTATCCAGACTGACAGGTGCACCCCCGGGCTATGTTGGGTATGAAGAAGGCGGACAACTTACGGAGAGGATAAGAAAAAAGCCTTATTCTGTTGTGCTCTTTGACGAGATAGAGAAGGCTCATCCCGATGTGTTTAATATACTCCTTCAGGTTCTCGATGAGGGAACGCTTACGGACAGTTTCGGGAGAAAGGTGGATTTCAGGAATACCGTCATCATTATGACGTCAAACCTCGGAGCACGATTGATCGAAAAGGCAACCCCCCTTGGTTTCCAGAGAAACATATCTGAAATGGTATATGAGAAGATTAAGGAAAATGTGCTGAGCGAACTGAAAAAGACATTCAACCCTGAATTCCTGAACCGGGTCGATGAAATCGTTGTGTTCCATCCGCTCGAAAAGGACCACCTCCTGGCCATTATCGATTTGCTCCTCGACGAGACAAACAGACTATTAATTGAACAACAGGAGCTTATCCTGGAGGTCTCAGATGAAATAAAGGAATGGATCATTAAACACTATTATCAGCCTGTCTATGGCGCCCGACCGATGAGGAGAGCCATCCAGAAGTTCATTGAAGACCCTCTTTCTGAAGAACTGCTGAAAGGAAAATTTAAGAATGTACACAAGATTAAGGTAGTCCTTGAGGATGAAAAACCTGCATTTGTTGAATCTGAAGAATCCGTCCCGATTCTGACCGGTGCCAATTAATTTCATCGGACACCTGTCACCTATCATTACGAGAGGTCACAATCACGAGGAGTATTGTCATCTGTTCAGTGCATGCCCAGGATAATCTTGAGGAACAATGAAGCCTAAAGCCCTTATCCTTCTGTTCATCATCGTCATAGGAATTATGGTTGCGGTTTTTACCATGAAACCTGTGCGGAGTCCGAAAACTGCTCATGTCGGCAGCATAACTCACGATTTCGAACTCCTTGATCCTAACCGGAACAGGATCAGTCTGTCGGATATGAAAGGATCGGTTGTCTTTATCAATTTCTGGGCTACATGGTGCACCTCCTGCATTGAAGAATTGCCGTCAATCGAGCGATTGTTCAAGAGCCTGTATGAAAGTTCCTCGTTCAAAGTTGTAACAATCCTGTATAAGGATGATCTGAACCGGGCGCTCAGTTTTATGAAAGAAAATGGCTATACTTTCCCTGTATATCTTAACCCGGACGAATCTGCCGCCAAAATCTTCGGGATTACCGGAATTCCTGAGACATTCATCATCGACAAGCACGGTTTACTCAGGAACAAAGTTATAGGGCCTGCTGAATGGGATTCCCCGCGTATCCTTGAGAACCTTCAGACCCTGATCAATGAATCAGAGCATTGAGACCCACTTTCCTGATACCACACCGGGCCCGGATCAATAAATATCTTTGATGAATAGGTTCAAAGAATCTGAGCCGGCCCTGTTATTCGTCGGGATGCTCTCTTCTGATCCTGCAGTATTGAATCATGTGCAACAAACACTTGAGAGAGAATTTGGTGACGCCTTACTGGTAAGCCCTTCATCAGAATGGGATTACTCTTCGTACTACCAGGATGAACTGGGACGGCCGCTCTTACGACAGTTTGTCTTTTTCAAAAATGTGATTGACCCGGAAACTCTTGCCGATATCAAAGTCAAAACAAATGAGATAGAAGACTCGTTTTCCGTCAACGGTAAACGGCAGATAAATCTTGACCCCGGCTACCTTACCCTCGCAAAAATAGTACTTGCATCAACAAAAAATTATGCTCACCGGATTTATCTCCGGAAAGGCATCTACGGTGAGATAACACTTTTTTATCAGGATGGAATATTCAAACCGCATATTTTTACCTACAGGGATTATCAGGAAAAAAATTGTATTGACCTGTTCATGCGTGCGCGCGAGCTTTTCAAGAAACAGTTACATGACAGCTGATATGCTATACCAGTACGAGATTATCCCTGTGTATCGCTTCTTCTGAGTATTTATATCCAAGGATCTCTTCGATCTGTGAGGTTTTTTTGCCCTTGATTCTTTTTATTTCCGAAGAGGAATAGTTTGTCAGTCCTTTTGCTATCCGGTTGCCCCTTGAATCCACGCAGTAAACCGCATCTCCGGTATCAAATTCACCCTCGACCGACATGATTCCCGAGGGAAGGAGGCTCTTTCCGCCTTCCACAAGGGCGCTCACCGCACCATTATCAATAACAAGGCTGCCTTTGGAGCGGCTTCCGTATGCAATCCAGCCTTTCCGTGAAGACAGCTTTTCCGCCTTTGGTTTGAAGAGGGTACCGCTCAGTTTTCCTTCCAAAAGATTTGTAAGGACGTTCTCTTTTTTCCCACTAATGATATGAACGATAATGCCATGACTTACCGCTCTTTTCGCTGCAAGGATCTTTGAATACATCCCGCCGGTACCTATGGAACTCCCGGCTCCTCCGGCTTTCTCCTCGATTGCAGGCGTTATTTCCTCCACATAATCAATGAGCTTTGCCTGTGCATTGCTTCTCGGATCGTCGGTATAGAGCCCTTCAACATCTGACAGGATGATGAACCGCTCGGCTTCAATGAGACTTGCGACGAGGGAGGCGAGATGGTCATTGTCACCAAACTTAATTTCATCCGTTGCAACTGTATCATTCTCATTGATTATGGGGATAACTTTATAAGAAAGGAGAGTCAGAAGCGTATTTTTTGAATTAATATATCTCTTCCTGTCGGCAAAATCGTCCCGCGTCAGGAGAACCTGCGCAACTTTTTTTCCAAAATTTCCAAAACTTCTCTCATATGCCCACATGAGCGCGCTCTGGCCGACTGCCGCTGCAGCCTGCTTGAACTTTATATCCTTTGGTTTTGTCTTTAAGCCAAGTTTTCTCATTCCGGCAGCAATTGCACCGGAGGAAACAACAACCACATCATACCCTTTATCCTGCAAATCTGATATATCACGGCTGATGGTTGAGATTCTCCTGGTGTCGAGACCATCTCTATCGTGAGCGAGGATATTACTGCCTATTTTGATCACGATCCGTTTCACGAGGTATTCCCCCCATAAATAGTTTTCACGCCGGAAATTATCATCCCAAGACGTTTTGTGAATTATACACCGGCACCGATTCTGTTGTCATCTGAGGGGAATACATGAGACCGTGGATTGCAAATCCTGCATTTCGATAAAGAGACAGGGGAAACTAAAGCACTCTGAGCGCTACCTCTGCGACTTTGGGATCAAACTGGGTGTTCGTACACCGCGCAATTTCGCGGAGAGCGTATTCTCTGCCTTGTGCAGGCCGGTAGGGTCTGTCAGTGATTATGGAATCATATGTGGTAGCCACATGAATAATCCGGGCGCCCAAGGGAATCTCATCACCCTTCAGTCCGTCAGGATATCCCTTCCCATCCATCCTCTCATGATGGTGCCTGATAAGAGGCAGGACGTCCCTTAATTCTTTCGCTTCCGTGAGGACTGCCGCCCCCTGCTCAGGATGTTTCCTGATGAGTTCAACCTCATCGCTGGTAAGTTTTACCGGCTTGTCAACCAGTTCATCATAGAAGACAGACTGCCCTATATCGTGCAGGAGGGCACCAAAATGCAACATTCTCTTTTCGTCTTCATGAAAACCCATGTCTTCCGCAATCGTCAATGCATGGGACGCTACCCTCTGAGAGCGTTCCCGTGTCCACCATCTCCTGCTGTCGAGAGCATTAACCATGTCTCTCACCAGGGTGGTAAAGATATTTTCCATTGTCCTGTGTGAAACACACACCTCATCAATAATGCCGAGAAGGATATCCTTGTTCCGCTCGGCTTGTTCAAGCAAGAGACGGATATGTGTCTCGTTCTCATGACACGCTTCTGCATTTTGTTGCTGTAGTGTTATATCCCTGACAGAGCCCCTGAAGTAAATCACACCACCTTTTTTGTCCCGGACAGCGCGGACACTCTCCGATATCATTATCATGCTGCCGTCTTTTCGATAAGCCTGTGATTCGAATCCTGTTACGATACCTTTCTTCATGAGAATACGACATAATTTCTCACGCTGCTCGGGCTCACAATATAATTGAGCCCAGGGATTTGAGATATCCGTTGCAAGTTCTTCGGGTGATTCGTACCCGAAGATAAGGGCGAATGCAGGGTTGGCAGCAACAAATTCTCCTCCGGGAGTAACAAGATAAATCCCCTCAACAGCATGCTCAAAGATCGTGTGATAGAGTGCTTCTGTTTTCTTCTCTGTCATGAATATACCTCTCTGTTTATAGTTTAAGAAGAATACCAGAGAGGACTCGGGAAGTATGTCGTAAAAATTCTATTTAATTTGTAGTATTTTGATTTTTTCCTTGTAGTATTTTTTCAAAAGACGGGCGCGAAATTGTACTACACCATCATAACGCTCAGGGCACCAATCCATTCTCGATTGCATAGCGGATAACCTGTGCTATGGACTGCATTTTCATCTTCTCCAAAATACGGGACTTATACGTACTGATCGTTTGTGAACTCAGGGATAATTCACCGGCAATCCCGCCTGTTGTCTTTCCCCTGGCAAGCATGCACATTACCTGAAATTCTCGATCGGAGAGTTGTGCATGGGATGGTTCTTCTGTTGGGAGTTCCCATGCAAAAGGCAGTTTCTCAGCCAGTGAAAGGCTGATGTATTTGCCGCCTCGTGCAACCTTCCTGATAGCGGTAAGTATTTCTTCGGGCGTGCTCTCTTTTGTCAGATACCCTGCGGCTCCGGCCTTGAGACACCGCACCGCATATTCATCCTCAGAATGCATGCTTAAAATCAGGACAGGAAGCTTTGGATTATGTATCCTGATCTGTTTCAGGATGTCCAGACCATTCCGTCCAGGCATTGAAATATCCAGCAGTACTACATCATACATATTCTTGCATATCATGCTGATCGCATCTGCTCCGTTTGCAGCTTCATTTCCGACAATGATATCCCTGGTTGCAGACAGAATCTGCCTTAACCCTCTGCGAACAACCGTATGATCATCCGCAATGAGTATCTTTATCTTTTTCATAGCTTATACTATAAATTAATGTAGCTTTTGCTTCAATATGAATCCCCTTCATGTGGGTTTCTGTTAAAAATGTCTATCCGTTATCTGTTTCTGAAATCACAGATTCCTGATACAATGTCCTGGTATCATGTCTGGAGAACAGCATGGTACATGCAATGAAAAATCCCAAAAAGACAAAACGAAAAGGGCGTCTTCCCCTTGAAGCAGTACTCCGGCTCCGGAGCTATCCTATAACGACTCAAAAAGGAGAAAAAGGGTACAGCAGGAAGAAATTGAAAGAACATAACAGAAAAATAGTCAGAGAAGATCCTATTGAAGAGAATCATGAAGAGAATCATTGAAATTTTCACCAATTTCTGATATATTTAATCCGGTTTTATGTCTGAAAGCAGGGAGCATACATCAATTCTTGAAGCGCTTCTCTTTCTTTCCGGAGAAGTCTTGGCACTCTCTTCGTTCAAGGAAATTCTTGGGCTCCCTGAAGCTGAAATCAAAAAACTCATGGATGAACTCGTGGCGGAATACAGGGACAGGAATACAGGCTTACTGATTGTAGAGATAGCCAATGGCTACCAAATGGTGACAAATCCTGAATATGCGGAATGGGTAAAAAAGTTCAGGAGCACCCATACATCAGGTAAATTGTCCATGCCTGCGCTTGAGACTCTTGCGATTATTGCATACAAACAGCCTATTATCAAGGCTGAAATTGAACAGATTCGGGGGGTCAATTCAGACAGCGCTATCAGAACCCTTTATGATAAGAGGCTTATCAAGATCATGGGTCGCAAAGAGGCGCCTGGAAGACCATTCCTCTACGGTACGACAAGAGAATTCCTCCAGTATTTTGGATTGAAGGATCTGACAGAATTGCCTACACTCAAAGATCTGATCCGTGAAGAAGCAGCATGATTAAGGAGGGCCGTATGAAAAGCGTTTATCTTTTTATTACTACCTTTATTGTTGCAGTCTTTATCTCTGGAAATAGTTATGCTGATGTAACGTATAAAGTAAAAAAAGGCGATAACCCATATACGATAGCAAAAAAATTCAAAGCCAGTCCTGACGATATCATCAGAATCAACACAATCGATCCGGATCATCTCCTGCCGGGAACCAGAATAACCATACCGTCGCACAAGAGTGTAAAATCCCGTAAAGCCGGATCTCAACATACAACCATTAGTAAAGATCCGGATCTTGTTCAGGAAATCGGTCAAAAGCTTACCATCAAACAGACCACTCCATCAGACTATGAAGTACGGAAAGGTGACACGGTCTGGAATATTGCAAGGCGATTTGAGATTGATCCCGACGAATTGATCGAGATAAACAGTCTCGAAACAGATTCACTGCGACCAGGCCAGAAAATTCTCGTAAAGCATGCGGCAGAACTGAAGCAATCAAAACCCTACGAAGCGATTCTCTCTCAGGCCCATGAGGAGATGGAAAGTGAACAAATATCAGAGCATCTGAAGGCAACGGAGTTCGGATTGCAAGACAGACTCATCCTCTTCGCAAAAAAAATGCTGGATATCCCGTACCGGTTTGGCGGCAACAGCCCGCTCGGCATTGATTGTTCTGCTTATGTGAAAAAGGTGTACAGTCTGATCGGGGTTAATCTCCCACGGTCGGCACGCGAGCAGTTCAAGGAGGGCTTACCTGTTGATGAGAAGAACCTCTCTATCGGCGATCTCGTTTTCTTCAGAACCTACGCATCCTATCCGTCCCACGTCGGGATTTACCTCGGGAACAACCTTTTCATCCATGCCTCGTCAAAAAGCAAGAAGGTTACCATTGACAGTCTCGCCACACCATTCTATTTGAAGAGATTCATCGGTGCAAAGAGGCTTCTTGACATGAGTGCAAAGAGTCAGGATTCAGAAAAAGAGGGATAATTAATTTTTGTAGATTACTGTTCCCATATCTGAGATATCGTATCCACCCAGTTCCATAACTATTTCCTTAAATTCCCTGTCTTCACGGATAACAGCTAAAAGGCACCTGATCATTTCATTGTCAAGATATTCCTGAGGCATAGCCAAATCGTATCTCTCCTTTGCAACAGGGATAAAATCGAGATTCAGGGCCCGTGCAGATGCGAGAATTGCAAGGCCGGTATCTGCGACTCCTGTGAGCACAGCTGATGCAACACCCATATGGGTATACTCTTCCCGTTCATATCCTTTCACCCCGTTAGGATTGATACCCAATTCTCTCAGGAATTTATCCGTAAGCAGCCTTGTTCCTGCACCTGCCTGTCTGTTGACAAATATGACATCGTTCCTTGTTAAATCCTGGAATCCCCAGATGTTTTTTGGATTGCCTTTTAATACCAGAAGCCCTTGCTCCCTGTAAACAAGGTTCATAAGCAGAATTTTCCTGTCAGGAAGAAGTCTTTGAATGAATGCGACATTGTATTCTCCGGTCTCCTCATCAAGCAGATGGGTACCTGCGATGTGTGCCTCACCCCGTTTCAACGCTACCAGTCCACCCATCGATCCGACATGGGCTGAAGAAAGAGAAAATTTCGGATACCGCTTCTTCAATATATTCGCAAGGAGGTCGAGGGCATTATCATGGCTTCCGATACAAACAATTGTATTCTCAATATCATTTTTTGATCTCAGGAGTTCTACCTGTACTTCAGTACCGGAACCAATACCTTCAGACATGGCAGGTATCCGGATAAATCCGTCTGCCCGTACCAGCGACATTAAAACTCCTGCTCCACGGCTTATCGGGGTTGCTATATACTGATCACCAACCTTCCCGACTTTAATCCGCACAAATTCCTCTTGCCCAGGAGTTGAAGCCACCTGCCTTGAAATCATTGCCTTCAGGGTATCGGGTTCTTTGAACTCAAGGCCCTGCAACTTATAGATAAGCGGCCTGACAAATAACGTGAAGGTAATATAGGCAGATACCGGATACCCCGGTATACCAAGCACTGGCTTTCCCCTCACCCACCCGAGGATTACCGGTTTCCCCGGTTTTATCCCAACACCATGCAGGATTACCTCTCCAAGCTCCCTGATAGCCGCTGCCGTGTAATCTTCTGATCCCGCGGATGAACCTGCATTAATAACCACAATATCACCGGCATCGACTGCATGCAGGATTGACTTTTTGAGCTCTTCGAGATTATCAGGGACGATACCGAATCTGACCGGATCACCACCCCATTCAGTGACAAGCCCGCTGAGTATCCTTGAATTGTATTCGATAATATCACCCTTTTTCAGATGAGATCCCGGCTCCACAATTTCAGTCCCCGTCGGCACAATGACAATCCGCGGCCGCACTCTGACCTGCACCTCCGTATGACCGCCTGCAAGCAGGGCACCGATGTCAACAGGCCTGATTACATGATTTTCGGGAACAATCAATTCAGTTGCCACAATATCCTCGCCGATAACCCTGACATGCTGCCACGGAGTCGCCGGCGCAATAATCTCTATGTATTCGGCTTCCTGCATGCTGTTTGTTGTTTGTGCAGCATCCTGGCTATCTCCCGACCGACTATCGACAGGAGACTGTTGACTCTTTCGTATTTGCACATCCTCAATCATAATCACTGCATTAAAGCCATCCGGGATGGGGTCACCGGTATCGACAGGGAGAGCCTGCGCCCCTATGCTCAGCCTCTTGGGTGTCCTTTCTGATGCCCCGAACGTCTCCGGGAATTTTACTGCATAACCGTCCATTGCTGATGAGTGATAAAAAGGTGAAGAGATTTTTGCAATTACTGCTTCTGCAGTGACCCTGCCGAGAGAATCTATAACCCTGACAGTTTCCCCGGGAAGAGGGTTGGAAACTCCTTCAAATTCAAGCTTTTCAAGCCACTTCCGAAGGGCCTCATCTAATGGCGTGCTTTCAAGATAAATGTCCCGGCTCATGGTTATTTATTGAGCAATTTTTTTATCATGGCCTTCAATTCATCAAGATCTGACGATTTGACTATATAGGCTTCTGATGCCCACACAGCAAAATCGTCCCGGTAGTCATATGCGGTAGACATGATAATCGGGATCTTCGGATTCTTTTCCTTCATCTGTCTCAGTATGCGGATACCGTCTACATCGGGCAGCAGGATGTCGAGCGTTACAATGTCAGGGACTTCCTTCTCGAACATTTCGATTGCCTCCTGCCCGTTAGAAGCGACAACAACCTCGTATCCCTCATCTTCAAACTCCTCTTTATAAAGCCTCTGAATGTGCAGGTCATCATCGACGATAAGTATTTTCATAAACCTCCTCCCTCCTTTGTATCACGGTTCTTTTATTGGAATTACTACCCTGAATGTGCTGCCTTCCCCTGTTTTGCTCTCCACTTCTATCCTTCCATCGTGCTCTTCAATAATCCTGTGTGTTATGGTGAGACCGAGACCGGTACCTGCTTTCTTCCTTGTATAAAAGGGATCGAATATGAACGGCAAATCCTCTTCGGCAATTCCTGGTCCGGTATCCCTGATCTCCAAAATGCAGGTCTTGTTTTTTCGGTAAATTTTAAGCGTGATTGTACCATGGTTTTCTAATGCTTGTATGGCATTCTTAAGAATATTGAGCAGTGCATCCTTCACTCTGTTTGGATCGACATAGAGCTCTACGGGGTCTCCGAATTCCTGAATGAGGGAGATTCCCCTGTCATCAATTTCAGAACGTGTGAGGGATATGACTTCCTCCATGAGCTTCTGAGCCTCGACGCGTTCCTTCTGGATCCGCGTCTCTTTAACAAAACTCAGGATTTCATTGAGTATATCTTCGAGTCTGCCGACTTCTTTTGCAATAATGTCAGCATACTCTTTCAGTCCACCGTTCAGCTTCTTCTCGAGTCTGCGTGCAAACCCTCCAAGAGAAACGAGAGGATTTCGTATTTCATGAGCCACCCGCGCAGCAACCTCCCCGAGTGCGGCCATTCTCTCTGTCTTAATCACCCGTTCCCTGAGATTTTTCAGTTCTGTAATATCACTCACAACATGCACGGTTCCCATAAACTGGCCCGTTATGTCAAAGATCGGAGAACTCGACGTGATAAACGTACCGCCCATATGGAGGTCTTCGACTTCCTGAACAAACGCCTCTCTCCGCTCAACAGTCTTCTGATGAGGGCATGCAGCCCATGGTTGATGCATGCCATGGAATATCTCATAACATTTCTTCCCGATGATTTCTTGAGGTGATTTCCCCAGCCTTTTACTGACAGCCTGATTGATATTCTTGACAACATAATCTTCTGTAACAAAGTAAACCATATCAGAAATAGACTCAAAAATATTTTCAAGTTCCTGTTCTGCGAGTTTCACCCGTTCAAAAAGCCGTGCGTTTTCTATCGCCGAAGCTACATGGTTTGAAAAGGCCGTTAAAAAGCGCATGTCTTCCTCGGTAATTGCTCTGTTGTTGAAATAGTTGTCGACCCAAAGGACTCCGATCACTTTATTCCTTGATATGAGAGGAACAGCAGCAAAAGCACGTGTCCCGAGTTGTTGTATGAGGACAGCGTCCGAAAGCGGTTCTTTGCCGACATCATCAATATTGAATTCTTTTTGCTCTTTCACGGCCTTGGTCAGCGAGGTTTCCACTGTTAACGGGATCTCGATGCTATGGCTCAGCTTGTCAAAAAAAGAATCTTTTCTCATCAGTCCGACATCGATTTCCTGCATGATATCCGGCAACGTCTTTTTCTCCAGGGATAACCTCTCCCAGACATGAAATGCCTCCTCGTAGCTCGCGGGACCAACGCCCATTGCTCCCCGCAAGATATCCTTATCCTCATCAACAAGGAAAAGGATTGCACGGTTAAAGCCGAGCCCGTCTCCCATGGTAACCGCGGTGAGAACCATCCGTAATACCCGGTCGAGATCAAGCGTTCCCCTCATTGCAGAGCTGATAAAGAAAAGTCGCGAAAGTTCCTGATTCCTCCTTACCAGCTCTTTCTCGACGTTTTTCTTTTCAGATATGTCGCGTGATATCCCGCTGATGCCGATAATCTCTCCCGCCGCGTTCTTGACCGGAGAAAGGGTGAGGCTCACTGATATGATGGTGCCGTCCTTCCTTTTCCTGAATGTCTCAACCCTCTTCAGCACCTCCCCGTTCCTGATCTTCCTGTTGTTGTCCCACTCGGGGTCCAGGAGAAATTCAGGGACAAAGGGGAGAAATTGTCCAATAGCCTCTTTTTTGGTAAAACCGTATATCCGCTCTGCTCCCTTGTTCCATGAGGTTATAATTCCGTTCAGATCAGACGTAACGATCCCGTCAGCAGAATGTTCAATAATGCCTTCGAGATATTCCTTAGTTTGGGTCATCTCGTTGTAAAGCCTGAGGACCTCATCATGACAGAGCATCCGGTCTGTGATGTCCTGGATAAATACTATACACTCAACAACCTCTCCGCTTTCATTGCGGATAGGGTATACCGAAAGTTCAGCGTATACTGAGGTGTCCTGATCATTGCTCTTTTGGGTTACGGTAGTTATCTGACCTGTTTCAAATGCCTCCAGGGCCGCGCAATGAGGGCATATCTGACCTACTTCGTGAAAGACTTCCCTGCAATCCCTGTTTATGAGGTCGGCAGCAGGCTTTCCAGCCCATCTGTGAACTGACTCGTTTGCAGACAATATCCTGAAATCCCTGTCAAGTATGACGATCCCGTCCCTGATATTCTTAAAAATCAGTTCTGTGAATTTCTGACTGTTCGCCGCATCCATAGCAATAACCTTATACTCTCCGCTTCTGGAGGGCGGTTTTATAGAGTTCAAGATATCGTTGCGCTGATCTTTTCCAGGAGAAATCCGTCTGCATTCCGTTCCG
>Ga0315297_10001161_pt1 | contig 15977 bp, 14 predicted proteins | sample YL17G15_0_MG_FD_203628 | JGI IMG/M metagenome (GOLD analysis project Ga0315297, IMG submission 203628) | Sediment microbial communities from Yellowstone Lake, YNP, Wyoming, USA - YL17G15_0 | ecosystem: Environmental > Aquatic > Freshwater > Lake > Sediment | place: USA: Wyoming | collected... | reverse complement strand
CATGGGGTGGTGATTGTAGATGGCGAACATGTTGAGCGATTCCCTGCGCCGTGCCGGCCAGTACATGGGGTTGACCGAAACCCCGCCAAATATCCAACAGGACGAATCACGCGTGAAGAGCGTGTTGGGCAGCGGCGGAAGCAGGAATGTGTTCATATCTTCCAACCCGGCGGCATGCAGGGAGATGCGGCTGAACTTCTTCCAGTCCAGGCCGGCCTCCCCTGCCGTCAGCCCTCCGACCAGGTGCCGGGCAAGGAATTCGGGTTTGAGATTCATGAGGAATTCGCGGATCTCATCCACGAGCGCCCAGCCGACCGTATACTCCGTGGCAACCTGCCCGACGATCATACGCCGGGCCTCCGGGCTGGCTTCCAGGGTTTCGGTGAGCAGGTCTAAAACATAGTAGACCTCCACCCCTCGCTGGCGCATCACCTGGGTAAACTGGTCATGCTCCCACTCGGCGCGTTCCACCCAGAGCACATCATCAAAAAGCAGTTCGTCGTGATTGGATGGAGTGAGACGTTTCAGGCTCAAGTCCGGTTTATGCACGATCACCTTGCGCAGTTTGCCCACCTCTGAGTGAACTCCAAAATCAGCCATCGATTATTTCCCTTTCATTGGATATTTGCCCGGGGTTATGCCTTGTTCTCACGGTCCAACCAAAGCTCCCGGTATTGCCGGTTCCAATCGATCAAGAAACGGAGGGTGATGATCATGCCCACGGCGCTGGCGATCCAGATGACCTGGCCGCGCAATCCGAACAGCAGCAAAAGAGGCGCAAACAGGACCCCGGCCAACACGCTTGCCCGGGCAGCATGGCGAATGATCAGGGTCAGCGCGATCAGGAGCCCGTAGCAAATAAGGATGGCAAGCGGGAACGCGGCTGCCATGCCGCCATTGGCGGTTGCCAAGCCCATGCCGCCGCGAAAACCGGCAAAGGCGGGCCAGCAATGACCGATGACCGCCAGCGCGGCTGTCAGTGGAACGATCCACCCGGCGGGGGCATGACGCAGTGCCAGCCAGGTGGGGAGGTATCCCTTGGCAACATCCAGGATGAAAACCGCCGCACCGGGGAGAAATCCTGCCTGGCGAAGGGTGTTCGTAGCCGTGGCATGACCGGAACCCGCGTCACGCACATCCACACCCTTGATTAGGCGTGTAATCCATACCGCGAACGACAACGACCCGCTCAGGTAACCCAGCAGGCCAAAACCAAGGGCTGAAAATACGATATCAGCATTCACTTTGCCTTCTTCGAAACGGTGAGCAACTTTTCAATACCACTTCTCATAATCTGGGATGAGGGTTATATCCGGCAGGGAAAGTACATGACAAAACACATCGAGGTCCTGGTCTTTCAGGAGGTTCAAGGATGAGAATCAGGCTTTCAAAAAATGGAGCGCGTCCGGCAGGATTTCGATCTCAAGTTTGCGGATGTCGCTACCGAAACCGGCGAATATTTCCCCGTCGCAATGGACATACAGAGGCTGCTTGCTGGTGATCTCCATTTTCCGGCAGGTGCCCATGCGCACCTGTTTGAACCGGGCATGCGTTCCTTTCATGACCTCCGGGACCAGGCGCAGCATGGTCAGGCGGGAGATCTTGCGGATGGTGACATAATCCAGGATGCCGTCATCGAGTCTGGCCTCCGGGGTGACCAGGAAACCGCCTCCCTCGCGGGGTCCATTCCCCAGCGTGAGCATGATCGTGGACTGGTCCCAACTTTCCCGGTCGGTCACCACGTGGAGATCCATGGGGTTGAAATTCCGGAATATGGTTTGCAGCGTGGCGATCAGATACATCATGAACCCGTGGATGGCGGTGATCCTGCGCGTGTGGATGGTCACGACCGCATCAAAGCCGATGCCGAGGGTATTGTTAAAATACTCCAGCCGACCCTGCCCATCGCGCACCGAACCCATGTCTATGGAATGCGGCTGCCCTCGCAGGCAGGACTGGAGCGCCTCTGCCGGGTCAGCGGGGACGCCCAGGATATGGGCAAAATCATTCCCTGAACCGAGCGGGACAATTCCCAGCGCAGGGCGTTCCCTTTCCGTCACCTGCATTAAGCCGTTGATCACTTCGTGGACCGTGCCATCCCCGCCGCAGGCCACCACCAGGTCGCAGCCTTCGATTCCAGCCTGGCGGGCAAGTTCGGTGGCATGGGCGGTGGACTGCGTTTCGATCCAGGCAGCATTGAGCCCGGCTGTCAGGGGGCGCAGACCGGAAGCCATCTGCAGGGACCGCCCATGGTTGGTGATGGGATTCAAGATGAGCTTGATTTTTCCGGGCATGATTCGTCCTCCAAGGGAATTGAGCGATTATAGCCTGTAAATAGGGACCAGCGCCTCCGGGATGATGTTGATGTCAACCTACCTGCTGGGGTGTTGCTTGATCCATCCGGGAAGGTGAAACCCCAGGACACTTGCCAGAACAGAAACCAGGAAAAATGGATTCCCGGGGGCCAGGGTGTGATAAATGATCAGGGCAAGGATCAGGGGTAAATAGGCGCCGATCAAGGTGGTGACCGCCCGGGCGGGTAATTTGGGGTCAATGTTCAACCAGCGGAGTTTAATCGCCAACCAGCCAGTGATGAAGGCACCAAGTGTGAAAGAAATCCCCAGGAGGATGACAACCAGCACAGGCCGGGTTTGCGGGAAATTTTCCATTCCAGGGAAGAGCAGGGAGACCAGGAAGGTTACCACCTGCGTGCTGATGACTTGCAGCAAAGCGATCCCCAGCCAGGTAAGGATGCCACGAATTCTTTGTCTGTAGTCCATTCCGATCGCCTCCTTTACTTTTCTATTGTAGTTTCTTCAAATAACATAATTAGTATATAGAAACCCAGGTCAATTTATAAATTAATGGCTCATTTCATAAACACCTGCGGTTTGATTCGGGTGCTGCGCAGGGGCTGGTTAATGAGGGCTCGATTGGCAGGCAAGACAACCCGGGGAAACTCTTTTTAGTGCTAGAATAAATCATTCCCGGGACCCGGAGGCAAGCATCCATGGAAAATAAAGAGCTTAATGAACTATTGCAACAACTGCACGATGAAATCAACAGGACCCGGACGGTCGAGGAAAAGAGCAGCGAAGTGTTGCGCGACCTTGAAAAAGACATCCGGACCCTGCTCGAGCGTTCGGAGGGAACTCCGGACCAGGTGCCTCCTTCCATGGTTCAACGCCTGGAGGCGGCATTCAGACATTTTGAGGTCACCCATCCGGATCTGACGACATTGATCTCAAAGCTGCTCGAATCGCTGAGCACTGCCGGGCTTTGAGCCCGGGCAGGCTTCATAAACAAATTTGCTGACCAAAAAAACCAACGTCCCCCTGTCCTGGAAAAGACGGGGGATCGTTTATTAAATGCGACTCTGAAAGGATTAAAGATGGGTCACTATAAAATGCCGAGCCGCTGGGTGAGGGGGGCACCCAACGACTCGACGCTGCTATTTTACACGATGAGCAATGTTTCCACAATGGGGAGAGCGGCAAGGGAAATTTACTCCCAAACACCCCTCATCAATGACTGACCCCCGCTGCCCTACTTAGACTTGGCTGCCTCCAGGCGGCACCAGGCATACAACCCATCATAGACCTCAAACTGGGCTTCCAGGTTTTCCAGGTCGTCGGGGAAGCGCAGGCTGTAACCGCTGGCGATGGCTTCTAGGCCGCGGGCGATGGGGTCCGTGTTAATATCTTCGGACACATCCGCGGCGTGGACGATCTTTGCCAGGCGCAGCAGGCCGGGTTCTTTCAGCCCGTACTTGACGATGATGGATTCAAAGGAACAGCGCCCCTCCTTGTGACCGAGCTCGACTCCGGGTGCGTCGAATGGGATGGCACCGGTCTCCCGGGCCACCTGTTCCACCTGGGTGCCGGGGACGAACAGGAACTCGGCGTCGCTGTCCACAAAGCGGGTGATCAGCCAGGGGCAGGCAACGCGGTCAACGTGAACGTGCGAGCGGGTGATCCATTTCATGGGTATCTCCTTTATTGGATATCAATCTTTTTTTCGGGCACTTTTTCTTCGGGGGGTTTGAGGGCTTTAAAATTCCGGTAAAGAATCAGGTCATAGGTGATCTTCAAGCCTCCGCACAGGAAAAAAGGGAGGCTGAGCAGGCCGGGGATCGAGAGCAGCAGCCCGCTCAGGGAGGGGGAAAGGGCTGCCCCCACGGAGCGGGCGATGGTGGTCACACCGGAAGCGGCGGATCTTTCATCCGGGGCGACGACCGCCATGGTATAGGACTGGCGCGTCGGCACATCCATCTGCGAAATGGAAAAGCGCGCCAGCAGGACGGCGATGGCCAGGGGCAGGGAGGGCATGAGAGGCACCAGCATAAGGAAAATGCTGGACGGGATGTGGGTGTAAACCATGGTGTTGATCAGCCCAAATTTCGCCGCGATGCGCGCGGCCAGCAGGGCGGATATCCCTGCCAAAATGTTGGCACTGAAGAAGATGCTGCCCAGCACGCCCTCATCCACCCCGAAGCGGAGGTGGAACCAGTAGGCCATCAGGCTCTGGATGAGCAGACCTCCGGCAAATGCATCCATGGCGAACAGGGCGGAAAGCCTGGCGACCACCCCGCGCGAGCGGTGTAAACCGAGGGTGCGGTGGACAAGGTTGCGGTCCGGCGCGGTTTCGATCGCCGGGGTCAGGATCAAGAAAAAGAGCATGAGCAAACCCCCTGCCAAAGCATACCCTGCCAGGATCACCCGGTATGAAGCCAGCGCGCTCCAACCGTATGACTGCAGTATTTTTGCAAGCCAGCCTCCGACCAGCGCACCTGTGGCGGTGGCGAACGAGCCTGCCAGGTTGTACCAGGCGAAGACCTGGGTGCGGCGTTGATCCGGGACAAGCTGGGTCAGCGCAGCCTGCTCGATGGACAGGAAGGGGCCGATCTCGTTGCCGCTCGGGCTGATCACGCCGATGATGGCGGCAGCGGTCAACAGGAGCGGATTGCGAGTAAGCAGGAAAACCGCACCGGCGAGCACCATCAGCAGGGCACCCAGCAGCAGCATGCGGCGGCGTCCGAGGCGGTCTGCGGAAGTGGTCAACCACAGCGAGATGCCGGCATCACCCGCCAGGGTAAAGGTGAACAAAAGGCCGATGCCGCGCTCATCGAGACCCACCTCGACAAGATAGAAAGCCAGGATCACCGAGAGAAAGCCGTAGGCGAACAGGCGGATGATACGGGTGCTGAAAAGGAGGGGGACATCACGACGTGGCACGGCTCAAGTATAGCTGATTTCACGGGTCCATTATTGATCGGAAAATTAGATTCTACCCGCTTAAGATTATGTCACTGGTCAGCCGTTGGTCGACTGTGCCAGCGTTAGCTGCACCGACTGGCTTTTTCCTCCGCGCATGAAACCAACCGAGATCTGGTCACCTGGCTTGAAGGTGAAGAGAGTATTGATGAAGGAGTGGGTTCCATCTAGCGCGATCCCTCCCAGGCTGGTGATGATATCGTCGGTCTGCAATCCCGCCTTGCCGGCAGGGCTGTTGGCAGAAACACTGGTCACATAGACGCCCCACTGCACTGGCAGGTTGTAGGCACTGGCGATATCCGGGGTGACTGGTTGAAAATTGATCCCCATGTACGGGTGGGAGAGGTAACCTGTTTGAATGATCTGGTCGGCTACCGCGGCTGCAGTATTGACCGGGATGGCAAATCCCAACCCCTCGGCAACAGTCCCGCTGCCGCTGTTGCGCACGATCAGGGTGTTGATGCCGATCACCTCCCCGGCAAGGTCCACCAGCGGACCGCCCGAGTTGCCCTGGTTGATGGCTGCATCCGTCTGGATCAGCCCATCGATGGTGTAACCGTTCCCGGTGTCGATCGACCTCCCGGTGGCGCTGACCACCCCAACGGTCACGGTGTTCTTGAAATCACCCAGCGGGGATCCAATGGCAATAACCGACTCGCCGGGATTCAACAGGTCCGAGTTGCCCAGGCTGGCCACATCGGGAACCTGCCCCTCGATCTTTAGAACAGCAATGTCGGAATACTTATCCGAGCCGACGATGGTCGCCTTTTCCTGGGTCCCATCCGAATAAACGACGGTCACATCCTTCACGCCTTCGATGACGTGATTGTTGGTCAGAATGTATCCCTTGTCGGAGATGAAGACGCCGCTGCCGCTGACGGTCTGGGGACCGGTGGGACCAAACTGTGACATCTGGCTTGGAATTGTTCCCACCACGGTCACCACTGCCGGGCCGACTTTCTTGACCGCCTGGGTGATGGTAGTTTGAATGTCGGTGGTGTCGATGACAATGGGCTCCGGGTTGGCATTATTTGCCGCCTGGACCACCTTGGTGGTCGGCGCGGAGACGACCGGGTTGAGCGGCTGGGCCTGGCTGACAGTGCGGTATACGACCACACCGCCCACCGCGGCCCCCGAAAGGGCTGCCACGCCGGCGAGAAGCACCACCAATATCAGATATACGATTCGATTCCTGGTCATAAGGACCTCCTGTTACACTGAAGCAGAACATTTCTCTGATTTACCCGCTGATTTTAAAACATCAAGATGAAATGAACATGAAAAAAAAGATTGAAATAAAAAAAACCCGGCAGGATGCATGCCGGGCGATCGTTCGAAACCACCACGATCATCCAGTTTTGAACCGGACTTCGAAAACTGTCCCGCTTCCAAGGGTACTCTCCACGTGCACCTCGCCGTCATGCACCCGGGCGATCCACTGGACAATGGAGAGACCCAATCCGCTTCCGCTGGGTGCCTTGAGATTGGAATCCGCCTGCGGGTCGCGCGTGCGGGCCTGGTCCACGCGATAGAACCGGTCGAACAGGTGGGGCAGGTGTTCGGGAGCGATGCCAGGACCCGTGTCTGAGACGCGCACCCACGAACCTCCCGCGGCGGTTCCTGTTTCCACGCGCACCAGTCTTTTATCACCAGTGGAATATTTAATAGCATTTTCCACCAGGTTGCTGAGCATTTGCAGCAAATACTGCCGGTCGCCAAGGATCCACGTTTCGGGGAGGCTGCCGGCCTCCAGGGTGACCCCGTTCCGGTTGGCCAATGGGGTCAGCCGTTCAACGGTCTCGACAGCCACATCGCTCAGGTCCAGCCGGGTCTTCTCGATGGTTGTTTGCCCGGTATCCATCCGTGCCAGGGTCAGCAGATCGTTGACCAGAGAGGTCATGAAGTCGTTCTCATTACGGATGATACTGAGGGCGTGCTGGTACTCCTCGGGCGAACGCTGCGCGGCGATGGCCCGATTGGTCTCCAGGTTAACAATGGTCAAGGGAGTGCGCAGCTCGTGGCTGGCATCGGCGACGAACTGCCGCTGGCGTTCAAATGCCGCCTGCAAACGCGCCAGCATCCCGTCGAAGGTGTTCGCCAGTTCTCCAAGTTCGTCCCTGCCGTGCATATTCAACCGGCGGCTGAGGTCCGTTTCGCCGATGGTACGTGCCGCCTGGGTGATGGTTTTCACCGGGCGCATGGCCCGGTCCGCCATCCAGAAACCTCCGACCAGGGCAATGACAAGGGTCAGCAGGCTGCCGGCGATGAGGGTCAGCAGGAATCGGCGCACCAGGGCGCCCGGATCGAGGATGCCACCGAAGATCATCAGGAAGGTTACCCCCATGTGAACTTGCACCGGGGTGTAAGTGAACACGTAATTCTGGGATGTCGCACTGGTCCAGTAGATGGTGGGCAAAACCCCTGACCGGGGGGTGGTTTGCAACCCGGCAGATACGATCTGGATCACCTTCTCCGCAGGGATGGGTCCCTGGCTGAAAATTATCTGTTCCTCGGAGCTGAGCAGGATGAAAACGTCGCTATCGCGCAGCAGCCCGTCGGGAGGGGAATAGTGCCCGCTGCCCTGCATCATCGAGAGTTGGACATTTTGGACCAATCCAGCCAACCGGCGGTTTAGTTCATTAATGGATTCCCCATTCAGGGTGCTGGACTGGGTGATGAAGAGGTAGGCGCTGAAGGCGAACAGGATCAGTGCCAGGATCGCGGTGAACCACAACACCAGCCGGAAGCGAATGCTGTGGACCAGCCCCCCGAGCCGTTCCCGGAGAGCCGTGGGTTTTTGACGGCTCATTTCTCCTCCGGGACATGCAAGCGATAGCCTGCCCCGCGCACGGTTTCAAGCAGTTTGACCGGGCTGGGTTCGTCGATCTTGGAGCGCAGCCGGCGGATGTAAACATCGACCACGTTGGAGGCGACTACGTGGTCGTAACTCCATAAATGTCCCTCGGCCATCTCGCGGGTGACAAGATGATTGGGATGGCGCATCAGGTATTCCAGCAGTGAAAATTCCTTGGCGGTCAGTTCGATCAATTGACCCGCACGCTGCACGGTGTGGGCCGCGGGATCAAGGACCAGGTCCGCCACCTGGAGCGAACCCGTTTTGCTGGTGGAGTCCCGCCGCAGCAGGGCGCGGATGCGGGCGCGCAGTTCGTCCACTTCAAAGGGCTTCACCAGGTAATCGTCCGCGCCGCTGTCCAGCCCCTGCACGCGGTCATCCAGGGCGTCACGTGCGGTCAGCATCAAAATGGGGGTGCTGACCCGCCGATTGCGCAGTTCCCGGCAGACTTCAAGCCCATTTTTCCCAGGGAGCATGATATCCAGGATGATGATATCGTAACCCGCCACCTGCCCCATTTCTTCACCGTCCAACCCGTCGTATGCAGGATCAACCGCATACCCGTCTTCTTCCAGGGTTTTACGCAGGGATTCGCTCAGGCGGCGGTTATCTTCGACCAGAAGTATGTGCATTTTTTCCCTGTGAAATTCTCCTCATTTGTATATAAATTGTAGCACGCAAATATGACTGAGGGATGAATGGAACCCGGGGAAAAGGATCAGGAACCAAACCAGGCGGTGTTGATCACCGATTTAGGATAACATCTACTATTCATCTGGTTTCTTTATACTCTCACAACTACCATCGAGGAGGAACATCCAATGCGAAAACAAATTATTGCGCTGCTGGCAGCCATACTGATCACCGGTTCGATCGGACTTTCCATGCCGCACTTTTCCATGCTGCTGAGGTAGAATCATTATCCAGGGATCCAACGCTGCAGTTCCTTTCCTTGATTGAGAGGTCCTGGATGGCAAGAAGAAAGAAAAGTGACAAAAAGAAGAGACCGATCGCCGTCAGCGTCATTGCGCTGGCGATCGTGTTCCTTTTCTTGATCCGTCTGTACCAGGTCTATGAACCCCTGATCCGCAATAATGTTTTCAGACAGGGGATAACGGGGTCGTTGATCTCCGGCTGGAAGCTTACCACCCTTGGCGGTGCCATGCTTTCCAGCGCCACATACCTGGTCCTGTCACTGACTGGGATCGTCGTCCTGGTCGGATTCCTGCGCCTGCGCCGCTGGAGCTGGGTACTGTTGATGGCCTGGACGGGAGTATCGCTCACCATTTCCTTGGTGGATTATTTTTACTCCCAGGCCAACTTTGCCGTGATGGCTTCCAATGTGATCATCGCTTTTGCCCTGAATATCGCGGAGGTGCAGCGCATTTACGGGATCAGGAGGGAAGATGGTTCCAGCCTCTGACCGCCCAACCACCCCAGCCAGCTCATCAGACCTGGAACTGCTGCGATCTTTTGAGCCCGTGGTTTGCTACACCAAGGGTGAGCGGTTCTATCCCACGGATGTTGAAGGGTACATAAAAGAAAGCAGTCTCTGGGAACACCACCCGGACGGCAGGGATGAAATCCTGGTCAGGCAGGGCCAGCTTACCCCTGAAAAGTTGGTCGAACCCAGGCCGGCGGAGTTCGGTGCAGTCCGCTACATACGTTTCGTGGAAGCGCTCAGCCTGGCAGAATCCGCCAGGGTGCTGGCTGACCAGTTGATACTGCGCAGGAAGACCGGTGAAACTTTCCACGCCGGCATCGGTCGCCTGGCTCGTGGCGGAATCCTGCCGCGCCTCCTGGATGGTCTTTTCTCGCTGTCGTTCCTGCTGCGGGGCAAGGTTTCGGCTGCCAGCGCCGCGGCCGCGGAACTGGATTATCACGAATCGTTCTCCCAGGACAGGAAATACCCCTACTACGGCCGCGTCGTCCGCCAAAACGGCTGGATCATGCTCCAATACTGGTTCTTCTTCTATTTCAACAACTGGCGGTCGGGTTTCCACGGGGTCAACGACCACGAGTCCGACTGGGAAATGGTCACCATCTATTTGTACGAGCAGGAGGGGCAGCTGGTGCCGGAATGGGCTGCGTTCGCCTCTCACGATTTCAAGGGGGATGACCTGCGCCGGCGCTGGGATGATGACGATGAGCTCAAAAAGCAGGCACAAAGTCACCCGGTTATTTTTGCCGGTGCCGGAAGCCACGCGTCTTATTTTCGCCGCGGGGAATACCAGGCGGAAGTCGATCCGACACTGCCCGGCTGGATGTCAGGCTTGATCAATACCTGGAACAAGCTGTGGACCGGGACACTGGGGCAGTCGGCAATAAATACCTTCCACATTCCCTTTGTCGATTTCGCCCGCGGCGACGGCCTGCGCATCGGCCACGGTGAACACCAAACCTGGTCGCCGGTGCTGATCGACGAGACCACCCCATGGGTGAGTCAATACCGCGGCCTGTGGGGGCTCTTCGCCCGGGATCCCATCTCGGGGGAAAACGCCCCGGCAGGACCCATGTACAACCGGGATGGTTCACCGCGCGGTTCGTGGTATGACCCGCTCGGCTTTGCCGGTCTTGACAAGGTGGCTCCGCCTCCCCAACTGGGGCAAATGCTGGCGGACAACTGTGAGCGCATCACCCGGCAGCAGGAGGAACTCGGAAACTCGATCCCCAGGAAGGCTGCAGAACTCCAGGAAAAGGGTGCCAGGTTGAAGGGGATGGAAGGCAATCCGCACCTGGCGAAACAATACCTGGCCCTGGAAAAAGAAATAAATACCCTCGCCGCCGAAGTGCGCGCCCACCGCCGCCAGCTCCAGGAAAACACAGCGCTGTTGGAAGGACTGACGCGCCAATTGGAGCGGACGAGGGCTGGTGAAAAGGATGACCCGCGCGCGCACATCCGCAACCTGGCGGTACCCGATGATCCCAGCCAGGTGCTGAGGTTCGACCGCGCTGCGGAGACATGGGCAGCCGTCAGCTTGAGCCTGCTGCTGTTTGCGGTGGCCGCGCTCATTTTCTTTGCTCCCGGGTACACCTGGGCAGGCCTGGGGGTCATCCTGCTCCTGTTTGTCGTCGCCGAGTCTTTCCTGCGCGGCGCCTTCGTCCAAACGGTGGGACGCATCACGCTGCTCCTGGCGATGATCTCCTCCCTGATCCTGTTCTTCCATTTTTGGAAGTGGATCATCGTGTTTACCCTGCTGGCGATGGGTGTCTCCCTGATGGTCAACAGGCTGAGGGAACTGACTGGCTGATTTATTTCGCTTTTCAAAGCTCGTGTTATCATCTTAGCGCACCACCAACCCCGCGCCAATGTCAAGGAATATTTGGAAGGTTCCAGGATCCATAATCAGGAGGTAAATTATGAGCAAGGCCAATGATGATCTGATGAATGAACATGAAGCCATTTTGTCTGCCATCAACGTTTTGGACAGGATGGTCGCTGCCCTGGGTCAACCCTCGGCGGTAAATAAAAAGGATATCCAGGATTTCATTGGCTTCCTGAAAGAATTTGCCGACAAGTGTCATCATGGGAAAGAGGAGGGGTTTTTATTCCCTGCCATGGTGGGGGCGGGTGTTCCGGAGCACGGCGGACCGATCAGCGTGTTGCTGGCTGAGCATGCCCAGGGGCGGCAGTTGATCCAAGAGATGGAAAAATCGATCTCCAATGACCTGGACCTGGTGATGCTCATCAGCGCGGCCAGGAAATATTCCTCCCTGCTCAGGAATCACATCCAGAAAGAGAATAGGATCCTGTTCCCCATGGCAGAAGAGATATTGACCGAGGCACAATTGGATGAACTTTACAAAGGGTTCGTAGAACACGAGGAGAAGGTGATCGGGCAGGGTCGGCATGAGGAACTGCATGCGGTGCTCAAGAGCCTGCAGGAGAAGTACCCCGGGTAGAAAGATATATCAGTAAAGCGGAACTACTGTTAGAGCACACGAGAAAAGAATTAATCAGGACGACCATGCGGTCGTCCTGATTTTAGTTAATGCAAACTTGCTGGAGATTGCTTCGACCGGCCAAGGATTCCGGTCTCGCAATGACAGGTCTACTGGAGATTGCTTCGCAAAAAAGCGGCTCGCAATGACACCTCGTGGATTCTCTTTACAACCACTTGACTTTATCCTGGAAAAGCGGGATAATCACCCGTCTTGGATACTGGACGAAGAAACAGGTGGCGAACCATATCGTCAATACAAGCTTCGCAGAACAAGCACCAAGCAAGACATAACCATGCTTTTCTCTATTGCACTGCTCATCGGCGTCATCGCCATTGCGTTTAAACTTTCTCCCGTTGAAAAGAAGGAACATGCCCTGATACATGGTGCCGGCCAGATCGGGCTGCTGGCTGCACTGGCTTTGTTCGGTGTGGATTATTTCACCTCGTACTTCTATGCCACCGGCGAGATGATGACTGCCCTGCATCCCTACAACCTGCAGAAATATGCCTTCATTGCAGTCATCATCATTGCCGTGGTCAATGCAATATTTGGATTGTTATACATGTATTCGCTGGGGGTTTTCAACGAGGGCGGCGGTTCATATACCGCCTCCATGCGATACCTTACGCCTGGATTGAGCCTGGTGGTCGCGGTGGTCCTGCTCCAGGACTATATCTTTACCATCGTCGTCTCCAGCCTTTCGGGCGTGGACCAACTCCTGTCCCTGACCAACTCCTACCACATCTCATGGTTAATCCACGTGGCACTTGGTGTAATTCTGGTGACCATTACGTGGTGGTTGACCATTCGCGGCCGGGGGGAATCAGCGCGCGTGGTGTTTATCATGCTGGGTATCTTTGTTTTTCTGACCATTGCCATGGCGGTCGGCCTCCTGCTTGCCAAAGGGAGAGCCTGGCCTGCACTGCCATACACACAACCTGCCACCACTCCCAGCCTCTGGCAGGCGGCATACCACATGCTGACCGCATCCATGAAGGGACTGGTTGCCCTGAGCGGGCTGGAGGCCATGTCCAACGGAATCCAGTTCGTGATCAATGACGACTTTGCCCTGGTGAAGTGGGGCAAGCAACACCTGCCGCGCTTATCGGGTTTATGGAGTTTTTACAGTGGAAAGTCAGGCATCGGACGCATGGTCCAGACATCCTTCCTTTTCTACGGCGGCATCACCACGGCTTTCCTGGCTTATTTCTCAATTCACTTCAACGCCTTCGACGGCACTGCAGGACGTTCCCTGGTGGGAAACCTTTCCTATATTGGTTTCAGCCAGTTCCCCGGGGGAATCATCCTTTACTGGGCTTACCAGATCCTGGCGGTGGCATTGCTGGCAGCCGCATCCATGACCGCCTTCCAGGACCTGCAGGCGACTGCCTGGCGTGATGTCGCCATGGGAGAGATCCCGGAGATCGTGGTGTACCGCAACATCACGGGGACATTCACGCGTTCAGTGACAGCGGGATTCATTATCACCATCCTTATCCAGATACTCGTACGGGGTGACACCAGCGCTGCCGTCCCTTATTACGGAATCGGCGTGTTCATGCCCATCATGGTGATGGGATTTGCCATCCAACGCCACATTTTAAAAACGAGCCCAAAGGGAGCCAAACGTTCCTGGGGTGCCCTTGGGGCAGGATTGGCGGCGGTACTTTCCGGGCTGGTCTTCATCGGGCAAATCGCCGGCAAATGGACCGAAGGCGGATGGGTGGTGCTGATCTCGTTCAGTATCCTGGTTCTGGCTGCCAACATGCTGCTCATTTCCCCCATCGGGTACCGCGGCCCAAAGCAGATCTACCGCATCGTGCGCGAGAAGGCGCGGGTCCAAGGAGCCATGGCATCCATCGTGGAATGGCAGTCGCTAAAAATGCAGGAGTACCGCTACAGCGTGCTGGTCTGGATTGCCCGTTTGTTTGAGTTATTTGGCATCCGCCGCCCGGTAAGGTATGAAACCCCGGTCCCAGCTGGTGACTATGACCATGCCCTGCATGAGGACCATGCTGAAGCGCCATCCTTGCTCCTACAATACCTGGAGCGCAAACCGCGTAAACCGAAACTGGGTGGTGCTCCCAGGCAAACCGCCCATGGAAATGATGAAGGAAAAGAAGACTGATCTTCCAGGGTTTGATGCATACGGGTTGCTTTTTTAAGCAACCCGTATTGTTTTCCTGTGGCACCTTCTGTTGAACGAGATTGCTTCGACCAGCAAAGTACACTGGTCTCGCAATGACATGTCTGCGGGGGATTGTTACGCTAGGAACACTGGTCTCGTAATGACAGGTCTGCTGGAGATTGCTTCGACCGGGGAACGCCGGTCTAGCCGTGACAACCCCGAGGTTTCCCTTGACAACTCCTTGACGTTCTCCCGGAATAGCAGGATAATCACTTCCTTGGTCAAAAAACGAGATTGGCGGCGGACTCGATCCTACAAATTCATGCTTTAAAACAATCCAGTCACCCAACGGAAAACCATGCTTTTCTCCATTGCGCTCCTCGTTGTTATCATAGTCGTTGCCATCAAACTTGCTCCAGTTGAGAAGAAGGCACATGCCATGCTGCACGGCGCCGGGCAGGTGGGTCTATTGGCGGCGCTGGCCCTGTTTGGAGTTGACTACTTCACTTCCTATTTTTATGCCACGGGCGAGATGATGAACGCCCTTCACCCCTACAACCTGCAAAAATATGCCTTCATCGCAGTGATCATCATTGCGGTTGCCAACGCGGTATTCGGTTTCCTGTACATGTATTCATTGGGTATTTTCAACGAAGGCGGGGGATCATTTGCTGCTGCAATGCGCTACCTGGGTCCCGCCTTGAGCCTGGTCGTTGCAGTTGTGTTGATCCAGGACTACGTTTTCACCATCGTCGTATCCACCCTTTCGGGTGTTGGACAATTGCTTTCGTTAAAAAACGCCATGGGAATTCCCTGGTTCTGGCATTTTTTGATTGCCGCAATCTTGGTTCTATCCACCTGGTATCTTACCGTGCGCGGTCGCGGGGAGTCGGCGCGGGTTGTATTTACGATGCTGGCTATTTTCATATCTCTCACGATCGTCTTGGCAATCAGCCTGTTCATTGCCAAAGGACGCGGGGTGTCTGCCCTTCCGTTTCAGCCCGAACAAGCGACTCCCCCCATCTGGACAGCCGCATACCATATGCTGACCGCTTCCATGAAAGGATTGGTGGCGCTGAGCGGTCTTGAGGCCATGTCCAACGGCATCCAATTTGTGATCAATGAAGACATCACCATTGTAAAGTGGGGCAAGAAACACCTCCCGCGCTTGTCGGGCTTGTGGAATTTCTACAGCGGAAAACCGGGCATCGGGCGCGTGGTGCAAACCACTTTCCTGTTTTACGGCGGGATCACAACGGCCTTCCTGGCAGCCTTTGCCCTGCACTTCAACGCCTTCGACGGCAACCAGGGGCGATCCCTGGTCGGAAACCTGGCTTACATCGGATTTAATCAAATTCCCGGGGGAGGGGGGTTCATCTTATATTGGGCGTACCAGATCCTGGCAGTGGCACTACTGTCATCTGCATCGATGACCGCCTACCAGGATATCCAGGCGATGGCGTGGCGGAATGTGGCGATTGGCGAAATCCCGGAAATAGTCGTATACCGCAACCCCAAGGGAACTTTCACTCGCCCGGTGACCGCAGCTGCCATTGCAGCCCTTATCATCCTAATTCTTGTGCGCGGCAGGCTGAGCCTGGCCGTGCCGTATTATGGCGTCGGCGTATTTTTACCGATCATGGCCATGGGACTGGCAATCCGGCAACACATCCGGAAAACCGTCACCGGCAGGAAGCGCATGTGGGGCAGTTTAGGAGCCAGTGCTGCTGCCATCCTGGCCGGGCTCGTTTTCATCGGTCAAATTGCCGGAAAATGG
>Ga0315297_10001159_pt1 | contig 15980 bp, 17 predicted proteins | sample YL17G15_0_MG_FD_203628 | JGI IMG/M metagenome (GOLD analysis project Ga0315297, IMG submission 203628) | Sediment microbial communities from Yellowstone Lake, YNP, Wyoming, USA - YL17G15_0 | ecosystem: Environmental > Aquatic > Freshwater > Lake > Sediment | place: USA: Wyoming | collected... | reverse complement strand
GATTTGATATGCGAGGATAAGGGAACAATTATGCAGATAATTTATTCTGGAAACAGAAAAGCTGAGCTTGTTTTAACAGGAAAGGAGTGCTTCTTGATTGAGGGCAAAGAGATAAGGAAGATTACTGGAGATAAGCTGGAATTGATGCCTTCAACAAAGGAAGAGCTTGAAAAAGCGCTTGCAGAAACCAAGGGAAAGCTGAGCACAAGGATTTCTGGAGAGGTTTTCCATGCCCTGGAAAAAGCCCTGGGCAAGTTTGAGGTTATAATTTAATTCTGGATAAGCCTTAGAGATTGATATCTCTAATCCTTCTGTGCTTAAAAATGATGCACAGAAGTTTTAAAAACCCTTTTTGTGAGGATAGATTAGGAGTTTAAGATGAAAGGAATTGTTGTTCAGTTCAGGAGAAGCCGCCACAGAATACATGAAAGGCATTATCTTTTAGATGTTGGCATGACAAAAAGGGAAGATGCAAAGAAGCTTGTTGGAAAAGAAGTTTCATGGAAAAGCCCTGCTGGAAAAATAATCAAGGGCAAGATAAGCGATGCTCACGGAAACAAGGGCATTGTAAGGGCTATTTTTGAATCAGGATTGCCTGGACAGGCAATAACAACTGAAGTGGAGGTAAAGTAAAATGGGATTAAGAAAAGCAGCATCATACTCGAGAAAACATGCAAGACCTTTTACTCGAAATTCAAGAAGAAAAGGCAAGGCGTACATAAAGACAATTCCTCAGGTGAAGGTTGCAAAATTCACACTTGGAGACCAGAAGGGTTTCAGGGCTGGAAAGCACAAATTTATTGTGAGGCTTGTTTCTATGGATGATGTTCAAATAAGGGACAATGCTCTTGAAGCAGGAAGAATGCATGTGCATAAAATACTCGAAGAAAAGCTTTTGGGGCAGTATTACTTTTCTGTCAGGGTTCATCCTCATCATTTTTTGAGAAACAATAAGACATCTGGAGTTGCAGGTGCAGACAGAATGTCAACAGGAATGAGCCATTCATTTGGAGTAATTGAAGGCAGAGCCGCTTTGGTTCCTGCAGGGCATGACATATTCTTTATCTCATGCGTTGATGAGAAAGGCGCAAGAATTATAAGAGATGCCATGGAATCTGTCAAAGCTAAAATGCCCTCTGCTGTCAAGATAGTTTTTGAGCAGTTGAAATAAGGTTTATAGAAGATTATAAATGAAGATATTTCTGGGATAGAATATAATAATGAGACGGATGAAAAACTTTTTGTTAATGGATATTGGATAATTAATAAGAGGGGGGCAAGAAAGAAGTGCATAATTTTATTAAGGGTTATTTTTTAATGATTTTATGAAATACCTATTTATTCTTGGAAGAAATCCATTATTGTCTGAAGCTGAAATATTGTCTTATTTTGAGCGGGAAGGAATCAAAAAATTAAGCCATAAGATGCGGTTAAATGCGCTTTTAATTGAAGTTGACAGGGAGCTTAAATTAAAAGAAATGATTAATGAGCTTGGGGGAACAGTTGCTGCTGGAAAAGTTATTTTGTCCGGAAGTGCTGAAAATGTAATCAAAGAAATAGAAATCAAGCTAATTTATTTTGGGAGAGAGAACAAGGTTGTTTATTCTGTGCTTGATTATTGCGATGAAGATGCATTTTCTGATGTGCTTGATGCAATGAAGAAGAATTTCAGGAATGAGAGATTAAAAGCAAGATACAAAGGTGTTTCAGGAACAATAAAACTGCAAAGCGGAAAGATTGTGCATGGAAGCCCTGAGAAAATTCTTTTGAGGGACATGAATTATTTTGCTTTTGAGAATCCGGATAATAAAGAAGTTTATTTTGGGTATCTTGATGCAAGTTATGATTCTTCTGAATCTGAAAAGAGAGACATGGAAAAGCCATTCAGAAGAGAAAGCTTGGCTATTTCTCCAAGGCTTGCAAGAATTTTGATAAATCTATCTCAGGTTAAGAAAGGCGAAAACTTGCTTGACCCATTCTGCGGAATAGGTGTTATTTTGGGAGAAGGAATGCTCAGGGGAATTAATGTTATTGGAGTTGATATTGACGCTTCTGCTATTGCTGACGCGAGAAAGAACATGAATTGGTTTGGGGCAAATTATTCTGGCGAGGCAAATTTCAAGATTATTAATGGAGATTCAAGAGTTGTCAAGGTTGAAAATGTTGATGGAGTTGCAACAGAGCCTTCTCTTGGAGAATTAATGAAAAATATTCCTCAAAGGGAGAAGGCCAAACAAATTATTTATGAATTTGAAAATTTGATGATTGATGTGATTAATAACATCATGAAGGAAATGAAAAAAGGAGCAAAAATGGCATTTACAGCTCCGCTTTTGAAAACCCAGTCAGGAAGAGTTTCATGCAATATTGGGAGAATCTGCGATAACACAGGGCTGAGAATTTATGAAATCAAGGATTCATGCATTGAATTCCCAATCCAGGAATACAGGGAAGATTCGATTGTTGGAAGGGATATTTTTGTTCTTACTGCGTGATTTGTGGTTGTGAAAGATTAAAGCAATATTTATTAACTCTGGTTGTTAATTAATAAAATGGCTGTAAAAGGGGACAAGAGCGCTATTTCAACAACAGGCAAATTTGTGAGATGGTTCTCTGAACTGAGCAACAAGGATATTGCAATTGCCGGAGGCAAGGGAGCTTCGCTTGCAGAGATGTATAATTTCAAATTTCCTATTCCTCCCGGATACATTATAACTGCGCAATCTTATTCTTATTTTATTGAAAAATCAGGCTTAATTGACAAGATAAAAGAAAAACTTGCGGGGATTGACATGGAAGATACTGAAACTCTTGAGAGCATGTCCAAGGAAATAAGAGAGCTAATATCCAACTCTGAGATGCCTCTTGAGATGGAAAATGAGATTATTGAGGCATATGAAATACTTGACAGCAATAAGGCAAGCCTGGCAGGGGCAACTAAAACAGCGCTTGAGATTTTGAGCCGCTCCAAAGAGCCGCCATTTGTTGCAGTAAGGTCAAGCGCTACAACAGAAGATTTGGCTGATGCATCATTTGCAGGACAGCAGGAAACATTTGTCAATGTAAAAGGAAATTCAGAGCTAATAAGAAAAGTCAAGGAGTGCTTTGCATCATTGTTCACTGCAAGAGCTGTTTATTACAGGGAGAAAAAAGGATTTGGGCAGGAAAAAGCTCAACTGGCAGTGGTTGTGCAGAAAATGATTGATTCTGACAAGTCAGGTGTTATCTTCTCTATGAATCCTGTCACAATGGAGAACACAATAATGATAGAGGCTGTCTGGGGGCTTGGGGAAGGCATTGTTTCTGGAAGAATAAAGCCAGACAATTATATTGTTGATGGAAATGTTGCTGAATTTAAGCTAATTGACACAAATATTTCTGAGAAAAAAGTTGCTATTGTGCGCTCATCTTCTGGTGAGAATCAGATTATCAAGCTGACTCCTGACAAGGCAAAACAGCAGGTTTTGAACAATTATGAAATAAAGATGCTTGCAATTTATTCAAAACAGCTTGAAGAGCATTATAAGAAACCGCAGGATATTGAATTTGCTATTTCTGGAAAAGATATTTACATTGTGCAGTCAAGGCCAATCACAACTCTGGGGGAGAGAAAAGTATCCAAGGAAATCTCTGGAGAGATTTTGCTTTCGGGATTGGCTGCTTCTCCAGGTGTTGCTTCTGGAATTGTCAAAATTGTTTATAACCTGAATGACTTGAAGAAAATAAAGAAAGGCGACGTTCTTGTTACTGAGATGACTAATCCTGACATGGTTGTCACAATGCAGAGAGCAAATGGAATAATAACTGATGAAGGCGGAATTACAAGCCATGCCGCGATTGTATCTAGGGAAATGGGAATTCCTGCTGTTGTTGGAACAGGAGAAGCTACAAAGAAATTAAAAGACGGCGATGAGGTAACTGTTGACGGCAATAATGGAAAAATTATTGCTGGCAGGGGAGAGACAAAGGTTTCAGAAGTTAATCCTGTTGTTCCCACAAAGACAAAAATAAAAGTTATTGTTGATTTGCCTGATTTTGCTGCAAGAGCTGCTTTGTCTGGGGCAAAAGAAGTTGGCTTGACAAGGATTGAGGGAATAATTGCAGAATCTGGCAAGCATCCTCTTTATTTTGCAAAGAAAAAAATGCTTGGAGATTATGTTGGGCTGCTTTACAATGGAATAAAGAAAATTGCAGAGCCATTTGAGGGTGTTTGGGTTAGAAGTTCTGACATAAGAAGCGATGAATTCAGGAATCTTGAAGGTGCTCCGAAAGAAGTTGAAGGAAATCCAATGCTTGGGAATCATGGAATAAGATTTGGATTGAAGAATCCAAGTGTTTTGAAAGCTGAGATTGAGGCAATTGTTAAAGTTGCTAAAGAATTTCCAAACAAGAAGCTTGGCTTGATGATGCCGCAGGTTATTAGCCTTAATGAATTGAAAGAGACAAAGAAAATTGCTGCTGAAGTTGGATATCCTGATAATTTCAAGATAGGAATAATGGTTGAGACGCCTGCTGCTGTGCAGGTTATAAACGAGCTTTGCGCTGAAGGAATTTCATTTATCAGCTTCGGAACAAATGACTTGACTCAATATATTTTGGCTATTGACAGGAATAATTCTGATGTGCAGTATATTTATGATGAGATGAATCCTGCGGTTTTATCTGCCTTGAGCTATGTTATCAGAAGATGCAAGAGATATGGTGTTGAGACAAGCGTGTGCGGGCAGTCAGGCAGTCGCGAGGAGATGGTAAGGTTCCTTGTTGGAGAGGGAATTGACTCAATATCTGTAAATGCTGATGCTGCTGAGAAAATCAGCAAGCTAGTAGCTGAGCTTGAAAGTGCAAAACCAGAAGAAAAGAAAGAAGAACTAAAAGAAGTTAAAACTGAAGAGAAAAAGGAAGAAGTGAGAGAGGAAGTTAGTGCTGAACCTGTGCCTATGCCTGTTCCTGAACCTAAAGAAGATAAAGAAGAAATTCATGAATCGCCAAAAGTTGATATTGAAAGCGTGCCTATTCCCCAGCAGGAAACTATTAAGGAAGTGATAAAAGAAGAGCTTGAAAATCAGATTGCTAATGAAAATGAGAAAGATAGTGCTAACGAAGATGATTATATGCCAGGTAATGGCCACAAAGAAAGGAATATACCTCAATTGAATGATGCTATTCCTGTTGATTCAAGCATGCTTGAGGAAGACAAAGGCGAGTTTGATTTGGAGAAAGAGCTGAAGAAGCTATAAGCTTGATTAGTTAATCTCTAAAAACATATTCATCCTTTTCTTTGTAAACAATATCGCCTCTAAACTCTTCTTTATCAGCGTATAATGGTGATTGATATGCCTGATTAAGAATAGCTGCTACTTCATCTGCAGTTTTCTTATTAGTTGCATTAGGGTAAGTTGCGTGCAGCATATAATTAAGGCCAGCTTGGTTAGCTTCCTGAGCAAGAGCTTTTAATTTTTCATCGCCCTGAGTGTTATCTGTCCCTTCAGTTAATGAAAGTTCTAATTTAGAAGGTGTTCTAACAAGTTCACGAATAGTCGGCAATTCTGCTTCTATTTCTACTTTTGATGCTTTGCAATAAAAAAATGCGTATGCTTTCCCATTGTATTTACCTGTTTTTTCCATGAATTCTATAAGTATATGAACTATTTAAATGTTATGTGTTTGTTACTACTACATAGTTCTTACAACCGAAAGGTTTAAATATTGGTTTTGACTATAGAAAGTATGGTAAATGAAAAGAATGAACAACCTAATCTTGAACAAATTGTTGGCGCAGCGAAAGCCGCAGAGGGAGCTGCTTTTAGATACAAGCCAATAAACCCTAAAGATACTTATGATAGGGAAGCATTTGTTAGCGCATTAAGCGAATTTAGTGATCTTGAGCAATATAGAAAAGCTCTTGACCAAGACCCATCTAATTTAGGAGCAAGAGAAGATTTGTTCGGCTTGCTATATGGAGACCCTAGTTTCCATCGCGGTTTTTCTCCTGAGGATGTAAAAAAGAGTGCCAAAGAAGCTTACAAAGCCGGATTGGAGCAGACAGCAAGATATGTTGAGCACAATCACAATAAATTCTTTAATGATTTGCTTGATGACAAAGCAATGCATGCATTGCTCATGAATGTTCCCTTGTACAAAATAGGAAATAATGAGCATGACACTCTTGTCAGCATTATAAATGATGTTAAATCAATGAATGCTGCTACTCAGGCAGAGAATCCTATTGAAAAGATGAGCGAATTTGTTCTTAAGAGGACAAAATCTGATGCTGTGCCTGGATGGGCAAAGAAACTGATAAAATACTTTTCAGGAGATCCAAGATTTGTGCAGAGAGTGTTTATGACAGAGTTTGCTGCCAAGCAACAGGTTCTTTCTGCAGCCATTAGCAGAGGAGAAGGCATAGACCAAGAAAAGGTCAGAAGAATATTGGAAAACAGCCTGTCAATGGCTTATGAAAAGCTTGATGATGGGGATAATAGTGATGATGAAAAGAAAGATATATGGGAAGAGTGCATAAGACCTTATTATGTCACTATGGCTAAGCTGGCTTACAAGTCTGAAAAGGAAAAGATAGAAAGCGATGATGAGGACAAAGTCAAAGAGGATAAAAGAAAAGCTGAAAGAGCTGCAATTGGAATGGCTGCTTAAGCATTATTTTAAAACAGAAAAAAATTAATTATTCTTTTTTTAAATCTAAAAGCCTGCTTACAAGAGTTGTCATTTCCAGCATAAATTTTTCAGCTATTTCCTGCCAGCGGTCTATTTCAGCGCCTTTTACTTCTGTAATTTTTCCATGACTTATGTTCTTGTGCATATTAAATATGTCTTCAAATGCACGTGCATAACCTGATTGCAGCATGCCTGTATCAACGAAAGCTTCCCTTAAGAGCTCAGGAATATGCTCTGGGCTTGGCGGTGTTTTTCCAGCAGTAATAAGGGCTGCCTGGGCGGAATCAACCATTGTCCAGTAAATTCCCTCAACTGCTCCCATTTCAGCATTCTTGCTTCTAAGAAGATGTGTTGGCGCTCTCTGCAAGGCAACAAATGCTGCCTCTGGAGTTGAGCGTATTTTCCCTTTTTCAAGAAGGAATTTAAGGGGTGTAAAGAATCCTCCCAAATCAATGAGTGGCTCGCCATATCTAAGAATATTCATGACAACAGGGTCACCATGAATCAAATCCTGCCACCATGTTGTTATTTTAATTGTGTTAATATGAAGCTCTTTGCCGTAGTCCTTTGCAGAAATAAGCTTTCCTAACTCCTCCCTGTACCAGGCAATAAGCTCCAAATCCCATTCAACTGAAGCATCATCTAGTATCAAGATTATATCTATATCTGATTTTGGAGTTGAATTTTCTTTGGTTTGAGAACCAAACAAGATTGAGGCTTTTATTAATCTGTCAAATTTTTCCTGGACCTTGGCGGCAAACTCCATTGCTATATCTTTCTCATTGACAAGTTTCTTTGAGATTTTCTTTGCGCTCTTTTTTTTCATGTTGTGTTCTATTATATATATTGAAGTGTTATTTTTAAATCTTTATCTTTACTCGAGGGGATTGCCTGAAACCCTGCTTCTTCCTGCCATTTGCCCGCCTAATTCAACTGGCAAATTGGCGAAGCCAGCTCCATACATTGCATGATGAATTTCAGGGTTCATGCCATAGCCGGCAAAATAGCTCTGCCTTCCCCAGTATGGCTGCTGTTCCATTGCATAAATAGGGGAGCCAAAATGCCTGAGTGTTTCTGCAAAAGGTGTTGTCTGGAAGTGCTGATACCATCCGCCAACTTCAGCTATTTTCTTTATTTTCTCATATTTCTTGTTTTGCTCCATCATTTCTTTCATTATTTCTTTTGTTGGAACATTGCCCATGCCCATTGGAATTTCTGCATGTTCAAAGCCAAAATTGTCTGAAAGGTGGATATGCTTTACCACTGGAGCTATTTTTCTTGCTTCTGTTACAACTTCTTCTTTGCCTGCGCCATATTTTCTAATCATGTTTATATGCCCGACATCCCAGGTTGCGCCAATTAGTTTTTCAGCCTCTTCCTTTGCCTTGCTCCTTGAGAGCCCTAAATCCTTGACTGCTTTGTCCTCAAATTTTCTTCTAGACTCCTCAACTAGTTTCTTCAGCTCATCAGCCCTGCTAATCATGAAACCTGCTGGAGGATTTTCAATGCTTATAATCGGCGCATTTTCCTTGAATTGCTTGTATGCACTCAAGGCAACATTTGAGAAAGTATCTGAGGACTTGTCTATTGCAAAATCCTTGAATGGCTTGTAAATGGGAGGAGCATCAATTGAGCGCAGGATATCCACCCCTTTTTTCAGTGCTTCAGCGAATTTGTTGACATTCTCTGGTTTTTTGAGATAATCTAATTGAGGCTGCATTTCTGTTTTGAACTTGTCTAATCGCTGAAGAGATTCTCCTGCTTTTTTGTCTCCTTTTTCTTTTGCCTTATTTAGAGCATCATATGCCTGGTCAAACATATCTCTTAATCCTGAATATGCATCTCTTAGGTAAATATCTCCGTGGGTTAAATTTTGTATTGTATCTCTTATTTTGAATTCTCCGCCTTTAGCAACTCCTTCCATTCCAAATTCTTTAATTTTTTCTTCTACTTTGTCTATATTTCCTTTGGCGTAGTCCTTGTATATGTCAAGAATAATTTTTTCACTTTCTTCTGCCTCTTTTTCCGGAAGTTTCACTCCCTCTTTCAGACCCCCTTCTATTATTTTAGCGCCTTGGTCTGCTCCATAATTTATGTGCTGAAGAGTCTTGTACCAGTGGTCGCGATTTAATGTGTCTATTTTCTTTTGCACATCAAATTTCTTCTCACCCTCGAACACGCTGAGTTTTCCAGGCAAGGGAGCAAGCTCTCCTGTTCTTTCATCAAATACATAAGCTTCTTTTACAACTTCAACCTTCTTTTTTTTGCCTTCAAACTCTACTTCTTCCCAGATTCTTGTTTCTTCAGGCATCCCAATTGCGCTTGAATGAAAAGTTGTGACAACATTTCCCTGGGGATTCAAATCATGCGCTTTCTGGACAGCATCAATCATCTGTTTTTCTGCTTGTTCCCTTTCATAAGGTTCCCAGTGCCCTCTTTTTGTCAGGCCTGTTGGCTCAACAATTGGCGCATGCAAGGTTAATTCTACATTATTTCCTAAAAGTTTTCTTAACCTGTTTAATTCCTTGAAATGCTCCTTGGGAATTGACTCAAAAATTTCTGGAGTGAGCTGAGTTATTTCAACAGCTGTTGCACCTGTGTTTAGCTTTTCTGATGCGACTTTTAGTATGTTTGCTGTTCTTGGGTCTGTCTGCAAACCGATGCCTGCTGCAGGATTTGCTGAATATGCCTGAGACGTGCCTCCATAAGCAGGGTCAAAGCCATAGTCGGCTCCTTCATAGAAATAATCACCTCCAGCCATGTTTAGATATGGGTTTTTAGTTATTTAAAGATTGCTTTGCAATCTTTGACTCTCGCTTCTGACGAAGCTTCGAGTTTAAGCTTTTTTGAAAGCTGATTATTGATACTGGAGGTGATTATTAATAACTAAATGACTGATGTTGTTAATAATTATCTGTGCATCTGAGAAAGAAAAGATTAATTGTTGATAATTACAAGATTTAAACACTTAAAACTGCCAATTTTACATTTCCCAAGGATATTTTCTTTTTGAGGTTGGCTCTGCTGTTTCTGGAGCAAATTCATATCGCTTATCCTCTTCTTCTGTTCCTGCTCTTGTAGCTTCAACTTCAGGGCTTCTGGGCAGGGTTGTTATTTTTCTTTCAGAACCTAATAACATGGGGTTTCTTGATTCCAGCTGTCTTGTTTCCATTGCACGGGTATTGTAAACTTTTCTTATTTCATTTTCAGTCACGTTTCTCTGGACTTCATATTTTGCTCCGAATTTTGATTCTTCCTCTGTATGTATGACACCAAGGTTTCCTGACATGTCACCTTCCTTTACTTGTTCTGTTTCCTGCCTTTGCTCAGGAATATTTTCCCTCAGAAGTGTTGGAAAAACCCTTGGTGAGGGGGCGCCTGTTGTCAAATCTTCCAGGGATGCTTCTTCACGAAATTCTTCTTTTTCTTCTGGTTTTTGCTCTTCTGCCTCTGGCTCTATGATTTTAATTTTTGAGGGAATCTCTCTTACAATCATTTTTGGTTTGCTTGTTTTTTCTGTTTTAGCCATATTAAATAAAGAACTTTGGAATATTTAAATCTGACAACTTTGCTTGGCAAAGTTATTGACTTAATCTTTGTTATGCATGTGAGCTAATAGAAATTATATGTTGATAATAAAGAATTATTAATAATGATTATGGCTGTTGGACAGGGAAGAATTAGATGTTAATTATGAGAAGTTATTAATAATTATTGAAGAGGTTGAAAATGAGAGGGGTTTTAAGTTGATAATAAAGTTATCAACCAAATTAAATGGTTGGGCTGTTATTCAATTTCTTGAAAGCGCCGTAGAGCTTGCTGCATCTGAATCTTGCGAGTATTCCTGCCTGCGAGCGCATGATTCTTTCTATATTTGAATCAGGCGCAATTGCTAAGGTTTTTTCTTTCGCTTCTTTCTTTGCTTCAGCACTTTTCTTGAACACATCAGTAAATATTGAGAATAATGCTGCGAATGCATTTGTATCTTCTGAACTTTCTTTCTTTTTTTCTTCTTTTTCCTCTTTTTCTCCAAGAAGTTCGTCCAGGTCTGTCTGCAATTGCCCCAAGCCCTCTTCTGTTGCGCCGCCTATTATAGTGTAAACATCCTTAAAATCATCCCAGTCCAATTGATTTTTCAGGACTTCTCTTTCCTCGGCATTCAGCGCAAAACTTGTGAATGTAATGTCTGCTTTTCCCCTGAAACCATAGCCGCCCTGCTGGAATCTTTCTGGAATGCTCCTGAATTTTAATTCAACTAAAACAACAGGCACATATTTTCTTTTATTTTTGCCGATGAAAACTTTCGGCAATTCTCCCTTCTTGTAATCTTTTATCGGGTCATATTCGCCCATTCCAAGAAGAGTTAATTCAAACAACGATGTGTTAAATGCTGTTACTAATGAAGAAGTTGCTGTTGCTCTTTGCTCTAATTGTGCTGCTGCCTTGAGGTATGGTTTTGCCCATCTTGCATATAACTTGACTGTGTTTACCTGGCTTTTTAGATAAAGTTTTTCTATTTCATATCTCTTTTTCAATTCCCGCTCTGATTCTTTCAGCCAGCGTTCAAATTCAGAGAATCTCTGCTCAAGCAGTCTTTTTACTCTTTCGTTCAAATCCATTTTTTGAATTTCCTGAAGAGATTTGACTGCCATGAATGCATCAATGAGCAGGACAAAATTAGGGGCATTTGCTCCTGAGACAGCAAGCGCTTTTATTGAGCTGTTGCCTCTCTTGATGTCAACCTGGTCAAGCCAGATTTGTTTTAATGAGAGATAAGATGCCTCGCTCTTGTTCTTATCTTTTTCATCATGATAATCTTTATAGATATCTAATCTTAGCTTGAACTCTTTCATGTCATAGACAATGTTAAGGATTGATTTTATGAGCTGGTTTGCAACACCCAGTATTTTCATTCCTTCTTCCTGCATTTTTGCTGCTTTCATCCCCATTTCAGAAAAATGAGCTGAGCCAGGTGCTGAGATAAAATTATCAAGAAGTTTTTCAACATTCCCGTAATCTTCCTTGTTGGTTTGGAGATAGTCATGAAGCCAGTAGTAAACCTGCTCTAAAGCCTGGCCTGAAGTATCATAAGACAGTGTGTGCTGTTCTATTGGATTTTTTATTCCGAGCTCTTTAAAGGGCGTTTTAATAACTTCATCAAAATCCATGAAATCGAATTCTTTTAGTTTTACAAAATCAGTTGCCTTAAGATAAGGGTCTGGTTCTTTAAGTTTAAGCTCCTCTTTAACAACCCATTTGACAGCATCTTTTCTGTTTTTTATTTTTGGTGCTTCTGAGGGTTTTTCAATTAAATTAGTTAATTTCTCCTTTAACTCGCTGATTTCATCTCCAGTCAGGTTTTTATCATCACAATACGTGTCTGCGCTGATTGCTGCTATTAGTTTTTGTGGTTCAACTGCCATTTTATCCTCTCTTTTATATTCTAATTAATGGAAATTGAACTTTTAAAGACTTCCTATTATCTTGGTTAAACTTTTACTGTTAATAAGTCGTGATCAAAAAAACACAAATTCCATGCCTTTTGAAATGCTTCTTTGGAAATAGGCTTATCTGGAGCGGCACCTTTTGGACCAGAATCATGGCAAAATAGATTAGTTGAATCATATCCCGTAATAATCAAATAATGACCTTTGAACTTATTCGGGCGATTTGTATATATATCATAATTTATAAGACAAATTGGAATATTTCCTTCTTCCAAATTCTTTTCTAAACTCTGAATAGAAGGTTTTATTGGCGATTCTATTACTCTTTTGTCTCCCTGCAAGAATGATGCTGAAGTGAACAAGGCATTTTGGTTTGTTGCTAAAAGAATATTCTCTGCATAATTGCCATAGAAATCTTTAAGTGACTTTTCAAAGATAGACTGACTTGAGAGTAAAGTTATCCAGTTAGGTTTTACATAATATTTAAAATCTATGTCTAGTACAGCGAGTGCATGAGCAATTTGAATAGGATAAGTCACTTCGTTACTATGATGACTTGTCAAATATTCTAATTCTTGTAAAGTAAAATTCCTATCTTGAAACTTCTTTGACAGAATACATTTTAAAGAAACTTGTGCACATCGATGACTATGATTTATTAAAAATGGGATAATTTTCTTTGTCATAAAATATATTTATTTCTTTTTTGGAAATATTACATCCCAAATTGTCATATCTTGGTGGCAAGTGTAATCACCGTATGCCTTGTAATCGCTATATTCCGAGTGATCTGTATATTTTGATTCTGTATAATCTTGATGTCTTTTAACCTCGCGTTGATATTTTTGCTCGCCTCCCTCTCCAACAGTTATATGCTCTGAATGGTCTGAATGGTCTGATTTTGAACCAAATTCTGTATGGGTGCTGTCTTTATAATCACTGTGATCTTTGTACTGATTTTTTTCAGTATGTTCCGTATGGTCTCCATAGTTGAATATAAAACTCTTCCATCTTTCATGTACCGCCCTTCTTAAATGGGGATTCTTAATGTTGGAGATCTTAATTTTATGTCCCAATATTTCTATTTCTAAATCTTCTAACCTTTGTCTATCTTGTTCATTCATTTTACTTCAGCTCCCCTTAATTCTGTATGCAAAAAAGACTCCAAATGCCTAAAAATTTTTTTATAAGATAGGCAATATGGGTCTTTTCCCATAATATCTCCTGATGTATATGCATTGTGCATACATCCAGAATTGCAAATTTTATTGAATTTGCAGGGTTTGCAACCAGGAATTGAATCAACTTTTCTTTCTAAGAGTTTTTTATGTACTTCTGATGATAAGGCAGGTTCTAACCCTGTACTGTTAATGTTTCCCATCCAAAATTCTTTTAATCCATCAAATCTGCCGCAGGGGTAGATGTCGCCTTGAGGGCCAATTGATATAAAATCTCTTCTGCAGTTATCAGAAAAATTGCAACCAACCGGACAACTGGTCATTAAATTACCCATAATATTTGTAAATGGATCTATGTCTATTGATTCGTAGTCAGTTACCCATTTATCAAATAGATTACTTAATGCTGTTGCATATTGGATTGGATGGAGTTGCAAATCTATAGTTGCTCTACCCGATTGAATAAGAGGATTAATTTTTATACTAATTCTCTCTTTTTTGAAGAATTCGTATATCTCATTGAGGTCATTGATATTGGCTTGGCTTAAGACAACTATCACTCCACCACCAATATGTCTTTTTCTACCATTTCTCATTTGCCTTTCGCGTGTCCTTTTAACACCTCTAAAGATATCTTCGAATGCACTTGTTCCATCAGAATATATTCTAGTACGATCATTGATATGCTTTGGACCATCAAGACTTAATCCTAATTGAAAATCCTCTTTGCTTTCAATGAAATCTAAAAGCTCATCGTTGATTAAAGTTGCGTTGGACTGAATTCCATTTGATATCCTGTACCCTCCCTTTCTCAAATTACAAGATATTTCAGAAACTTGTTTGTAAAAATCCAGTCCCATTAGAAGTGGCTCTCCACCATGCCATATAAAATGAGCCCGTTTATCCTGGGAATTATTTGCTACTTGTTCCATAACTTTGTTAAGAGTGCTTTGATCCATCCTGCCTTTTTCTGCCGAGGGGTCCACATAACAATATCTACAAGCAAGATTGCAATCATGAGTTGGTTTGACTATCGCAGTTAGTCCCATGTAACTCGAGAGTGATGACTATTATATAAACTTTTCCTTAAATTTGAAAAACAAACAGCTTTAAATAAAATGATAACTTCTAAAAAATATGATATTTGGAAAAGGGGATGATTATATTGACTATACGCTCTTGAAGAAGAAAGGGCTCTTAAAAATGAAAGAAGAGCAGATGAAAAAGAGCCTGAAAACAGAAGGAGGATTTATTGATTTTAGCTCTCTTGGAAAAGAGCCAACCAGCACAACAAGCACGCCATCAACGCCTGCAGAATCTTCCATGTTTAATCCTCTTGCTAATTTTGATGCAATACAGCCATCTGCTCCTTCAATAGCATCCTCTGAATTATCAGGGAATATTGATGCCAAGGAGATAAATGCGCTGAAGATAAAGATTGATGATTTGGACTACAAGATTAATAATTTTATTGAGAAGCTTGACAAGATTGAGGAAAAGCTGAATAAGATTGGGCAGTCTTGATGTTACTTGGCTGGGAATATAATAATTCTTAAATACGCTGTTAAACTTAAGGTTTAATGACAATTTCGTCAAGGAATTACAGCTGTATTGCATTGGCTGCTACTAGTTATTCTCTTTTCTGCGGCAGAATATCAGAGAAAAGAGCATTGGAATCTGACAGGCAAAGATTGAGAGAGCTTGGAGATTATATTGGAAATATGTGCAACGAAGGAATTCCTGACGAGTTTCATAGAACATCTGTTCCTGAGATTGTAAGAGATATTGACGGACTTGTTCTTTTGCTTGAGATTGAGAAGAAGTATCTTGATAATGCCAATTCAAGGGAGGATTTTGCTGGAAGACTCCGAGAGCTTGGAATCACAAGCTTGGATAAACTTGCAGCAGTACTCAAGAAAGCTGAAAATGAACCTGAATTTGAGAGATATTCCTCTGCTCTTAATGAATTATTTACAAAGTGGCATGATTGGGCTGAAGAATTGAGCATTCCAGAGATTGACAAGGATTTCGTGCTCTTCAAGAAAATCGGAGATTTGGTTGTCAGATTTCCAAGCAAGGTCATGGGCAAGGAGTAGTCACTATCTTATTTTATTGTATCTTAAAAGTAGTAACATAAAGAAAGGTTTAAATATAAGAAAATGTTTGCTTGAGCATGAAATTTATCAGAAATATATTAGCTTTGGGAACACTAGCTTTAGCAACTTTAGGATGCAATGTTGAACATTATAGGCAGGATTTTCACGCTGAAAATGTCAAATTATTCAAAGATGAGGACAGCAAGTGGGTAAGAGCAGATATTGTTTCAAGTTATATGAGAAATGAAATGGGCTGTTTTGGCTATGAGATTGCTGCTAAAATTGGCAGAAGAAAGAAAGTCATTGCATGGCTTAGAGATAAGCCGGAACAAATAAATATGAAAGATGTTGACAATGATGGCGATTTGGACTTGGTTGTTGAAAGAGTTATGAGAACAAGAAGCGGGGATGCTGTGGGCAGCGTCTTGACATATGTAAATGATAATGGTGATTTCAGCAGAGTAAAGGCAAGGAGCAAATAAAATGACACAAAAACAACCTGAAGACATAGAAGATATTGCTTTTAGAAAGGTTTCAGAAAATAGAACTCTAAGAAACAGACTTGGAAGGCAGTGGAGAAAGTTGAT
>Ga0315297_10001157_pt1 | contig 16038 bp, 7 predicted proteins | sample YL17G15_0_MG_FD_203628 | JGI IMG/M metagenome (GOLD analysis project Ga0315297, IMG submission 203628) | Sediment microbial communities from Yellowstone Lake, YNP, Wyoming, USA - YL17G15_0 | ecosystem: Environmental > Aquatic > Freshwater > Lake > Sediment | place: USA: Wyoming | collected... | reverse complement strand
CTATCGCCTCGGCGACGACGGTCGCGCTCGGCTTGACTGTGTAGGGGTGCGATTCAGACCCGACATAGATCGCGCCGATCTTCTGCGGCGAGATCTTCGCCCTCCTGAGCGCGCTCCTGGCCGCCTCGACGGAGATCGTGATGACGTCCTCGTCGGGACCGGCGACCGACTTCTGCTCGATCATCAGCCCCTTCCCGTATCCGGCGCCGTCCAGCCCCCAGACGCGCCCGATCTCCTTCGGGGTGATCCTGTACCTCGGCACGTATGCGCCATAACTCACAATACCTACATCCATCCCATTCACCAGCTGTCTTAAAGTCTGCCCAATCTTTCTATCAGGACGTTGACGTCCAGGTTCGTCCTTATCAACGGAATGTTCTCGATCTCCGCGAGCTTCACCGCGAGCTCGTCGACCTTCTCCGGCCGGTGGTAGACGACCATCGCCGGCTTCAGCGGGTGCGCGCGTATCGCGATCATCGGCGAACGGCCGAACTTGACGCCCGTGAATATCAATGCCCTCTGGCTGCTCCAGCCGTAGATCTTCAAGTAGTCGTACGAGTCGAGCGATGTGATCGCCTTGATGCTGTCTATCACCGTGTAACCGTGAAGATGCCTGTCGGTCATGACCTGCGGCGTGAGGTTCTCCCCCTCGATTGCCATTATGAACTTGCTCTCGAGGATGTCCTCTGGGAACTCGCGGATCGCCATCACACACTCCGAGGCGTTCGCGAGCGAATACTGCTTCATTATCGTCCCGCCGGTCATCTCGTCGATCGCGATGAGCCCGTCGACTATCTTCCTGACCGTCACGATGCCGGGGGACTTCCTCCTCCCTGCCTCGTAGTCGCTGATGACCGAGGGCGATACGTCGAGGTGCCTTGCGAGGTCCTGCTGCGAGACCCTAAACTGCTCGCGCCATTTCCGGATGGTCTTGCCGGGTTCCTCCGATAGGGCGATCTCGCCAGCCATCTTCTCGCGCAGTGCCTCTTTCATGACTGGCTTGACCGATTTTTCCGTATAAAAATATGTCGTATCAATTTATCGGCATTCGACGATGCCACACAGAGGGCTAGAATCTCGATCGGATTCCTATATTCGATGTTTGTTGAGAGCACTGTTTCCTCAATCTAGGAATCATCAAATATGGTCCCCGGATTACCATTGACTCGCTACTTTGGGGTAGTGGTCTAGTTTGGCTATGATTCGTGGTTCGGGACCACGAGGCCGTCGGTTCAAATCCGACCTACCCCACTTCTGACTTACTGGCCATTTTCTAATCAGAGGGGATTGGAAATCGGGAGAACGCACCTAAACCCCTTACTTTTTCTTAACCTTCTTGACTTCTTAACCCCCCTCGTCAGGAGAAAAGGCTTTTCTGATTGCTTTCCACGGACTCGGATCCATAGATTTACGCATTATTCTTTTCCCAATAATCCGATATGCTCGTCTCCTTTAGCTCCCACGTTATCCAATTGCTTCCCGACTGGCGTTCCTGGCGGTACATCCCGCCCGTTTCATGACCATAGAAGTAATACCAAACCTCCGAAGACCCCGTGTAAGAATGCTTGTCCACACTCTTGAGCCCCCATATCGTCATGATAGTCTCCGTATCCTCGAAGATCGAACTGACCCCGGTTTCATTCCATGAATGATGATGATTAGATGGCGTCCATCCCGGAATATTGTAGTATGTCGCGGTCGTGTCGTATCCGGTTGAGGACACGTCGAAGTAGTCAGTGCGCTGTGTCCCGTTTATAGAGGTACCGTTCCAATATCCCACAATTGAGTAGATTTTATAGTCCCCGTTCCTCAGCCCGTTTTGGGAAGGGGGACTCCCTTGGAAAACACCAAGGGCAATTAGAATGCCGACCACAGCGACGGCAATAATCGCTGTGACGGCAATCCCTATGATCTTGATTCGCCTGCGATGAGGCGGGTTAGGCTCATTGGGGGTGGGCAAAGAGTTCAACCCTGGAGCCGACGCTTGAGTCTCCATTCCAATTCCTCCCCCACTCATCTCTTCATTTGGAAATAGGCTTTTTCCGATTTCGTCTTATGTAATGAATGGCCATAAATACCCCGACAATCAAAAATGAGAAGAGAACGAAGAACGTCCCCCAGGTAGTAGATTTATCATTTACAGCATAATAAATCATTAATAAAATGAATCCGAATGCTACTAAATAATATATGCCGGAAAGGTATTTTTCCAGATGAGGATCTCTTTTTCCCATTCCCAACCATCTTGTCATCAACGAAAGAGGGATAAAGTTTTTCCGGTCGATTCTAAAGACCTGACTGTTGGTGATTCGTCCTTCACTTTTCGCATATTGCTTGCAGATTTCTATTTTCTTTCAACACGTCTGGTCCAAATATTCTTGTATGGCATCATCATCGCAATAGGTATCATAATACCAGGCATTGAAAAATAATTGCTGAATTCCAATTCCGTAGATATTTTCCAAAACTACCGATTGACCGTATTTTAGGTAACTTCCACTAGTATCAAAATTATCATCGGATTTTCCAAAACTCGGAGGTGTATTAACATCCTTAATATCATCCATACCACGATCCCTGATTGCCTGAAGTTGGTCCTCCCCCAAATTCAATTGCCCTCCTGATTCCCGAGTAGGTATGCCCCCCTTCTTCCTCGTCATTTCATGATATTTCTGACCCTTCTCTCCAGTCGGGTCAGTATGAGTCAATGGGTTGTTCGAGCAATAGACGTATCTATTCAGAGTCTGAGGGGATTTTGAGTTACCCATTAGTGGGTCAATTGAGATAAATCGACCAATATTCGGATCATAGAACCTCTTGAAGAGATAGATCAGCCCCGACGGCGAATCCATCATCTCTCCCGCGAAAGTGAACTTCTCGACACCAGATACGCCGTAAGCGATCCCGAACGGCTTGTACGTCGTGACGGAATAGACTCTGACGGTGCCCTTGTAGACGAGCCTCGTGCTTCCAAGCGCATCGTCAATGTACCAGCAGTTGTCGCTACCGACCATCTTAATCTTCAGGTGGCCGTTGAAGTAGACGTAGTCGGTATATGTCCCGTTGAGCTTGTCGCATATCGGGTCGTGCCCGCTGTAGACGTACTCGGTCGTCTTAGACCCCTCGACGGTCTTCGCCCTCGCGCCGTCGGCGTCGTAGTAGTATGATGCGACCAGGGACCTGCTCCATGATCCGGAGTATGTCCATTTGTAGACATCAGTCAGCTGGTCCATCGAGTTGAAGGCGTACTGGTACTTCGAATTGGTCATGTTCTTCCAGAGCAACGCTCCGTTCCTGTTGTAGTTCCAAGTGGTATCGGCGGGAGGATCTGGATTGCCGGAAGTATTCTTCACGAGCTTGTTGTACGATCCGTACGAATAGGTCATATTGAGAGAGTTCTCGTTCTTCCAGAGGCGGTTGCCCATGGAGTCGTACCCATAGATGATCGTCGAGCCCCAGGTGCTCGATCCGACCCCTTTCGCCTGGGTGAGCCTGTTAAGCCAGTCGTACGTATAGTTCTCGTAGCTCGACGAGGTGTAGCTGATATTTCTGACGTTCCCCACCTTGTCGTAGGTGTAATTCATCGACAGGACGAATTTGCTCCCGTTCTTCGTCTGTATCTGCGAGACGAATCCCCGCGTGTTGTAAGTGTAGTTAGTGACCTGGACGCTTCCAGTTGATTCCTTCGATATGGTGTCGTCCAAGTTATAGTAGACCGTAAGCAGCCTCGTGGAAGCGTTCTTGTCAATCTTGATCGGCCTGTCGAACGCGTCGTATCCGTAGGTGACCTTGATCGAGTTCGGATAGGTGATGTCCTTCAGCTTCCCGTCGGCGTCGTAGGTGTAGGAAATGGTGTGGTTGCTGACGATGTTCTCCGCCATCGAAGATATGAGGTCCCTGCTGTTGTAGAAGCAATATATCGTCGCGAGAGTGTTCTTGATCTTAACGGTCTTGCCGTCAGCATCGAACAGGTAGGAAATCGTGTCGTTCAGCGTCTTCAATCTGAAGAGCTTGCCGGAGGAGTCGCAATACGAGTACGCTGTCTGGCCGTTCCTGTTAATCTTGGTTAACACCCTGCCGGCCTCATCGTAGGTCATCTGTTCGTTGAGGTTGTCCGGGTATGTCGTCTGAGTGACCCGGTTGAGGGAGTCGTACAACATCCGGGTGACATTGCCGTTGGATGCCCTGACGGTCAGGGTGTTGCCGACGGCGTCGTACGCCGTCTTCGTCTCGTAATACGCGGAGGTAGAGTAGTATTCCCTGGTGGCGTTGAGCCTCCCGATGACGTCAAGCATCTGCACGATCTTGTGCCCGTTCTCGTCGGTGAGCGTGACAAGATTCGCCAGGTCGTTGTAGGAGACCGTTCGATTCGTATTGTCCGGATTAATTATCTTGAGCGGCCGCCCGAGGTAGTCATAGGTCGTCTTGGTGATTCTTCCGAGGGCGTCCTTGCTTTGGGACAGCTTATCTAGCCAGTTGTTCGTCAAGTACACGGTTGAATAGCAAGCAGAGCCATTGTACCTCTCGACTTTGATCAACCGTCCGATACCGTCGAAATACTGGATCGTCTTGTGGCCGAGCTCATCGAGCGACGTGACCTTGTTGTTCGTGTCGTCGTAAGATATCGTCCGATATGTCCCGTCAGAGTTGTTCTGCCTAATCACTCGGCCGAGCTTGTCGTATTGGGCGCTAGTGGTGTGGCTCAATGGGTCGGTCGATGAAAGCATGTCTCCCGTGTACTTGTTATAAGAATAGGTGGTCTTGCTGTTGCTGGCGAAATCGTCGTAAGTGAAGTCGTCATAGTAAACCTTGAACTCGTCACCGTACGTCCCTTGTGCATCGAAATACAGTTCGAAGCGAACCTTGTCGCACGCGGTCCAATTGATGGCCCAATCCGTTGCCGGATGGAGGATAGGATTGATCCATGTGCCCATGGTCGGCTTCCCGTAGACCACTATCAGGTTCGGATCATAACCGGTCCAATTATCGTTAGATCCAAACCATCCCGCCAGACAATAGGAGTAGGTCGCGTAGTTGATTCCGTTGGCATCGTAAAGGTGCATTCTTATCCCGGACTGCAACCGATCTGGGCGGTTGTAGTTGTGCGAGTAGGTGTCGAGATACATGCGGACGGATAAGGTGGCCAACGGGTTCGTCTGATAATCCTTGTACATTATGGCAGAGCAATCATCCTGGCCGCTAACCCCGTTAGAGAAGTTCAACTGGATCGAATGGGTCGGTGAGTACGAGTTGGCGGTTGAGTATTTCGCGTCAAATGTGCTTGTGCTTTGTGAACCCGATTTGCTGGCCGTCCAGCTGGTATCGAATTCGAACACCTCCGTCCGACCGCCGCTGCTCGTCGATATTGGATAGGTGTAGTTGTTCGATGAAGAATATTCGGTGATGGCCCTCCTGCCGGTCGGATCGCCGCTCCAAAGCTTGTTGCCGTATTGATCATAGCTTGCCTGTGAATATACCCACGACGAACCGAGCTTCGACTTGCCCTCGATCGCGTTGCCTTCGAAGTCGTATTTCACATAGCTTTCTTCCGACGTCGTGTTGGCCTTGTCCTGATAACGGTAAGTGCCTGCCAGCCTATCGTGTATCAGCGCCTTTATCTGGTTCGGGTAGAAGCTCGGTGCCGACCATTGGAATTTGTCGAGATTGTACATGTCGATGATATGCGGACTGGCATACAGCAACGCGCCGCCGCTGTCGTACACTTTGAAGCTCCCGGACACGGGCCATGCCTTTACTCCTTTCATGATCGGATCGAGTACAAGAGTGGTCGAACCCTGACCTACCGTGCCAGAGATCAAAGTACCGTTATCGAGCCTGAGCTGAACGCTCATGCCAGACGACAGCCCGTATATGTACATCCCTTCGCTATACCTGCAGGTCAGATCCCACATCGCGGTGCCGCCGTAAAGCCCGTAGATCACTCCTGACACTCCTGTCGCATTGTTCCAGCCTGTTAATCCGAGATCGGATGCGAGAGCGGTCAGTTCGATCCATTTTCCTGTAACCTGCGGCACATCCCCCATCCTCACCGTGACGTACGGTGCGAACCCGGTCTGCAGGTTGCCCATCATATCCGCCTTGCTGGTGTCATTCCCGCCCCAATACGCCCGGCGCCAATGCCCTTGAACATAGAACTGGAGCATGATTTCCTTCGGCATCATTCCGTAAGTCAGCCAGATGTACGTGATCAGCACATTTGATTGATAGACGTACATGGGCGAGGTGCTCCCGTTGAAACCGTGCCAGTGGATGGCCGTGGGGAAATCCGATGCGTCGTAATGGCTCATATGATACTTCGTCCCGGCAACGGATATCTCGGGATAACTCTCCCAAGAGCCCTCTTTGGACCTGCTCTCGTAATAAGTTGAGCCGGTCGGCCATGCGTCATTAACGAGAATTCCCGTCGATTGCCCGTATCCTGATTCATATTTCTGCAGGTTTGAGGAACGGATGCCAGGGTTGAAGCTGTAAGTGTCACCGCCCCAGATGTCCATCATCGGGGTCGTGAACGAATAATCCCCGATCTTCCATATCCTGATGAATGCGGGAGGTGCGTCCAGCTGAGGCTTCGGAATCGTGAGGGTGCCGCTCTTGCTCCTGTTGAGCAATTGCCCGCTTCCGTCGTAGAGTTCGGCCATGTTCGAATTCAGGTTCGTGATGCTCACCGTTAGACTCCTGTAGATGCGGACATTGTCGACGAACATGGTGGTCGTTGACCCCGACGTGCCGTAAGTGGCTGCTTGGAAGTGGACCGTGTCGATGTTCCCGCTATAAGTCATCACGGCATATTTCTTGACGCAACTGCCATCGATGAAGATATCGTAAGTGTTGTTGGTGCGGGCATAGAAGCAGACGTCGTACCAGACATTCGTCTTGCAGGGTGCGACCTTGACATAAGCACTGCCAGTGTAATATTCGAAGTACCCGGTTCCGTCTCCCGGCTGCGCCGAGAAGTAAATTCGAATATTTGAGCTCCCGCTGTTCGCAAGGAGATAGCATATATTATTCGTCGTCGTCTTGAACGAGAGCTGCATGTAGAAGCCGCTCGTCTGCGGCGAAAAGGTCTTCTCCACGAAGCAATTGGTGTTTGGAGCAGAGGCCCGGTAGAGTTTCAAGGCGGGAGCGTGCGGAGGATCCGCGGTACCGTTCAGTGTAGCGGTATTGGATCCGCCCATGGTCTGAGTCCAGTCCGAGAAGTCCCAGTCGTCGAACGCATCATAGAATATCTTCCCCGAGGAGCTGCGCGTGAGCAGGTCGCCTCCCTGGAACGAGTTCTGCGTCGATGTGTTCGCGTATGTGGAATAGACCGCGTTCCCGAGCGCGTCCTTCTTGAATATGACGTTGCCCCAATCGTCGAAGTTGACGTATTCCGAGTAGTTGACTTCCTGCGAGCAGCCTTTCAGCGTGTCGATCCTGGACGGCTGGCCCGATAGATCGTAATACGTGCGCTTGCAGCACATCTGCACGCCGGAAGAGTCCTTCTTACTCTCGCTGGAATACTTCAATGTGGAGAAGAAGATGTATTCGGTGTAGCCCGCGACCGCAGCGCTCTCGTTGTAATTCGTGAGCTTCGCGAAAGTGACTTTCCCGTTGACTATCTTGTAGGTGACGCTCGTCTGCCGTATGAGTGCTCCTCCGGTCGAGTTCTTCAGAATCTCCTTCGTTGTGAACCATGAGAAGAACTCTGTCGCGCTCGTATTATCCTTCGAATAGGCGTAAGTGGCATTTGCGCCAGTGGGATAGACGATGCTGCTTAGGAGATAGTTGGCGCTGGAGTTGTACCTGTAGGTCGTAACCCGTCCTTTTGGATCCGATGCCGTGCTGAGGTAATACACGCTATTGTAGCACACATACGTGAGATTGATCTTGTTGCCGTCCGGCCTTGTTATCTGGGAAAGCAATCCATTGCCGTTGTATCCGAATAGTATCGACCGGTTCATCCCCGATTCGTACATCGCTACGAGCCTGTTGCTCGCATTGTACGAGAGGTTGAGGCAGTTGTAGGGGTTGGTGTATGTTGATGCCAGCGGATTGTATCCCTTCAAATCGGTGATCGAGAGGAGCTTGTATGGAGAATTGGAATCGAATCTGTATCTCAGTCCCGACGGCATGACCAGTTCGATGAAACTGATTCCGCTGATATTCGCCTTGCGCATGATGAAATGTACCCCGTCGTGGTTCTCGAACTCATTCGCGTTTCCCTTGTTTCCCCACTGGATGATGAAGCGCATCCCGCTGCCAGTGTAGATGTAGGTCTTGTCCATCCATGGGAGATCGAGAGACCAGTACCTCCCCATATTGGCGAACGGATATCCTAGGGTCATGTAGGGCGACCCGTCCGAGTTGTTGAAGAATCTCGGCTGCTGATAGATCCGAGAGATCCCGATATCCATTCCGGCTCTTCCAGGAACCGCGACGTCCTGCTGTGAAAGGAAGAGATGTCCCGAGCCGGGCGAGATGGAGGCGCCGCTCGACCCGAAGTATATCCCGTATGGAGAAATGCCTTCCCGGCTCCAGGGATCGCTCGACGAGCCCGACGTCCCATAAGGCAGGGGGATGCTCAGGAAAAGCACGTTCTTCGTCGTGGATGTCGTCCTCGTGAATGCGAGAGTGAGGCTGTTAAGAGGCGACGCCCAGGCGCTCAACCCCCAGAAATCGATCGATGAATCGGTGGTTGAATATATCGTATCGGGCGTCGACCAATCGGTGAAATCATCGCTCAGTTTCATCGAGTGCATGATTCGCTTTGCACCGCCGAAGTCCGCCACATAGAACACGTGAAGGCGCCCTGTCGAATCGAGGGCGAGGGTCGGGCATTTTGTGTAGTGATAAGTATCTGCGATTATCGTGGTGTTGGAGAGCTCGTACTTCATCTCTGGCGAGTTAGGCCATATCACGGAAAATCTCAGTCCAAGTGGCCGAGTGGCCGAGGTGTACGCCATGTAGACAGTCCCATTGGATGTTCCCACGGCAGTGAAATTCTCGGTCCTCGGATATTGGGATTCGACCCTCATCTGCTTCGGCGATTCCCATCCGTATCCTCCGCCGATTGAACTCCAGTAGTATTGCATGTAGATGGATAACTTAGTTAGCATATCGGTTGCCGAGTCAGATATCTCTAAAAGGGTTAGGTTGCCGTTTGTCATTGGAAGAAGTATCTGGTAATGTTCAAGAGCGGTGGGTTCTCCCATCGCACCACCATAGCGACTTCTATCCAAAGTTTTGCCAAAATAAGTACCGTCGAATGATCGCCAGACCTGTATATTCTGGCCATTGGTGGGGGATGGATTTTGGATGATGAATGAAACCCAGAATACATAATCAGTTCCGATTGCAACCGACACTTGACCAACGGTCGCGGAGAATGCCGCCTCCTTTTTCGGGTTCCACTGTATCTTGCTGTCGAGTATCGTTCCGTTCTTGAAGTGCACGACCTTGCTAGCATCCAGCCAACCGATGGCGACGCAGTTGTCCCGCTGAGCGACGTCGAACCCGGTCCTGAACCCGATTGCCGTGCTGTTCGCAATGGCCATCTCACTGCTCCAGCTGAGGCCGTCGCCGCTGTTCCTGTAACAGATTCCGTTCCCGCTGTTATAGAAAACCCAGTAATATCCATCGTACCAGAAGGTCTTTCTCTGGGTCGAGAGGCGCGTGCCGGACGGATCGGTTGTTGTCGAGATGAGAGATGGGTCGATGGTCTTCTTTCCAGCCTCGAAGGACACCCTGAGGATATGCGATATTCCCGTTCCGATCAGGTCAGGCGACGCGACGACGACGCTCAGCTCGCCTTCCTTTTCGTCGCTCCAGTTGACCAGGGTCGATGCGGTGTGACCGTCCGGCGAAGATATTACCTCTGCAGAGGTAGAATAAAGAGGCACGGTGACGTCTGCAAAATAGGCAATCGGAGTCTCTGTGCCATTTGAGCCGCCAAACGCGAATCTTGGATTGTCAGGAACGGCGATCTGCCAGATCACCCTCCACTTCGTAATTGAGGGATCGATCTGCAGGACGGTGGCCGTCATTTTCGGAGGCTTGCAGTCCGAGAAGTCTATTCGGAGCTCCATTCTGCCTATTGGCATGGAAGATGAGGAGGGCAGAGTCAGGTTGTACTCGACGATTAATGATTCGTCATCGGCAGCGATGACGGTCCCGTTATGAAGAGACGCGACAACATCGGCACACAGGGCCGTGAAACATGATTCTCTCACTATGGTGACATTGTCATCTCCCAGCAGAGCTACGGTCTCAGGGGCTGATCGATTAACGACATAAGTGCCAAAGCCTGTCCTAAATATGAGAGCGTCTCCCTCCCTTGTCAAGTGAGATTGAGTGAGGATAGGTCCGGAATCCGACACGGTCACGGACTTTGCAGAACCGTAGACGTCGACGTCCCCACCCTTCGCCTCTCCGAAGAACTGTGGTTCAGGTTTGGGCTGCAAGACAGTCGTGTTAGAAGGGGGGATGAGGGGCACCGACGCATTTGTCATGGGATCGGCTGAATCCGTGGGTGTTGTGATAGGTCCAACATCGGCCGCCGCGGGTGCACCTATAAGCATGTTGAAACATGTCGATATCATGATTGCGACTGCAAAAATAGAAAAGACCCTTATCGCCCTTCGAACAGCGATTCTGTTTCTAATCGAAGTCCCTATATTATCCTCGGAGCCTACGCTATCCGTCGTCGACTTCATCCCCCCAGATGATACGTATCTATTCTTCCACCCTGATCGTCAATAGGAACGTGGATACGTATCAGTGCCTTATCTGGATTCCAACCTTCCTCTTTTCCTCCGTTCCACCCATTACGATTAGCCGGGAAATACACTTATCATTATTAATCCTTTTTCTCGATGTATCGCCGCGAATCTACACTATAGTTAATATGAGCTCGCTGGCGATCGTGAGATAATCCCTTCCATTCCTCAGCACGACACCGTATGCCACAGTGGCCCCGGGGTCGTCGAGTTCATCGACCTCGTCTATAGAAAGCCTGTCACTCGAATGGGCGTCAAACCACTCGACTTCGACGACATCTCCTCGCTTCAATTTCATGCTGCACGGCGCGCTCTTCATGCTAGCTTGTTAGGGGGTTCTAGGGGATAAGATTTTGGATGAATTTTAGCTTCCTAGCCTGTTCCACCATATGTGAGTAACGCTAGTGCTTTTTCCGCCGAAAAATTGGGCTTGTGAAGCGAGGTTTGAAAGGGTACAATTCAGCATGATGATTCTCTTCCTCATCTTCGGTCTATCAATAATTATCGGGGTAATTTTTCCGAATCTGTATCTTTCGAGGATCCGATATGAGATATCTAGAGCAAGGGGCACATCACCAGATATTCGGGCTCAATGCATTTATCGTCGGCGACAATCTCAATTAATCGATTACGAAAATTGGTGCAAAGTCCGATATACTAGCAGGGATGCACATATCCGATTCGCTGAACCACTTCTCGAACGCCTCTTCCGCTCTTAGCAGATTCTTTTTCTTTTTCAACTCGGCTTCCGGCAATTGCATTCTACGATAGACTCGTACCGATCTGCCAACATTCCTTATTTCGTAAATGTTGTCATCATCCGCGATGCGCCATCTTCCATCGCTTACGGTCGAGATTTTCGCATCTGGAGACAGCTTCTGATGATGCTCCCTAAATGCCTTCATTACCTCTTTCGATGGCTTGCCATCGTTAAATTCACTCCCGACTGCCGAATCAAAAGAGAAGAGGGTCTCCATCATCAACATGTCATATTTATCTGCATCAGAAAGGGGCATACCGTCAAGCCACGAGGCCATGGCAATTTCGCTCTTGGCTTTCCGAACGATGCTTTCATCTTCGCGTGATTCCTTCTCGATACTCTTCCTGCTATCTTCTGGAATCCCGATATCTGCATCCTCAATCCGAGCCAGCTCTTCTCGCATGGATCCCTCATCGATCTGCAGTCCTGCGAGACGAGTCTTCGCATGAGCCAGGAAATATCGCCAAAGATATACCTTCTGTCGATCGTCAGTCAGCCCCTTCAGCTCTCTCTCGAACGCATCCATGGCCGCAGAAAGGGTTGCCCTGGCGGTGATGCTCAACAGCTCCTCCCTGAGTGCGCTGGATAATTCGTCGATCCGCCCCAGATTCGCCCCTTTGTTCTCAGAGAACTCTTCGCCTACATAGAACAGAAGTGCGTCGCCCCTGTTCCGAATCTTATCGACCGGGCATTTTTTGATGAATTCGGTCAGATTCCTTTTCCTGAGAGCGACATTCATCTCCGAAGCGCATCGCCTATCAATTTCATACCGTCCAAGGTCCACCTTCCTGAGGATGTGAGCTTCGGTGAGCCGACGGAGCTCAATAGCCAGACGCACCTTCGAGGAGTATTTCCTCATGTTATCGCCTCGTGCCTCTATGAACTTCTTCGCGAATAACAATGGAGTCTCGATACAGCATTTGTCATATCTCTTGCATTTCTCGCACTCCCTTCTCTCAAGGCAACCCCTCGGACGCGTCAATGGCTTCTTCTCGCACAGCAAGAGCTGCATGTCGGAAAAATGCAGACAACTCTCTTTCCTTATCGCCAGGATTTCTTTTGTCTCTTTCATCCCGAACAGCTTGACGATTGGGTGATCTTTCAAGAACTCCGGCTTTGTGAATATCCTTTTTCGTTTCCCGCGAGACTCCTTTTCTGGACCCATATGATTGGGAAATGGGAGTTATATTATAAATATTTTAGCTAAACATCATGAAGGAGGATATCGTTCCATCTTTTGCCGAGAGGTCTCGGCAGGAGAAAGAATGTTTAGCAAAGAAGAGAAGGAAGAAGAAACGGAGACTGCCCTACCGCGGGAATTCTATGAGGCCATCGTCCTGATCAAGGACGCACTCGGCGATTTCGGTGTGCCGGAGGACATAGCCGAAGGGTTCCTTGATCAAATCGAGGAACTAATCCTAAATGCCATAGACTGCGCGGAAGAAGAATCCTTCGAGGAGGACTCGGAGGGGGGCGAGGAAAAGAGCCCCCGACCGTAGCGGTAGGGGTTGAAGATAGTGGGCGCAAACATCACGACGACCGTCCAGCCTCTAACTAGGGCCGGCGGGTCTATTTCTTTTATTGAACGGGGGCACGAATTAAACTCAACAGGAGCAGGGATTGATGCATTTGATCAAGGAAGAACCGCCGGGGACTAGACCTGAGCGGCAAGGAGCGCAGCAGGACGCTATTGACGGATCAAGGAACGCAGCCGCGCCGAGGAGCGCGTCCGCTGCTCCAATCGAGCAGAGGAATGGTCAAATCATGCAGGTTGTGTGAAAATGATTGCACAAAATGGGACAGTACCAGAGCGGAATGGAACGGGCTCGAACGTAAAAAGCGTTGTCCCCGAGCAGAAGAGAGCAGCCGATGCCCGCCCGGGGACGCTCATTGATAAGAGCAGATATGAAGAGCTCGTGCGGAGAGTAGGAGAACCACGGCGACGCCGCCGGAGAGTCGACGTCGCCTTCGCCGCGGAGATGCATCGCCTCGGTTTTTCGCATGAGCAAATCGCGCTGTATTATCATTGCTCGGTCTCAACGATCCGCCGCAGGTTGCGGAGGACGGCGAGGAGGCAATGATGATTCGCCTCCTGCGACTCTCAAAATACCTCACACATATGGGAGAAGAGACAGCTCAATCTGACGATAAAGGGGTGTAGCAACACGGTAGCGGCTTCTGGTCGAACGGAATCTTCATCCGATAGATTTACTTCCTCAGAAGCAGGTGTCGGCGCCGAGACGAAGATACTGCCTAAGGGCAGACAATTCGTTTTGGGAGTGCCACAGCATGGTCCAAAAGACCAGGCTTCCGATGCGGCTGTGCGCTCCGTGGGAAATCGAGGACATAGGCGCAAGGAGGGGAGGAGCATGGGTCGCCGCCCGTTCATGACGGCGGTCAATCGTTTGCTCCGCGAAACCGATCCCTACTACGCCAAATCGACCCAGGATGAGAGACGGCGCAAGATGCGGAGGATATACAACCTTCTCCTTGAGATGAAGGCGATGGGGAAGATCTCCACGACCAGCCCGAAGAAGCTGACGGAGACCGATGTCGGCGAGATAATCGGCTGGTTGAAGGCGAACCTCGACGCGACGACGGCGTCGCACTACCTGAAGTTCTTGGATGAAGTGCTTCAGAGCGCGGGAAACAACGTCCTGTCGCGGCTCAAGGTGAAGAGAAGGCATCTGTTGCCCAAGCCGATGAACAAGTCCATTAGCGTCATCCCGTCGTATGCCATGGACATCCTCCTATCAGGAGGATATGCTCTGGAAGATGAGTGGTGGGACGCGACGGCAAAGGCGGCTATCGCGCTATCATCTCATAGCGGGCTCAGATCGTCCGAGTTGCGTCTTGCGAAGCTCGAAGACCTCGACCTTGACAGGCTGGAGATTCGAGTTAGCTCGCCGAAGGGCATGGGTCGATGGACAAACGGCAGCGAACGAGCGCCGATCATGCCAGGATGCGAGGGAATCCTCCTCGTCTATCTTGGTCGCCGAAAGGAGAGGCTAGCACAGGCAGGAAATCGAGACCACGAGGCACTATTCCCTTTCATACCTAAGAAAGGGGAGATCGGCTATTGGTCTGTGCCGATGTGGGGAAAGCTCAAGAAGGCCGCGGAAATGGCCTCCGGGCAGCGTTTCCGGTGGAAGGACTTCCGCCCGACATACGCCCAAACCCTCAAAGACGCCGACGCGCCGATAGAGGCGATTAGCAGATGCCTCAGACATACCTCGACGAAGACCACGGAGCAATACTACGGCCGCATCAGACCGGAATCCGCATTCTCCCAGGTGAGAGCCGCTTGGCAGGCAAGGAAGCCCCTGCCACAGCAGATCTCAATACCTGCTGATTAGAATTTGGCCAGGAGGGTCGATATCGGATTCGACCTACCCCACTTTCGACTTTCTGGCTATTTTCTAATCAGAGGACATAGAACTACTCGCCACTATCTAGCTCACCGAAGTGTCAAACCTTCTATCTCGATCGATAACGTCTCTTATTCTGTCGATTCATATTTGACCTTCTTTGACCTCTTTGTTGTTTTGGCGGTGGACTTGCAGCAGCGCCAACCGCATTTTTTGCTGTGTCAGAATGAAATGAATGAGACATTACTTCGATATTCATTCTTATGAGGCTCTCGATTTCCCTCAAGGCATTCCGTTCATGGCTTGCGCACAGGGAATATGCTGTGCCATTGGCTCCTGCTCTTGCGGTACGGCCAATCCTGTGAACATAGTTATCAATCTGGTCAACAGGCAAATCATAATTGATCACATGGGATATGTCATCGATGTCAATTCCCCTTGCAGCAATGTCAGTTGCCACCAGCACTCTTGCATGTCCTGATTTGAAATTGTCCATTGCTCTTGTTCTTTGACCCTGTGATTTGTTGCCATGTATGGCTTCAGCCCGAATGCCCTGATCAGTCAGCACCTCGGCGACGTTATTGGCTCTTCTTTTCGTCCTTGTAAATATCAGCACACATCTTAGATCTTCATGTTTCAGCAATTCCAATAGGATCGAGATCTTGTTTCTTTCGTCCACGAAGAGGACTTTTTGTTGAACCAGTTGTACTGTTGTTGCTTGAGGAGCAACTTCAACGCGCACAGGATTATGGAGCAATGTCTTTGCAAGCTCGCTTATCTTTGGCGGCATTGTTGCTGAAAAAAATACTGATTGTCTGCGCGTCGGCAATTTAGAAATGATTCTCTTGACATCAACAATGAAACCCATGTCAAGCATCCTGTCAACCTCATCGAGAACAAGGAATTCTAAATGGCTCAGGCTCACGTGGCCCTGATTCATCAAGTCCAATAATCTGCCAGGCGTAGCGACTAGGACATCAACGCCATTGTAAATTGCTCTGACCTGAGCGCCTTGGCTGACACCGCCGAAGATTACAGTGTGCCTGAATCTCATGAATGAGCCGTAGGTTGCAAAGCTCTCGTCTATCTGTGCAGCCAACTCTCTGGTCGGCGCAAGAACGAGGGTCCTAGTGGA
>Ga0315297_10001156_pt1 | contig 16042 bp, 13 predicted proteins | sample YL17G15_0_MG_FD_203628 | JGI IMG/M metagenome (GOLD analysis project Ga0315297, IMG submission 203628) | Sediment microbial communities from Yellowstone Lake, YNP, Wyoming, USA - YL17G15_0 | ecosystem: Environmental > Aquatic > Freshwater > Lake > Sediment | place: USA: Wyoming | collected... | reverse complement strand
CTCCTTGGACGGGATCCCCCCGACCCGGGCGATGGCTTTTTCGGCCACATCCAGCTTCCGGATCGCCTCCCCGCAGGTGATATTGCTGATTCCGGGAGCGAATCCCATCCCGTCGATGAAGGTGACACCGTTCTTTAAAGCCTGGCGATGGAGCCATTGGGCATATTTCTCCAGGGTCATCCCCCTGGGAATTTCGAGGCCTTCGATTTCGTAGGGGTCCGGAGTCAGGTGGAATTCCTCCAGGGCGTCGACGCTTGAAACGCCGGCTTCCACCGAGCAATGAAGAATTTTATAGCTCGTCTTCCGGTCGGGCAGGACGCTTGCGGACGCGTCGTACTTTTTCATCAAGGCGATGACTTCTTTCTTCTTATTGACGTCAAGGGTGTGAAGGACGATTTTCTTGCTTCCCACCCAGTCTTTTATTTTCTGGAGCGTCGCCCGGTGTCGGCCGACAAGCCCGATGGTTTCGACATCCTTATCCTTGGCCAAATCCCAGGCCACGGCCGCCCCGATTTTCCCAGACCCGCCAAAGATGAGAATTTTCATGCGATATCCTCCTTTGCTATTTGTTTATCAGGAAATTGGCGCTACCCGCTCTCTGGCAACTTAAACGAGATAGCCGTCAAAGTCAAGCCGTTTCGGGTTGACCCGCCAAATGCCTTTATGCCATAATCCTTGTTCTTTTTGAAAGGAAACAAAAGACATGACCCTACGGATCGGCTTGCGCCGTGAAGAAAAAATCCTAAGAGAAAAGCGTGCCCCGTTGATCCCCAGCCACGTTCGGGAGCTCATCGCCAGCCACGGCCTCGACATAGGCGTGCAGTCGAGTTCAGGGCGCATCTTCGGCGACGAAGATTATCGCCGCGAGGGCGCCGGGGTTGAGGACAACCTGTCCGATTGCGACATCATCATCGGCCTTAAAGAAATTCCGCCGTCCCAAATTCTCCCCGGCAAGGTTTACCTTTTTTTCTCCCATACGGCCAAGGGCCAGCCCCAGAACATGCCCATGCTCCAGCGTCTCGTCGACCAGGGGTGCACGCTGATCGACTACGAAAAGATCGTCGACAGCCAGGGCCGCCGCATGGTGTTCTTCGGAAAACAGGCCGGTCTGGCGGGGATGATCGATTCCCTGTGGGCCCTCGGCCAGAGACTGCGTCTGGAAGGAATACCCAGCCCCTTCAGCCGAATCCGGCAGGCCCTGCGCTATGAAAGCCTAGTCGCAGCCAAGGAGGCGGTCGAGAAGGCGGGCTGGGATATCAAGAACAAGGGCTTGGCGCCCGGCCTGGCGCCGCTCGTCTGCGGCATCACAGGCTACGGCCACACATCCCAGGGCGCTCAGGAGATTCTGGAATTGCTGCCGGTGGAACGGATTAAGCCTCTGGATCTCGCCGGCTTATTCAAGATGAAAAATTATTCCGCGAGCCGGATATATCTTGCTGTTTTCAAGGAAGAAGACATGGTCGAGTCGCGGAAGAGCTCCGGCCCCTTTGCGGTTCAAGACTATTATGATCATCCCGAGCGATACCGGTCGCGCCTGAGCCGGTCGTTGCCCTATCTCACCCTGCTCATCAACTGCATTTTTTGGTCGCCCCAGTACCCCAAGTTCGTGACGCGGGCCGCGCTGGAGAAGATGTACAGCGGGCCGAAGCCCCCCCGCCTGAAAGTCATCGGGGATATTTCCTGCGATATCAACGGCTCGATCGAAAGCACGGTCAAGCCCACCCATCCCCAAAATCCCGTGTATGTCTTCGACCCCAAGAGGGGAAAGACTCATGACGGTTTCAAGGGTCGGGGCCCGGTGGTCTTGGCGGTTTACAACCTGCCCGCGGAAATCCCGCTTGAATCCTCCGTTTATTTCAGCCAAATCCTGAAAGATTTCGTCCCCGCCCTGGCCGCCGCGGATTTCGGCCGAGATTTTGAGAACTGCCGTCTTCCCGAACCTCTGCGGAAAGCGGTCATCCTTTTCAAGGGTCGGTTCACGCCCGATTATCTGTACATGCGGTCGTTTGTCCGCTGAACCGAAAGGAAAACCCCATGAAACGCATCCTCGTCATCGGCGCCGGCATGGTGGCCAGGCCGCTGGTCAAGTATCTTCTCGACCAGCCGGAATTCTTCGTGGAAGTGGCCGATATCGTGGCCGACAAGCCCCGCCTTCTCGTGGGACGCCATCCCCGGGGCAAAGCCGGGGCTATCAACTTGGACGACGAGACCATGCTCCAGGCCGCCGTGAAACCCGCGGACCTGGTGGTCAGCTTGGCGCCCTCTGTCTACCATCCCAAAATTGCGGCCTGTTGCCTGAAACACAAGAAGCATTTAGTGACGGCGTCCTATGTCACGCCGGCTATGGCCGATTTTGACGCCGAAGCCCGGCGGGCGGGGCTGGTCTTTCTAAACGAGATCGGACTCGACCCCGGCATCGACCACATGGAATCCATGCGGATCATTCATGACATCCATGACCGGGGAGGCCTTGTCCAGGAATTTATTTCTTATTGCGGCGGCCTGCCCGCGCCCGAGGCCGATACCAACCCCTGGGGCTACAAGTTTTCCTGGAGCCCCATCGGCGTCCTGAGGGCCGGGAACAATTCGGCCAAATATTTTAAGGACGGGGAAGAGGTTGTCCTTCCCTCCGAACGCCTGTTCGATTCCTGTCCGGCCATCCGGGTGGAAGGCCTGCCCGAATTCGAGGGCTATCCCAACCGCGATTCGCTGCCCTACATCCGGCTGTATGGAATCCCCGAAACGAAAACCATGTTCCGCGGCACGCTGCGCTACAACGGCTGGTGCCGGACGATCAAAGCCATCCGCGGCCTGGGCTGGCTGGATGAAACGCCCATGGACTGGAAGGACGCGACCCTCGAGTCCTTCCTGCAAGGGAGGATGAAGGTCCCCGCCGGGACGCCGGTCAAGAATGCGGTCGGCCGGGCCCTCTCCCTGCCCGAGGATTCGGACGTCGTCCAAAGATTGGAGTGGCTGGGCTTATTCAGCCCTACGCCCATCCCCGCGGGCAACGCCTCTCCGCTCGAAGTCCTGGCCGGACTCATGGCCGACCGGCTCAAGTATGCCCCGGGCGAGCGGGACATGGTTGTGCTCCAGCACACGTTTGTGGCCGCGTTCCCCCAGGGCCGCAACGAAAAGATCATCTCGACTCTCATTGATTTCGGCGTCCCCCATGGGGACTCGTCCATGGCCCGCACCGTGGGCTTGCCGGCGGCCATAGGCGCCAGGCTCATCCTCCAGGGAAAGATAAAATCCGCGGGAGTCCAGATTCCGGTATTGCCCGAGATCTATGAACCCGTGCTCGAAGAACTCAAGCGCCGCGGCATCGAGTTTCGCGAGGAACGCCGGAGCGTTTGACCCTACGGCGCGCCGCGCCTGTTCATGGCGGGCTCCGCGGTCCGTTCCGATTTGACAAGGGGAGGGGGGACGGTTATCTTAGATTCAAGATGAGCAGCCAAGGCAAATCAGCGGTGAGACGGCGCGCCGCTTTTGCCGGCCCCGATTCTTTCTATCCGGCGGGTCAATCCGCCCTGGAAAAAACGCTCCAAGCGCTCATCAACCCCAAGGCGGTCAAGGTCAAGGCCGTGGCCGTGGTTTCGCCCCATGCGGGGTATATATATTCGGGTTTGGTGGCCGGCGCGGTTTTTTCCTCGGTGATGATCCCCGCGACTGTCGTCATTTTGGGCGCGCCTCACGCCGATTTCAGGCCGCGATTCTCGGTCATCAATGAAGGCGTCTGGGAGTCGCCTTTGGGCGACGTGGCCATCAACCGGGAGCTCGCTGACCTTGTCATCGACTCATGCTCCCTGGCCGAGGTCGCGGAGAAACCACACGAAGACGAACATTCCCTCGAAGTCCAGGTCCCGTTCCTTCAGTATTTCCAGAAAGACCTGTCATTGGTTCCGGTTCATGTGAACATTCGCTCAACGTTCGAAGACTTAGAGAACCTGGCTTCGGGCTTAACCTCCGCCATCAGGAAATTCGGCCAGAATGTTCTGATTGTGGCCAGCACGGATATGAGCCATTTCATCAGCCAGGAAAGCGCAAAAAAAAAGGATTTTTTAGCGATCGATAGGATCCTGGCTCTGGACGGACGGGGCCTATTCGAAACAGTCCGCACACACAATATCAGCATGTGCGGCTTCCAACCGACGACAGCGGCCCTCCTGGCCGCCCGGGGCTTGGGAGCGACCAAGTCCGAGCTCGTCAAATACCAAACCTCAGGTGACGTGAGCGGCGACAAATCCCATGTTGTCGGATATGCCGGCCTCCGCATCTATTGAACTTAAGGGCTCCAGCCCAGGCTTCGTTGATTTTTTCGATTTTTAATGTTATAAAAAACCAGGATTGTGGTCATGAAAAGCATGAGCTTGCGCGAAAAGGATAGGCTTGTCCTCGGCCAGATCGTGGAAAGCTATCTCCGCCGGGGAAAACCGATCAGCTCGAATTTAATAGCGCACAAAGGCATCCTCCGCGATTCGCCGGCCACCATCCGCAACGTCATGGTCAAGCTGGAGGACTTGGGTTACCTCTTCAAGCCGCACACCTCGGCCGGCCGGGTCCCCACGGATAAAGGGCTGCGCTTCTATGTCAACAGCCTGTTGGACGGAATTCGTTCAAGCCGGGAGGTCCAGGATTATTCCGAAGCCCTCACGCGCGGCAAAGGCGATTTCAACTCGCTCCTGAACCGGGTGTCCCGCATCCTGGCCGAGCAATCCGACAACCTGGGCTTCGTCATCTCGCCCCGGATCTCCAAGATCACCTTCAACCATCTGCGCTTTATTAAGGTGGCCGAGGATAAGGTGATGATTATTCTGCTGACCACCTTCAACCTGGTCTTGAACGAAATCGTCAAAACCTCCCAGTACTTCACCCAGAACGAGCTGGACGAGGCCTCCCAGTTCCTCAACGCGAATTATCGCGGGAAAAATCTAGTCTTCGTCCGAGACTATCTGCTCCGGGAGCTACCCCGCTCTAAACAGCGGTACGAGGCGGTGGTCAATCGGCTGATCGACCTCCTCCGCAGCTATTTCATTCAGGAGGAGCAGACCGACCAGATCTTTTTTCAGGGCACATCCAAGTTGCTGGAGCAGGCCGACGAGTTCAGCCTGGAAAAGCTTAAGATCCTTTTCGGGGATTTTGAAGAAAAGGCCAAGCTGGCCCGGCTGATTTCGGATTTCATTTCTCTCGACCGGGTCAAGGTCCTCATCGGCTCCGAGGTGGAAATGCCCGATGTCGCCGACTGCACGCTGATTCTTTCGCACTACGGTTCGGCTAACCAGGTCCTGGGCTCCCTAGGCATCATCGGTCCCAAGAGAATTCCATATAAAAAAATCATACCCCTGGTGGATGGCATCGCCCAGGGGTTGAGCCTGACCATCAGCAAATCGCACTGATCGTGATGAGGTGATGATGACGGATAAGAAGCATCCTTCCCCGGAAGACACACCTCCCGTCCGGCCGGCGCCGGAATCGCCCGAGCCGCATTCCCATCCGCTTCCGAAAGAAGGACCGGATACAGATGACGTCCCGGCTCAGGAGGGACTCGTCCCCGAGGTCGAGCCGGATCATGACGAGCTCAAGCACCTGAAAGCCAAGCTCAAGAAAAAGGACGGAGAAGCCCGGCAGCTTAAAAAAGAAAGGGACAACCTGCGCGACCAGCTGCTCCGCAAAATGGCCGACATGGAAAACCTTAAAAAGAGGGTGGAGCGGGAGAAAAGCGATTACACTCAATATGCCCTGACCGATTTTGTCAAAACGATCCTTCCCATCCTGGACAACCTGGAGCGCGCTCTGGGCCGTCCCGACGAGGGAAACGGCCCAAGCCTTCAGGAGGGGATACGCCTGATCCACAAGCAATTCGTGGATACCCTGGGCAAAAACGGCGTGTCACCCATCCAGGATGTGGTCCACCAGAAGTTCGACCCTGCCATCCATCACGCCCTGGCCACCGAGGAGTCCGACGACGTCCAGGAACCGCAGGTCATCGAAGAAATGCAGAGGGGCTATACTCTACATGACCGGCTGCTCCGTCCCGCCCTGGTCAGGGTCCGCATCCCCAGAAAGACGCGCGTCTAACATGGGTCAGGTCATCGGCATCGATCTGGGCACGACCAATTCCTGCGTGGCCGCGGTCAACCAGCAGGAGGCCATGGTCGTTCCCAACCTGGAAGGACTGCCGACCACGCCCTCGATCGTCAGCTTCACGTCCACGGGCGAGTTGCTGATCGGGCACGTCGCCCAGCGCCAAGCCCTCACCAACCCCGAAAACACCATCTACGCGATCAAGAGGCTCATGGGCCGCAAGTTCAACTCGACCGAAGTCCTGGAGGTCGCGGGCCGGGTGCCTTACCACTTGGTCAGCGCTCCCAACGGCGACGTGAAAATCCAGGTGGATAACCGGAGCATTTCTCCTCAAGAAATTTCGGCCCTCATCCTGGGCTATCTGAAAAAATGCGCCGAGACCTACCTGGCCGAAAAAGTCGAAGAAGCGGTCATCACCGTCCCGGCCCATTTCGACGACGCCCAACGCCAGGCCACGGCCGACGCGGCTCAAATCAGCGGGCTGAAGCTCTTACGGGTGATCAACGAGCCCACGGCCGCCAGCCTGGTGTTCGGGCTGAGCAGTCGCAAGAATGCCAACGTGGCGGTCTACGACCTGGGCGGCGGCACATTCGATATCACCGTTCTCGAGATCCATAACGGCGTCTTTCATGTTCTGTCCACCCAAGGCGACACTTACCTCGGGGGAGAGGATTTCGATAATCGCATCGTGGATTGGCTGGCCGACGATTTTAAAAGCTCAACCTCGATCGACCTGAGGCAGGACAAGCTGGCCCTCCAGCGCATGAAGGAGTCCGCCGAGCGAGCCAAGCGCGAGCTGTCCTTCACCCTGGCCGCGGAAATCAACCTGCCCTTCATCGGCTCAGGCCAAGAACATCAGCGCCATATCCGCAAGGAGATCACCCGCAAGTTCCTGGAAGACCTGACCAAGGACCTGGTCGCGAGGACTATCCCCTTGATGGAACAGGCCCTTCAGGACAGCAAGTTCGGCATCCAGGATATCGACGAAGTGGTCCTGGTCGGCGGACAAACCCGAATGCCGCTCGTCCGGCGCCGGATCAGGGAGTTTTTCGGCAAGAATCCGGCCGAGCACATCAATCCGGACGAAATCGTGGCCATGGGCGCCGCCGTCCAGGCCCGGCGGCTGACCGGGGCGATGAAAGACATTCTCCTTCTCCTCGACGTGACTCCTCTCTCCCTGGGGATCGAGACCGAAAACGGAGGGTTCGAGGTCATCACCCCTAAAAATACCACTATCCCGGCCATCCGTACCCGGGCTTTTACTACGGTCAAGGATAACCAGAATCGTGTTCGGGTTCATGTCCTGCAGGGCGAATCCTCTCGGTCCTTGCAGAACAGGTCGCTGGCCGTCTTTGACCTGGTAGGCATTCAACCGGCCCCCGCGGGCGAGCCGCAGATCGACGTGACCTTCGCCATTGACGCCGACGGCATCGTCCGTGTCTCGGCCCGGGACGTGGCCTCCGGACGGGAACAACGTATCGAAACCAAAACCTCTTCGGGCCTTAGCCGCGAGGAAGTGGAAGGGATCATCCGCCAGGACCGTCAGCCGGTCCGGGACGTCGATCATCATGGCAAGAAGAGATTACTATGAAGTCCTGGGCGTTTCGTCCAACGCCTGCACGGATGAAATAAAGAAAGCCTACCGGCAGAAAGCTTTGCAATTCCATCCGGACCGCAACCCGGGCGATAAAGCCGCCGAGGACAAGTTCAAGGAAGCCGCCGAAGCCTACAGCGTTCTCTGCGATTCCGAAAAGCGCTCCATCTATGACCGCTACGGCCTGGAAGGCCTGAGGGGGGGAGGTTTCTCCGGGTTCGATTCTTCGATATTCGGGGATTTCGAGGACATCCTGGGCAACTTTTTCGGGTTTTCCTTCGGTGATTTTTTCGGAGGCGGGACACGGGCCCAGCGCCGCGGGCCCCAGCGGGGCAGGGACCTGGCCTTGGAGGTCGAAGTCAGTCTGGAGGAAGCGGCTCACGGCCTGGACAGAGATATTTCCCTCAACCGTGCCGACCCCTGTCCCGTCTGCCGAGGAACGCGGCTCAAACCCGGGACTAAAAAGGCGGTCTGTCCTTCCTGCCAGGGACACGGACAAAGCCGGTACCAGCAAGGGTTTTTCACCGTGGCCCGAACCTGTTCCGAGTGCGGCGGAGCGGGCGAGATTATCGCTACGCCTTGTCCGGCCTGCCGCGGGTCGGGCCATGTCAAAGGCAAAGCGACGATCAAAATTAAGATCCCGGCCGGGATCGAGGATCAGTCGCGGCTCCGTATCGGAGGGGAAGGGGAGGCCGGCGAGGGGGATTCTCTGCGGGGCGATTTGTATGTCCTGGTCCGGGTGAAACCCCATGAACTATTCGCCCGGGAAGACAAGGACCTCGTCTGCGAAGCGGCGATTTCCTTGGCCCAAGCCGCCCTGGGAGTGTCCATCTCCATCCCGACATTCTCAGGCCCGGAAGTGCTGAAGATCCCGGCCGGAACCCAGTCCGGCGAAATTTTTCGCATCAAGGGCAAAGGGTTGCGCGACCTTAGGACCCAGCGAATGGGGGACTTGTATGTAAAGGTCCTGGTCAGGACTCCGGACCGCTTGACCCGGGAGGAAAAAGAGGCCGTCCGCGAGCTGGCGCGGTTGCGCGGTGAAGAGCTGGAGAAGGTCGTGGTCAACGTTCTTCAGAAAATCCACAAAACACTCCATTGAGATCGACAAGGCGGATAGGGAATTGACATCCAACAGATTTTTCGTGCCCAAGAGCTCTTTGGGCCTGGCGCGCGTCGAGCTTGAGGGGCGTGAACACCATCACCTCAGCCGAGTGGTCCGGGTTCAAGCGGGGGAACGCATCTGGCCTGTTGATGAAGAGGGCGGGGGTTATTATGCCGAGGTGGAAGGCGTGGGCGAGCAGAGCACGCGGCTGAGGAGTATCGACCGCCAGGAGGGACAACCGCCCGCCCTGTGCGCCGCCTCGGCCGTTTTGCTGCTATGGAATCCTTAAACATGTTTCTTCAAGGCCAGAAAGTCGGCAAGTACGAGATCCTGAGGTCGCTGGGCAGCGGCGGCTTCGGCTCGGTCTACCTGGCCCGGGACACCTGGCTTGATATCAAAGTGGCCATCAAAGTCCCGCACAAGCAGTCTCAGGAGATCTTCAAGCTGCTCAAAGAGCCGCGTCTCCAGGCCGCTCTGAACCATCCCAACATCGTCCGGGTGATTTCGGCCGAAAGGGAGAATCGTATTTTTTTTATGGTCATGGAGTACGTCAAGGGAAAAACCCTGGAGAAAATCCTGGAGCGGGAAAAAATCATGGATTGCGAGCGGTCCGTGGATATCATCAAGCAGATCGCCTGCGGCGTCGACCACGCTCACAAGAATAAAATCATCCACCGCGACCTGCGGCCGTCGAATATCATGATCTCCGAGGAGGGGACGGTCAAGATCACCGATTTCGGGACGTCGGCCTGGCTGGTCAATATGCATTACGCTTCGACCCGCATCGGCTCTCCGCCCTACATGGCCCCCGAGCAATTTCTGGGCAAAGCCAGCTACGGCTCCGATTTCTACTCGATCGGCTGCATTTTTTACGAGATGCTGACCGGGCGGCCTCCCATCTTCGACCCGGACCCGTTCAAGATCCTGGAAAAAGCCAAGGAAGGCAAAATCACCCCTCCCCGGTTGAAGAACAGCAAGATCACCAAGGACATCGAGGGAGTCATCCTCAAGTGCTTGGCCCTGGACCCCGAGGATCGGTACGGGTCGGCGGGCGACATCTTTCGAGCCCTGTCCCTCCTGAAAAGCAAGGACCAGAAGACATCCGAAATCGAGGATATCCTGGGCCGCATTCGCGCCCGGGAGCGCACCGGAGGTGACCTATGCTGGAACTGCCGCCGGCCGCTTCATCCCAAGGCCACTATCTGCCCCCATTGCGGGGAGTCGGTCTGAGCCGGCCGGGGGGCTGGTTTGACTCGGGCCGGCGATTGGTTTAAGATGACGACGACCCCGAAGAACAAACAGAACAACAGGTCGCGATCCACAGCGCACTCCTCCGGCATTCGTCTCCAGGGGAAAAGCCGCGAAAGAGCGCGGGCGCGGCCGGCCAAAAATTAGTCCAAGGCCGGCCGGGAAAGAGGATCAACATGAATATCGATGAATTGTTGAAAGTCGCCATCGAACGGGAAGCCTCGGACCTTCATATTAAGGCCGGAGAGCCCCCCATTCTCCGCATCCACGGGATGCTCATCCCCTTGGCCGGCCTGGACAGGATGACCACCAAGGACGTTGAGGGCGTAGTGGACCAGCTGATCAACGAGAACCAGAAAAAGAAACTGGAGCAGGATATGGACCTGGACCTGGCCTACAGCTTGTCCGGACTCGGCCGTTTTCGGGGCAGCATCTTCATCCAGCGCGGTTCCTTGGCCGTTTCCCTGCGCATCATTCCCATGACGGTCAAGACCATCCGGGAACTGCTCCTGCCCCAGGTCATCGAAAAAATATGCGAACTTCCTCGAGGGCTGGTCCTGGTGACCGGCACCACGGGCAGCGGCAAAACGACCACCCTGGCGGCCATGATCGACTTTATCAACAGCAACCGTCGGGAGCACATCCTGACCATCGAGGAGCCAATCGAGTACCTCCACAAGGATAAAAAAAGCATGATTTGCCAGCGCGAAGTCGGCTGGGACGTCCTCAGCTTCAACCGAGGCCTGCGGGCCGCGCTGCGCGAGGACCCGGACGTCATCCTGGTAGGAGAAATGCGCGACCTGGATACGATCGATACCGCAGTCCTGGCCGCGGAGACAGGCCACCTGGTTCTGAGCACCCTGCATACCCTCGATGCGGTGGAGAGCATCAACCGGATCATCTCCGCTTTCCCGCCGTACCAGCAGCAGCAGATCCGCGTCCAGCTGGGAGCCATTCTCAGGGCGGTCATCTCCATGCGCCTTATCCCCCGGGCCGACGGTAACGGCCGTGTGCCTGCTGTGGAAGTCATGATCGCCACTCCCTACATCCAGGATTGCATCCTGGATAAGGATAAAACCTATCTCATCCGTGATGCCATCACCACCGGAGTGTCCGAATACCAGATGCAGACCTTCGACCAGTCCATTTACCACCTGTACAAGGCGGGCTACGTCTCCTTCGAGCAGGGCGTCCTCTACTCCTCCAACCCGGACAACTTTAAGCTCAGGGTTCAAGGCATTCAATCCACTCTGGACATCGCCTTGGAAGACATGGAGAAGAAGATGGACAGGATGGAGAGCCGGCCGCAAATCGAGCGACATCCCCAGCTCGAACGGCAACAACCCTCGGCCCACAAGTCCCTCAAGTAATGAACGCCCAGGCCATCCGCGAAGCCTTCCTGGATTATTTCAGCTGCAAAGGCCACCGGGTCGTCAAGAGCTCGCCTCTGCTGCCCAAGAACGACCCGACCATCCTCTTCGCCAATGCCGGGATGAACCAGTTCAAGAATGCTTTTCTCGGGCTGGAGAAACGAAGCTACACTCGGGCCGCCTCGGTCCAGAAATGCATGCGGGTCAGCGGCAAGCACAATGACCTGGACCAGGTGGGACGGACGGCCAAGCACCATACCTTCTTTGAAATGCTGGGCAATTTTTCCTTCGGGGATTATTTCAAAAAGGAGGCCGTGGCCTTCGCTTGGGAACTGATGACCGAAGTGTTCAAGCTTTCGCCCGCGCGGCTGTATATCACCGTCTACCAAGAGGACGACGAGGCGTTCCGCATCTGGAACGAGGACATCCACATCCCGGCCGAACGGATTTTCCGATTCGGCAAGAAGGACAACTATTGGGCTATGGGCGACACCGGTCCCTGCGGACCTTGTTCGGAGCTTCACTACGACTTGGGCCCGGCCCTGGAGGCGGGGGAGCCGAGGGACTTGATCGAAAACGGCAGCGACCGATTCACGGAGCTGTGGAACCTGGTGTTCATGCAATTCGACCAGGATGGGAAGGGCGGCCTCAGCCCCTTGCCCCGTCCGTCGATCGATACGGGCATGGGGTTGGAGAGGATCGCCGCGGCCTTACAGGGCAAGACCAGCAATTTCGACACGGACCTGTTTGTGCCCCTTCTGGAGCGGATCGCCGGTCTGGCCGGTAAGGAATACCCCTCCGGTGAAGAGAGCGACGTTTCCCTGCGGGTCATCGCCGACCATGTGCGGGCCATCGCCTTCCTCATCGGTGACGGGATCATGCCCTCCAATGACGGGCGGGGTTACGTGCTCCGCCGCCTGATCCGGCGGGCGTTCCGCCAGGGAAACATCATCGGGTTGGACAAGCCTTTTCTTTACACTCTCGTAGGCGGAGTGGGGGATATCATGAAAGACGCCTACCCGGAGCTTCTGAGCTCGATGCCCTTCATCGCCAAGATTTGTCTGTCCGAGGAGGAGAGGTTCAGCTCGACCCTGTCCTCTGGCCTGCGCCTGTTTAATCTATTCATCGAGGACGCGCGCCGGGAAGGCCGCCGGCTGCTGACGGGCGAGGTTTTATTTAAACTCTATGACACCTTCGGCTTCCCCCTGGACCTCTCCCAGGAATTGGCCGTGGAACAGGGTCTCTCGGTCGACGCCGAGGGTTTTGAGCATGAGCTGGATCAGCAGAAAGCCCGGGCCCGCAGCTCCTGGAAGGGCGATGCCCGGCTTAAGGAACGAAAAATTTACGAGGAGCTGAAACACCTCAGCGTCGGGTTTGTCGGCACCGATACCCCCCAGGTCACGGAGTCCAAAGTCCTGGCTCTCCTGAAGGACGGCCGGCGGGTTGAGTCCTTGAAACAAGGCGAAGAGGGCGAGGTCATTCTGGAACGGACTCCATTTTATGCCGAAGCGGGCGGGCAGGTGGGCGATTCGGGCCAGATGACAGGCCCCCATTTTGCCGCGCTCGTCGAGAACGCCCACTATCCCATCCCCGAGCTGCGGTCCCATACCGTCCGGGTCGTGTCCGGTGCTGTCCGGGACGGCGACGTGGTCGATGCCGCGATCGATCTGGCGAAACGAAACGCCTTGAGCCGCAACCACACGGCCACGCATCTTCTTCACGCCGCCCTGCGCCATATCCTGGGAGATCACGTCAAGCAGGCCGGGTCCCTGGTCACACCCGTCCGCCTGCGGTTCGATTTCACCCACTTCGCTCCGTTGGGCCGCGAAGATTGGCTCAAGGCCGAGCAGCTGGTCAACGAAAAGATCAGGGACGATCTTCCGGTGGGAACCGGGGTCGTATCTCTCGAGGAAGGCATCCGCCAAGGCGCCCTGGCCATTTTCGAGGAGAAATACGGAGAGCGGGTCCGGATGGTGTCGGTGGGCGAATTCAGCAAGGAGCTGTGCGGTGGGGTGCATGTGGTTTCGACCGGACGGATCGGTTTGTTCAAAATCATATCCGAGACGAGCATCGCCGCCGGCCTGAGGAGAATCGAGGCCTTGACCGGAGAGGAGGCCTTGACGCATACCGAAAGCGTGGAGGGCTTGGTGGATGAGCTTCAGCGCCTGGTGAGTGCGCCGCGACAGGACCTGCTGGCCCAAGTGGAAAAAATGAGGCAATCCCTCAAGGACAAGGAGCGGGAGAACAAGCTTCTTCGCCAAAAAACAGCCCGTTTAAACCCGGCTCCAGAGGGGGACGAGGTGAGAAAAGTTAAGGGCGTTTCCGTCCTGGTGAAAAAAATCGACGGGTTGAATCCCAACGAAATCCGGGAATTGGCCGATTCGCTCAAACAAAAACTCGGCTCGGGGATCGTCATTCTCGGCCAGGCGGCCGGCGCCAAAGCCCTTCTGGTGGCGTCCGTGACCAGGGATTTAGTCGGGAAGGTGCCGGCGGACAGGTTTGTCAAAGCCGTCGCTTCGTTCATCGGGGGATCGGGCGGAGGCCGCCCGGATTTTGCTCAGGCCGGCGGCACTCAACCCGAAAACCTCGACCGGGCTTTGGAAGAAAGTTTCAGGCTTCTGGAAGATATGCTGTGAGCCGTTCTCGCCCCCAGGGGTGAGAATCGTCTCGTATAAAATCACCCCGAGGGGGCATTGAAAAGCGGGCGCCGTTTTGCCAAAATATCAGGCACGAGGATGAAAATCAGAACCCTGAATCAAGCGTCCCTGGCGCTGGGAGCCGTTGTTCTCATCGCCCTTTTTTTGACTCCGACCACCGCCCTGGGCCAGGGCTCGAAATACGACGGATGGATCCAAATTTATTGCGACAAACACGGCATGGATCCGAAGCTGATCCACTCCATTATCGCCGCCGAGTCCGGCTACGACCCGGGCGCGATCTCGGCTCGAGGCGCGGCGGGCTTGATGCAGCTCATGCCTGAAACGGCCGTCCACTACGGCGTTTCCAATGCGCTCGACCCCAAGGAGAACATCGAAGCCGGAGTGCGCTATCTCAAAGACCTCAGCAGAATCTACGAAGACGACCTGGATCGAATCCTGGCCGCGTACAACGCCGGACCCGAAGCCTTGAAAAAGTACAGCGGCATCCCGCCTTTTCCCGAGACGACACGATACATCCGCAAAGTCAAAGCCCTGTACTCCGGGCAGGGCGGCCGCTTCCGGACCCGGATCTATCGTTTCCGCGATAGTCAGGGCCGCATGATCATGACCAACGATAAAAATTATTATCTGATGAATAAGAGCCGAACCGAACCCGGATCGAATTCTTGAAATCTCGCCCGGCGAACCCGGATTGCCCCCGGGTGAATCCCCGCGCTCAGAGGTTGCTTTTCACCTGGAGGTGAGCGGGGATAAGGTCAAACGTCGCGGGCAATCGTCCCAGCTGCTCGCCGTCCAGCTCAATGAGCACTTCCTGTCCGGTCACCGGATCGGCCTCGACTCTCCGGCAGCGGAGGAGGCTGACTTTGGGATGAGACAAATGGGTTCCCCGGTACACTTTCAGGCTGTTCCTCAAGAATTCGAGCATTTTCATGCTTTTGATGAGGACGACATCCAGCAGCCCGTCATCGATCCGGGCTTCGGGCGAAATTTTCATGCCTTTGCCGAAAACCCGGCCGTTGGCAATGGCCCCGAGCATGTAATCCTCCTCGGGCAGTTCTTGGCCGTCGAGCTTGAGCCTCAGCCTCTTATGCTTGTAGTGAATGAAGGCGGTGTAGAGACAGCGAAAATAGGATGAAGTTTTTCGTTCCAGCCTCTTACGATTGACTTCTCGTACGACTTCGCCGCCCAGGCCGAAGTCGGCCACGTTGAGGAAGAGGCGTTCCTGGCCCCGGCCGTCCGGTCCGGCGAAGGTCGCATGGCCGACATCGATCGAGGCCGTGCCGGGTTTAGCGATGAGCTTCATCGAATCATTGAGCCCGGCCGGGATATTCAGACTCCGGATCAGGTCGCAGCCGGTTCCCGAGGGGACGATTCCCAGAGTTGTGTCGGGGTTGATAATCCTCCGGTCCTCGAAAAAACCATTGGCGATTTCATTGACCGTCCCGTCTCCGCCGACGCCGATGATGAGCTCGGACCCGGATTTGATGGCCTCCCGCGTCATCTCGATGGCTTGGAGGGGCTTCTCGGTGAATTCGTAGCGGAAATCCTTGATATGGCTGTGCAGGGCTTCTTTGATCTGGCGCCAGCGTTGCCGGGTGCGGCCTTTGTTGGATTCCGGATTAACTATGACTTGGGTCTTTGGGAACATCCGTTCCCCCCTCAACTTTGGAAATGGCCGGGGCGGATTTTTTGCCGAACAGGGAAGCGCCGATGACGCCGCCCACGGCGCCCAAGGCGGCGAAAATCGCCGCGGAAATGACCAGTCCGATAAAAAACCAGGCCAGAGACGGCTTGTTCATGCCCCGTTCCATGAGCTCCCGCCAGTTGCCCGGAAGCTGGGAGGAGTATTCGGCGAATCGCTCCATGAGGCGCTGCAAAAACTCAGCGTTTATGGCCTGCAAGGGAATGCTGACCAGGCCGTCGACCACAGCGGCCACGACTCCGGCCAAGATGCCGATAATGGCTCCGTCGCCGGCGGTCATGC
>Ga0315297_10001154_pt1 | contig 16061 bp, 18 predicted proteins | sample YL17G15_0_MG_FD_203628 | JGI IMG/M metagenome (GOLD analysis project Ga0315297, IMG submission 203628) | Sediment microbial communities from Yellowstone Lake, YNP, Wyoming, USA - YL17G15_0 | ecosystem: Environmental > Aquatic > Freshwater > Lake > Sediment | place: USA: Wyoming | collected... | reverse complement strand
TCGCGTGAAGTACAAGCCCCCCGCCATGTTCGCGAGCGCCGGGAGCCATCATGGCGGTGGTCGTGACTCGGTGTGGTGCAAGGCGGCGCCGGGCAACCAGGAACTGATGATCCGGTCGGCGCCGGATCGGTTCTTCAAGCCGCCACATGTGGGTCCAAGCGGGTGGATCGGGATCTGGCTGGACGGGAAGGTGGACTGGACTGAACTGGGAGGGTTGATAGAGGATAGTTATCTGCTGGTGGCGCCGAAGGAACTGGTAGCGAGACTGCGTGAGGAGGAAGAGCAACAACGTGAGGAGTGAGGAGGGCCTGCGGCGCGCTGCTGATTCGCGCCAACCTGCTCACTCGTCACTCCTCACGCTGTTTCCCGCCCATTTGTTACTTGAGCCTTCCGCGGTTAAGTTCAGTGGTTACCTGAACTTAGGATACGCACCAGGACATGCCGACCTACGAATACACCTGCCCCGAGGGACACGACTTCGAGCTCTTCCAGAGGATGAGCGACAAGCCGCGGGCCAAGTGCCCGGCGTGTGGCAAAGTGGCCGTGCGCAGGATCTCGGGCGGCGCGGCGTTGCACTTCAAGGGCAGCGGTTTCTACATCACCGACTACGGCAAGGATGGGAAGGGCCCGCGGAAGGATACTGAGGCGGGTAAGGCGGGTACGGCGGATAGGGCGGGTCAGAACAACAAGGCGGGTGAGGACAACAAGGCGGGTGAGGACAACAAGGCGGGTGAGGCGGGTAGGGCGGGTAAGGCGGGTGGTGTCGAGAGCGGGAGGGCTGCTGCGCCGAAGGCCGAGAAGGCTCCCGCAAAGAAGGCCAAGGCCAGTGAGTAGCGACGTGCTGCGGATGGAGCTCGAGCGCGTGGCCCGGAAGCTGGGCGACGGTGATGTGGATTTCGTGCTGGAGCGTCCGCGCGACGACACGCATGGCGATCTCGCCACCAACCTGGCGCTGACGCTGGCGAAGCGGCGGCAGTCGAATCCGCGCGCCGTGGCCGAAGAGGTACTGCGCGAGCTGCAGGCGCCGGCGAGCCTCATCGCCAGGGCCGAGATCGCCGGGCCCGGGTTCATCAACTTCTGGCTGGCGAGCGACACGCTCGCGGCGTTGCACCGGCGGATCCTCGCCGAGGGTGCGCGCTACGGGAAGAGCTCGATGGGCGAGGGGCTCAAGGTGAATCTCGAATTCGTGTCGGCCAACCCCACGGGCCCACTGCATGTCGGGCACGGGCGCGGCGCGGCACTGGGCGACGCGATCGCGTCGCTGCTGGAGTGGAGCGGGCACGCGGTGACGCGGGAGTTCTACATCAACGACGCCGGGGTACAGATCGACCGGCTGGCGCTGAGCCTCTGGGCCCGGGTGCAGCAGGCCGTGGGGCGGGACGCAGCGATCCCCGAGGGCGGCTATCACGGCATGTACCTGCAGGAGAACGCCGTGCTGGTGCTGGAGCGGGAGGGCAAGGCCTTCGCCGACCTGCCGCACGAGGAGGGGGTCAAGCGGTGCCGGGAACTCGGCCTCGAGATCCAGCGGGAGGAGCAGGATCGCGACCTCGGCCATTTCGGCGTGCGGTTCAGCGTGATGACGTCGGAGCAGGGGATGTACCACCGGGGTGCCGTCTCCGACGCGCTCGACCTGCTGCACGACCGGAACCTCACCTACGAGAAGGACGGCGCCCTGTGGCTCCGCACCTCGGAGTTCGGCGACGACCTCGACCGGGTGCTGCGCAAGCAGGACGGCAGCTTCACCTACTTCCTGCCCGACATCGCGTACCACATCGACAAGCTGGAGCGCGGGTTCGACGCGCTGATCGACGTGTGGGGTGCCGACCACCACGGGTACATCCCGCGGGTGCGGGCGGTGCTGCGGGCTCTCGGCTTCGAGGACGAGAAGTTCGACGTGGTGCTGGTCCAGCTGGTGAAGGTCGTGCGCGGCGGTGAGGAAGTGAAGATGTCGAAGCGGGCCGGCACGTTCGTGACACTGCGAGACCTGGTGGACGAGGTGGGCACCGATGCGGCGCGCTGGTTCTTCCTGTCGCGGAAGGGCGATTCGCAACTCACCTTCGACATCGAGCTGGCGAAGCGGCAGACGGACGAGAACCCAATCTTCTACGTGCAGATGGCGCACGCGCGGCTCTGCGGCATCTTCCGCACCGCCGGCGTCGAGCCCGGCGCGGTGACGGGCGTGCTCGACCTGGCGTCGTTACCGGCACCGGAGGACACCGAGCTGCTCAAGAAGCTCGCGGAGCTGCCCGAAGTGATCGCCAAGGCGGCGCGTGAGCGCGAGCCGCATCGCATGACGACGTACCTGCATGAACTGGCGACGATCGTGCACGGCTGGTATCACCACACGCGCACGGTGGGCGAGCCTCCCCCCATCGAGTACGCGCGCCTGCTCCTTGCGCGCGCCGCGCGCATCACCCTGGCCAACGGCCTCGCCGTGCTCGGCCTCTCCGCCCCCGAACGGATCTGACTTCATGAGCCTGCTCGTCGTCGGCAGCGTGGCGCTCGATTCCATCTTCACTCCGTTCGGCGAGACGGCCGATGCGCTGGGTGGGTCGGCGGTGTTCTTCAGCGTCGCCGGGGCGATCCTGCACCCGGTACGGGTGGTGGGCGTGGTGGGCAGCGACTACCCGGTAAAGGAGCTCGAGGCGCTCGCGCCGCGCGGGATCGACTGGTCGGGCGTCGAGCACACGGAGGGAGAAAGCTTCCGCTGGAAGGGGAAGTACTCGTACGACCTGCAGAGCCGGGAGACGCTGGAGACGCGGCTGGGCGTGTTCGCCGCATTCCAGCCCAAGCTGCCGGCGCACTTCCGCTCGTCGGAGTTCCTCTTCCTGGGGAACATCGACCCCGAGCTGCAGCTGGGCGTGCTGGATCAGGTGCCGAAGGCGAAGCTGGTGGCGTGCGACACCATGAACTACTGGATCCAGAGCAAGCGCGAGGCGCTGATGGCGCTGCTGCAGCGAGTGGACATCCTGATGGTAAACGACAGCGAGGCGCGCGAACTCTCGGGCGACTGGAACATTCATCGCGCGGGACGCTGGATCCTCGCGCACGGCCCCAGGCGCGTGGTGATCAAGCAGGGCGAATACGGGGCGCTGCTCATGGGCGGCGAGCAGACCTTCTTCACGCCGGCATTCCCGCTGGAGGACGTCTTCGATCCCACCGGCGCCGGGGATGCCTTCGCCGGCGGATTCATGGGCTACCTGGCGCGGAGCGGTGCGGTGAGTGACGTCGAGTTCCGCCGCGCGATGGTGTATGGCAGCGTGATGGGATCGTTCGCCGTGTCCCAGTTCGGCATCAACGGCTTCGACGGGGTGACGCCGGAGCTGGTGGAGCGCCGGGCGCGCGCCTTCCGGCAACTGACCCACGTCGAGCTCGCGGAGCCGATCGCGTGACGGCGCGCCAGTACGCGGCGGCGGGCGTGGACCTCAGCACCGCGGATGCCGCGAAGGAACGCATCAGGCACCTGGTGGCGGGGACGCGCACGGCGCTTTCGGTGGGGCTGGTGGGCGCGTTCGGCGGCATGGTGCGGGTGCCCGCGGGCATGAAGAAGCCGGTGCTGGTGCTGAGCACCGACGGCGTCGGCACCAAGGTACTGGTGGCGCTCGAGGCGGGACGGTTCGATACGGTGGGTGAGGACCTGGTCAACCACAGCGTCAACGACATTCTGGTGCACGCGGCGCGGCCAATCGCGTTCATGGACTACGTGGCGGGTGCCGCGCTGGGCGTCGAGGTGATCGCCGGGATCGTGGAGGGCATCGCGCGCGGCTGCCGCAACCACGGGATGGCGCTGGCGGGCGGGGAGACGGCGCAGATGCCGGGGCTCTACCGGGCGGGGACGTTCGACCTGGCGGGCACGATCATCGGCGTGGTGGAGGAAGGCGACGCGCTGCATGGCGACCAGGTGATGCCGGGTGACGTGCTGCTGGGCTATGCGTCCACCGGCCTCCACACCAACGGCTACACGCTGGCGCGGCGGATCGTCTTCGAGCAGGCGGGCCTCAGGCTCAGCGACGCGCTGGGCGACACCGGCAAGTCGGTGGCCGATGCGCTGCTCGCGGTGCACCGCAGCTATGTGCCGAGCCTGGCGCCGGTGCTGGGACAGGTGCATGCGCTGGCGCACATCACCGGCGGTGGCATCGGCGGGAACCTGATCCGGGTGCTGCCCGAGGGATGCCGCGCCACGGTGCACATGGGCGCGTGGGAGCGGCCGGCGCTGTACCGGTTCCTGCAGCAGGCCGGCGCGGTGAGCGAGGCGGAGATGCGCGAGGTGTTCAACCTGGGTATCGGGATGATCGCGGTGCTGCCGGCCATGTCGGTGGACCTGGCGCGCGCGGCGGCGCGGGTGGCGGGGGTCGAGACCTGGGTGATTGGGGTGGTGGAGGCCGGTGAGCGGCAAGTTGTTTTTGGCTGAGTCGGCAGTCCGCAGTCGGCAGTCGGCGGGGAGTCGACAGTCGGCAGTGAGTCGTCAGCTGATCGCTCACTGATGACTGACGACCGACGACTGACGACAGAACAGGCCATGGCGCAGGCCATCACCTTGGCCTGGCAGGGCTGGGGGCGCGTCGCGCCGAATCCGCTGGTTGGTGCGGTGGTGCTGCGGGACGGGCAGGTGATCGGCGAAGGGTACCATGCGGAGTACGGCGACCGGCACGCCGAGGCGGTGGCGCTGGCGGCGGCGGGAGAGGGGGCTCGCGGGGCGACGCTGGTCGTCACCCTCGAGCCCTGTGCGCATCAGGGGAAGCAGCCGCCCTGCACCGACCTGGTGCGGCGCGCGGGAATCAGCCGGGTGGTGGCGGCGGTGGCGGACCCCAACGCGGTGGCGGCGGGTGGCGCCGAGTACCTGCGGCAGCACGGCGTGGAGGTGGAGATCGGCCTGATGCAGCGGGAGGCGGCGGCGCAGAACGCGGCCTTTCTCCACGCGCACGGCGCGCGGCGCCGGCCGTACGTGGCGCTCAAGCTGGCCACGTCACTCGATGCGTGCATCGCGGACCGGGAGGGCCGGTCACGCTGGATCAGCGGGCCCGAGGCGCGGGCGTGGGTGCAGTGGCTGCGCGCCGGGTTCGACGCGCTGGCGGTGGGGGGCACGACGGCGCGGGCGGACGATCCGTCGCTGACGGTGCGGGGCGCGGTGGTGCCGCGCCGAGTGCCACGGCGGGTGGTGTTCGGCCGGAGCAGCCAGCTTTCCAGCGAGGCGGCGCTGGCGCGCACGGCGCGCGAGACCCCGACCACGGTGTTCGTGGCGCCGGGCACCGGCGCCGCGCAGGGGGCACTCGCGACGGCCGGTGTGGACGTGCGGGAGACGAAGTCGCTCGCCGCGGCCCTCGCGACGCTCCGCGACGAAGCCATCGAGAGCGTGCTGGTGGAGGGCGGGGGACAACTCGCGGGCGCGCTTCTGGCGGAGGACCTGGTGGACCGGCTCTACTGGGTGCAGAGCCCGCTGTGGCTGGGCGATGGCGTGCCGGCGGTGACCGGACTGCCGGGCACCTCGCTGGAACTGGCGCCGCGCTGGCGCGTGGTGGAGCGCCGCGCCCTCGGGGAGGATACGCTGCTCGTGGTGGATCGCCGCTAGATGTTCACCGGCCTGGTGACGGCGGTGGGTTCGGTGTCGCGGGCGCGGCGCGATGATCAGGGGCTCGAGCTCACGATCGACGCGCCGTATGCCGGGCTCGAGCCGGGCGAGAGCATCGCGGTGGACGGGGCGTGCCTCACGGTGCAGAGCCTCACCAAGGCGGGCTTCGTGGTCCACATCGTCACGACGTCGCTCGACCGGACGGCGTTCGGCACATATGTCGCGGGACGCCGGGTGAACCTGGAGCGGGCGCTCCAGGTGGGTGACCGGATGGGTGGACACGTGGTGCAGGGGCATGTCGACGGGGTCGGGCTGGTGCTGCACGTCTCCGACCGCGAGGACGCGCGCCTGATCGACATCAAGGTGCCGCCCGAGGTGGCGCGGGTAAGCGTTCCGCTCGGGTCCGTCACCATCGACGGGGTGAGCCTGACCGTGAATGCGATTCCGCAACCGGGCGTGATCCAGATCTCCCTGATTCCGTTTACCTTGGAGCATACGACGCTGGGAGAACGCCACCCGGCGGATGCGGTTCACGTGGAGGCCGATATGCTCGGCAAGTACGTCGAAGGGCTGCTGTTGCCACACCTGGCACGGCTCCCGGGCCACCGTCCAGACTGACGAAGGCAGCATGACACGGCACAGCATCGAGCAGGCGATCGAAGACCTGCGCAACGGCAAGATCATCATCGTCGCGGACGACGAGGATCGGGAGAACGAGGGCGACCTCGTCTGCGCGGCCGAGCTGGTGACGCCGGAGCTCATCAACTTCATGACCCTGCATGGCCGGGGGCTCATCTGCCTTGCGCTCCCGGGCGAGCGGTGCGACGAGCTGGGCCTGCCGCCGATGACCGAACGGAACACCGAGGCACTCGGCACGGCGTTCACGGTGAGCATCGATGCCGACCGCCGTTTCGGGGTGACCACCGGCATTTCTGCCGCGGACCGGTCGAGCACGATCCACGTGGCCCTCAACCCACGCACCATCCCGTCGGACCTGCGCCGCCCGGGGCACATCTTCCCGCTGCGCTCGCGCCCGGGTGGCGTATTGCAGCGGGTCGGGCATACGGAAGGGAGCGTGGACTTCGCGCGGCTGGCGGGGCTGTACCCGGCGGGCGTCATCTGCGAGATCCTGAGCGCCGACGGCTCGATGGCGCGGCGGCCGCAGTTGCTGGAGCTGGCGGAGAAGCTCAACCTGACGTTTGTGACACTCGCCCAGCTCGTCGCGTACCGGCTCCGCACCGAACGGCTGGTGCACCGGATCGCCGATGCGCGGCTGCCGACGCCGTTGGGCGAGTTCCGCATCGTGGGCTACCGGAACGACGTGGACCATGCGGAGCACGTGGCGCTGGTGATGGGTCACGTGGAGGGGGAGAAGAACGTGCTGGTGCGGATGCACTCCAAGTGCCTCACCGGCGACGTGTTCGGCTCGCGACGCTGCGACTGCGGTGACCAGCTGCACGCGGCGATGCGGCAGATCGGCGAAGTGGGGCGCGGGGTGATCGTGTACCTGGACCAGGAGGGGCGCGGCATCGGGCTCCTCAACAAGCTGCGCGCGTATGAGCTGCAGGACACCGGCGTGGACACGGTGGCGGCCAACCAGAAGCTGGGGTTCGCGCCCGACCTCAGGAACTACGGCATCGGGGCGCAGATCCTCCGGGATCTCGGCCTTTCGGCGATCCGCATCATGACCAACAACCCCCGGAAGCTCGTCGGTGTCGACGGCTATGGACTCGAAATCGTGGAACGCGTGCCATTGATCACCAGTCCCAACGACGAGAACCGCAGCTATCTCGACGTGAAGCGCGACCAGCTCGGCCACCTCTTCGCCCACTGATCGTGCCAGAATTCTCCGGGGAACGCCGCCACGTCGGTCCCGTGGCGGTCCTCGTCAGCCGCTACAACGAACTGGTCACCCGCCGCCTGCTCGACGGCGCGCTTGAGTGTGCCCATGAAGCGGGCATGACCGACGAGGAGATCGACGTCGTGTGGGTGCCGGGCGCGTTCGAGCTCGGGGCGGCGGCGTCGGAGCTGGCGGGCAGCGGGCGCTACTCGGCGCTGGTGGCGCTGGGTGCGGTGATCCGGGGCGAGACCCCGCACTTCGAGTACGTGGCGGGCGAGGCGGCGCGCGCGCTCAGCGTGGTGGCGCTGCAGCATACGCTGGCGGTGGCGTTCGGCGTGCTCACGGTGGACACGATGGAGCAGGCGACGGATCGCGCCGGCGGCAAGGCGGGCAACAAGGGCCACGAGGCGATGGCTGCGGCCCTCGAGCTGGCGGACGTGCTGCGCCAGCTGCGGGAGCGTCCGTGATCCGCCGGGAGACGCGTTGCCGGGCCCGGGCGCTGCAGATGCTCTACGCGTGGGAACTGCAGGGGGCGGCGGCGATGCACGAGGTGGCGACGGGGGTCGCGCGGATGACGGGACCGGAGCCGTCGGTGTTCGACGGCGCGGAGCTGCTGGCCAACGCGGTGCTCGAGGATGCCGAGGTGCTGGATCGGGAGGTGATGGACGCCACCGATAACTGGCGGCTGGAGCGGATCGCGGTGGTGGAACGAATCATCCTGCGCCTGGGCATCCACGAGCTGCGCACCGGTGACGTGCCGCCCAAGGTGGCGATCGACGAGGCGGTGCGGCTGGCGCACTGGTTCGGTGGTGCCAGGGCACCGGCGTTCGTGAACGGGGTGCTGGACCGGGTGGCCCATACGCTCGGGCGCCTGTGAACATCCTGCTCATCAACTGGCAGGATGTGCGCAATCCGCAGGCCGGCGGCGCCGAGATCCACCTCTTCGAAGTGTTCAGCCGGCTGGCCGCGCGCGGGCATCGCGTGCGGCTGGTGTGCTCGCACTGGCCCGGAGGCGCGGCCCGGGAGATGGTGCAAGGCATCGAGGTGCACCGCACCGGCGGCCGGCATTCGTTCGCGCTCAAGGCGCGCGGGGCGGTGCGGCGGGCGCTGGCGGCGGAGCGCGCCGACATCGTGTGCGAGGACATCAACAAGCTGCCGCTGTTCCTCGCCGGGGCGACGTCGCTGCCATTCTGCGCGATCATCCCGCACCTGTTCGGGAGCACCGCGTTCGAGGAGGCGTCCTGGCCGATGGCGGCGACGGTGTGGCTGGCGGAGCAACCGCTGCCGCGCGCCTATCGTCGCGCCGGCTTCCATGCGATCAGCGAGAGCACGCGGGACGACCTGGTGGACCGCGGCGTGGCGCGCGACCGGATCCGGGTGATCCATCCGGGTGTGGATTGCGTCCGGTATCGAGCCGACCCGGCGGTGAGCCGGACGGCGGATCCGACCTTTGTGTATGTTGGAAGGTTAAAGCGCTACAAGAAGGTTACCGTCGCCATCCAGGCCTTGGCCCTGGCGAGACAGGAGCGGCCGGAGCTGCGGCTCGATGTCGCCGGCGGCGGGGACCACCTGGAGGAGTTGCAGCAGCTTGCCAGGGACACGGGCCAGGCGGACGCGGTGCGGTTCTTGGGGTTCGTGAGCGAGGAGGAGAAGCTGCGGCTCTTCCGGAGCGCATGGGCCAACGTGTTTCCGTCGCCCAAGGAGGGATGGGGCATCACGGTGATGGAGGCGGCAGCCTGCGGCACGCCGTCGATCGCCTCCGACAGTCCGGGCCTGCGCGATTCGGTGCGCGCGGGGGTGACCGGATGGCTGGTGCCGCATGGCGACGCGGCGGCGCTGGCGCGGCAGTACCTGGTGCTGGCGGGGGATCGTGGCCTGGTGGACCGCTTCGGCGTGGCAGCGCGACAGCACGCCGAGCAATTGACCTGGGATGCGGCGGCCAGCCAGACCGAGGCGCAGTTGCAGGATCTCATCAAGGGCAACTTCTGCTGACGCAAGGAGGATTCGTGCAGACAACCGTCACGGCCCGTCACTGCGAAATTTCCGAACCGCTGCAGGCGCGCGCCGGCACCATCGCCGACCGGCTGGGTGCGCTCGCGGTGCGGCCGATCAGCTGCACCGTCCTGTTCGATGTGGAGGGCACCGAATCGCTGGCCGAGTTGCGCCTGCTGGACGCGCGGGGCGACACGCTGGTGAGCCGGGGCGAGGGCCCGGACCACCGCACGGCGCTGGACCGCGCCGAGGAGCGCCTCAAGCGGCAGCTTGAGACGGCCGCGGGCCGGCAGCGACGGGCGCGGCGCACCGAGGCCGCCGAGGGCTGATGCTCCGTCTTCGCGATTTCCTGGAGCGGCCGGACGATCCGCTCCAGCTGGAGGCGCTGACGGGCGACGTGGGACTCGACCGGTCGGTGCCCGATCCGGAAGTCGCGAGCCCGGGGCTGGCGCTGGCGGGCTACACCGGCCGGTTCGCGCCGCAGCGCCTTCACGTGCTGGGCGAGACGGAGATCACGTATCTCACGTCGCTGCCGGCCGCCGAACGCCTTCGCCTCCTCTCCAATTTCTTTTCCTTTGACCTGCCGTGCCTCTTCGTGACGAAGGGGCTCGAGGTGCCGGCCGAACTGCTCGACCTCGCGCGCGAGAAGGGCGTGCCGATCCTGCGCTCGCGGCTCAAGACGGCGGAGTTCTACCGCCGGATCAAGCCGCTCGTGGAGGAAGCGTTCGCGCCCCGCACCACGCTGCACGGATCGCTCGCCGACGTGTATGGCGTGGGCCTGCTGTTCGTGGGGCGATCGGGCATCGGGAAGAGCGAGTGCGTGCTCGACCTGGTGGAGCGGGGGCATCGCCTGGTGGCGGACGACGTGGTGCAGGTGACGCGCCGCGGCACCGACATCCTGATCGGCCGGGGCCACGAGCTGGCGGGGCACCACATGGAGATCCGCGGCATCGGCCTGATCGATGTGCAGTCGCTGTTCGGCATCCGGGCGGTGCGGCAGCAAAAGCGCATCGAGGTGGTGGTGCAGCTCGAGGACTGGGAGACGGCGCGGGACACGACGGAGCGGACCGGCCTGGCGCACCAGACGACGGAGGTGCTGGGCGTGCACATCCCCAAGGTGGTGGTGCCGCTCAACCCGGGCAAGAACATCACGGTCGTGTCCGAAGTCGTCGCGATGATGCACCTGCTGCGCTACGCCGGCGTGGATGTCGCGGCGGCCTTCAACGACCGGCTGATCAAGCGGATGAAGGAGAAGCGCGGGCTCAAGAGCTACCTCCAGGAAGACTATGAGTGATCCGCTGCGCGGCGTGATCGTGTGTCACGGCTCGCTGGCGCGCGCGCTGGTGGACGCGACGGCACAGATCTCCGGGGTGGCGGACGCGCTGGTGCCGGTGTCCAACTCGGATTGCGACCGGGGCAGCCTCGAGGCGCGGGTGGCGGCGGCGGTGGGGGGCGAGCCGACCGTGGTGTTCGTGGACATGGCGAGTGGATCGTGCCTGTTCGCGGTGCTGCGGCGGCTGCGGGAGCGGCCCAGCGTGCGCGTGGTGACAGGCGTGAACCTCGCGATGCTGGTCGACTTCGTGTTCCACCGCGACCTCACTCCCGACGAGGCGGCGAAGCGCGCGGTCGAGATCGGCGAGAAGGCGATCCAGGTCCCGGCATGACGCTGGTGCTCTGCCGGGTGGATGACCGGTTGATCCATGGTCAGGTGGTGGTGGGGTGGGGACAGCCGCTCGGCGTCCAGCGGATCGTGCTGGCGGACGACGAGGTGGCGACGAGTGAGTGGGAGAAGGACCTCTACCGGATGGCGGTGCCGCAGGGCCTCGAGGTGGTGTTTGCCACGGTGGCGGGTGCCGGAGCGCAGCTCCGCGCCTGGGATGCCGATAGCAGGCGCACGGCGGTGCTGCTGGGCAGCGTGGAGGCGGCGGTACAGCTCTATCACGCGGCTCCCGCGATCGTTCGCAAGATCAATCTCGGCGGCATTCATCACCGGCCGGGCCGGGTGGAGCGCCTGCCGTATGTCTATCTCAGCCCGGAGGAGCATCGCCTGCTGACCGAGCTGGCCGCCGAGGGCGCAGAGATCGCCGGACAGGACCTGCCGACGGCGACGCCGGTGCCCCTGGAATCGATGCCGTGAGCCCGCTCGACGCCGGGACGCTGCTGTTGCTGCTGGGCTGGGGCACCTTGGTGGCGCTCGACCTGGTGAGCGTGCCGCAGGCGATGTATGCGCGGCCGGTGGCGGCGGGCACCGTGGCGGGACTCATCTGCGGCGACCTGATGACCGGGCTGCAGCTGGGCGTGCTGCTGGAGCTCTTCGCCCTCGACGTGCTGCCGGTGGGTGCGGCGCGATACCCGGATCATGGCCCGGCCACGGTGGCGGCGGTGGCGGCGGCGGCGGGCGCGCCATGGCCCGAACGGATGGGCAGCGCGGTGCTGCTGGCGATGCTGCTCGCGGTGCTGGGGGGCTGGAGCCTGCAGCGGCTCCGCCACCTCAACGCGCAGGCTTTGCACGGCAGGGCGGCGGCGCTGGCGGCGGGAAGCCTTCCGGGGCTGCGCGCGTTGCAGTGGGGCGGACTCGGGCGTGACGCGATCCGGGGGCTGCTGCTCACGGCGCTCGGGCTCGCGGGGGCCCTGCTGCTCCGGGCGTTTCCGCCATTGGCGCTTCGGCTGCAGGGACTGCTCGCCGCCGCGGCGATCGGGTGCGGGCTGGCGGCGGTGGCGGGCGGTGCCGCGCGGAGCGCGGGGCGGGGCCCGCGACTGCGGTGGCTGATCGCCGGCCTGGCGGCGGGGTTGCTCATCGCGCTGAGCGTCGGGTGAGCGCCCCGGGGCGGGTGCACGCGTTCCTGCGGCTGTTCGCGATCCAGGGCGACTGGAACTACGAGCGCATGCTGGGCATCGGCATGGGCTACGCGGCGGAGCCGTTGCTGGACGAACTGCGGGCGCGCGACCCGGTGCGGCACGCGGCGGCGGTGGTGCGCTCGGCGGAATTCTTCAACTGCAACCCGAACCTGGCGGGGCTCGCGCTCGGGGCCCTGGCGCGGGCGGAGCGGGATGGCGCTCCGGGGGAGCAGGTGAGCCGGCTCCGCGCGGCGCTTTGCGGCCCGCTTGGCGCCATCGGCGACCGGCTGTTCTGGGCGGGCGTGGTGCCGGCGCTCTCGGCGCTCGCGATCGCGGCGGTGGCGCTCGGGGCCGGGGCGTGGGCGGTCGCGGGGTTCCTGCTGGTGTACAACGCGCTGCGCATCGGCACCTCGTGGTGGTCGCTTCGGACGGGGCTGCACGAGGGACTGCAGGTGGGTGGTGCGGTGGGCCGGTCGTGGCTGCCGCGGGCGGCGGAGCGGGTGGGGCCGGTGGCGGGATTTGCGGTGGGGCTCGCGGTGCCGCTGGCCGGACGCTGGCTGCTGCGGGGCCTCGCCCCGTCGGCGATGGTGCTGGCAGTGTTCCTGGCGGCGGGTGGTGTCGCGCTCTCCCGGTGGGGTGGCACGCACTACAGCGCGGTGCGCTACGCCCTGGTCGTGCTGATCCTGCTGGTCGCCGGAGGGATGGTCATGCTGTGATCGAGCGCACGATCGAGGTCGTCAACTCGCTGGGGCTGCATGCCCGGCCGGCGGCGCAATTCGTCCGGCTGGCCGCGGGCTTCGCGTCCGAGATCGAGCTGGCGCGCGACGAGATGGCCGTGAACGGCAAGAGCATCATGGGGGTGATGATGCTCGCGGCGGAATGCGGCAGCCGGGTCGTGGTGCGCGCGACGGGCAGCGACGAGGCGGCGGCGGTGGCCGCCCTCGAGGCACTCATCCTCAACGGATTCGGCGAAACGTGAGCATGCACCAGCAGCTTCGCGGCATCGGCGTGTCGCCGGGCGTGGCGTTCGCGCGCACGGTGCTCATGCGACCCGACTTCCCCGAGGTGCCGGACCGGACGGTCCGTCCCGAGGAGGTGGAGGGTGAGGTGCAGCGGCTGCGGGACGCGGTCGCGACGGTGGTGGGGCACCTGGAGGAGCTGGGGCGGAAGGTGCTGGAGCGGGCCGGCGCGGAGGAATCGCGGATCTTCGACGCGCAGATCCTCATGGCGCAGGACGAGGACTTCCTGCAGTCGGCGGTGGTGCTGATCCGGAACAACCTGCTGTCGGCGGAGACGGCGTACGAGTTCAAGGCGCTCGAGCTGCGGGCGCTCTGGTCGGCGTCGCAGAGCGCGCACCTGCGCGACCGGCTGGCGGACCTGCACGCGATCCAGCTGCGCATGCTCAACGTACTGCTGGGCCGCCCGGGCCAGGAGATCTGGTCGCTGCCGGATGACGAGCAGATGATCGTGGTGGCGCACGAGCTTTCGCCGGGGCTCACGGTGCAGCTCGACCGGGAACACGTGGTGGGCCTGATCAGCGAGGAAGGCACCCGGACGTCGCACGCGGCGATCCTGGCGCACTCCCTCGGCATCCCGGCGGTGATGGGGGTGACGGGCGCGCTGGCGAGGATCCCCGAGGGGACGCTGGTGCTGATCGACGGGCAGGCCGGCGTCATCACGGTGGACCCGACGCCGGTCGAGCTGGAGGAGGCGAAGGTCCAGATCAGCCGGCGCCACCGGCTCGAGTTCCAGCTGGAAAGCGTGGTGGCGCTGCCGGCCGAAACGCCGGATGGCGTGCGGGTCAGCATGATGGGCAACGTCGACCTGCCGGACGAGATCGAGGCGGCCATGCGCTCCGGCGCCGAGGGGGTGGGCCTGCTGCGCACCGAGTTCCTGCTCACCGGCCGGGCCTCGCTCCCGACCGAGGCGGAACAGCTCTCCTACTTCAAGCGGGTGAGCCTGGCGTTTCCCAACAGCCCGGTCATCATCCGCTCCTATGACATCGGCGGCGACAAGTTCCCCGCGGCGTTCCGCATGCCGCAGGAGGCCAACCCCTTCCTCGGCTGGCGCTCGATCCGGGTGTGCCTGGACCAGCCGGAGGTGTTCCGCACCCAGCTGCGCGCGATCCTGCGGGCGGCGGCCGACCGGAATGTGCAGTTGATGCTGCCGCTGGTGACACGGGTGGACGAGGTGCTCGACACCCGGGCCCTGGTGGAGGACGAGCGCCAGTCGCTGCTCCGGGACGGCTTCCGCGCCGCGACGGACCTGCGGGTGGGCGTGATGATCGAGACACCGGCAGCGGTGCTGATCGCCGACAAGCTGGCGGAGGTGAGCGACTTCTTCAGCGTGGGCAGCAACGACCTGACCCAGTACACGCTGGCGCTCGACCGGGGCAACGCACGGCTGGCGGAGCGGTTCACGTCGCACCATCCGGCGGTGGTGCGCCAGCTGGCCCAGGTGGTGGCGGCGGCGGCGACGCGCGGCTTGCCCGCGAGCGTGTGCGGCGAAATGGTATCGGAACCGCTGAGTGCGGTGCTGCTCATGGGCCTCGGTTTCCGCATCTTCAGCATCGCGCCACCGTCGATTCCGCTGGTCAAGTGGGTGATCCGCAGCGTACCGCTATCGGCGGCGCGTGCGGCGGCGCTGGCGGCGCTCGACGCCCGCGGGCCCGCCGACGTGGATGCCGCGTTGCGCGATGCGGTGGCGCCGCATGTGGACCTGCGCCTGATCGACCCGCACGCCGCGTTGCAGGCCCGTGGGCGCGTCGTTAGCTTGCCCACTCCACCCCGGTCGTCCTGAACGGGCCGGCGACACCTCTCTTTCCCCCAGGATCATGGCGAAGAACACGAAGCACGTCTTCACGTCCGAGTCCGTCACCGAGGGTCATCCCGACAAGGTTGCCGACGCGATCTCCGATGCGGTGCTGGACGCAATCCTCGCCGATGATCCGCGGGCCCGCGTGGCCTGTGAGACGCTGGTCACCACCGGCATGGCCGTGGTGGCGGGCGAGATCACCACCACGACATACGTGCACATCCCCGACATCGTCCGCGAAACGCTGAACCGCATCGGCTACACCGACGCCAACTTCGGTATTGACGGGCGCACCTGCGCGGTGCTGAGCACCATCGACAAGCAGTCGCCCGACATCGCGATGGGCGTCGACCGTGAGGGCGCGGGCGACCAGGGGATGATGTTCGGCTATGCCTGCGACGAGACGCGGGAGCTGATGCCCCTGCCGATCATGCTGGCGCACCGTATCACCGAGCGGCTCGCCGCCGTGCGCAAGGGCGCTGACGGAAAGAAGCCGCTGGCGTGGCTCCGGCCCGACGGCAAGAGCCAGGTCTCGGTCGAGTACCTGGGCGATCGCCCCTCGAAAGTGAAGACGGTGGTGGTGTCCACGCAGCACGCGGAGCGCTTCAACGGCCGTGAGCTGACGCAGGGCACGATCCGCCGCACCATCATCGAAGAGGTGATCAAACCGGTGCTTCGGGCGCACAAGCTGGAGACCCGCGGGATCAAGTTCTTCATCAACCCGACAGGCCGGTTTGTCATCGGCGGCCCGCACGGCGACGCCGGCCTCACCGGCCGGAAGATCATCGTGGACACCTACGGCGGCATGGCGCGGCACGGTGGCGGCGCGTTCAGCGGCAAGGACCCGTCGAAGGTGGACCGGTCGGCGGCGTACGCGATGCGCTGGGTGGCGAAAAACATCTGCGCCGCGAAGCTGGCGAGGCGCGTCGAGGTGCAGGTGGCCTACGCCATCGGTGTCGCCGAGCCGGTTTCGGTGATGGTACAGACCTTCGGCACCGGCACCGTCAC
>Ga0315297_10001153_pt1 | contig 16063 bp, 21 predicted proteins | sample YL17G15_0_MG_FD_203628 | JGI IMG/M metagenome (GOLD analysis project Ga0315297, IMG submission 203628) | Sediment microbial communities from Yellowstone Lake, YNP, Wyoming, USA - YL17G15_0 | ecosystem: Environmental > Aquatic > Freshwater > Lake > Sediment | place: USA: Wyoming | collected... | reverse complement strand
GCCGTCTATCATCGCAAAGCTGCCCTGCCTTAAATCGTGAGCATTAACTAATTTTAAAGTCATCAAACAACAAGATGAAAGTGATTTATAAAGATTTTGTCGTCTTTTTTCTATCATCGCGATTTTCTTTTATTTTGAAAGATAGTAACAGTTTAGTAACAAAAGATATTTAAACACTTTTTTCTATTGCTTGCTGTTTTAAAATGACTGACGATGAAACAAGTGAAAAGTATACTAGTGCAAGGGTTATGACTTCTGAAGAAGTTGTAGAATTCTTAAACAGCTTAGAAAAGAGCACCCTGATAGAAGCAGAACACTTAGGCATTCCAGAACAATTCCTTTTTGTCGGAAAGACAAAAGATGGTCATATATTGCGTTATGCAGGTCCAGAACATAAAAGTTTTGGTAGGAAATGGAAATTATACAATCCAGAATTATTAGATAGCATATCTATTATATGTCCTATGACAGAACAGGAATTTTTAAGTGCTTATCACTTACCTGATTGAAGAAAAGAATTTAAACCATTCTTTTATTTTTAGAAGATAGAGATATGAAAACGAAGAAAGGAGATTTTGTTGAGATCGAATTTGTAGCTTCTACTGAAGACGGAATTATCTTTGATACAAACATCAAAGAAGAGGCAAAGAAGATAGATATAGATGACAAAGAAAGAGAGAAACTTGAACCCTTGAAAGTTTGCATCGGCCAAGGGATGATTTTAAAAGGATTAGACAAGGAGCTTGAAGATAAAGAGCTTGAGAAAGAGTATGATGTCAAGCTGAATTCTGAGAGCGCTTTCGGAAAAAGAAATCCAGGACTTGTCAAGACAGTGCCATTGGCTGCATTTAGCGAAACACCTTATCAGGGAATGTTCATTAATGTAAATGGCCTGATGGCCCGGGCCGTTTCTGTGAACGGCGGAAGAATATTGGTTGATTTCAATAATCCTCTTGCTGGAAAGAATGTCAATTATAAGTTCAAGATACTCAAGATGATTGAAGGAAAAGATGATAAGATAAAAGTCATTGCTGAAAGTTTAAAAGTTGAGATTGAAAATATAGATTTGGCCAAGGAACCTGTTGAAATAAAGCTGAAAAACAAGAAGAATTCTGAAAAATTTATAAAACGAATAAAAGAGCTTGTTAGCTTGGATTGCAAGATAGTTTAGTTGAAATATAATATTGAAGAATACTAAAATTTATATATCACAAGTTTCTATAATTTTCATTCAAAATGGCAGAGTTATTTGCATCAAAAGGTGAGATTGTCCACGAGATTGATAAGGAGTTAGAAGAGATTATTGCCAAGCAGCGCGCCGCAATAAAAGTTTTCGGAATCGGCGGCGGCGGCGGAAATACATTAACTAGGATGAAGGAGATTGGCATCAAAGGCGCAGAGCTTGTTGCCCTTAACACAGATGCCCAGGATTTACTTTATACTTATGCTGATTCTAAAATACTGATTGGCCGTGAATTGACGCATGGCATCGGAGCAGGAAGCAATCCTCAAGTCGGCGAGGAAGCTGCTCGTGAGTCAGAGCAGGAGATTAAACATAAACTTCAAGGTTCTGACATGGTTTTCATCACATGTGGCTTGGGCGGCGGCACAGGAACAGGAGCAGCGCCTGTTGTTGCAGAGATTGCAAAAAAATTAGGAGCATTGACAATAGGTATAGTTACTTTACCTTTTACAATAGAGGGACAGAGAAGATATGAAAACGCAATGATGGGCCTTGAGAAAATGGAGAACTCTGTAAATACATTGATAGTTATTCCGAATGATAAATTATTGGAATTGGCGCCTGACTTGCCGTTGCGAACAGCATTCAAGGTTGCTGATGAGATTTTGACGAATTCTGTAAAGGGAACAGCAGAGCTTGTTACTAAGGCAGGTTTGGTTAATCTGGATTTTGCTGACATCAAGACAGTTATGATGAATGGTGGAGTTGCTATGATAGGTGTTGGTGAAAGTGATAGTCAAAATAGAGCAATGGAAGCTGTTGAAAAAGCTATTGAAAATCCTTTGCTTGACGTTGATATTGCAGACGCTTCAGGAGCATTAATTAATATCATAGGCGGCTTGGATATGACATTAGATGAAGCAAGAAAAGTCATTGAAACTGTTTCTCAGAAAATCAGCCCTAATGCAAAGCTGATATGGGGAGCTCAGCTTGCAGAGGATATGGACAAAACACTCAGAGTTTTATTGATTGTTACAGGAGTGAAGAGCCCTCAGATTCTCGGCCCGGGAGAGAGAAGAAGCGATAAAGATAGGGTGCAGATGGAAGACGAGTTAGGTATACAATTTGTTGAAGAGTAATCTGCATAATTTTCTAATTTGCCACGATGAATATAAAAATATAAATACTTTCTCCATTACTTATTTAATATGTGCATAGGAAGTTCGAATGATGTGCTATATATGCGAATAGCGGAATTAGCGCCCATTTTCTTGACTGCATGTTATATCATTATTAGTGTTTTAAAAAAGAGTTTTAAGAAATATCTTATTCTATATTTGATTCTTTTGTTCATTTCATTAGTTTTAGGCGGCGGCTACATTATTCTTAAGAGCATGTTTTTGTGTTAATTTAAAAACACAAAGTTTTTAAGTCAACTTTTCTTTGAAAAGATATCTTTTTAAATTAATTTTATTATAAATAACTGTTAAGGTGTTAGAATGGACGAACCGAAAAGAAACATATTTCAGAAAGGTAAAGATTTCTGGAATAAATGTATTAGGGTGTTTAAGGTATCAAGGAAGCCGACAAAAGAAGAAGTAAAGCAAGTCTCTAAGGTATCTGCCTTGGGAATTTTGGCAATAGGCTTGATAGGTTTTATCATAGGACTATTATATGTTTTAATATTCACTTAAAATGAAAACAAAATATATTTTTATTTTTGGAATAATCTTTTTAGCATTGATGCTGATAGGGGCTGGATGCGGAACAATAAAGATAAGTGAAATTTTGAATAATCCAGATAAATATATGGGAAAAGAAGTGATGATAGGGGGAACGGTAAGCAACACAATAAAGATAGGCGGGCTTTCAGGATTTACTCTTGTAGATGGCAATGACAAGATTGCTGTTTCAAGCCAGACATTACCGGCAGAAGGCAAAACCATCGTCGTTAAAGGAACATTGATGAAAGAGATTTTCATAGGATACTATATTTATGCCACGAATATTTATGAAAAATAATTAAATAAATAAAATGTTGTCGCAGATGACGTCATCCTGCGGCTAAATAAATATAACGATAATAAAAATAAAACAAAGACAAAATAAGGAATAGAAAATGATATTTGTTGTCAGGGTTATTACAAACAAAGAAGATCAGGCAGCTGATTTAGTTGCCCAGAGGGCTGAAAAGAAAAATCTTAATGTCTTTTCTGTTGCAAAACCACATGGATTGCGAGGATATATTCTGCTTGAAGCTCTTGATACAGACAGCGCAAGCCAAGCAGTGGTTAACTTGCCGTATATCAAAGGTCTTATCAACAAGGCAATAACCTATAAAGAAATAGAGCAGATGATGCAGCCTGTTGTTGCGGCAATCAACATTGAGAAAGATGATATAGTTGAGATTTTAACAGAGCCTTTCAAGCGTGAAAAGGCCAAGGTTGTCAGGGTTGATAAAGTCAAGGAAGAAGTTGTTGTCGAGCTGCTTGAGGCAGCTGTAAAGATTCCTGTCACAGTCAAGATAGACAATGTCAAGGTAATAAGAAGGACAAAAGAAGCTGGCGAAGATATGGAAGAAGAAGAAGAAAAGTAATTATTTATTTTCTATTTTATTTCTCATACAAGATATAATATGCTAATGTGAGGATTGCTGCGATGAGCACAGCTATTACGATTGTGACGAATGCGCCCGCAACATGCATGATCAAGAAGATTGATAATGTGAATAGGAAGCTGAAAATCCATAACAATCTTGAAGACATCAACATCTTAAATCCGAGGCCAATAGGAATTAATGATAATAATGCAAGTAGTGTGCATAACATCGCGAAATCATTAAAGCCGATGATTCTTGCAATCAAGCCGAGAATCAAGACAGCGGCAGGGCCTGCAATAGCAACTTTTGCAATATCAAATTCTGTCAATTCAGCCCATCTTCTTCGAACTCGTGTTAGCTTTGGCTCTATATCAAAGCTCAGGACAGCAAGCCATCTTATGTAGCTCCCTGTTGCGAATAATATTATCAAAGGAAACAATAGCCATGCTGGAAAATCAAAATTAAAAACAGCATGCGCGCGAAACCAAAATCTTCTGAATGTTATCAGTCTTGTTCTTGTCTCACAATCAAGGAAAAAGGCCATTGTTTTCTGCGCGCCTATGAAAACAAGGAACATTAACAATGATAAGAGAAACATTACAATAAGATTCCAAGGATCTATTGAAACTATCGGCCATTTTATGTTTATTGAAAGTATAAAAGCCATCAACAAAGAAACAGTAAGCCAAACTGTAAGCTCATTAAGCCATTCTTTCTCGTCCAGTTTTTTTAAAAATTTCAATTCCATACCCTTTAGCCTATAAAAACCATAATTTGGGCTTTTATTTAGTTTTCGCTTCTTGAGTAATATAATCCTAATTTTTTCAGAGTCTATAATTCAAAACAGCAGTTCATAAGAAAAAAGTTATAACTTTTTTCTTTTAATCTCTTGCTCGAGCCAGGCCTGCCACTGGCTGAAAACACGCTTTCCTTGAGGAACTCCTATCTCTTCCCTTATTTTGTCGCTGATGATATGAAAAGCGTTATTTGATTTGACAACCCATGCAGCTTCAAGAAGCTCAGGCATTTTTGCCTTGACACTTGCTTCCACTAAAGCCTGTTTTACCTTTGCCCTCAATAATATATTGTCCCAGATAGCGTCCCATGAGCCAGCCCATCCCTTGACATTACTGGCTATATCTTTCAAAACATCTGATTCTCCATTGATTAAATCATCTGTTGCTATCAGCTCATCTTTTATTACATCATATTTCAACAAATCAACAAAACCATGCTCTATGCTAGGGTCTGTAACCCAATGCTTTCTAACTTCAGTAAGCTCGAGCATTCTTCTCCATCGATGCAAACCATCAGCGCTTTTTATAGGATTGACAACAGCGATAATATCAGTTGCCTTGAAACTTGTTGCAGGAACTTTCAAATCATTAACTACTCTGTCAAAAACACCATAAGGAGAAGCGCCGTGGATTGTTCCCGCGACAACATTTGCTAGCGCGCCAACTCTCATGGCCTCATATAATGCCAAAGCTTCTGTGCTTCTAACCTCACCGACAATTAAACTGGAATCTCCAAGTCTCAAGCTTGTCCTTATGCCTTCATCTGCTGCTAATTCGGTTGATTCTTTTGTCAAGGCTTCGCGGACTTTCATCCTTAAAATATCATAACCTAAATCTCGAAGAGCATCAACAGGAAGTTCTAGCGTTCCTTCGCATACGATGACTCTGTAGCGAGGCATTATCTCAACCATGCACGCGCCAAGCAATGAAGTTTTTCCTGAGCTTCTCGTTCCTGCTATAAGCATGGTTCTTGAGCCGTCTATGAGAAATGACAACAAACCAGCTCCGATTGCATTCAACATTTTATTTTTTACGTACAAAGGCAATGTCCATGGCTTTTCTCGATGCCTTCTTATTGCATATGCCAAGCCATTAGGGCTTAATGGCTGCTGAATTATTGCAACTCTTGCTCTAGCATTCCCTATTGCTAATTCTGTATCAAGAACAGGATTTGCTTCATCTAATGGCCTTCCTGAAGTCATCCTGAATTTAGATGCCCATGATTCTGCATCTTCACTGCTTGGAATAATGTTTGTTGTACATTCCTCGTAATCCTGATGCCTTACAAATACAGGTATAGAACCTACCGGTGAATTAACCATTATATCTTGTAATCTTTCATCCTGGATAAACACTTCAAGCAGGCCAAAGCCGATTGTATGCCTTACTAAAATTGTTGCAAGTTTGTTCAATTGTCTGTAGCTTAATTTGATTTTTTTTGTCTCACTCAATTCATATAATAAGTCTCGGGCTATGTTGAAGAAAACTTGCCTTATGCGCGCGGGATCTGTGAATTCTTCTGCTTTTGGCTTATGTTCTAAGAGAACATTCCTCGCTAAATTAACTAGGGACTGCAAATCTTCATTGAGAGTGAATTCAGGAGCAACAAGATGATAAATCATTCTTGTCTCGCCAGGAACTTTTAAAATGGTAACGGAGCTTTTGTCGCTTTCCGTACCTATCTCATATTCATCAACGATTTCTGCGCCTTCTGGCATTTCAGTCATTAACCTTGTGAAAGTAAAATTAGGAACAACCTCTGACCTGAAGAATTGCGCATAGATTGTCCTGTCTCCCAATTTATATTCTGCTAGCTTTTCCTGAGATTCTTTTATGATAGTCAAACCTTCAAGCATGGTAACAATTTTTGCCAAAAGCCTTAGATAATGGGCCTCGCATGTCTGCTCTGCTTTTGCCATATTCTTTGCTGCAATTCTTTCTTCGTGCAAAATCCTCTTTGCTTCAATATAACATCCAACAGGATCCTGTTTCAAAAGCGCAAGAACAAGATATCTCATAACATCATAACGCTGTGCGATATGTCTTTTGCAACTGTATGGCTCTAATGTAGAAGTTGCTAGGACTTTTTCCTGTTTTATGAGATGTACATAAAGCTGTCCGATTTCATTTAACAATGTGACTTCTCTTAAGTCGAATGTGTAATTTCTTTGCTGCACAAAAACTAATCGAGAAACATTTGGTGATTCTACTAGGGCGTCTATTGTCCGCGCCATGACAACAGGGGATTCTGCTATATTCGGAACATACAATGCGCCTAGATAGTTGATATACATTACATCCTGATTCGCTTCCCTGACAATCTCGTAAGAATAAAGCTTAGCGCCCTCTTTAAACATCATTTTATCAGCTCTTTTTCTATTTAATATCAAGAGAACCTTTATTTTTAATTGTTACGTTAATTATTTAAATGAAAATTCCCTTTTCAGAACAACAAAAAGAGGAAAATGGAAGAACGAGAATTAGGCGGTGTTGCTGCACTGCTTTCTGATTTTAGCACAAGAATCAATGATCTTGAAGAAAGAAACAGGATGATTAAAGAAAGAGTCGATGTCATAAGCCAGACTCTTCTGAAGCAAGGCGATAAATTGAATAAAGAGATTACAGCACTCAGGGAAGAATTAAGAACTGTCAGGGATGATATCGACAGGATAAAAGAGGCTGTAGAGCACATAGTAAATGAGAGTTCTGAGTTCGCAAGGAAAGAAGAATTGAAAGTTTTTGAAAGATACATAAAAATGTTTGAGCCTCTGAAATACGCGACAGAAGATGATGTCAAGAGAATAGTGGCGAAGATGATAAAAAATAAAGATGATAAGATAATAGAAGTAGAGGAAGAATAAAATGCCAAAAACTACAATTCCTGTCAAAGAAGTTATTCAGTTAAGCAGGCAAGGGTATACTGATGCTGACATTATAAGATATCTAAGAAGCGAAGGCTATAGCGCGACTGCAATAAACAGCGCAATAAATCAGGCGAAAGTAAAATTAGAATTAGAAAAAACAGGAACAGAAGAACAGGAAGAGCCTGCAGAAGAATCTAATGCTGAGGAAGGAATGGAACCTTCTATAATGGAACAAGAAGAACAGCCTCAAGGACAAGGAGAACAGATTCAAGAGCAAGAAGAACAGCCTCAAGAACAAGAATATGCAACAGAAGGCGAAGCAGAAGCTGAATTGCCAGAAGCGCCCCAAGCAGAGGAAGAATACGCGCCTGCTCCTGGACAAGGTGGACAAGTACAATATCAGCAATCTTATCCTCAACCTCAACAGCAATATTACGGATATGAAAAGCCCGCGACAACAGAAGCAATAGAAGAATTGGCAGAAGAAATCGTAAATGAGAAATGGCAGGAGTTCAAGTCAAAAGTTGGAAATATTTCTGAAATGAAAAGTTATATGGATTCAAGATTAAAGCAGCTTGATGACAGGATGAAAAAACTTGAAACTTCGTTAGATAGGATACAGATTACAATGGTTACACAAGTAAAACAATACGGCAGCGACATCAAAACCCTGGGAAGTGAAATGCAGGCTTTGCAAGAAGTATTATCTCAGATTTTGCAGCCACTCATCAGCTCAGTCAAGGAGCTTCGGGATTTGAGCGAGGAATTACAAGGAACAAAAATAAAAAAACCAGTTGATAAACTTACAAACATCGCAGAAAAAGCTGAGAAAATTATCAAGGGGAAAAAATAATCATTTTATCCTCGTTTCGGCTCTTCGTCTGACAGGCCGCCTGATGTGATGAAGAAAACTGTTTCGCCTTCAGGCAAATGCGGCGAATCAATCAGCTTAGCTACTCTGCTGTCTTTCTTTCCCTTTCTCAGATATATTCTATATGTGGATGCATGTCCGAGAATATGGCCGCCTATCGGGCTTGTCGGATCGCCGAACATTACAGCAGGATTTGCCATGACCTGGTTTGTGATATAAATTGCAATATTATTGGCTTCAGCAACCCTTATGAGATTATGAAGATGCTTGTTAATCCTCTGTTGTCTGTCTGCAAGCATTCCCCTGCCCGTGAATTCTGCCCTGAAATGCGCTGTGATGCTGTCTATAATCAATATCTTTATCGGCTCTCCATTTTTTATTAATTCATTGACTTTATCAAGAAGAAGAATTTGATGATCGCTGTTAAAGGCCCTAGCCACGAAGATATTTTTCAATGCTTTCATAGGATCAAGACCGCGAGCTTCTGCTATCTGTTTGATTCTTTCTGGCCTGAATGTCCCTTCTGTATCTATCCAGACAGCTTTTCCATTTGCTCCGCCTTTTTCTGCAGGCAACTGAACATTTACTGCCAATGCATGAGCAATCTGTGATTTTCCCGAGCCAAAGGCTCCGTATGCCTCTGTCATTGCCTTGGCTTCCACGCCGCCGCCTAATAAATTGTCTAGGTTTTTTGAACCTGTCGTAATCTTGATAAGTTCTTCTCGCCTCTTTAATTGTTCTGTCGCTTCTTCGAATTCTAAATGCAGCATTTTTCTTGCTGCAAAAATTGCTTTTCTCGCAACAGTCTCGCTTAAATCAGCAACTGAGCTTAGATCGCTCGGAGTCATGACTGCTATTGACATCATTTCGCCGTAGCCTGCATCTTCTAGCTTTGCAGCTGTTGTTGCGCCAATCCCCGGCAAGTCTGTCAGTTTCGATTCTTCTTTTTTGTCCTTAGCCATGCTAATACGAGAGAATTTTGTTTTATAAAGATTATTTCACTTTAAGATATAGTTTAGATGCAGATAACATCAGCTGCATATTACTTGCCAAATCCTTTTATCAATTCATCTGGATCCTGCTCTTGAAGCTCATTAACTAAGAATTCTGAGCGGTTGAAAAGAACATTGTTTCTTATGCGTCCTGAGAAAAGCCATTCTGTCCCTAAAAGCCCCTGCTTTTTCTCTGTCATGAACATAGGATCCTGGAGTTTTTCTATTTCTTCATCATTTATCTTCATAAGCTTAAAAAGATTTTCTGAAAATAATAATGCTCTGGCGTTATCTGTGCCATCATCTATCACTATGTTGATAAGCGCGCGTTTTTTTGGAATAACGACTTCATGTTTCATGCACACGGCCTTGTCACCTTCATAACTCACTTTTGTCCCGCATTCAGGGCATACAAGGAAAAACGCCGGCTGAAACAACTGAACTATGGTTGCGCGGACTGCAGAAAACTCACCTGACTTCAAATCTGATATCTTTACTGTTCTAGGTGTTTCAATTGCTCTAGAGATTTTTTCAATCTTGATCTCGCTTAATGAAAGTTCTGAAGTTGAATTTAGATGCAGTTCTTTTGCTGTCGTTCCTCTGACATCAGCACCCTTTATCTCAATGACAGAATCTTTCTGGATTTCATTATTTTTTATCTTGTCAATATGATTCGTGTCCCATAAAACCACGCGGACAGAAGAAGTTTCATCTGCAACAAGCATCGAACCTATCTCACCTTCATGTTCACCTCGCCTATATTTTCTTACAGGATAGATTTCAAGCACTTTTGCTATGACCTGAACTTTTTTCATTCCTATAAGCAAGTCAATGACTTTGAACTTCTGCCTTTCAAATGAAATTCCGAGTTCAGCTGCCACTACCTGGGCAGCGCCTTCGTTGCTTATTAGTCCCGATAATTTTGCCTTCTTTGCCTCGACTCTTCGCTGTATCTCATCCAAAGGCAGTCCTGATAATTTAGAAATCCTTTCAATAAGCTGCTGATAAGTTGCCTGAATCATGATTATTTCAACAATGGGATTTTTTTAAATATTGCTATGCTGCAAAATCATGATGCCAAGGCAAAGTTTAACTCAATAGAGGAGAATTTTTCAGCTCCATCATTATAGAAATAAGATGTTTTTGTCTTTAATCTGAAAATCAGATAGTTTGATGATTTCTCGACATCAAAAATCCAGTTCTCCATATTGAATGTATTTTTCAAGCAAGGAATATCCTGGCCGCATTTATTTTTTGATTCTATTGCCTTTTCATAAACCAAGATAAAATCATGGAGATTTTTCTTTTCCAAGTCAATCTGCATAGAAGGATTAAAACTGTACGTGAAATTATATATCGCGTAATTGCCCCTTTCTTTTGATTCCTGCTTGATTGGCTGTGCTGTTAAGTCTATATTATTGCCATGCAATAAGTTTGAATATGTGATTTTGAAATCAGGATTAGGATATTTCTGGATTAAGCCATTGAAATCAGCGTTAAAGGATTCCATAAATTTAGTTTCGATAAAAGTTGTCTCTGGCTTGCAAGATTCTGACCAGATTATAATGTTATTATAGACTTGACAAGAGTCTTTGTTCTTGTCTATTGCCGAATACTTTGCAATTTCATAGAAAGCCTGACTGGCTGCAAGTTTTGATGATTCTGTCGAATATATCAAAAATCTTTCTTGATTGTCGTAATAGTTTTTTAGAATAGGAATCAGGTTGATTTCGCCAATGGCTTTCTTATTTGTTGTAGAGAATGTCATCCATGCTGCTGTCATAAATACTATCATTCCTATCATCATCAATATTGCAAACGCCCCTGCTGCTCTTTTATTCATTTTTTAGCCTCCAGTTTCACAAATATTATCTCATTTGACGGCAAGTAGAAAAATGAGATATTTACTATTCTTGGTTCTGGAGTAACTATAAGAACTGGCTGTGTAAAATCAATCTGCCATCCCATTTTTACAGCTTCTTGCTCAGCCTCTTTTTGCGATAATATCTCAAAGTCATAGACAGCTCCGAATGCCTTGTTTGCCTCGTCATCCAGGATTGTTTTATATTCCAGGTTTATTTTTGAAAGTTTTATCAGCTCTGCCATGGTTATTGTCTGTGATTCTGTTCCTTTTGTTATTATGATTTGTTTCTGAAGGAAAGCATCAAGGGAAACATGCTCTTGATTATGCAATGCCTGTTTTTCAGGCATATTTTTTATATCTTTTTCTGAAAAACTAAAGAAAGCATTTGAAAAGATGTAAAAGATTATCAATAGGAAAACAATTGCAATCAAACCAACTATGTCTGATAGCGATTCTCCTACCTGGGCTTTCTTGTTTTTTAGTTTTATTATCATTTTATATGTTTTTTTCAACTTTGTTTATTGCAATTGAAATTTTAACTGTTGAAAATTCCATCTTGCTTTGTTTTAATACAATATAACTTGAATCAAGGCAAGCAGGATAATATTTCATCTTTGTCCCCTGTTTCTTCGCTTCACATAAAGAAGATAATGACAGAAGGCCTATTGTATCTATGGCTTGCTTGTTATCTATAGTCAGATTTAGGAACATCTCCTTATCATTTATTAAAAAACAGTTCTTTACCATGTCGCTTGTTACTTGTTGTGTAAGAATCCCATTTGGCGCTATGCATTCTATAAGTTTTTTTGATAATGTTTCTGCCTCAGAATATCTGATGTCATAAGGCTTTGAGTAGTGAGAAGCGACAATTGCAACAACACAGCCGACAACAAGAACCAGGATCATGAATTTCCATAGCCATGTTATTCCATGTCCTAGCTGTGCTTTCTTGTTCATTTTTCCTCTTTTATCATCATTTTATCTCTATTATAGTCACATTATCCTTTTGCATAAAATTGACATTGTCTTCGATATAACAGTCATAATAATAGCCTATGTCAAAACTTCCTTGTTTGACAACAATACCAGAATCTTTTCTCTCTATCGATGTTTTCTTGTCATGTTCTATCATAATTGTTGTTTCTGGCCTAGCTTCTGTTATCATAACACATATTTGTTTGGCAAGAATCTGCTTTTTCATCAGCTCGCCTGAGCCCTGACTGACTATCCATAATGTCATTATTACGATAATCATAATGCACAATATTGATGTGAATAGAAATATCCAGCCAAGTTCAAAACCTCTTTTGTTCATTCCACTATACATAAACCTTTAAAAGAAATGACATTAATAAATTTAGTGGCGAGAGCAAAATCAAATTAATAATAAAAGTCTAAGGGATGCTTTCTACATTTTTGCATAAGGCCGCTATATTTGAGCCGCTTGTCGGCATTAGAACTATTTGATAACAGCCTTTCCATTCACCATTGCATTTTTCAGCCACATAGGCATTGCTCTGCCATGTCCCTATTGCTTGTGCGCCCAAAACTCCTGCTGCAACAATTGTTGTAGCTAAAGGAAATTTTTTAATTACAAATAATCCAGCCTTCATTACGACCTTCGGGCCGACAATCATTGAGCTGACTGTGCCTGTACCTATTAAAACAGCAGCATCAGCTTCTAAGGCATGCCAATAATCCTGGCCCTTTACTCCCATGAAAATAATAGAATAATCTGTGTTTGTGCTTAATGGAGGAACTTGAACGCCAGCAGCAACACTTTTATCTGCGCCATCTGTAAAAAAATTGAGATAACTTATGTTTTGTGATGGCACATTAGTATCTCTGAGATAAGGTAAAAAATCCAGGTTTTTGTTTTTTGCACCACCTTCAAATTTTATGTTTGAGCATATAATACAAGCAGATTCTGCATTGCCCATCCCTGGAACTGCAAACTGTTGCCATGTACTTTTTGCAAAAAAGTCTTTCTCTCCTTTCCCTAACATATCCCAACAATCATACATTGAATTTGCTACCTCTCTTTTAATGAATGCTTCGTCAGGCGAGCTGATTTTTATTTCCTGCGTTTTGCAATTCAAAGGGATTGTTTCTGGTAATATGCCTTCACCTCGTAATATTGCATTATTTCTTAAAGCAACTGACTGAGAACACGCATTTTTATCAATATTGCCTTTGTAAATCGGATTTAAAGTGGTTATGAAGAAAAAAACTAATGCTGCAACAAGTATAACTGCAACAAGGCCTATCACCACTGATTGCATTGTCAGCCCTTTTTTGTTCATGGATTCTTAAATAACAAAAACTTAATAAATCCTTCTTTGATAATGCTGATATGAAAAAGCACGATTTATTATATCTTATTGCAGCAACATCCTTATTATTCTGGCCTGGCTGTTCTCAACAAACTCCTCAGCAAGAATATAGACCTTCTGCGCAAACAACAAGCAAAAAATTTGATTTGCCGAGTGAGATGGACGATAAGCTGCAAAAAATGCTTGAATCATCATTAGGAATTCATGGAATAGGGGTTGTAGATATGTCTTCAACACTAAAAGATAATGAAGGAGTTCTTTATGAAATTGGGATGGAAGGGCGCAATGGAAAAATTATTGGCGATAAAATGATTGTTCCAATGTCTGTCAATAGGCGTGACAATCCAAATAAAAAATACTACTTCAGTTTTGAAATAAATATAGAAGGCGGCTCTTTAGGAAGCTGGCCTGGCGGAAATTATACGCGAAATTTAAAAAGGGATACTGTCCACGTCTGGTAATTACATCAATCCGTAACGTTTCAGTAAGAATATTATTCCTGCACCGATTATTGCGAAAAGTATGACTATAATCAATATTCTAAGAAGCATTCCAACACCCTGTGCTTTCTTGTTTTTCATTTTATGCCATTGTCCCCATTGCTACTTTGACTTTTGCAAGATAGTTTACGCCAGCAAAATCCTTTTTACATGATATTACTGCTAATGGCTTGCAATAGCCTCTAACTCCCTTGCCACTGCTTTCACTACCTTCACCAGTATTATAAGCCATAACACCTAATTGCCAGTCTCCAAATGTTTTAATATAAGTAGTAAGTAGCTTTACTGAAGCGTCAATGTTTTTTGTCTCATCAAACCTTTCATCTATGACTATAATTTCCTGCTTTGTTTTTGTTTTCACTAGCTGCTTTAGTTGCGTGACATAATCCGCCCTTAAATAACTCATCATGTCTTTGCCCCATTGATCATTGGAGTTTTTTATTTTATTATCAGGATCAAATATTTTTAATCTGTAATTTATGGCATTCTGAGGCATTATTTGCACTAAGCCAGCTTCGCCGCTAGTGCCAACCGCACTCCAACCATTTACACCAGATTCCACAACTAACTGAGCTCTAACTATTTTCCTTAAATTTTCCTCTGTTCCTACAATATCTCTAACATCAGGAAAATATTTTTTTACTGCGGAATCAATAATAGGTTCATAGTTATTGTTTATTATCAATTGACTTGTTGCAGGGACTTTTTCTTCTATAATTGCTTTCTCTTGCTCAGGCAGATCAATATTTTTAACTGGATTTTCAGTGGCGATGTTATAGTAAGTTTCGAGGTTTTCAAACCAAATATCTGATATTTTTATCGTGAAATCTGCAGGCTCTGTTCCCTGGTTTAGCGGCATTTTTATAACCTGGCAGACTTTGCAGGCTTTTTTCTCGCATATGCATAAAGTGTTCTGGCCAAAATATTTTGCAGGCTTCTTATAGCCAGCAGGATTGTCATTATGATTGACATCAAAAGAAACAATATGCCAGTTTGCAGGCGCTTCTAGCGTATATTTTACATTGTCCCCTGTCATAATTCCGCTTAATGCTTGGGTTATCTGATCTAATGTGCTTTTGGCCTGCATCTCTTTCTGATTGCCAAATAATGTCGCAGAAATTCTGACAGCGCCCCAAATAAGCAATGCTATAATCACTATTGCAATTAATATTTCAATGAGCTGTGTAATGCCCCATTGAGGACCTTCACTTTCCCCTCTTTTATTCATAAACACAAGAAACAATGATAATATATAAAATTTCCTAAGTTAAGGCTTAATCTGGCTTGAGTTCCATAGGCCAAAACCCATTTTTATTTTTGACATCAAATCTGCCATGACTTGCCTCATAGAGCTTGAGAAAATAAATATTGTAACTACTAAGACTATAATTGCCAATATTATGATGATTATGGTATTGATGGAAAGTTCTACACCTTTTTTATTACGCATTTTTATGATGTGCATATGGTTGCATCAGTGTAGCCAACATTTTTGCATTCCTGCTCTTTCTGCGCATTTATAGGGGCATCCAAGCACTTTAACCGCTTTGTTTCTGTAGAGTCCTTTATTCTCACATCAAATTCTCTTTCACAGAAAGAAGTTTTTGCTTGAGCTGAACAGAGCAATACGCAAGCACTCCTTGCATTTTCTACATCTGTCTGCTCGAAAGGCACTACTTGTGGCATTATCTTCGTCCATAGATTTGTCATGCCACCTGTGAAATACAATGCCAAAATTACTAGAACAAGTATCGCAAGAATCACTACAATTATCGTGTTCACATTCATCTCAACAGCTTTCTTATTCATTTTCCCTCTTTTATTAATTTAATAATCTCGAGATGTTTTTAAAACTTTCTTTTATTCTCAAGAACTACATTTATTGATTCCTGAAACATCCGCATTAGGATTTTGCGAGATTATCATATATAATGTCTCTGACTCAGTTCCTTTATATAAGGAACTGCTTATAACCCTATAATTTTTATAACCAGTTTGCGAGAAAATTGGCGGCTCGTTTTTCCAATCTATTTCTTTTTTTACCGCAATTACCCTTTCCT
>Ga0315297_10001152_pt1 | contig 16066 bp, 15 predicted proteins | sample YL17G15_0_MG_FD_203628 | JGI IMG/M metagenome (GOLD analysis project Ga0315297, IMG submission 203628) | Sediment microbial communities from Yellowstone Lake, YNP, Wyoming, USA - YL17G15_0 | ecosystem: Environmental > Aquatic > Freshwater > Lake > Sediment | place: USA: Wyoming | collected... | reverse complement strand
CCAGGACCGCGCCATCTTCAATGATGGCAAGTCGGCCAAGATCGGCCCCGCGCTGGGGACCGCCCGAGAGGGTGAGGAGTTGGGATGCGGAGTGGATCAACATGGCACTCAGATTTCCGGCTTGCTTTTATTTTACCAGCACCAGGCGAACTTTCTCCAATATTTTCAACCAGGCATAGTTCCTGCGCATCCAGCCGTCCCCTGTAAGGTATTCGTTCTTGGGAGATACAAGGCCATGATTGGGTAAATCCTGCACTGAACGCCACACATTCACCAGGGGCAGGTTGTAATCATAAGCCACCTGGGCGATGGCCTGGTCCAGTTTCCAGTCTTCTTCTATGTTATCCGCTTTTGTGGCAAGAATGGGGAGGGCACCGGTTGCCAGGACCCGGTCCACTACAATGCGAAGGTATTTTTCAAAACTGGCTTCCCCGTGGGGGATCCAGTTGGTGCCCATGGCAATCAAGACCACGGCTGGGTGGCGGGTGCGCAACTCACAATCCAGGGGGGTTTCCACTGCCTGGCACTGTTTGTTGCCCGCGGGCAGGCCGAACAGGGGATCCAGCACCGAGTTCACCCCCAATCCGATCGCTGCAGTGATGCTTTCGCCAGACATGCTGTCAGAAAACCAGGTGACGGTTTCATTAAATCCATCGGGAATGGTGTAAGCGCCGCTGACGAAACCACCCAGGAAGGTACCCGAGGTCATCTGGCAATCGCCCACCTTGCTGAAAACATGCAAATCCAGGTTGGGGTTGTTGATGGCATTGCGCAGGATCGACAATGCTTCTGGAGAGAGGTCGGGGTTGACCTGCCAATCCCGCCAATAGAATGGTTTCAAAGATGAAAATGGTGGATATGTCGGTGTGATGGAAGGAGTGAAAGATGGGGTGGATGAAGGAATCGGGGTTGAATTAATCCCTGCGGTTGAAGTGCCCGGGATCACGACAAGGCTCGGAGTTGCAGCAGCGGTTTCTTCAGGATTAATTTCGGGAGTTTTCGTTTCAGCTGAACAAGCGGAAAGGAAGGTAAGGGCTGCGAGAGACATAAAACATACGATTGATCGAACCAGCAAACTTTTTAATAGACTCATGAATATCCTAACTCTATTTCCATGGGGAAAAATCGATTGGGCCGGGACATGCAAGCAATTATACCTATTGTTCCAACCCGTCGTCCTTCCAGAGAGAGTTTCCCAGGGGAGTACTCGACGGCAAAGAAGGGCACAGGGCGAATTGAGAAAATAATACCCCCGGGGGTGTGGCAAGTTTGTTTACAACCCCCTTATAATTGCATTGATATTGAGGAACAACTGTTTTTTTCAATGTTTAGCATGGAGCTGGCTTGATAAAATAGGCACGTGACATTGCTTGCACGGTGGATGGTTGGAAGGACGCCGGTATTACAAAATGGCAGCAACTATTCTGAGATTCCTTCTGCAGAAGAAGGCTGCCTCGCTATAACTTGAGATGGGAAGATTGGTTGACATATGGAGACCGGCTCCAAAGAGATAAAGAGTCAACTTCGCATTTCCGGTCATGAAAGCCTGCAGGCAGCAACATCAAAGGAAACATTAATAAGATTCGGTAGATATGCCGTAGAGCGCACATAACTCGGCAAGCGACGGAGCATTGACCATCGCTTGCCTGGAATCATTTTAGAATTTTTGTTCTGTTTTATCAAGAGGAATTAATAAAGAGAGTCACCCGGGCAGGAGGAATTTGTCGGCCCATTTATGCGGCCTGCTTCACTTTTCGCAGGACAGCCAGAGCCAGCAAATTGAACGCTACCGCCCCAAGCACGACGTGGAGGAATCCCAACCCGTACAGGCGGGGGGCAAGCAGGTCTCCGACAGCGCGGCCCAGCGCCAGGGAGGCAACATTGAAAGCCAAGAGGGTGGCGCGCGCCGAAGGCAGGAGCTCGGTCATCATGGGGATGAGACTGACCAGGGTGAATTCGAAGGTGATAAAAAAGAAAAACAAGCCGGCCAATGCGCCGACCTGGCTCCTCCCAAGGAAATACAGGACCAGCGCAGCCAGGCAGTTGCCTGCCAACCCCAGGCCGATGGCACGCGGTTTGCCCAGGCGGTCAACAAAGGCAACCACCAACCCCTCCCCACCAAGCTCGGAAAGCCCGATTACCGCGGAGGCTGCCCCCAGCGCCATGATCTTCAAGCCAAAGGATTGCTCCAGCCAGACCCCGAAGATAAGGTTGACCAGTTCGTTGGCGACACTGGCACACAGCCCCACACCCAATCCCGCCAGGGCGGGAATGGAGGCGAGGACCAGCCGGAAATTCGACATTGAACCCTGGTTGACGGTCGCTGGGCTTTCCCCTGGAAGCATGAAGAACAGGGTGATGCATATGATGCAGCCGAGCACAAAAAAGAGCGGAAAAGGCGCCATCCAGCCGCGGCGTGCGATCAAAAAACCCATGAGCGGGATGCCCAGGATAAACGCCAGCGACCAGCCGAACTCGGTGATGGCGATGGTCCGCCCCCGGCGGGCATAGGGGATGCGGTCGCCCAGCCAGGCTTGCATGGACGGATCAAAGATATATTTGCCGAGGGTGGAAAGGGTGATGGACAGTACCAGTGCCGGGAAGGTTGGCCAAAACACCACCGCTGCTGTCGCAAGCGTGAACAGCCCCATGCCGAAAAGCATGCCAAATTTGCGCCCCCGGCGATCTGCCACCGCAGCAGCGAATGGACCGACCGAACCCACCAGGCTGCGCAGGGTCAGAGCATAAGACATGCTGAGGATGTCCACACCCACCCCCCGGGCCAGCACTGACAGGAATGGGTAGACCATGCGGTGCAGCGTGTTGAAGATGGTGCGGGTAATTGCAAAGACAACGATCTGTGTAGTCCCCGTTTTTGCAGGGGGCGAAGCAGTCCCCATTCCAGCAGGGGGCTGCAAGGTTTCTTTCACCGGGAGTGCCACCAGCGAGCCAGGAACCAGGCGGCAGCCAGGGTCAGGAAGAAGATGCCGACGAAGAACAACTGCAGCGATAGAATCCCTGAACTAAAGATGGGGGAAGGCAGTGGGTGTAAAACGTAACCGGCTTGTTTAAGCTCGATCCACATGGCGACAAAGAAAAAAAAGTTGAACAGGGAGGAGTACACGGGCCGGGCAAGCAGGGTCAATCCAATCTGGAGCAGGACTCCCACCACCGCAAAAATGACAGCCAGGCGGAAACGCGGTTCCCCCAGGAACAGTCCGTTCCAGTTGGCCTGCATGGCCCACAATGTGAGCGGTAGATCGGTTACCCAGAAAAAAACCCCAGTGCGCCCCAGGGCCCCGGACCAATGATGCAGCCGTTCGCGGCGCGACAGGATTCCCAACAACCCGGCGAGGGCAGAAAGCCCGAAGGCTGCTTCGGCGGTCAGCACCCATGCCGCATGGAGATAGATAACCCGGACGTTAGGTCCCAGGGCCTGTTCTTCAGGACCGAGTGCGGTCAGCCCGGCAGTGGTCAGCAAAGCCAGGATGAACCAGAAGAAAGGGGATTTAAATAATGACATGCGGGGATTGTACCCGATTATGAAATCCAGGTCATCACCTGCTGGTCCACCACCCAGGTGCCATTAACCTTTTTCAGCAGAACGATGAAGCCTTCCCCGGCAAGAGGGTGACTCAGCGTGCCAATGTAAACCAGCGCCTGATTAAACCGGTCATTAAATCCGACCCGCGAGACCGAAGTTATACCCGGCGCACCCGGGTGTTGCTCATAAAATATCTGCCACCCGTTCTGATTTTGGCTGAACAATTGCTTCATTTCAGCCTGGCTTAGCAAGACATATGTGCTCCCAAGATCCATGCCTGCGGGCACGGACCAGGTCTTTTCGTTTCGAAGCTGGAAACTGTCCGCTGTTTTCTGGTCAACACCGCGCATTTCCTGCAGTATGCGCCCAAGGATGGAGGCGGTGTCATCCACCCCGATCGGGCTGGTTGCAGTGGTGTCCATGATGACGTAGTTTGAAGCCGGGTACAATTTTTGGAGCGCGGCAGCGTAAACAGCCTGCTGCTCCCCCTCCATTAGTTCAGGTGGCGGTGTTGGGCTGGGAACCGGTCTGCCCGCACAGGCTGACAGCGCAAGCGCAAGGAAAATCAACCCAAGTTTCCCGTACACCACCACATCCATATTGCGGTCCTCCATAATTATTACCGAAGAAGAATGGGGATTCCCGTTTATGCTTCTCCCAATCGTTCCACTTTTCCCCTCACCAGCCAGGGAGGCAGGACGGCGCAAGTGCCCGTCATGAGGGTACCCAGGAGGAACCCAACCAGGTATCCATAACCCTGCGGCCAACCGAAAGCCGAGACCAGCCACAACGGGGCAATGAATACGCCGAAGCCGAGTGGCAGGTAAAGCATGGCCACGAGCTGCCCAAGGCAGCCCATGCCGCCTGCTGACATTTTGCGGGGGTCTTCCCATTTTAGATTGGCGCCCCCGGTTCCAAAAGCCAGGAGGATGCCGTTCATCCCGGCCAGGCAAAAGGCGACAACAAGAAAACCGTACGAAAAGACAGCCAGGGGAATCTTCTGCACCAATGAAAGTGCCACCAGGAATACCAACCCCAGCATCAGGGTGGGCAGATAGGCCACCAGGAACTTGGCAGTGAGCATATAACCAGCGCGCACGGGTGCAGCTTTCAATATCCAGTAGTTGCGCCCCTCGGAGGAGAAAGCCATCCCCGAAAGGCGTGCCAGCAGCCACCAGCCGATGAACAGCGACATGCCAATATTGCCGTATTGGAACAGGAAGCGCAAAGATTCCATGAACCAGCCAGGAGCCTCACCCTGCCCGGCAGGCGGTTCACCACCAGCTCGAATGAACATGAATGAATAGATGATCCCAAAGATGAGCGGGGAAATCAATTGTGACAGGTTGCGCAGGTCCCTGCGGAGAAGCAGGAAATCCTTCCAGATGATTCCCCAAACAGGTGCAGGGAGGAGCTTTCCCAACCCGAACACAGGGACCTTTTTTGAGGCAGCGGTAGGGAGGGAAACACCGATCTTACCGGATGACCGGCTGGAGCGGAGCGGTTTCTTTCGGCGGGTCACCACCTGCATGCCAGCCCAGCCTGAGTAGTACCAGCGCTCAGCGGTGCCCAGGGAAACCATGAAGGCAACGGCTGACAACCCCAGGGTCAGCACGACCAGGAGGAGGCCAGTCAGCCAGCGCCCTTCGCCCAGGGCCACCAATCCCTGGCCCGGCCAGTTCAGCGGGAACCAGGGCGTGTTAAACCGCACCATCAGGGTGAACATGTTGCTCACCTGGGTACCGGAGAGGGAGGTGGATCGTCCAAGGGAGTTAAACAGGTTCCCGGATTGACCACAGGTAAAGGCAAGGATGCCGGCGATGAAGGCCAGGATCTCGGCTGCACGCCGGGCCGGAAATACCCTGGCCACCAACATGACCAGCAAGGCGGATAAACCCGCGGCTGCCAGCGCCAGGGCGATCATGGTCAGGATGACCAGCGGGTAGTAAAGCAGGTTGTAATGCCCGGCAAGGCCCAGCCCGAACAGCACTGGCAGGCCGAACAAGGCGATCAAACCAAAGTTGGGCAGCACCGCCTGCAAAAGCTTGGTGACAAATACAGCGCGGATGGGCACGGGTGAACTCAACAGGAAGTCCATGTCACCTGAAAGATACAATGCCTGCAGGAGGACCCCAAAACTGCTCAGCAGGACTCCTGCGAACAACCCGGTGAGGATCATCACCGGCATGGCTTGCAGGAAGGGGGTTACATCCAGGCCCACATATTGCGTGAGCATCGGTGAGCGCAGGAAATTAAGCAGCAGCCAGCTGAGAAAAAAGATACCCCCGGCAAAAGCCAGCAAGCCAAGGATGGCGACGATGGAGAGTATCTTGCGGATGGTCTTGGCGTGTTTAAATCCATTGATGCTGATCAGCAAACGCAGGCGGATGAGTTTCCATGCCGCGGGCAGGAAACGGTGGGAAGGAGGGTGGATGACCGTGGTCATTTTAGAATCTCGGCAATCTCCGCCTCCTCGGCACCACCGGTTAATCCGAGGAAGATATCCTCCAGGCTGACCTCACCCGCCTTACCCAGGGCACGCAATTCATTCATCGTGCCCACAGCAATCAGCACGCCCTTGTTGATGATCCCGATGCGGTCGCACATGCGCTCGGCGATCTCGAGGATATGGGTGGAAAGGAACACCGCCGCCCCCCGGTCCGCCATCTGCCGCAGGATGTCTTTGATCAAGCGGGCTGACTTTGGGTCGAGACCCACGGTGGGTTCATCGAGCACGAGCACCCTGGGATCGTGCATCAGCGCCGAAGCCAGGGAGGCTTTCTGCTGCATGCCGTGGCTGTAGGAGTCAACGGTATCATCCGCGGCAGCGGTCAGATCAAACATGCGCAGCAATTCATCTGTGCGCTGTGCCACCTGGTTCCGGTCAAGATCATACAGGTCGCCCACAAAACGCAGGAGTTCGCGCCCGGTCAACTTGGCATACAGGTTGGGCGTGTCGGGAACATATCCGCTGGCAGCCTTGGCGAACAGGGGATGAGCCTGGACATCATATCCCCCAACGCTGACCGAGCCTGATGTGGGCTGGAGCAAACCGACGATCATCTTGATGGTGGTGGTTTTGCCGGCTCCGTTCGGACCGAGGAAACCGAAGACCTCCCCGGCGTGAACATCTAGGCTGATGTTATCCACCGCAATTTTGTCGCCATACCGTTTCACCAGATTGTGGATTTCGATCAAAGCGAGTCCGGTCATACAACCTCCATGGAAATGAGTGAAAGAAATTACCCTGGATCACAGGGCAAATGGCAGGATTGAAACAATCACATATATTATACGTCCGACCGCCTAAAAAATTTCTGGAATCTGTATGTGCAGAGTTCTTGCAGATTCCAGAAAAAAAAGGTCAATCAGGTGCGGGACTTTAATGATTAAAAGTTGCATGATCCCTTTTACCTCTTGTTTTGGATAGGGAAATGTTGTAACATGACCCTAATCAATATCCCCGGGTCAATCAATGACCAGCATTGGGATTATTTGATTTATGGGATGAATTCCATCGCCAGTTGAAAGGAGGTAAATTCGACACAACACCACAAATATAATCTTAAGGTCAGGGATACTGCGCACCAAACCATATTCTGCAGAATAGATTAAGAACCACAACAATGACGCTTCATCCAAAGTCATTCATTTCCTTTCGCCAAAGGAGAGACCCATGATCTCATCCGAAGAATTCCGTCGGTATGCATACTTTGCAGGTGCCCCCGATAAAGTATTGGTCGCACTTGCCAATTCCAGCACTGTTCGCAAGTTCAAAGCCGGGGAAAGAATTTTTGAAGAAGGGCATCCTGCCAAACACCTCATGATCGTCAAATCAGGCCAGGTGGACATCATCTACCAGTTGGGCGATAACCGGGAGGTGGTGGCAGAGTCGGCGATAAGCGGAGACGTGATCTCATGGTCGGCAGTCCTGGCCCCGTACCAATTAACCGCCAGCGCGGTCGGCAGCAAGGACGGGGAACTGATCGAAGTCGAAGGCAGGAAGATTCGGGAGATATGTGACGCAGATGAATCGCTGGGATACCAGCTCATGACCGAGATCGCCAAGGGGCTCCGGAACCGATTGACCGGACTGAGAGTGCAGGTCGCTGCCACCAGGTAAGGTTGAGGTCCGGTTGTTTTTTACCGAATAACAAACCCGGATTGGAAAAACCCCGGGGGTGAAACGACCCTGCCGGATTTCCGGGTGTTGATTTGCCAGGCACCCGCCAAAGCTGGAAATCATCTTGACCTGTCGCCCTAATTAGATTATTATCTAATGTATTAGATAATAATCTAATGCATTTAATAATATGACCACCCTGCTTTGGAAATCCGGTACCGCCTACGATTTTTTTATCAGTCTGCTGGCACTGCACCGCCCGGCTGAATTCGGCCTGCGCCCCAATTGGACCGCGGGAGTGAGGCAGCGTCTCCCGGTGCAACAGCGCGAATTCCTTGAACATGTCTATGCATTCGCCTCCGCTCCCCTGGACTGGATCAGCAGTCTGCCCGGGTCGAAAGATGCCTCGCCCGTCTTAAGCCAGGCAGCAACCCTGGAAGCCGGGGAGCGCCTGCGAATAATCAGTCTGCCGAGGAATATTCCGCGCGAATCCCGGGAAACATTGGACCAGATCGCCAAGCGCGGAGCCATAAAAAGCGAACAAAAAGAACTCCTAGGTCGAACCATCACCCGCCGCGATGAACCCCTAAAACCTGGAGAACTGGATCAGCTGGTCCAGGTATGGATAAAGATCGAGGCATCCAGCGAACAACTCCTGGAGGCGCTGCAGGGATACCAAGAGGCTTTTTTCACCGATGAAGAGACCCGCATCCGCCCCGTGCTCCAAGCCGGGCTGGAACATGCGCGTGAACTGTCGGGACGGATGTCGCTGTCCGCATTGGTGGAAGAACTCTCACGCGGTGTCCATTTTGAGGACATCGAATCGTCCAGGGAACTCATCCTGGTGCCATCTTATTGGTCCACGCCATTCGTAATTCACACCCCGGCGGTGGAAGGCAGGAAGCAGATGGTTTTTGGCTGCCGCCCCGAAATACAGAGCATCACTCCCGGTGCGGAAACTCCCGACTTCCTGGTCAATGCCCTCAAGACCCTGGCTGACCCCACCCGGCTGCGCATCCTGCGCTTCCTTGCCGGGCAGCCGCGAACTCCCACCGAACTGTCACACCTGCTGCGCCTGAGGCCGCCCACCGTACTGCATCATTTGCAGGCACTGCGCCTGGCTGAACTGGTCGCCATCCGGATAAACGATAAAGGCGAGAAACGCTACGCTGCACGGACGGAAACCCTGAAAGTTATATTTGAATCCGTAAAAGAATTCTTAAAGAAACAGGATTGAATGACTGGCGTTTTAACGACCTACTGGAAAAGGGTGAGACTATTTTCACCGAATGCCCGGCTTTTCCTGGCAAGCATCAGCCTGACCGGCGCTGCCCTGGGCATTTACAGGCTGCTGTTCAATTTTTACGTGCTCAGCCTGGACATGGATGCCAGCGTGGCCGGTCAACTGACCTCTGCCACCAGCATGACGGCCCTGGTACTGGCCCTGCCGATGGGTTACCTGGCGGACATCCTGGGACGGAAAAAGGCTTTTGTATTCGGCGGCGTGGCTGTATGCCTGTCCATTGCCGGCGTGGTGCTCTGGCCGACCAAGGGCATGCTATTTGGGATGAGCATCTTCAGCGGCGCGGCACAGAGTCTTTCGATGATCACCATGTCACCCTTCCTGTTGGAGAACAGCGGTGCTGAAGAACGGACCTATCTATTCAGCCTGGCTTCCGGCTCCCAGATGACCGCCTCCTTCGTGGGCAACGCCATTGGCGGAAACCTGCCCTCTTGGCTTGCGGCACGCCAAGGAGTTTTGCCCACCAGCAGCACAGCGTATGCCGGGGCGCTGGCAATCGTCGCCGTGGTGGCAATGATCGGCGTGGGACCATTTTTCTTCATGAAGATGCCGCAATTGAAAAAACCCGAGCGGGCACTGTTTGCCCCATTGTCATACGCCGCCAAGGAACCGGTGCTGCTTGGAAAGTTGATCCTCCCGATGCTGGTCACCTCCATTGGTGCCGGGCTGTTGATGCCGTTCATGAATATATTCTTCCGGGTGGTGTACCACCGGCCGGACCCGGTGATCGGGAACATCCTGGCGTGGGGCTCACTGGCGATGGGTGTCGGTTTGCTGATCGCCCCGCCGATCGCCGACCGGATGGGAAAGATCCAGCTGGTGGTGGTCACCCAGGGCCTGTCCATCCCCTTCCTGGCGCTGCTGGGTTATGCCCCCTGGTTCTGGATAAGCGGGGCGGCCTATTACGTGCGGATTGCCCTGATGAATATGAGCAGTCCGGTGTACCAGACCTTTGTCATGGAAAGCGTGGAGCCCGGGTCACGGGCTACGGTTGCCAGCCTGGTCAGCATGGCGAACAGTTTCGGCTGGGCCTTCAGCCCCTCGATCAGCGGCTGGCTGCAGGTTAAGTACGGGTTCGGACCCGTATTCGCCAGTGTCCTGGTCCTGTACACGCTTTCCGTGTATCTCTATTGGAAATACTTCTGGGGCTCGAAAACGGCGACGGTACCCATTCCCTCGCCTGCCGATTGAGAAAGGAGGCAACACATTCCTCCCTGAACCAACAGGACGGCATCCCGAGTGCTGTCCTGTTGGGTGTTTATGCAACTTTTCAGCCCCAGTGACATCAATATTCAAGGTTTTTTAATTATTAGGAGAATGCAGTCATGGAAATGCTGATAGATTTCCCCGGGGGGTCCCGGGTGGAGGCCCATTTTAAATCCTTTAATGTTCTGACAGACCAACCGCCAGAATCCTCCGCCCCCACACCGTTTGACCTGTTCCTGTCCTCACTGGGAACCTGTGCCGGCATTTACGTGCTTAACTTTTGCAGACAGCGGAACCTGCCCACCGAGGGGCTGCGCATCAGGGAGCAGGTCCACCGGGACTCGCAAACTGGCATGGTCACCAATGTGGACCTGGAGATCCAATTGCCGCCTGGATTCCCGGAAAAATACCGGGAGGCAGTCATTCATTCCGCTGAAGTATGTGCCGTCAAAAAGCACATGGAGACCCCCCCGCAGTTTTCCATTACCGCGAAGACCTGAAAATAATAGTGTCGATTGATCAATGACAATACCCACCGATCTGGTGTGGAGGTGCTGGTTGGTCGGAGCCAACCAGCACCCCCTTATTATTGGCATAATTCCCGCGGAACCAAATTCATTACCAACGCATGAGAAAGCGATCTCCTGGCGGAGGTGATAAAATCAGCCGTAAGGATCATTTTCATTAATTACCTATGTCATTCCTTATCGACGGTCACAACCTGATCCCCAAGCTGGGACTGAGCCTGGACTCATTGGATGACGAACTGCAGCTGGTGCAGCACTTGCAGGAATTTTGCCGTTTGAGCCGCGTGAAGGTGGAGGTCTATTTCGACGGGGCGCCACCGGGACACGCTGGCACGCGCATGGTTGGCGAGATAACCGTACATTTCGTCCGAAAAGGTTCAAGTGCTGATGCCGCCATTGAAAATCGATTAATTAAAATAAGGAGATCTGCAAGAAACTGGACTGTGGTCAGCTCTGATAAACGCGTCAAGTCTGCTGCGCAGGCTGCCCACGCTGCAACCATGAATGCGGAGGATTTTGCTGCGGAGATGGTCAAGGTAAAAGCGGAGGGGTTGGCAAAGCCCGAAGGTGAACCAGGACTGACCCCAGGCGAAGTTGAAGAGTGGTTGGAAATATTTTCGAAGCGGGGGAAATAAAATTGGACTATTCTAATCATTCTTTAATGTAATTATGACAAATTAGGTGTAATATACCCACAAGATACCTGTTCTACATTTACTGGTATAAAAGGTATCTGCCATCGAAGGTTAGCATGTCCCCCCCATGCTGGCCAAGTTCGGTGGTGTCCCCTCCCCCTTAGATCACCAGGCCTTTCGCCTGGTGATCGCTTTAACCGGGAAGTTTGTGGTTTAATTGTGAAATGATCACTTCCGGCAGGAGATTCCCGATCCACGGCTGGGTCGGACTGGGTCTTGTGATTGTTTTCTGGGCCTTGAACTGGACCCTAAACGGGCTGCGCACGCAGTGGGCTTTTTTCCCACTGTGGACTGGATTCTGCCTGGCGGTCGATGCACTGGTACTCCGGCGCACCGGCACATCCCTGCTTGCCCGCAGCTGGAAGAAATATATCGGGTTGTTCATCGCCTCAGCCCCGGTCTGGTGGCTTTTCGAATTGGCAAACAGCCGTTTGCAGAACTGGACTTATTTTGGCGCTGAAGCATTTTCCCCTTCCATGTTCTGGTTTTGGGCCACGATCAACTTTACCACCGTCGTACCGGCGGTATTTGGCAGCGCAGAATTGATGCGCAGTTTTTTACCGGGGGCGATAAAAGGCCCGATCATCCGACCCACGAAGGGAATCACGATCGGCTTTTTCCTGGCGGGATGGGCAATGCTGGCGCTGATGATCACCCGCCCAGGGCTGTTCTTCCCGTTCCTATGGATCTCCATTTATTTCATCCTTGAGCCCATCAACATCTGGTTGGGACACCGATCCCTGGTGGAGTGGACCAGGACTGGCAACTGGCAGCCGGTGATTTCACTCTGGTTGGGCATCCTGTTGACCGCCTTCTTCTGGGAGATGTGGAATTTCTTCTCCTTCCCGAAATGGATTTACCATGTGGCGTGGGGAAGTTGGTTGCATGTTTTTGAAATGCCCCTCCTGGGGTATGGAGGGTACCTGCCCTTCGCCCTGGAACTGTTTGCCATGTACCACTTGTTGGCTGGATTGGTCAGCGGCAAGAAAACCGATTATGTTACGACATCCACCGAGGCGTGATGCAAAACCATTTTTCCGCCAGGCATTTGCAGCCCAACGACAGCGTGTTGATCGGTGTTTCCGGCGGACCAGACAGCCTGTGCCTGCTCCACCTGGCACACCAGATTCCCTCCCTGAAGATCATCGTGGCACACTTTGATCACCAACTGCGACCGGATTCAAACCGTGAGGCGGAGTTTGTACAAGCCGTCGCTGAACAAATGAAGCTGCCCTTTGTGACCGGGTTTGCGGATGTGCGCGGGTTTGCTGAAGAACACAAACTCTCCCTTGAAGAAGCCGCCCGAACGCTGCGCTATCGCTTCCTGTTCGCACAAGCACGGTCCCACCACGCCTGCTTGGTGGCTGTCGGTCACACCGCGGACGACCAAGTGGAGACCATCCTGATGCACTTCCTGCGCGGCGCCGGATTGCCCGGATTGAAAGGCATGACCGGGTGCACCTTCCTCCCTGAATATGACCGGGAGATCGCCCTGGTGCGTCCCATCCTGCACCTTTGGAGGACTGAGACCGAAGTCTACTGCCGCGAACATGACCTCCAGCCAGTATATGATCCCACGAATTTAGATGAAACTTATTTCCGCAACCGGCTGCGCCACAGCCTGATCCCCGAACTTGAAAAATACAACCCGCGGTTTAAAAATACGCTGCTGCGCACAGCCGAAGCCCTGGAGGGGGACTACGAAGTCCTGACAGAAGCAGTTAACTCAACCTGGCCAAAAGTGGTCCTGAATGCAGGTCCTGATCATGTTGCTTTCCGATGCTCCAGCATGAAAGAAATCCCCACCGGGCTCAGGCGCAACATCTTTCGCCGGGCAATGGAGTTATTGCGACCCGGTCTGCGCACCCTGGATTTAAATGTATTGGAGCGCGCCTCAGCCTTTGTTGATTCCGGAACACAAGCGCAGTCTCCCGACCTTGGGTCCAGGCAGGTGGATCTGACCGCTGGTCTTACCCTCTACCGGGAGGCGGATACCATATACATGGCAGCCCTGCAGGCTGATCTGCCCTCTGCACATTGGCCGCTGATAAAAGAGAGCCTGGTGCTGAGAGGTAATGGACAGGTGCTGCTCAACGAGAACTTCATCCTTTCGGCGGTGGAAGAGGATATCGAGTCAGTCCGATCATTCGTGGAAAATAATGAAGATCCCTTCACCGCATGGCTGGACGCGGATGCAAGCGGGGACATCTTCACCATCCGTACCCGCCGCGCAGGGGATGTTTTCACACCCCTCGGGATGAACCGGCAGACCGTGAAACTGAGGGAATTCTATATCAACGTCAAAATCCCCCGACGGGCACGCGCCGGCTGGCCGCTGGTCTGTGTCCGTGATCAGATCGCCTGGGTTCCAGGTTTCCGCCTGGCACACCCCTTCCGGGTCAATGAAAATACAAAACGCGCCGTGAAATTAACCCTGCACGCGACTTTGAGGCAGCCTGTCTCAACAAATGTAATTGCTGCCTAAATTGCTTATTCCGCCCTTCCCGCCAACTGCCGAAGTTTCAAATTGATCTCCCGCCACTGGATCTTTGAAATGCCCAGTTTCTGGCGGATCTTCTCTGGTTCCATGTTATTCAAATAATCCTGGAGGACGCTGGTCCAGCGACACATGTCAAAGGACAGGTGCTTGCGCAAACCGGCTTCCCTGCCAATGTCTTCCAGCAGGTATTCAAGCCGTCGCGGCGACCAGGGCAGCAGGCGATCCACGGGGTTGTACTGGATCAGGTATTCTTCATAGGCCGGGATCCAGTCTGCGGGCAGGGTCAACTTGCGTTCTTTGTACCGGTTGGCCGGGCTGGCATAACGGATGATGACATAGGGTTCAGGGTCCTGAAGATCTATGTGATTGAGGTGGATGCCAAGGCATTCCGATTTTTTAATGCCCGTGGCCAACAGCAATGCCAGCAGGGTGTACGGTCGGGCATCGGGACGGGAGGCGCGGCGCGGGCGGTCGGCAGCCAAAAGCACCGCCTCCAATTCCGAATCGGTGAGCACCTCGGGGATGGGGCTGAGCACTGAGTGCTGGATAACTTTCTCCGCCGGATCCACCAGGATCGCACCGCCTTTTTGGAGCCAGCGAAAAAACGATTTAATGGCGGTGACCCGTCGCGCGAGGGTCTTGGGCGAGCAGGGCACGCCGCGGTCGTTTTCCAGCCAGTGAAGGAAATTGTTCAGGTCGCTGGTGGTAATGGTTTCCAGTGTTCGATCGGGGGGCAGGACCTGGGTCAACAGGCGGACATCGGAGAGGAATGCCTTGATGGTATTGGGTGAACGCCCCTGGTCATTAAGATAATATTCCCACGTGTTGATGGCCGGGATAAGGCTGGTTTGGGAACCGAGGTGAGCAATGGAGGATTCAGACATGAGAATCTCCTTCATAAAAACAGGCCTAAATCTATTACTTCGTATAGTTTAGCGTAAAAAAAGGTGATTGTCAAACATTCTGCTTGCCAATTTCAGGCACCCTCGTTATAATAATGCCTCACAATTGGGCGGGTAGCTCAGTTGGTTAGAGCACTGCTTTGACATAGCAGAGGTCGTAGGTTCGAGCCCTATTCCGCCCACCTGGCAGTATTTGATATCAGCAAACAGTTATACGCCTTGACCGGGACGAGTACGCGGTCTGCAAACCAACAGGGAGAGATGGCAATAGATTGAGAGCCTTCTCCGGCAAGCACCGCAGAAAACCACCCGCGAGCGTGAACCTGAATGGTGGAAGTTCTCCATTGGCGATTCCCCCACCAATAAGGTGAACGGATGGCACCGTTAGCAGCCTGACGAGATGTCCCGGGGCAGCTTCGAGGACTTGGAGTTTTCCCGGGTACAAGATCGGGTGGAACCGCGTGACCGCGCAAGCGCTCCCGCCCCGTTTTCGGGCGGGAGTTTTTTGTTACCGCCGCACGCCCGCTCCCCTCTCAATTATTTGGGAGAAGGATGACGGTGGTGCAAAGGAGAATAAATGTCTGACCAACCTGAAGAACGTTATGAGGATTCACAGCTCTACCGCATCCGCCACTCCGCTGCGCATGTGATGGCTCAGGCGGTGCTTGAATTCTACCCGGAGACAAAATACACCATCGGCCCTCCGGTCGAAAACGGTTTCTATTACGATTTCGATCTGCCCCAACCCGTGGTGCTTGAAGACCTTGAAAAGATCGAAAAACGCATGCGCCAGATCATTGCCGGCGATTATCCCTTCATTAAAATGGTTGTAACCGCCGAGGAAGCTCGCAAGGTTTTCAAGGATCAGCCCTACAAATTGGAGTTGATCGAAGGACTTGAAAAAGGCAGGCTGGACGAGTACGGCAACCCGCTGGCTGAACAGGCGGAAATTTCCCTGTATCAAAGCGATACTTTCACGGACCTGTGTCGTGGCCCGCATGTGGAGACGACACGGCAGATCAACCCGTCGGCGGTCAAATTAATGTCTATCGCCGGGGCATACTGGCGCGGCGACGAGCACAATAAAATGCTCACCCGCATTTACGGCACAGCCTGGCGGACTCCCGACGAATTAAAAAATTATCTCAAAATGCTCGAAGAAGCCAAGGCACGCGACCACCGTAAATTGGGCAAGGAACTTGAAATCTTCACCTTTGACGAGGAAGTTGGCCCCGGTCTGCCCCTTTGGCTGCCGCGCGGGGGGGT
>Ga0315297_10001151_pt1 | contig 16067 bp, 31 predicted proteins | sample YL17G15_0_MG_FD_203628 | JGI IMG/M metagenome (GOLD analysis project Ga0315297, IMG submission 203628) | Sediment microbial communities from Yellowstone Lake, YNP, Wyoming, USA - YL17G15_0 | ecosystem: Environmental > Aquatic > Freshwater > Lake > Sediment | place: USA: Wyoming | collected... | reverse complement strand
CGCGGCTACCGCACACAATCGAATATCTCCTCAACAGCGCGTCCAGCACATTCCAAGCCGATGGGGGATTCGGGGGAGTGGGACGCAAATGAAATGTCCGTCCCGTCCAACGTCCACAGGATGTAGGTCTCACCGGGCAGGATTCTGTGGCCGCCGCAGCACATTTCGCTCTGGCCGTCCGGCACGGTCTTTTCCTCTCTGACTATCGTTGCAGTTTTCATTTGTCTCCTTTTCTGTGCGGCTACCGGCTACTGCCAGCGCCGTATGCTTTCGCTATCTCTGTTTCCCGCCATATAGCGCGGGGGTGCAACCCGCTTTGCGCCTCTTTGCTAGACACAGGCTTGCCGTCAATCTCCCAATACCCCATCGCGGGGAACGCACAAAATGGGAGCGGTTTCGCCTTCTCCTCCAACCTGTCAATCTCGCCGTCGAGCGCAGCGCCCAAATTCGGGTACACCTTGCTCGTCTCCTCGATTGTCGTTAGGAGATTCGTGTACCGAACCTCGCACCCGGTCCTGGTCGGCTTGTAGCACTTTACCGAGTACCCGGCGGCGCGGGCTGCCGCATTTAGGCGACTGACAACCTCTTGCAGTTTCACTTGCCGCTCTTCCATTGCGTCTACTCCCTCCGTATCCTCAAAGTCCACTTGTCCTCTTTGTCCAAAATGGCGTCAATCAACTTGGTCTCGGTTCCGGGCGACCCTCTTTCCAGAATGTACCCAATGTCCTCCCGACAGTTGGCGCATTGAAATTCCCAGTCGCCGGGGGCCGGCCCCAGGTCAACCTCTACCCGTCCGCCCTGGCGAAAAACCATATCGAGACGTTGGAAGGCGACGACGGGGTACCAGTCGTCACACTCCACGCAGAAGATGTAGACGCGGCGGGTAATCTTCACCGGGTCGGGCCGAGCAAGGAAGGTGTTAACGCGCACCTTTTTATTAGCAATAAAGACGCACTGGCTCATGTCCTCCACGTCAGCCGGGCGGTCTCGTTCTATCGTTGGCAGCCCCATCGCCTACCCCTCCCCCTCTTGGCCTTCCTCAAGGCCCTCGTCATAGCCCTCTTGTTTGGCGTGCCTGAGGCACGTCCTGCAAGGCTCTACGAGTACAACTGTTTCCCAACGCTTTACCTCAACTGTGACGGTTAGGGTATCGCCGCACTCGTTGCACTGCGCTTCAAACTCTGCAACGGCGGTCGTCTCGATCTTTGCCATCTTTACCCCTCCCCCTCTTGGCCGTCCTCAAAGGCTTCTTGGTATCCAGCATACGCCGCGCTTTGCTGACACGTCTTGCACGGCTCGACGTACTGCGTGACGTACAGCACGCCGTTGCTCAACTCCGCCTTTGTGGTTATAGTTATCTCCCCGCCGCACCGATTGCAGACGTTGGAGACAACCACGCTGCTAACTGCGTCAAAAGTTGCCATCTTTACCCCTCCAGGAAACGACCGTCGCGGATGCGGCTACTTCGCCCTGTCTCGTACCTGGCCCTGCTTCCAGAACTGGAAAACGCACATGCGCCCAAGACCAGTGTGGTGTATTTTGTCTTTCCAGCACTGCGCCTCAATTTCGTGTTTTAACTGACTGGGATCAAACTGCCAGCGGTCGGGGCGGTGTAGAAGCAGGACGACGTGCGCAGCCTGCGCCGGCCCATCTGAGCCATACAGGTCCGCCAAAGTTGGCCTGCGATCTGGCCGACTGTCCGTCTGCTTAACCCCCGCCTGCATCGTGAGGATAAGCGGCAACCTATTCTCGTTTGCCACATCCATGAGAGCATAGGCCGTCGAGCGCAGTTTAACATAATCCTTATCGTTACCTCCGCTGGCGGATGTGGTGACTTCCAAATTGTCCACGACGGCCAGCGTCACGTCACCCCGGATGCGCAGTTCTCGCCCGATCTGCCGCGCCGACAAAGCCCCCTCAATAGTCTCCCACCTTAATTCGGAGAACCACGTCGCCGCCGCCAGAAAGCGCAGATAGTCCTCATGATCTAGACCGTTAAGAATGTCCTTCAGGTATATCCCACATTTTCCAGAAATCAAGCGCATGGCAATATCCTCATGCCCGGACTCGGAAGAGAAGTAGACCACCCGCCCGCCAGCCGTCGCCACATTCGCGGCTACCTGTAAGCAAAACGCTGTCTTGCCGACAGATGGTTGCGCCGCTACTAAATGCAATCCAACTCCCAACCCATACAACAGGGTGTCCAGGTCGGCCAGTCCCGTCGAAATCCCCCGCACCTGCCCAGGCTTCAGCGGGTGGGCTGCCCAATCCTCAGCCGCCCCCGTCACCAGGTTGGCGGATTCCAGCGCCGAGGCTGCCCGCGCCGTGTACGTACCGTTCCGCGCCGCACGCATTGCCCCCTCTACCGCCGCCTCTACCTGGCCCTGGTCGGCCTTCTCGTTATAGGCGAACGCGACGGCCTGAGACATCGCCTCGATAGCCCGGCGTCGGTAGGCCAAATCAGCAACCCGTCTCGCATACGTCGGGACGTTCAGGGCGGTTGGCACAGAATCGAGCAATAGCGCCAACCAATCCATGCCGACCTCTACCCCATCCGCTGCCATTGTAACCTGGACGGTAGCCGGGTCCACGTCGCGCCCGCTGGCGTCCAGGGACACGATTGCCCGGAACGCCGCACCGTTCTGGTGGACGTAGAAATCTGACGCGCTCAACAGGTCGGCGGTTGCGGCAATGGCAGTCGGGTCGAGGAGCAGGGAGGCTATGACGAGCTCCTCGAAAGTCGGATCAGATGGGGGCGCTATTGACTGGCTCATACCATCCTCATTTGGTCGGCAAGTGGTATCTCAGCGGGGCCGGCCTTACCCCGCGCCCTCTCCTGCGCGGCCTGCACGACCTGCTCCGGGTCCTCACCCCTGCCTGTAGCCGCGACGATTGCGGCTATTGATTTCGCGATCTCAGCAGGAACGCCCTTACTGTACAGCGTCGTTGCCCCCTCGCGCCAGTTGGTGACGCCCCACAACCGGACGCCCCAGGTTATCTGCTCAAGCGTAACCGCTCTGAACCGCCTGACTATCTTCTCGGAACACACCCGCCGTTCATCATCGGTATGCGTGATAAGCCCCCCTGGAACGTCGTCCAAGCCGTCCAGCGCATCGAAAACGGCGGCAACGAGGGGGTTTTCCAGGTCTTCTTGATATGGCGTTCGGTCTCCCTTACGCATCCCCCGACCGTCGCCAACTGTGCCTGGGGGAAAATCTGCCTTGAACCGCTTGACGGTCTCAGCGTCACGTCTGCGCTTTTCAAGTTCCTCGGTATCCCGTAGAAGCGCGGCCAGCGTCTCGTCAGATGGAAAATCGTCAATGGCGGCAGGGGAGGGGGGCGCGGTCTCTTCTCTCGTCTCTTGGTTGTATGTATCCTCTAGTGCAACTGTTGCACTGTCAGTAGGCAACTGTTGCACTGTGGGGGTGCAACTCTTGCACTGTAGCAATGCAGCCCTTGCACTGTGCAACTCTTGCACTGTGAATCTCTTACACCCCGCTACCGTGTATCGGTGGGGGTGGTTTCGTAGATTGGGGGTCTGGTCGGCAATGCACTTCAGGTCTACCAGCAAGTCCAGGTGGGTCTTGGCCGTCCTTCTGCATACGCCTGCGCGCCGGGCGATCTCGTCAAGTCCTGCCCGGCAAACACCCTCGCGCATTTGGCAGAACCGGAACACTGCGCCGTAGACCCTGGCGGACGTGTCCCCCAACCCATCCCGCACCCAATCGAATGAGGGGGTGAACGGCGGCAATTCGGCGGTCACTTGGCGGCCTCCTGCTTTGCCATCGTCTCCGTCCGAGCCAGTTCTGTCAGAGCAACTAGCTCGTTTGCTTTGCGGGCAGTATTACCCATCCCTTTTTCCTCGAACCAATCCCGCAACGCTTCCGCCATCCTCGCCGCATCCTCAACCGACCGGGGCGCGGGGTAGTCTGGCTCGGGCGTCTCACCTGCGTCGAGGCGGCCTAGCAGTGCGATTGCGTCTCTCGTTGCTCCCATGATGGCTACATCAGTACCAGGCGGGGCATAAGCATTGACAGCATGCGCCAAATTGCGCAACGCCGCCGCAACCTCGCTCGACGGGGGCGCAGCGGGAATTGTTGCGGGGTAAAGTATCGCCCCCTCTCTGAGTGCGTCGCCAACCAAGTCGAGAACGTGGTCAGCGTGCGTGACAGCCTGCGTAAATTCCGGCTTCACGTCCTGACCGGACAAGACGACTTTTGATAGCCGTACCAAGTCAAACAAGGCTCCGACAACGCTGCTTTCTGAAATAATGGAAGCGGGGGGCGGGGGCGCAGCGGGGGCGGCTGGCGGGGTGTAGGGGGTGCAATCCCCCACACCGTCATGATAAGAGCATATCCACGAACAACGTTCCGTACGGTGATGGGGGGTGTCGTGTCCGCAAGGCCGACCGCCGTCCTTTATCCACAAGCAAAGGCTCGCGGCCTCACAAACCCACAGTTTGTGCTCGGCTGGCGCAACCTGTGGCGCTGCCGTTTCAGGGAACATGTCCGGGTAAGCCTTCACGTAAAGGCTCAACTTTCGCTGCATAAGGGCCACTACCAGCCGGTCGAGTGTCCCCCCAGGAAGGTTTTCCCACAGCGCGTCCGCGATAGCCTGCGCATCTATCATGTGTTGTAATGGGCCATCGTAGCAGGCTGTACTGGCGTCGGGGAACGGCTCTCCTATGATGATGGTCGCCCCGCGCTGCTCCCCGTCGGCTATTGATTGCGCCGCAAAAACTGTGACTGTCTTTACCATTGATCTCCTTTCGCGCCCTACGGCGCGACGCCATGCTTAGTCTTTGCGTCCCAAACGATGGGACGCCATTGTGGGCAGTCCTGTGTTGCTGGCGTCAACTCTTTTGGAGTTACGCGCCTTTCTCCCCAAACTCCGTTATCCGTCTTGTTGAAATTGGCGGCATAGATCGTACCATCATCAAACACGCCAGTTATTACCGCCAGGTATCCTTGCCAGATAACCAAGTCGCCCCGTTTGTAAGTCGTATCGCTCACTTGTATCCCTTCGCGCCCTGTGGCGCATTGTGGGCCTGGCTGGACTTGAACCAGCGGCCAGCCGGTTATGAGCCGGTTGCTCTGAACCACTGAGCTACAGGCCCCTACTTTTCCGCGAAAAACCTTCCCAGCTCTGGCGGGAACTCTCTCGGCTGGCTACCATCTGGCAAAGTGTAGCCGCCGAACGCGCCTTCAATCTTTTTTGTGCCGCCGAGTTGTTTCAGGAAAAATGGGACGCCGGTGCTGGCGCATTCGTCACGCTGCCACTCAAACCAATGCAGTGACGCTAGTCGCGCACTATGCCCACTTTCCCCGCCAGCAATTAACCAAGCGCCCAGCCATAATCTCCTCAGCCCGCGCCAGCCCATCGGCGGTCGGCGTCCAGTAGATACAGCAAAGCCGCCCGATTATCGGCAACGGCCCGTACTGCTTGACGAAAAAGGCTATAAAATCTCGCACCCTCTCAAAACCATCCTCACGCGCCAAACGAGATCCGATCACATTGAAACCGCCAATGTTAATCGTGTTAATCCCCAATATATTCACGGGGGATACATGTTGACAAATCTCCACCCTGAGCAACCGCGCCCCCGGCTGCCGTAACCCGGTGTACAGCCGCAATTCGTCTCCAGCAGCAGGATTGCGCTTGCGAATCAGCCGGATCGTTCGTCTCTTCTTGCCGGATAGCACGGCGTCAACAAATTGACGCTGGAAGTTTAGGAGTTGGGTGGTCATTCGGCGGTCAATCCTTTCAGGTATCCCGCACCGACGCCGCCATCCTCGCCGCTTCCGCCTCCGTCAAAAAAGAAGTCGCCAAGGCTGCAAACGAAAATCAGCCTCGGTGTTTTCCACTTCAGCGGCGCGTAGAACGTGGCGTCGGCGGCCCGCGTCACCCGCGAGAAGTCGCGCCCGGTTCTCATGGCCCACCTTTCGGCGTAGCAATTCGCACAGCCCGCCGAAACGTGTTTGCAACCGTACCAGGGGCTCCAGGTTGCGTTTGTCCATTGAATGCCCGTCGTTTTAGCCATTTGTCTCCTTTGACGCAAAAGCGCCTTTTCCCTACGTCGGGGCCGGTAGCGGTTCCTGATGCAGCACAGGATCGGCCACCGGCGCAGGGAAAAAGCGCCTTGCCTACTGCATACTTTGGCCCGCTACGGCCAGACGGGGATTTCTCCCCCGACACGCTCATTCTACCACAAGTTGCCCAGGGTGTCAAGTACGGCGGCGCGGGCGTCCGCGCCGTCGTGAGCGTAGCCAGCCAGCAGTTGCAGGTCGGACGCCCGACCTCGCCGCTTCTGAGATTTGCGGCTAAACGGGCGGCGGGAGTTGCACCCGCGCGCTGTACGCCCGTCGTCATTCCTCGCCGTCCTGGACCCGGACGCATGGCTTGTTTCCCTTCAGGCACTTTCGATCAACACTGGTAACGCCACACGCTGTCTCCCACTCGTGTTTCCTCCATGCCCAGCAATCCTTACTTACGCACGAATCCGCGTCCGGGCAGCGGTACAAGCCGTGGTGTTCCCGCACGGCGCTCAGATCAATTTGTGCATTGTCCCTCGCCGTGTTCGTCCACCCGCCACGTCCTTCAGCGTCCAGGCGGTGTAACTCCTCCAACAATGCGCGCAGAATCTTCTCGACAAGCCGCGCCCGCCCCCGCTCCTCAGCGAGTTGGGCGGCTAGGGCGTCGCGCTCTGCCAGCACTGTGTCCCGGTCACTTTCCAGCGCGTCGTACATTTTAACCAGTCTATCGCTCATTCGATCACCCTCCCCGGTTTGCACGCGAACAGCTCACCGCCCTGCTCGTCCGGGTCCCACTCGCGCCCCCCGGTCGGCAGGCAGGTCGGCGTCGGTTGTGCGTCCTGCGCCTCATTGTACTCAGCCAGCCGATCCGCTGCGATCCTGCCGAGAGCGTACCGATCACGCTTACTTGTCGGCGTCGGTTGCGCCTGGTCGTCTGCCCACTCGCACAATTTTTTAACGAATCTGGCGGGGTCTCCGAACTCAACTTCCATACCCACCCTACCGTAAACCTTACCCCGTTCCTCACCAGTGCGGTCTTTACTACGGCGCATGATAGTTCCTGCCATCATCTCGAATGAGAGGAGCGGTATGCCGCGCTTTTGTCTGTCGGCAATCTCGCGCTCCAGTATATCAATCGCGGCCAACAGGTCAACTAGCGGATAACACGTTGCATGTCCCGGGATCCCCAGGACGTGCTCCCGTACTTCCTTGAACGCCTGCGCCCAAGTCATCGCGGTCACTTCAACACCTCCGCAACCGCCGCTTGGAAACCAGCCAGGTCGTCGGCCTGAATCAAGTCGGCCAAGTCGTGGTCGGCCAGCAGGCCGTCGAGCAACGCGGCGCTCTCGACGTACTGGCGCACGCGGTCTGCGACTTGGAAGCGGATTCTCTCGCGCAATGCGCTGACAGCCGCCGCCGTTGTGTATCCACCCGTCAGAAATCCCGCCATCCTCTCTATACTAACGCGCAACTCGTAAAAGTCGGCATTGACATCGCCGAACGCCCCCTCCGTGAAGTTCAAGAGTTGGCGCAGGTCTAGCAGTCGTTGTTCAGCGGGGGAGACGTACAGGCTTGCCATCACTGGCAGCGCGGTCTTGGCGTCAAGTTGCTCAATCGCCGTCGCCAGCGCGTCGGCCCAGGTCGTGGGGGTGGGGGTGGTGGGGGTGGTCATGGTCTCACCTCCATCCCAACGAACGGATTCGGGATATTCCGTCGAATCCAGCGCGCCTGCAGCCGTAGCTCATTTCTGTAGGCGACGTCTACGCCTACGCAGCCGCCGACGCGGGCGGCGTCGGCGGCGGCGGCGTCGGCGGCGGCGGCGGCGGCTGCGGCGGCGGCCGCGGCGTCGGCGGCGTCGGCGGCGGCGGCGACGACGGCGGAGGCGTCGGCGGCGTCGGCGGCGGCGGCGGCGACGGCGGAGGCGTAGGCGGTGGCGGAGGCGGAGGCGGAGGCGGAGGCGTAGGCGGAGGCGGGGGCGGCGGCGGCGGCATTCTTCCGCGCCCGCTTCGCACACCACTGCGCGTACTGCACAAATGCCTCTTTTGGAGGCAATCTGTACGGCGGCCTGCGCAGATTCCGCACACACCACATTTGCCAGTCCCCGCGCGGGACGTTGTTCCACATAGTTTCCATGTCTGGTTGCGTTTCCAACCAGGCTTGCGCCCCGCCAGCGCCCCCACACGGAGTTTTAACGAAAAGGTGGTCGTAATCTGCCAGTATCACGGCTTCACCTCCTGCGCGAAACACAGAGCGTCGGCGATGGTGTCGAAACTTTTCGCGGTCCCGTCCGCTTCAGCTATGAAAAACGGGTGACTTTTCTCGGCCATCTCTAAGCCGCTGCCGATTCGGAAAAGCAGCGACACGCCGATCCGTTTGAATCCCGGAATTGACAGCAAGGGGTACACATTGCTGTAAGGTGTGGTGCCCTTGAACCACATCTGGGGTGTGAGGGACACCCCCGCCGCGATCTCTTCAGCGTCCAGGCCAAGTCCAACCAGCAGCGCGACGACCTGCGGCTGGTAGACATCCCGGACGAGGCGCCCCCGCTCGGCCTCTACCTGCTGCCTGCGCTCCTTTTCGGCGGCCTCTTGTGCGGCCAACTCTGCGCGGCGTGCCTCTACCAGGTCGAGTGCTTTCATGGCGTCACTTCCTGCGCGGTCATCATCGAAAAAAACGCCGTTGTCTTCCAGATACTTTTCTACCCACTGTTGGATTGTCATTTTACTCCTTTCAAAGCAAACAGCCCTACTTGCGGACGTGACTCGACCCTGAGCGACAGGGCCGGGAGCGACCCCGAACCCTCCTAGAGAGGATCGAGGCAGCGTCCACAAGTAGGGCTGTTTGACTGAGATTGCAAACTTTTGACTTTTTCATGGTATCGCTCTTGCTCTAGGTTTCGGCGCTTCCTTCAGGCGGTCGCCACTCCGCCGCGCCTACTCATATTATACAGGTTTCCCGGATTCTGTCAAGTCGCCCGCTCGCCTACCGCGTACAGGTTCCCTCGCGGGCATACCGTGCGCCTGCCGTCGTCAAGCAGGACTTGGACGTTTCGCGGTGTCCGCACCCGCCGCCCGTCAACTTTCGCCGACGAAAACCCCGCCACGAACTCGACCACGCCGGTACAGTCCTGCCAGCGTGCAAAGAAGTGCTGGCGGGCTACGGCGTAGTGAAGGCGCACGCGCTGGCCGGGGCGGGGCTGGCGGATCACTCGGGCTGCTCCTCGCCGACCTTTTTCTGGAAGTAGGAAACGATGCGGTCGAGAAAATCGGCGTACAACTCGGCCTCGCTGATGCGTTCTTTCGCCTGCTTGCGTACCTGTGGGTTGCGGGACGCCGCTGTAGCCAATCCTTTGTCATGCTCATTGCGGGCAATAACGTGCGCCCAGTCGCGCAGCACTTTGGCGATCTCGGCGGCCCGCCCTGCCGTCTCGATCTCGACGGCCCAGTAGAGGGGGTTGCCGAGCATGTCTAAAACGAGGCGCTTTAGCTCGGCAAAGTTTTTCAAGTCCCCCGTCGTCATGCCACTGCTCGCTGTCCTATTGTCCAGGACGCCAAGCAACTCCCGCACCCGCGCCGCGCACCCGTTGTCGGGGGCAACCTCGCGCACCCCGACAATCGGCGGCGACCACTCCCCGCCTACGCACACTTGCGGTTCGGCGGCCAGCAAGGTCGCCTGGGCCAGCCGCAACGTAGCGTGCGCGGATTCGTACATCGCGTAGGCGCATGCGTTCTCTTCTCCTCTCTGAATAGAATGGACCTCGGATATTTCCTCAGCGATCTTGTCCAGGAAATCCTTCTTGGCGTCTTTCAAATCTTGCTCGTTCATTTCCTCTTTGCCTCCCTTAAAATGTACTCTTTTGCTTTCGTGTATTCCTTCACCCCTCCCGCCAGTTCTCGTACCTCGCCGACCAGCACCCCCGCGTACCCCGACAGCGGGCCGCCCCGGTAGACCTCGCCGGTCAACTCCTTGCCCTCCGCCGTCATGAAGGTGACTTGCTCTCCCATCGCCGGAAGCGGGCCGGGTATGAGGATGGGCGGGTCACTCACCGCCCACCCCCCTCTTGCAGTTGGCGTTGTCTGCGCTCTACCAGGTCCAACAACTTCGCCCAATCCCCGTCGCTGAGGGCTTCTCTCGACTCACCTTCAAAGACGTGGGGGCTTGGGGCAGGCACCGCGTCCGCGATAACCAGCACCTTTCCAGCCTCGTGGGCCTCGACAGCCATGAGCAAGGCCCATCGGAACTGTGAAACGATGGTCGCACCCTTGTCCGCCGCCATCTGCCGCACTCGGTCGTACAGCGCGATTGACAACCAGACCGGGACCTGCTGCCGCTCCTCCATAGCGTCCGCGAATGACCTCATTTTACGCCTTGCCATCCTACCCCTCCCCCGGCTCTCTGCCGGCCTCACTCTGCGCGGACAACTCAGCCGCCGCCAGCGCAACGATCTGCGCCACTTCTGCCCGCGCCAATTCCTCTTGCTCGATCAAAATGAGCAACGCACCGACCTCCCCGGCGCTCATGCCGTCGGGGGTGGTGTCGAAAAGGTAGCCCGCGACGACCACCATGTCGTCTCCCAGGAAGTCGAATACCGCCTGGAGTTCTTCCGGCGGCGGCGGTATGCGTTGCTCCGTGTTCCCCTTGCGCGCGTCCGACCAGTCCGCCAGCACGCCCTGCACCCAGTCGCCGGACTGCTGGCGCATCTGCTGGAGGATGGTCGTGGGAAGGTAGGGGCGCTGAGAAGCCAGCGGGGTGGGGGTGGGGGTCGTCTTTACCCCCTCCGCATCACCATCACCCGGGATCTCTTCATCCTCTACCACCAGGTCGGCGTCAAACGTGTCGTCATCATCCGGGGCAGGCAGGGCGCGCAAGACGGCATCACGCTCCAGTTGTAGCAGGCGATCAAAGTCCATGCCCAGGGGAATCAACTCAAAAGCGGGCTTTGTCGTCATGTGCCGCTTCTTGTCCTCTCCGGGGTATGGGCGGTCGCGCTGGACAATGCGCATGATGTAGTGAATACCAGAAACCCTGCCAGCTTTGGCATGGACGACCTCCAAAGTCGCCAGGATTTGGGACCAGGAGTACCAGGACCCGGTAGAGATTTTGTACACGCCGATCTCCTGCTTGCCAGGCTTGGCGACGCACACCGGGTATACGTGCAGGTAGGTTCGCATGCTACAGGCAGCGCAGTGCAAGTACCGTCCCATGTTGCTCTTTCCGGGGCACGTCACCCGGTCGCCAGGGTGAAACTGAATCGTCTCCCCGCCTGAGACAAGGCGGAAGTCCACCTGCGCGATACCGTTGGCGACCCGCTGGTCGCCTGCCCCATTGCCGACGACGGTTTTGCCGTCCTTTTCCTTAATGGTGTGGGGGTACATGGTTTCCATCTCGCCGCCGTCACCCTGGCAAATGAGAAACCCCCGCTTCCCGGCCACACCGCCGGCAAACACCTGGAAAAACGAAACCACGTTTTCGGTAATCCCGTTGCCGAGCAACGCGACCTCGATCTCTGTCGGCGTATTCGTACCGAGCGCGTCAGCAACGTCCGGGGCGTCACGGAGCACAAAGTACTCCGTCGCCATCGCCCCTCCCCCCGGCTTGCGCAAACCGAGCCGGATTGTTCCCAACGGGGGTAGGCCGGTTCGCGGGAGCACCCCCTTCAATGTTCCTCTGTCACTCATAGTTGCTCCTTTTCCAAACTGAATATTGAGAAGTTGGGGGCGCACTTTCTGCCCTCTCCCCTCACCAGCCTGCGCAAGTCTTCGGGAAGGCCCTCAATCGCCTCTTCCTGCGCGGCCTCTTGCGCCTCCACCCAAGCCAGCGGTACAAAGTCTGCCGGGTGGTTGGCGTCTTTCGTACAGTGTGCGCGGGTCACGCCGTCCGGGTCTCTGAGAACGGCCAGCGGGCTGTGACAATCTGGCACCGCGCACACCCAGTCCCGTTGCAGCGTTGGGAATATAACCTCCTTTTCCCGCCCCCGCCCCATGTCCAAGACGACTGAGGAGCGCGGGGAGGGGTAAAAGCGCAAGACGATCATGCCGTCGCCTCAGCGAGTACCGCTACGGCTTCCAACGTCCGCCGTGCATCATCTTCCATAGCGGCTTTGAAACCGCTCACCAGGTGCGCCAGGAAAGCGGCAGCTTCATCGCCGTCTAGTTCTTGGCGGACGTGACCGCGCCGGAACATCGGAGCGTGCGCGTCGTAGCGCGGGGGGAACAAGACCTCAAAGCTATCGCTGCCGACGGCGAGTTTCACCCCGCCGCTCTGCGCGAATGTCTCGCCGTCGAGAGTCGGGTAGCGGCCATCGGAGTCGTAAAAGACGATCTCCGCTCCCCGAACCCCCTTCGTGAAAGTCGGACTTCCCCGGCTTCCCCCCAACATGACGCGCAGTTCTGACACTACGCGCCGGGCCTCGGCCTGTGACTCCCAGTAAGCTACAAATATTTTCTGCATGTCTCTCCTTTATAGTTGTCCCCCGCGCCGCTTGGCTTCCTGATTAGCAGCGCGGTGCCCGATCTCCTGGCTCTTGCAAAATGCGAGCCTGAAAACCAAGCGGGCTATCCGTGCAATCGCCGTGGCGACCACGTACCGATTAGCCCCCGCCGGCGCAGCACTGGCCGCGTCCTCTGCCCAGTAGCGGGCTACTTGCTCAACCTCTTTCATCCCCACGCCTCCGCGATCTCTACCCACACTCTGCGCATCGGGTTGCGCCAGAAGCGCGGGCCGTACTCGCCAGGTGGTGGTTCCGCAATCAGCACGTCACCATGTCCGCCCCTGTGGTAGAAAGCGGACACGTAACCAGAGAGGGGTGGGGCGGGCGGGTGGGGCGGCGAAGCGTCACCTTCTCCAATAGAAAGCATGGCGTCATAATGGTTGAGGTGGATTGTGGCGTCCATCACTGCCTGCCTTTTCCCATGCTGGCAACGAGGATGCGGTTGGCAACGAGAGCTATTTGACTGCGCTCATCGTCGCCCACTTTATAGGTAAGCGCGTCAGCGATCCGCCCCATCGCCGCCGCCGTGCGCTCCTGAGCAATCGCCTGCCGCAAAGCAGACAACGTTACCGCGAGAGCAAAAGCGTGCTCCTCGTCTTCATCCGTGCTGCACATGAGGAGCCGGGCAATCCGCTCCTCCAAACGCTCAAGAACCTCTTTGTCGGTTTTCATCGCTCTACTCCTTTCCCGTCCTCCCGACCGGACGGGGATTGTGTTTTCGCGCAGTCGGGTGCGCTGGTCGCCTGCTTTCTGCGCCCCCACCTGCTCCCGAGCCGCGCTCAGGAGCAGAGGGGGGAGCGGGAGCGTTACTTGGCCGTGAACATTGCCATGCGGTACATTTGCGTGGTAGCAACGTACCCCGACGTGATTTCGATGTACCCAACCACGTCTTCCCCAACGCGGTCTCGGCCTGCCTCCGTAGCGTATTGGTCGGAGTAGGTCAGGATGTACTCGCCCAAGACCGCCAAGCCGGTCTCGTACTCCGCAGCGGCCTTGTCCTGCTCCGACTTGCTGTCAGCATGGTAGGAATACGAGCGCGCCCAGGCCCGCGCCTTTTCGCTTTCGTCGAGGTCAGAAAAGTCCGGGTTCTCGTGGAGACATCGCGCAAAGTGCGCCGCCCACATTTGATCTTCCGTCAATTTCATGTCCATTTCAATTCTCCTTTTTGGTTTCAAGTCCGCCGCCTGCGCTCTGCGGTCGGGTGGTCGCTTCCTGCGCCCCCACCTGCTCCCCATCGCCGAGGAGCAGGTGGGGAGGCTGAAGCCTACCCCTCAAACAGGGCCAGGAATGCCAGCGCCTCCTTGCCCCACTTGCGATTTGTGCGGGTGAATCCCGGATACCCACAAATCGCACTCGCCTCGTTCAGGAGCGCATTGCAGAAGCGTGCCGACTTGCGCCCCGCGCTGCCAGGGTCGCCGCGCTGCCCGCTGGACTTCCTACCCCGCGTCGCCGCCAGATACACGCTGTTGTTGTACCGCGTGTTGTATTTTTCCGATGCTGTTCTGGTTGCTGTTGTTGTGTCCATTTCAATTCTCCTTTTTGGTTTCAAGTTTCCCGCCGCCTGCGCTCTGCGGTCGGCTTTCCGTTCCGTTCTATGCTTCAATTATAGCATAGATTCTATGTGTGTCATCCGTATTTTGCCGCAAGTTTTCCACGAGTTTTTTAGATCATTTGTTCGGTGCAACTTTGTCACTTTCGCCCGCCCGCCGCCGGGTTTCGCGCCCGCCAGCAGAACTCCCCCGAACGCCAGCCAGCCAGGTCGCCGACCTGCGCCAGGTAGCACCCCGACCGCCGAATTGGGACTTGACACGTCCATGATTTTCGAGTACAATTAGGACAACTCTCGAATGGAGGTTTCAAATGCCCGATTTTCAGTATTGGCTCAAGCGCGTTGCCAGCGTCGTCTTGCAGGTCGTCGTCGACGTCGCCCTCGTCGTCGTTGTCGCCGCGCTCATGGTGAAAGAGGCGGGCCAGCCAGCCGGTCTTCTGGACGTGCTGAAGCTCGTCGCTGGCTCCGGCCTCAGCGCCGCCGTTATCTCTACGATCCTCACGCGCCTGGAATGGTTCCAGGCCCTCACTGGCGACAACAAGCACCTGGTCGTGTCCCTATTCGCCCTCGGCTTGCCCATCCTGGCCCAAACCATGATTGCCATCATTCCCCCCAACGCCTGGCCGGTCATCGAATCGTACTGGCCCTACGTGTTATCCTCGGCGTCTTTCTACCTCGGCGGGACGGCGTGGTACAAGCTGGTCATGCAGCGCGGTCCCACCATCATCGCTAAATGACCACCGACACCGCCCCCCTCAGCGCCAACCTGCGCGACCTACGGGACGCGCAATTGGCCGTTGCGAAAGAACTGGCCCTGGCCGCTGAGAAGGCCGCACGGATGGAGGCGGGTGTGCCTGTGGGACGCCATCCAACCTACTGGGGGTGGGAGGTTCCTGGCGGGCGGCAGGGCTGGCCCTCCCCCTGGGCCAACGACCGCTACACCCGGGGACCAGGGAGCACGACGGCAGCGACGTGGGGAGCGAACGGCTGCCTGGCAATGGATTACTGGGCATGGGCGGCGTATCACGGCTACACCGGGACGCCGCCGGAATGGGCTGCGATCATGAACGCCGCCGGAGTGTTCCGGGGAAATTTTATGTCTTTCGTCTCGCGCCTAGAGCCATATCTGCGCGAACGGGGTGAGACCGCGATGGCATACGCCTTCCACTGCCGGTTCGTCAAGGTGTCGGGAAGTAACCGATTCCCGGAGTGGCGGAACACGTCCGCCGACCTGGACTTGATTCGCCGGGAGTTGTCCGCCGGCCCATTGATCATCTGCATCCCCCTGGGCAGCGCCTACCACTGGTTGCTGGCTACTGAGTACGTCCCCGACCCGACCGGCGGCCCCTACGATGATTTGCGCGTGATGGACCCCCTCTTCGGCGGAATCACGAGCCTGCGTTGCACTTACGACCGAAACAAGCGCATGGCGGCTGGTGGGCAGAGTTACGTGCAGTGGAAGTTGGTAGGCGCTCACCTGCTTGGCCCTGAGCCGCCCGCGTTGGCGGATGGGGGCGCGGCGTGAACATTGACCCCGTTTCCTTGATAGTCGCGCTCGGTAGCCTCGTCGGGGTAATATCTTCTGCTGTATACTACAAGGCGCAGGCGAGGGCGGCTATTCTGCAAGCGAAAGCGGCAATGCGAGATGCCGATAGCAGGGCGGAAGCGGCGATTAGAGATTCCGAGAGCAAGGCAACGAAGGCGCTCCTGGACGTAAACGGGGAATTGCGTGCAGAGATTAGCCGCCTGGGAAGCGACGTTAGAGAACTGCGGCAAGAGATCGTGGAATTGCGGTCAATTTTGCACCGCAATGGGATTGACCCGAAGACCGGGCAAGTAACGACGTGCGCACAACAACTAGGACTATGAAACGAATCAGTCAAACATGGCTCATTGCTTTGAGCGCGGCTGCCGGACTGCTGGCGCACGAGGTATTTTGCAGACTGGTCAAGCCGCATCTGAAAGACCCGGCCTTGTACCGGTCGGCGACCGGCGT
>Ga0315297_10001149_pt1 | contig 16076 bp, 14 predicted proteins | sample YL17G15_0_MG_FD_203628 | JGI IMG/M metagenome (GOLD analysis project Ga0315297, IMG submission 203628) | Sediment microbial communities from Yellowstone Lake, YNP, Wyoming, USA - YL17G15_0 | ecosystem: Environmental > Aquatic > Freshwater > Lake > Sediment | place: USA: Wyoming | collected... | reverse complement strand
ACAAGGAAATCTCGAGGCAAGTCGAATTGCTTACGCGGGAAGTTCTTCTCGAAGTGGAAAAATCACTGGGCGGCCAATAGACAGGCAGGTTTATCGCACACAAGATTCTTTACGGACACGATCGCCTAGTGCCGTTTCCAATGAGTTTTCTTGTGTTTTCGAGAACGTAACTGCCATTGGAAACGAGCACTATTGACCTTTTGTAATGGCTCACTGCAAAAACACAAGACTTCTTTTCAGAAGTGGCATTAGGAATTACCAACGACCCATCCGACGGCTGCAATGGCAGCCGTTTCTGTTCGTAGCCGTCGCGGCCCCAGAGATACTGCGTGGAATCCTTTCGCAACCGCCCGGGCGACCTCCTCGTCGGTAAGTCCCCCCTCCGGCCCAATAACGATCAGAACTGAAGCAGCACCAGGATGTCGCGCGAGCAACCCCGCAAGTGATGCCGATGATTCCGATTGCTCGTGAGGAAGAAGCCGCAGTGAGTAATTGCCCGCGCCGTCGACCATATCATCGAATGACGAGAGCGGAAAAATCTTGGGAAGATACGCTCTTCCGCACTGCTTCATCGCCGAGAGCGCAATCTTCTCAAGCCGGGAGTGTTTTTCCCTCTTTGGGATAGTTCTCTCGCAGAGCAAAGGGACGATTGTTCGCACTCCAAGTTCCGTCGCCTTCTCAACAAGCACGTCAAACCGGGCCGGATTGCGGAGAATCGAGACAGCGAGCGTGACCTCGATCGCCGGCTCATGCAAGCGGTGTGTTCTCTGAAGGATTTCGCACTCGGCATGATCCCTGCCGACAGAGCGAATCACAGCGTCATACGAGTTGTCCTCTCCATCAAGCAGAATGACGTGTTCTCCTGCTTTCTTCCGCACGACGCGCGTCAGGTGTTTGAACTCATCGTCCCGTATCATCGCGATTCGATCGCGAATCTGCTTTGGGTGAACGTAGAAGTAGTCCATGGACTCAGAACGAAGCTCCGAAATCAAGGACGAATTGTCCCCGCCCGTGTTGATTGAATGCGTATTCCGTACGAATTATCGTGCTGTACGGAAGAAGAAACTGAAGTCCTCCCCCATAGCCGGCATACCACGGCCGTTGAGAAAATGAGTCTCCTCGGTACCAGATTGTCCCGGCATCGGCAAAGAAGCCTGCATAGAGACCGTAGCGCCAAACGCTGAACTCGGGAGGAAGATACTTGAGCGAGACCGTGTGGTAGCGGGGTTTGAGAATCGGCACCCGGAGTTCCACGCTTCCGCTCACAAGGTTATCTCCCTCCAGGACAGTGGAGAAATATCCGCGAATCCGCTCGTCGTATCCAAAGTAAGCATGAAGATATGAAGGCGAAGCGCCACCGTTCAGGAAGGTGCCGAGAGCGCGCACGCCGAGTGCGATCCCCTCACCCAAGGGTTGATAGCGCCGAACATCGATGCGGAATCGCACAAGGTTGACGTCCGATTCCCCGAAACCGTATTTTGCAGCTGAGACTGCCGCATAGGCGCCATCGGTCGGGAATTCCCTCACATCGCGCGCGTCGTACATGAAACCCGACGCGAGTGTCAGAAATTTATCGGCACCGGAGGGGGACACAGTGCGACCCGGGCTAGGGTCGGAGATCGTCCATTGGTCATACCCCAGCGCCACCGAAGCAAGCATAAAAAGGCCATACCTTTTGCCAATCGAGACACTCCCATTTGTTACTCGCTGGTCGTATTCCGCATCCGCCACATTGAGATTACGAACATGTGAGTAACCGACCGCCCCTCCGAAGAAAATGTCATTGTCGTCTGTCAGTTTGGGATTTTGATAGGCGAGACTGAACCACCCATCATAGCCAAACACTGCCGAAGCCATGATCTTTTCGTTCCGCCCCCTGAAATTCTGGTGAATAAGCGCCGCACCGTAGTACGGCTTCTCAACATCCCGATACCTGAAGCCGAAAATCGGTATGGGAAAGATGTACCACCGCTCACTCACCCTGATCACAATGGTTGCAAGCCGATCCTTAACCGTGTAGTCGCATTCTACTTTGTTGAAGAGCTGGAGGCTGTAGATTTTCTTCTCGTCGCTTTTGAGGGCCGCCGTGTCAAGAATTGCACCCGCCCTCAGTGACATTTCACGGAGAATCACGTAGTCTTTCGTCGTCTCATTTCCCTCAATGAGGATCTCCTTCACCACGATGACGGAATCGATCCTTTCCTGAGCCGTAGCGACTTCCAGCGGGCCAAGGAGAGACGCAATGATCGTCACGAGAAGGGGGACACTCTGTTTCGCGATTCTCATCCGACAGATGTATTGTTTGGGATAGTCGTGCTCCTGACGCGAAAAACCCCTCCCGGTTGCCGCAAGAGGGGTTGGACTGCCAAATACTCTTCTCACTGCACCAACCGCCGGTACTCCACCGCGATGCATCGATCCATCACGACCTTCAATCCAGCTTCTTCTGCCCGGCGAGCAGCCTCATCGTTCACGACATCGAGCTGCATCCAGACCGTTCCAGCTCCGATCTTGATCGCCTCCTCGACGATCGGCAATACTTCATCCGGTCGACGGAAGATATCGACAATGTCGACCGGAGCTCCGATCGAGGTAAGGTCAGGAAAACACCTCATCCCGAGCACTTCGGTATAGGCCGGATTCACCGGAATGACGGAATAACCCTTCCTTGCAAGATAGTGCGCAATGGTACCGCTGTCACGTCCGGGCTTGGGGGATGCACCAACCACAGCAATGGATGTTGAACTTTTCAGGATTTCCTTTATCGCTTCGTCGTCTACGATCGGCATTCCGTCCCCGCCCCTCTCCGTTCACGAACCGCTTTCCGCGTAATGGTCGACCGGCGGACAAGAACACGTGACATTCCTGTCACCGTACGTATTGTTGATGCGGCCGACTGCCGGCCAAAACTTTCGGGGCACCAGAGAGGGCAATGGGTATGCGGCCTTCGACCTGGAATAGCCATGGGGCCACTCGTCGCTCATCACGGCAGCAGCCGTGTGTGGTGCGTTTTTCAAGACGTTGTCACTCCGGTCGGCTACACCGTCGATGACTTCCTGAATCTCACGACGGATAGCGATCAGCGCTCCGGCGAACCGGTCAAGTTCTGCCTTGGATTCGCTCTCCGTTGGCTCAATCATGAGCGTGTCATGAACAGGAAACGAGACCGTCGGAGCGTGAAATCCGTAGTCCATCAATCGCTTGGCGATGTCCTCCACTTCGATTCCGGCTTGTTCCTTGAACTGCTTCATGCTGAGGATGAATTCGTGGCCAACGCGGCCGTTCTTTCCCTGATACAAGACCGGGTAGTGGTTCTCGAGGCGAGCTTTCAGGTAGTTTGCGTTCAGGATCGCGTAGCGCGTCGCATCCAGAACTCCCCGGCCTCCCAGCATCTTGATGTACGCGTAGGAAATCAACAGAATGCTCGGACTTCCCCAGGGTGCTGACGCGACAGCGTGAATTGCCTTGCTGCCACCCACTTGCACCACGGGGTGACCGGGCAAATACGGGGCGAGATGCGATGCAACACAGATAGGTCCCATCCCTGGTCCGCCGCCGCCGTGCGGAATACCAAAAGTCTTGTGCAGATTGATGTGACACACATCAGCACCGATGACGCCGGGGCTCGTCAAACCGACTTGCGCGTTCAGGTTCGCACCGTCCATGTAGACAAGTCCGCCATGCTCGTGCACAATCGCACAGATCTCCTTGATCCGCTCCTCAAACACACCGTGCGTGGACGGATACGTGACCATCAACGCTCCGAGAGAATCCTTGTTGGCCGAGGCTTTTGAACGAAGGTCCCCGACATCAATGTTTCCCTCGGTGTCGCAGTTCACCACGACAACCTTGTATCCTGCCATGACGGCGCTGGCCGGATTCGTTCCATGGGCCGATGAGGGAATCAGGGCGACGGTACGACGCGCCTGTCCTTTGTCGCGATGGTACGCTCTGATCACCATCAATCCGGTAAATTCCCCCTGAGCGCCTGAATTCGGTTGAAGGGATGCCGCTGCGAATCCCGTCATCTCACATAGATCGTTCTCGAGTTCCTTGAAAATCTGTGTGTAGCCCTCCACTTGTTCGAGAGGAACAAAGGGATGCAGCCCTCCGAATTCCTGCCAGCTCACCGGCATCATCTCTGTCGCGGCGTTCAGCTTCATCGTGCATGATCCGAGAGGAATCATCGAGTATGCAAGAGAAAGATCGCGATTCTCCAGACTCTTGATATAGCGCATCATCTCGGTTTCGGAATGGTAACTGTTAAACACCGGGTGCTGGAGAAATTCGCTCGTCCGCTGGAACCGATCGGGGTAGCGAATGTCGAGAGAAGCGTACTGTTGCGCGACATCGATGGCCGTTGCGGGAACGCCTTTTGCGCCTGCAAACACGGAAAGCAGGGCCTGCACATCGGCGGCGTCTGTTGTCTCATCGAGCGAGATACCAACGTGGGTGTCATTGAGAGCTCTCAGATTGTATCCGGCAGCCCGGGCCGCCTGATGAATCTTCTTCGCGAGTCCAGCATCGGAGACGGCGATCTTGAGCGTATCGAAGTACAGCGGATTGAGCTGCGTGAATCCGAGCTGCTGCAGCTCGGTCTCCAGGGCCTTGGCGTAGGCGTGCACCCGCGTCGCAATCCGTTTGATGCCAACGGGTCCATGGTACACGGCGAACATTCCGGACATGATCGCGAGAAGCGCCTGGGCCGTGCAGATGTTGGATGTGGCTTTTTCCCGCCGGATGTGTTGTTCGCGCGTTTGCAGGGCCATCCGATAGGCCCGGTTATTCTGGGCGTCGATCGAAACTCCGATAATCCGGCCCGGCATGTTGCGGATGTACTCGTTCCGCGTGGCAAAGAATCCCGCGTGGGGTCCGCCGTACCCCATGGGAACGCCGAATCGCTGCGAGTTGCCGACGACGACATCTGCGCCGAACTCGCCAGGCGGCGTGAGGAGCGCCAGGCTCAAGAGGTCGGACGCCACGATCACCCGTGCGCCCGCCGCGTGCGCCTGTTCTATGAACGGCCGGTAATCATCCACGGCACCGTCCTGGCCGGGGTACTGGACGATCGCTGCAAAGAACGACTTGTCCAGCTTCGCCTGCCGGTGATCACCGATCACGACTTCAATACCAATTGCGGAGGCCCTCGTTTTCACGACGGCAACCGTCTGAGCGAAACATGCCTCTGAGACAAAAATCTTGTCTGCGGACGAACTGTCCGCTTGCTTGTTCACAATACCATGGAGCATGGTCATGGCTTCAGCCGCTGCGGTCCCTTCGTCGAGCAGCGATGCATTTGCCACCGCCATCCCCGTCATGTCCATCACCATCGTCTGGAAATTGAGGAGCGCTTCCAGTCTCCCCTGCGAAATCTCAGGCTGATAAGGCGTGTATTGCGTATACCAGCCCGGGTTCTCGAACACATTGCGCTGTATGACACTCGGCGTCACGCATCCGTAGTACCCCTGCCCAAGGTACGACTTGAGCACGGTGTTCTTCCCGGCGATGGTACGCAGGTGATCCAGGAAGTCGTGTTCACTCACGGGGGATGCGAGAACTGGTTCCTTCGTGAGTCGAATAGCCGGAGGAATTGTTTGCTCGATCAGGTCTTCGAGCGAGGACGCGCCCACGGTTTTAAGCATCGCGCCGAGGTCGCGGTCCTGCGGGCCGATGTGGCGCGAGGCAAAACTGTCATTCTCAAAGGGAGTCATCGTCTTCATCCGGGTCGGTGATTGCTGATTGGTTAGTGTTGATCCGCTCGAGGGCTTGCGCAGCAGCCGCCTGTTCGGCATCCTTCTTGCTGCGGCCGGTTCCGGAACCGAGGCTGTCGGGTCCGAGAAACACCTCGACGGTGAACCGGCGGTCGTGGTCTGGTCCGTCTTCACGAACGATGGAATAGTGCGGGACACCCAGCGAGCGTCCCTGTGAGTACTCCAGCAGAGCGCTTTTGTAGTTGTCATCGGTCATCGCCGAGGTCAGAACGCCAGCATCCGAGAGGAGCGTTCTTGTCACAAACGTCTGGGCAGCCTTCAGGCCTCCATCGATATAGAGCGCCCCGATGATCGCTTCGAACGCATCGGCGAGGATCGAATCCGATCCGCTGTCGACCGATTGGACCGCGCTGGAACTGAGAAGCAAGAACTCAGAGATCCGCAGCTCTTTCGCCCGCTGCGCGAGGGTTTTTCGATTGACGAGCCGGGAGCGGACTTTGGTCAGGTCTCCCTCTTCCATCGAGGGATGGTGACGGTACAGAAAGTCCGCCACGACGGAGTTGAGGATGGCATCACCAAGGAATTCCAACCGTTCGTTCGATTGCGCCTGAGGGCCAAGGTACTGCAGGTATGAGCGATGGAGGAGAGATTGATAAAACAGGGCCCAGTTCTTTGGGCGGTAAGCGATGAGGTTCTCGAATCGGGCGGAGTCAAATTTCTTCTCGTGGAACGACGCCGCTAAGATCGCCGCGTCCTCGCCGAAAAGAACTGAACCACGTCGACGGGAAAGAATCCGCAGAAACAGATTTCCGAGTGCCTTGAACACGCAAAACTCCGACCCATCCGGCACCTGACGCTGCTATGTCTGGTATCGTCGGAAGAGCAATGACGCGTTATGACCGCCGAACCCGAACGTGTTGCTGATTGCTGTATCGACGGACCATTCCTTTGCAACATTCGGAACGTAGCTCAGGTCACAGTCGGGGTCGGGGGTCTCGTAATTGATTGTAGGATGGACCTTACGATCACCGATCGACATGATTGTCGCGATGGCCTCGACAGCGCCTGCCGCGCCAAGCAAATGTCCGATCAGAGATTTGGTGGAGTTGATAGCCATCTTGTAGGCGCGCTGACCGAAGACCGTCTTGATCGCCGCGGTCTCGCTCTTGTCACCCGCTGGCGTCGACGTACCATGCGTATTGATATAGTCCACATCGTCCGGGCTGAGGCCTGCATCGTTGATCGCCTGGCGCATCGAACGGACTGCTCCTTCTCCACCGGGAGCAGGCTCCGTGATGTGATGGGCATCTCCGGTGAATCCGACGCCGGCGATCTCAGCATAGATCTTCGCCCCACGCTTCAATGCATGCTCGAGCTCTTCGAGGATGAGGATTCCCGATCCTTCACCCATGACGAAGCCGTCACGGTTCTTGTCAAACGGGCGGCTTGCCTTCTCCGGAGCGTCGTTGCGTGTTGAAAGAGCCTTCATGGCATTGAATCCGCCGACCCCCATAGGGCACACCGCCGCTTCAGCCCCGCCGGTCACCATCATGTCGGCATCGCCCCGCTGAATGTGAATGAAGGCGTCACCAATAGCATGCGATGAGGTCGCGCACGCCGAGGTCGTTGCGTAGTTGGGACCCTTCAGGCCGTACTTCATTGAGATTCTCCCGGGCGCGATATCCGAGATCATCATCGGAATGAAGAACGGGCTGATGTGATGCGGGCCTTTGGACTCCCAGAGGACCTGCATCTGTCTGTGATATGTCCACAGCCCGCCGATACCGGAACCAACGATGACACCAATCCGCTCACGGTTCTCGCTTTCCAGATTCAATCCCGAATCGGCAATTGCCATGTCCGAGGCGACCAAGGCGAACTGCGTGAAGAGGTCGGTGCGCTGCGAAAGCTTCCGATCCATGTATTTCATCGGGTCAAACCCCTTGACCTCGCATGCAAACTTGGTATCGTAGCTTGAAGCGTCGAAGTATGTGATGGGTCCCGCTCCGCTTTTGCCGGCGAGCAGATTTTTCCAGAACTCATCAACTGTGTGCCCCAGCGGTGTAATAGCACCCATCCCGGTGACAACAACCCTTCGTCTTGGTCCGCTCAATGCCATGGTTCTTTATCCTTCGGTTCCGTGGAGACGAGAAAGCAGGCCTGGCGAACGCGGGAGATCCAACCCCCGTCGCCTGACTGCTGCACGCGCCGATGAACAATCAGGAGATCTTTGACTTCAGATAGTTCACCGCATCGCCGACGGTGGCAATCTTCTCGGCATCTTCATCCGGTATCTGGACGTTGAATGCCTTTTCAAACTCCATCACGAGCTCAACCGTGTCGAGAGAATCTGCGCCAAGGTCATTCGTGAACGATGCTTCCATGGTGATCTGAGTTTCATCAACGCCAAGTTTCGAAACGATGATCTCTTTAACCTTCTTGTCTACATCTGCCATAACAGTGCTCCTTTCAAGGAATGAGAGTGAATTGTGTGGACAACGAAACTCTAGATCACAAGACCTCCGTCGACACACAGGACTTGGCCTGTGATATACCGAGCCGCCGGCGATGCAAGGAAGACGGCGACGCCAGCGATTTCTTCTGGCTCGGCAGTTCTTTTCATTGGTATCATCGAGAGCAACGCTTCCCGTTGCTTCGGCGAGAGTTTTTTCGTCATTCCGGTTTCAACAAAGCCCGGAGCGATAGCATTGACCTGAATGTTGCGAGAAGCTAGCTCTTTTGCAAGTGTTTTTGTGATTCCGATCATTCCCGCTTTGGAGGCGGAATAGTTCACCTGGCCCGCGTTACCGATCAGGCCGACCACAGAGGATATGTTGATGATTTTCCCATCGCGTTGGCCGATCATTTGCCTCGCGACAGCCCGGCAGTAGTTGAATGTGCCCTTCAGGTTCGTGTCGAGCACAAGATCCCACTCTTCCTCCGTCATGCGCATCAGCAGATTATCTCTGGTGATGCCGGCATTGTTCACCAGGATGTCGATGCGCTGGAATTCTGTAACCACATCATCCACCACCTTCTGCGCTGAAGCAAACTGACGGACGTCGGATTGAAGGGCGAGCACTCGCACACCCTTTGCCCGGAGAAAGTCCTTGGTCTCTTCTGCCGCCTGTCCGAGTTCAATATCCGAGAAAGCGATATGTGCACCCTCGGATGCAAGGGCAGCGGAAATCGCGCGCCCGATCCCCTGCGTTCCACCCGTGACGAGTGCTACCTTATTCTGGAGTATTGCCATGATTCATTCCACTTTCACTTGTTGTTCCCAACGACCGTTCAGTCGTACACGCCGGGCAATACTTGCCCGGTCATATAGTCCGACGCCGGTGAAGCGAAGAAAAGCACGAGTTCCGCGATCTCCTCCGGTTGAGCCATGAGCTTGATCGGAAACAGCTTGGCGAGCTCACCGACTTGCGATGGATCCACTTGTTCCACCATCTCCGTCGCGACGTATCCGGGCGCAATGGCATTGACCTGGATATTGCGCGAGGCATATTCCTTCGCAACTGTTTTCGTCAGGCCAATCATCCCGGACTTCGCAGCCGCGTAATTGGTTTGACCGACATTACCAACAACGCCGGCGATCGAAGCGACATTGACGATTTTTCCGCGCCGCTGGGAGATCATGTGCCGTAAGACGATCTTGCAGAAGTTGAACGCACTCTTCAGATTCGTGTCAATCACTTCGTCCCAATCCTGTTCGCTCATCCGGACCAGGAGCCGATCGCGGGTAATGCCTGCGTTGTTCACCAGGATATCGATGCGGCCAAATTCTTTGAGGACAGCGCTCACGACCTGTTCGGTGGATTCGAGGTCCCTCGCGTCCGCCTGAAACGCTATGGCCCTCCTTCCCTTTTCCTGAACCGCCTTCACGGTCTCGTCTGCAGCGACGGACGCACTCATATAGGTGAAGGCTATGTCTGCACCTTCATCGGCCAGCAGCAACGCGATGGCCTTGCCGATGCCGCGCGATGCTCCTGTAATGAGAGCTGTTTTGCCTGTCAACCATCCCATAGAACTATCGCCACCGTGTCCGGAGCAGATGCAATCGTCCTCCGGCGCCGCTAATTCGAGACATCCGCGAACTTCTCGAGGCCTCGTGTCTGAGCGTCGCTTCGTATGCGTTTTACAAGCCCTTGCAGGACTTTACCGGGACCAATCTCTATGAATGTTGATGCCCCGGCAGCCGCCATGTTTCTGATCGTTTCTTCCCACCTCACGGGGCTTGTAAGCTGTTCGTTCAGGAGCCGCCGAATCTCATCGGCCTTCTGTACCGGCTGAGCACTCACATTGGCATAGACCGGAATCGATGCATCTCGAATTGCGGTTCTCTCGAGCGCTTCCCTCAATCCGCTCCTCGCTGATTCCATAAGAGGCGAATGAAATGCCCCGCTCACCGGCAGCTCTTTGACCAGCTTTGCGCCGCCCTCCCTGGCGAGCTCCATCGCTCTGTGCACTCCGGGAACAGAGCCCGAAATCACAATCTGCCCGGGAGAGTTGAAATTGGCAACTTGCACAATTCCAGCGTCTGACGCCGCGCGGCATAGGTCTTGCAGGACGGCTGGTTCCAGGCCAACGACCGCAGCCATCGTACCGGGCCGCTCGACTCCGGCACGTTGCATGAGCTCTCCTCTCAGGCGAACGAGCCGGAGGCCATCCTGGAATGTCAGAGCTCCTGCGTACACAAGTGCCGAGTACTCTCCAAGCGAGTGCCCAGCGGCCATGACTGCCTGTTCGCCCCGATACGAGCGCGCGACAATGACACTGTGGAGAAAGATCGCGGGCTGAGTATTCTTGGTTTGCTTCAGCTCTTCTTCGGGGCCGTTGAAGCACACCGCGCTCAGCGGAAATCCAACGATGGAATCAGCTTCTTCGAACAGCTTCCTTGCTTCAGGATGTTGCTCGTAAAGATCTTTCCCCATCCCTACATATTGAGAACCCTGGCCCGGGAACAAGAATGCTGTTGCGCTCATCAAGGAATCACTTTGCTTGGGGGTTCTCGAGAGACCATTTGACCAGGACTGCACCCCATGTGTATCCCGCGCCAAAAGCCGCCAGGACAATGTTCTGGCCCTTCCTCAGTTTCCCCGCCAGCCACCATTCGGAAAGACAAAGGGGAATTGTCGCGGCGGTGGTATTTCCATACTTTTCGATATTGACCATGACCTTCGACCGATCAATTCCCATGCGGTCCGCGGTGGCATCGACGATGCGAAGGTTCGCCTGGTGCGGCACGAGCCATGAAACATCTTCCGCCTTGAGGTTGTTTCGCTTCATAATCTCCACAGAGACATCGGCCATGCCTTTCACGGCGACCTTGAAAACCGCCTTGCCATCCTGGAAGATATAGTGCATGCGCTTGTCAACAGTCTCGTGCGTCGGCGGGTTCAGGCTGCCGCCCCCCTTCATATACAGGTAGGCGCCGCCGGAGCCGTCGCAGTACATGCGATGATCGATCAGCCCCGACTCCAAATCTTCGGCGGGTTCAAGGAGAACCGCTCCTCCGGCATCCCCGAAGAGGATGCAATTGTTCCGATCGCTGTAATCGGTGATGCTGCTCATCTTGTCGGCACCGACAACGACGACTTTAGACGCCGTTCCATTTTCAATGAATTGAGCTCCCATCACCAGCGCGTACAGAAAACCTGAGCATGCGGCCGAAATGTCAAATCCCCATGCCTTGCTCGCGCCGATTTTGTGTTGAACAACGCAAGCCGTGGCGGGAAAGAACATGTCGGGAGTCACCGTCGCCACAATGATGATATCGATCTCCGTTGCCTCGATCTTCCGGTGAGCCAGCATGGATTCAATGGCCCCGACCGCGAGATCGGACGTCGCCCCGTGTTCGAGGATGCGACGCTCGGAGATTCCAGTCCGCGAGCGGATCCACTCATCGTTGGTATCGACCATCTTCTCCAGGTCGGCATTGGTCAACACCTTGCTTGGAACATAGTGACCGACTGCGGTGATTGTTGCTCTTCGTTTTGGCATGAACCTCCTTATTGGCCCAGCGTTTTGGCCGCTTCTGTCCCCGCGGGTTTCAGCGACTTTGCCATGGCCTCCTCGATATACCTGTTCAGTCCCGACTCTGCAATCTCAACCGCCTTCAGGATCATGTTTCTGATTGCTTTCGGACTGGAATTGCCGTGGCCGATCATCGATACTCCGTTGACACCCAGCACGGGGATCCCTCCGAACTCTTCATAGTCCATTTCGCGAAGGGAAGCGCGCAATGACCCCCGCGCAGCGCCAATGAGAAGCGTGCGGATGATATTCCCTGCAGCATACTGTTTCAGCTTGCTCTTCAGAAATGAGGGAACGCTTTCACCGAACTTGAGCACAACATTGCCTACGAATCCATCACAGACGATGACCTCAGCTGTCCCCTTCAGGATATCTCTTCCCTCAATATTACCGATGAAATTGAGATTGCTCCGCTCGAGAAGCGAGTGCGCCTCCTGAACTGCTTCAGTACCCTTTTTCTTTTCCTCTCCAACATTCAACAACCCCACCGTCGGGTTCTCGTGTTTGAACACTTTCTTTGCGTACATGCTCCCCATCACCGCGAACTCGTACAGGTGTTGGGCGCGGCAATCCACGTTGGTACCCGCATCGACGAGGAGGCAAACACCTCTCTCAGAAGGAAAGAACGCAGCGATGGTCGGTCGGCTGACACCGCTGATTCGTCCGAGGATGAGCGTCGATGCAGAGAGCACAGCCCCGGTGTTTCCAACACTGGCGAACGCTTCCGCTTTGCCGTCTTTCTGCAGCTGCATACCGACCGCCAGCGAGGAGTTCTTCTTCTGCCTCAGGGCCGCGGTCGGCGGGTCATCCATGGTGATGACCTCATCAGCGTTGACAACGCTGCAAGGCAGACCCGTGGTGTCATGCCGCTTGAGTTGCTCGCGGATTTGCGGCTCCTTGCCGACAAGGATGACTTCAAATTCCTTCTTGCGCATGCGCAGAGCTTCGATTGCGCCGGCCACTTCGTGTGCAGGCGCGAAATCCCCACCCATTGCATCCAGGACAACTCGCAGTTGTTGAGCCAACGGATTCGTACTCTCCGGTGAGTGAATTGACTCGGTGCCTTTTCGTGAGGCGCCGGTTTCCCGGAACCCCTCCTACAGAGGCAAAATCCCGCCTCGTCCAAGACGAAGCGGGATCATCAGCTCGTTCCGAGTACCTTAGGATTCTTTAGGAATGATGATCGAACGACCGTTGTAGAAACCGCAATTCGGACACGCCCGGTGCTGCAGCTTCTGCTCGTGGCAATTGGGGCATTCAGCGGTTGAAGGCACAGTCGCTTTGTAATGCGTGCGGCGTTTTCGCCCGCGTGTCTTTGAGTGGCGTCGTTTTGGATTTGGCATTGCTGAAACCTCAAGCTAAAGGGCGATGAGTATTCTAGTTTTTCGTAAACTTTTGGAGTCCCGACAATCGAGAGTCCATCTGCTCTTTCAGGCATTGACATGTGCTTCTGTTCAGGTTTGTCCCGCAAGATGGACACAACCCTGCGCAATCTTCCCGGCATAACATCTTCAAGGGCAGGGAAAGTACTGTAAATTGGCGGACGTCCTCGCCGAGATCGATCATGGACGCCTCTGGCGACAGCACCTGCACTTCTTCCTTGTCCGCGCCGGATGCTCCATTGTCCGTCACGTACATGACGCCATACGTCGAGGAAACATCCGTCTCAAAATCTTCAAGGCAGCGGTCGCACGTGAAAACACCGCCGGTCTTGAGCTGTACGTGCAGATAGAGCTGGCGGCTCGTTTTCTCAAGGGTCGCTTCAACCAGAACATTTTTCGTAAATCGTGCATCAAGGCCCACTTCTTCAGCCGTGGCCTTCAACGAATGTTGGTGAGTGCCTTCCGAGAGCTTTGAGATATTGATTCTTAGAACGCTCACCGTCCCCCCTCTCCGGCAAAACACTGCTCAATCAGCCGTTTCAGACTCCGGAAAGTACCACTTTTCGAAGAATTTGGACCATTTTTCGCAAAAAAGCGGTAAAATATAACCAGAAGGCGTCAGAGAGTCAAGCGAAAACTCAGAATGCCTAGAGTTACCTCCTGCAAAAAAGAAAAGCCCTCGTACGTCACGTACGTGGGCTTTCGAGTGACATTCCTAAAAAGAAATCCCGTGATACTGGCAAAGGATATTCAAGAGAGCCAGTCGTACCAGATTCCAAATTGAGCGCCGACCGCAACGGCATGACATTCACTCATGGAAGCGGAACAAGGCGGATGCAAGAAAACAGCGCGGGTCAAGCTGGTCGTTCGGCCACCATTTCTGCGTTTCCCGGCTCGGCGTGCACAAGTAACTTACCTTGGACGTATTCTACCGTCTCATCCAATGCGTCCTGAAACTTCTCGAAATCTTCTTTATAGAGGAAGATCTTGTGCTTCTCGTACTCTTCCTCCCCCACACGCTTGCTCTCGGTAATCGTGATGTAGAAATCCTTTTCCGATTTAGTCGATTTCACATCGAAGAAATATGTGCGCTTACCGGCTCTCACTCGTTTCGTGAAGATTTCGTCTTTGTACGTGTTTTCCAAGGTTGTACTACCTCCCTTCAAAAAAATCAGTCTTGAGTTAGAGATTTACTGTCCGGGGTTTGATGCAGCAAGAACGAATTACCTGCTCCTCCAGATTGGAGTCTGCTCTCCAGTCGGTGCCCTGGAATACAAGACAGGCCTTGACACTGTGCGCATCCCGAACTCCGCAACTCCCGCCCCTCGACAAGCATCCAGAGGGCCGGGCCAACCGATGATCAAATTGTCTCGCTTGTTCTCCTGTCAATCACCTCCTGACGACGGCAAGCTTTGCCGCAGTTGTTTGATTCCCATTTTCCGCAAACGCAACGATGAAATAGATGCCACTTGGTACGACAGCGCCATTCTTGTCATGCCCATCCCAGAAAGCTCGCCCGCCCCCCTGGGCCGCGAACTCCGATATCACCTTCCCGTCAGTCGAAATCACTTTGATCGTTGTCTGGGCAGCCAAGTTCTTGATCGTCAGGGGCTTTTCTGAAGGGAGAAGGAACGGGTTGGGGCCCACTTCCAGGGTGGAAAGCGAGCGTGAGGTTCGAATCGGGGCAACTTCCAGACTCGACAATCCTTTTTCGGTTCCGAAATACACGATGCCTCGGGAGTGATCAAAAGCAATGGATCGAATGTCGTTATCCACAAGTTTGCCATTTGTCGAGAGAACAGTGTACTGCGCCAGCACCTGGGTCGCGTCGGCATTCACCACAACAACCCCCTCCTTCGTACCAACCCACTTGTTGTTGACCGCATCCACAGCGATCGCCTGGATCACCTGACCGCGGAAAGCGGCCGGCTTAAGCCGGTTCGTTTTCGGATTCGCTGGTATAGTGACGATCTCAAGTCCGAAGTCGGTACCGATCCACACATACCCTTCGCTGTCAAGCGCCAGCGAAAGGACCGTGTTGTCTAACAGGCCATCGGCCTCCGTCAACGCCCCCCAGCCTCCGAGCGCCGCAGTCCCGGTCACGGTCATGTGCTCATTGAAGTAGTAGAGACCACCCGACGGCTTGTCGCTCGGTTCGGCATTGGCAAACCACTTCGTGTCGTTTCCGTCGATGAGGATATTGGTGAATTTCCCGTCAGAGGGAGAATTACGAAATACGACGGAGTTGTCACTTTTCAGTTGAACGACATGATTTCCGTTCACAGCGGTCCGGTTGACCATCCAGGTATCACCTTGCGAATCGGCTGATGCTCCTCCGACCACAACATAGTTCGGGTCCTGTGCCACCGATCCTGCGAGCGCTGGAGTCGTGGTTTGATCGAGGCGGCGCCGAATCGTATCCGCCGCGACCTCAAGAACCCCGTATCCCCACGAACTCACCCAAACGCCTCCCGCCGCACCCAGAGAGACTTTGTAGTAGTCGTTACTCTTCATCACCGGAAAAGTCTCGACCGTATAATTTTTCCATTGGAGATCGACCGACGCATCCGGATCGTAGCGATAGAATCCCCGGCCGCGGCCGCTGATGCCCGACGCTCCCCAGAGGATGCCCCGATCATCCACCACAACACTGCTGAACAGATTGGACTGCGGACCATTCGGCGTCTTGAACTCCCAGGAAGCGCTCCAGCGTCCGAGACCCGTCGTTGTTGTGCCCACCCAGAGGTCTGACTTCGACGGCTGGCCGATGACCGACGTGACCGTGAGATCCGATCTACTGGCCAGTACGGACACCGGGGACGAGAATCCGGTGTAGGAAGCCAGCTTGAAGCCGGGGTTCTCATTCCAGAGTACCAGGAGGTCATTCGCGCGTTGAAGCACATCGACGATGACCTTGCCGCTCAGAGAGGCCGCGGGCATGAAT
>Ga0315297_10001144_pt1 | contig 16105 bp, 13 predicted proteins | sample YL17G15_0_MG_FD_203628 | JGI IMG/M metagenome (GOLD analysis project Ga0315297, IMG submission 203628) | Sediment microbial communities from Yellowstone Lake, YNP, Wyoming, USA - YL17G15_0 | ecosystem: Environmental > Aquatic > Freshwater > Lake > Sediment | place: USA: Wyoming | collected... | reverse complement strand
CTTTCATGCGATTTTTTACGGAAAGGACGCGGAGCTGGTAGGTCCGATTCGCTCAGGAAGGCTACTGGATTATGAGCTGGTCCATATGTACCAAAGCATTTTCGCCTATGGTAGTGCGGATGTCTTGATCAACCAGCGTTTATTAAATTCAGACTTCTCGAATCGAGTAGTCCTTGAAGGGTACACTTCCAGCTGCCCTCCCACAGACAGCGCACCCCTGTGCCGGTACGAACCTTCGACATATGATTTCCTCTTGGGTGGTACATCAGAGTTGAGCGCCTATGTTTCCGCACGTGGGGTTGAAAATGGGCGTCAAAATCTCGATGGGATGACTTTTAATCCCGAGATACCAGCTGGCGGAACAACAGGCAAGCAGTTATATGTCCGTTATTCAGGCGATAATTACACCCGTTGGGATTATGATCCCTCATCTGGTAAGTATCTTCGTTTTCAGGATAATGTGTATGATACGGGTCAGGGCGAAGATTATGTCCCGCTGGCAGACCGTTTGAATGACCAGCAGATACGGGCTTCAAATGTCGTCGTAATTATGGCGCGCCATGAATACTATCAACAACCACCCAATGAAATTGTTGAGATCTTACTCAGTGGGAGTGGAACGGCGTATGCTTTTCGGGATGGACAGATGTATCAAGTGCAATGGAACCGTACATCTACGAATTCAGTCTTAACGTTAACCAATCCAGATGGGACTGCCTTCCCGTATAAACCAGGGAGTACTTGGTTCCAGGTGGTTGGTGTTTCCACCCTGGCTACTCAGCAAGCCGACAGTTCCTGGCGTTTCAACTTCCAGTTCCCCTGACCCAAAAAGGTTTTAAGGCACTCTTATTCACCAGAGAGAAATCCTTATAATTTTCGGAGGTCTTGTAAGATACTTTTGACTAAACCAGGTCCTTCGTAGATCAATCCTGTATATAACTGCACAAGAACAGCCCCAGCGTCCAGCATTTTTTGGACGCTGGTCGCATTAAATATTCCACCCACTCCAATTACTGGCAATTTACCACCTGTTCTATGGAATATCTTCCCCACCATCTCCAGACTCCGTAAAAATAAAGGTGCCCCACTCAGGCCACCACTTTCAGAGGCCAGGTGAGATTTCACAGTCTCTCGAGAGAGGGTCGTATTGGTGGCAATGACCCCATCCATTTTATTACCCAAAATTGCTTCCAGGGCTTCATCAAGCTCACCATCGGATAGATCTGGAGCGAGCTTGACCAGGATGGGTGGTTTGTTTTTCACGGAAGCCAACCGCTCACGTTCGGAAACAATCTGGCTCAGCAGATGGTCTAATGCCTGCTTTTCTTGCAAGCGCCTCAACCCGACCGTATTGGGTGAGCTGATATTAATTGTAAGATAGTCCGCAAGCGTTGCAAAGGATCGCAGTAATTCCAGGTAGTCCTGTTCGGCAGATTCTAGGGGAGTATCTTTATTCTTACCGATATTCACCCCTACTACCAGGTTTTTCGGGCGTGGCTTGATGATCTCTTTTTTAACAAATTCTTCCCCCAATCCTGGAAAGCCCATCCGGTTTACCAGCGCCTGGTCAGACGTCAAACGGAAAACGCGTGGCTTTGGATTTCCCGGTTGTGGCTTGGGTGTGACCGTTCCTACCTCGATATGTCCGAATCCCAGGCATGCTAATCCACGCCATCCCAAGCCATCCTTATCATATCCGGCCGCTAAACCAATCGGATTGGAAAAATTCAACCCAAAAGCCTGGACTGGCTGCTCAGGAACGGTAAAAGACCGCCGTAATATCCAGTTCACCGGCGGGATACCACCCGCCATACGAATGAGATCCAATGTTAAATGGTGAGCCTGTTCAGGGTCAAGTTTGAAGAGCATTGCTCGAAACAGCGGGTAAATTTTCACCTGTTTTTGATTAGAAATTCCCTGGCAGCTTCGATCTGCTTTTTGGGCACTTTGCCTGTCATTTCGTAATGATCCAATAACCTGGTTAATGTGGTCACGGAATGCAGCTTGTAGCCTGCCTGTGCAAGTGCTTTATCTGCACCAGATTGACGGTCAATCAACACTACCACATCTTCCACCTTTAAACCTGCCGCGGTGAGTTTTTCAATCGCCTCAAACTTACTCCCCCCAGTGGTAGCTATATCATCAACGATGACAATCCGTTCTCCAGTTTGATAGATACCCTCGATCTCTGCCTGTGTGCCGTAGGTTTTTACTTCTTTGCGGGGGTAGATCAACGGCCATCCCCCATGGATTGAAATGGCAGTTGCGATCGGGAGGGCAGCATAAGGCAATCCTGCCAACCGATCGAATGTCAACCTCGCCAATATCGGCAGGTAAGCCCTTGCCACCTGGTTTAGCAATTTTGGAAATGAGACAATCTGCCTTAGATCAATATATATCGGGGAGATCAATCCCGATTTCAAGGTGAATTCTCCAAATTTTACACACCCAGCCTCCAGAAGCCCATTCGCTATTTGAAAAAAGGATACTGAAGGTGAATGATCTCCTAACTCCATGTCTGTCCCCATAATAAATGCCTTAACATTTAGCCTAACTTTATTGATATTTTGACGGATCTCTTCCGCAGCTTTCCCCACATCCGCCGAGCGGGATATTGCCCGCGAAACCGGGATGAGCATGCCCAGACCATCCGATCGTAAACCAGCTTGCAATGCTGCCTGCAGGTCGCCACCTTGCGCACCAACCCCTGGCGCAAGGATCCATAGATCAGGTGCCATTAGGCGTACCCGTTTCAGTTCTTCAGGCTGCGTAGCACCAACCACCAATCCCAGGTTGTCATGCGTATTCCACGCCCGTGCCAAGCGGGCCACTTCTTCATATAAAAAATATTCATCACTGCCGATTAAGTTAGGGAAAGGTTCCTGCAGTAATAAATCCTGGAAATCAGCTGCTCCTGGGTTGGAAGTCTTACATAATAAAAAAACACCTCTTTCAGGGTCTGCCAAAAAAGGCTCAACGGAATCGCGTCCCAAATATGGGTTTATCGTCACCGCATCCGCACCCAAGGTTTGGAACACCGAGCGTACATAAGCATCTGCAGTCGAGGCAATGTCCCCGCGCTTAGCATCCAAGATGACAGGGATTTCTTCAGGGATGGACGCGATCACTTCTTGGAGAACTTCTATCCCTGTCGATCCAAATGCCTCGAAAAAGGCAATATTGGGTTTAAATGCCGCTGCGACACTGGCGGTAGCCTGGATCAAGCTGAAACAAAACTGTCTGGCTGATTCTGCCGTTGCGCTGGGTAAGTCATCTGGATGTGGGTCAAGTCCCACGCAAAGTAACGAATCTACCTGTTTTACTCTCTTTTCTAACCTTTCAAAAAAAGACATCGCTATGCCTTTCCCAAAACCATCGCAAGCAGTGCCATCCGAACATACAACCCGTACTCCATTTGTCTGAAGTAAGCTGCTCGGGGATCGTCATCAAAATCCATGGAAATTTCTCCCACCCTGGGTAATGGGTGCATGACGATCATGTTTTGTTTTGCTTTTTTCATCACCTCAGGTGAAATCACATAGGAACCTTTGACGCTCTCATATTCTTCTTCACTGGCAAAGCGTTCTTTTTGTACCCGCGTCACATACAGGACATCTGTCATCGGTAAAGCTTCTTCCAAGATACTGAACTCCTTTTGTGCCATGGTCCGGGGTAGCTCTTCGATGATCTCGCCTGGCATCTTCAAAATCTCTGGAGATATGTAGTTTAAACGCACATTATAGAGTGAAAGCAGGCGTGCGAGGGAGTGGACAGTCCGACCATATTTCAAATCTCCCAGCATGGTCACCGTCAACCCATCGATCACACCCATTTCTTCCTGGATCGTGAATGCGTCCAACAGTGCCTGGGTTGGATGCTCACCAATTCCATCACCAGCATTGATGATGGGCTTTTTTGCATATTGGGCTGCTAATGCTGCAGACCCGGTTTCGGGATGGCGGAGGACGATCACGTCCGCATAACATTCCAGTGTCCGGACCGTATCCGGGAGAGATTCACCTTTTGCGACAGAGGAATATCGCACCTCATTGATGGGGATCACACTTCCGCCAAGGCGTTCCATGGCTGAAGTAAACGATGAAGATGTACGTGTGGATGGCTCATAAAACAAGTTTGCCAGGATTTTTCCTTTTAACAGGTCAAACGTACCCACATGGTCCACCATCATATGCATTTCGTGGGCAACGCCAAAGATATATTCCAGGTCTGAACGGGAGAATTGTTTCACAGATAATATGTCTTTCCCGTACCAAGGGGCAGTGCGTTGATCACCAAAAGGCAGGTGAGGGTTTTTATCTCTTGCAAAATTCGAATTATTTATCATTTTATATTCTCCTTTTTACGGCATATGTTTTTAAAGGCTTGCTTGCCTGATATTTTTTCCAAAGCCAGGTGGAGCTATAACGATCTGGTCTCGAAACACTTCTTTGCCACGAATATACACTTGCTTCACGCGCCCTCTCACTTTCCTACCCTCGAAAGGCGTCCATCCACAGCGTGTGAAATGATTGACCGCACGGATTTCCCATTCCTCATCCGCATCGACTTCTACCCATGTCACCGGTTGTTCTGGGATCGCAAATATCTGCTTGGGTCGGGTTACCATTCTTTGGATAAGGTCGTCAAGGGATAATCGTCCTTCATGGACGGCAGTCAAGAAGAGAGGCAAAGCCGTTTCCAACCCAGGGAAGCCTGGCGGAGGATTCTCACCATCCTTCTCTTCTTGTTTATGCGGTGCGTGGTCTGTTGCAAATACATCAATCACGTCCAGGTTCTCCCAAAGAGCTTCCTGGTCAGCTAGCGAGGCAAGGCGAGGTCTGACTTCACTCCGTCCGGTACCGATGGATGGTATATCCGCAGCAGTCAAGAATAGATGGTGCGGAGCCACCTCACAGGTGATTTTTATTCCCTTCTCTTTGGCAGCCCTGATGAGCAAGATTTCCTCGCGTAATGAGACGTGTGCCAGATGTACCGGCCGATCATAAATTGCGGCCATGAGGATCACAGCTGCCATCGTCCGACTTTCAGCATGGGCAACGATTGGCAGGTTGCGTGGCCAGCGCTTGAAGTGTTCCATCCATAGCGCCATATCATCCAGGCGCAATGGTCCGAAGGTCTGGTCAAGATACAACTTCAGTCCAGCTGTTCGTGGTCCTAATTGGTCGAGGAAATCCAGGTTATCTGGCCCAGCCCCCAGGAATTGGGCAAAATCGCAGTGTGCTTTCGAAGTGGCAGCTGCCAATGCCATTTGTAGCGTTTCCTCATCGGTGACAGGTGGGCGGGTGTTCGGCATTGCCAATATTGTGGTAAAGCCACCAGCCAGTGCTGCCGCCGTACCAGTATCCCAGTCTTCCTTGTGAGTTCCGCCCGGTTCCCGTACATGCACATGCGGATCGATTAATCCAGGGAGCTTGATGATCATAAATCATCCACAGGCAAAAAAATAGAGCCACTAGGGCTCTCCGGCTTGATAAAAAAATCGCCCACTGGAGCAAGAGCACCGGGGCGATATTTAGCCTTATAGTTACGCAATTTTTGATTAACCATTCCGCCCGATTTTACAGCGAATCACAGATATGTCAAGGGCAGAATGAGAGAAAATGCTTCTGCTACCAGGTGATTCCTCCCATTAAATCTAGCACTTGAAAATCTGTCAAATCCAAATGCAAGGGAGTGATAGAGACGTATCCCTGTTCCAGGGCACCAAAGTCGGTACCTTCATCCGGTATGGCGGTTGGGGCATCTCCGCCAATCCAATAATAAGGTCGTCCACGCGGGTCCAGCCGTCGATCCAGGCGATCACGGTAAACTCTCAACCCTTGCCTGGTTACCATGATTCCCTTAATCTGGTCATCCGGCAGATATGGAATATTAACATTGAACAAAAGGTTAGGTAATTTGCCGTTCTTTATAATCGAAGTCACAATCCGGTGGGCAATTCGTGCTGCAGGCGCATAATCCAGCGCACCCTGAAATTCCTCTGGCGCATGTAAAGAAAATGCGATCCCTGGAACTCCGCCAATAGCTGCTTCCATTGCCGCAGTCACTGTACCTGAATATGTCACATCATGGCCAATATTTGCATTTGGATTTATCCCGGAAACAACCAGGTCAATTTTCTCGGGAATGAAACCAAGTAAACCCAGGGCAACACAATCAGAAGGCGCGCCATCGGTTGTCCAGGCTGATGACCCATCTGCTAAAATAGCTTCCTTTACCCGTAATGGGCGGTGCATTGTTTTTACATGCCCTGAAGCAGACCAATTATGGTCAGGGGCGAGTACACTCACCTTACCAATGCGCCTCATTTCCTTTGTCAGCGCCAATAGCCCCGGGGCGGAAATCCCGTCATCATTGGTTACCAGAATATGCATGCAGGAATTATAACAATAAAGTCGTACCACAACGGTATCTAAGATTTATAATTGGTGTCTAGCCCGATGTCCGAATCTGCCTTAATGGTAAAATGGACTCATTCACAAATTCCTCACCAGTCGCCCCGTCAGGAGAAAGTATTATGAGCCCGACCCTAAAAAAAACCCTCGCCGTGTTGATGGTATGTGTAACAAGCCTTGGTATCCTGCTCTGCCTCTTCTTCTTGGTTCTAACCTGGCGAATTCGCCAACCTGTCACTGAGAAACTCCAATCTGCTCTGACCCAAACCTCTTCCATACTCCAGACTACCGTTGTTGGGTTGGATGTGATTGACCAGGTAGTGACGAATGTCTATTCAAGCACCCTTTATCTTAATGATGCAACCGCTGCGTTGTCTCAAACGATCGAAAGCACAGGACAATTCATTGATACGGCTGGCTCATTTGTGGGTGAGGATTTAAATAACACAATCACAAACACACAAAAGACTTTAGAATCAGCACAATCCAGCGCACTTGTGATTGATAATATCCTGACCACTTTATCAAGCGTGCCGTTGATTGGTATTAACTATAATCCTTCCGAGCCGCTGAGTTCTGCGCTTGGTAAGGTATCTGCCAGCCTTGATCCATTACAGGAGTCGCTAAAAAATTTCCAGGATAATTTGACCGCTGCTCGAACGAATATGCAAGTTTTTACTGATCAATTGATGCTGATGAATCAAAACATCACCAATATAAATCAGAACCTGGCAGCCTCTCAGAAAGTGATTGATAATTATCGTAATCAGATTACTTCATTAAAAAGCTGGGTTGACAATGCGGTAACCTCCCTACCCACTTGGGTCACAACCGTGTGCGTGGTCATTTCGATCTTTATTCTATTACTGGTTATGGTCCAGGCTGCTATTTTGCTACAAGCGATCTACCTGCTAAAAGCTCCTGGTACGGATATCAATGTAATAAGCGAACCCAAACCGGACAATCCATTGCCAGGATAATTAGATAGAGGGACATATGATCGAAGTAGCAATCATGGTCGAAGGTCAAAATGGCCTGGACTGGAAGCGCTGGCAGCGCATCGCTGGAGCGGTCGAGGCAAGTGGCTATATTGGATTATATCGCTCAGATCATTACACGAATGCCAGCCCACCCGACCTGGACTCCCTTGAATGTTGGGTGTCACTGACCTGGCTTGCGACTCACACCCGGCGCATCGAATTTGGACCGTTGGTAACCCCGGTCTCATTCAGACATCCGACCCACACTGCCCGGATGGCCGCAGCAGTGGATGACTTATCAGGTGGGAGATTGACTTTAGGCATTGGAGCTGGTTGGCAGGAACGCGAGCATTCAAATTACGGCTGGGATCTACTCCCAATAAAGGAACGCTTTTTACGCTTCGAAGAAGGGCTGGAAGTAATCACTCGGCTACTGAAGAGCGATGAACCAGTAGACTATACCGGTAAATATTATCATCTTAAGGAGGGAATTGTATTACCTCGTCCTAATCGGCCAGGTGGTCCACCCGTGATGATAGGTGGCAATGGTAAACGTCGCACCTTGCCTCTGGCTGCCCGGTTTGCCCAGGAATGGAACGGGTTATTTATTCCCCCAGCAGAGATTATCAATTTGAATAAGCAGCTAGACGAGTATATAAAAATTCAAGGCAGGCATCCCCATGATGTCCGTCGTTCATTGATGACAGGTTGTGTATTTGGCAAAGATCCCAAGGAAGTAGAAGGAAAAATTGACCGCCGATGGCATGGTCAACAGACCCCAGGTGAGCTTCGCCAGCGTGGATTGATTGTGGGTACAGCCGAAGAAATCGTTTATCAGTGCCAGCGGATTGCCGAAGCTGGAATTCAGCGTGTGATGCTGCAATGGCTGGACCTGGATGATATAACAGGATTAGAAGCCATGGCAGATGGCATCCTCGATAAGCTTTCTAAATAACGGATCACCGGTTATCCGGCAGTATTGTTGGCTAGGAGAAGATGATGAACCACAAGAAACCTATTTATCTGATTGCTCTTATACTCATCACGACAACCTTAGCATGTAGCATTTCAGGGATCGGTAAACAAGCAAGTTCCGTTGAGGGAACTGCACAAGCACTAAAAACACAAGTCGGTGGAATTGTTACTGTAGGCGGCTCATTACTGAATACTGCTCAAGCGCTCTACACCCAACACCCAGGCGTTCTTGAAACCGTAAAAGCCTTTACTACCCAGGGAGCACCGCTCCTCAGCACCATTCAAGCGGTCGCCACCGACAATCCAGGATTGGAACAGACAGCAAAGGCATTTGTTGAACAGGAGATACCCACAGGAGAACCACCGGCGGATATCCCTATCGTAAATCCCGAACTTGTTGAGAATTATTATGGCTCGAGCCAGTATATTTTCTATACCTCCCCACTGGAATACACTCAGCTGCTCGAGTTCTACAAAACTGAGATGCCAAATAATGGTTGGCAGTACCTGGAGAGTGTTTCCCACGAATATGCCAATGCTGCCCAGTTAAACTACTATAAAGATAATCGAATTGCTACGATTAATTTATCGATTAATCCCCTCAACAATACCTGTGTGGTTGTTATCAGCATAGGCTCATAATAATAAATGACGGATCTGGAAACCTTCTTCAACCCGGAGTCCGTGGCTGTTATCGGAGCCTCCACCAACCCTGAAAAGTTGGGCTATGCGGTGGTGAAGAATTTGCTGGATGGTGGTTACATTAAAAGGGGCAAAGTCTATCCAATCAACCCAACAGCTTCCAAAATCCTTGGTTTACAGGCCTTCCCATCTGTTCTGGACATATCCGCTTCCATTGATCTGGCTGTCATTGTCATCCCCTATCCGCAAGTACCGGATGCACTGCGCATTTGTGGGCAGAAAGGGATCCCTTCAACGATTGTGATCAGTGCTGGGTTCCGTGAAGCTGGCCAGGAAGGATTGGAGCGGGAGCTGGAGCTCATCCAGATCTGTCGGGAATTTAACCTGCGCCTTATTGGACCAAATTGCCTGGGAGTGATCGATTCATTCACCCCTTTGAATGCCTCCTTTGCGGCTGGCACACCTCCCTCCGGTCCGATGGCATTTATGTCCCAATCAGGGGCATTGGGAACAGCTGTGCTGGATATCGCCCTGGCAGGACGCTTAGGATTATCCAAGTTTGTCAGCCTGGGGAATAAAGCAGACGTCTCTGAGATTGACCTTCTGCAAGCCTGGGTAAAAGACGATCATAGCAAGGTGATCCTTATCTATACTGAAGGCATGCCCAGCGGCCAGGAATTTATCAGGGTTGCACGAGAGGTAACCCGGGAGAAACCGGTTGTGGCGATTAAATCTGGGGTGACCCAATCTGGTTCCCGGGCAGTGTCTTCCCATACTGGCTCTCTGGCAGGGTCTGAGCAAGCGTATCAAGCGGCCTTTCACCAGGCAGGTATATTACGGGCTGAATCAATGGAGTCATTGTTCGATATGGCGCTCGCCCTGGGTTATCAGCCAGCCTTAAAAGGTGACAGGATTGCGATCATCACCAATGCTGGCGGTCCAGGGATACTGGCGACCGACGCGTTGGAGCGAAGCGGTTTAACCCTGGCCCGCTTCGAGCTGGAAACCATTTATGCTCTGGAGCAATATTTACCCGATGCTGCCAGCGCAGCAAATCCGGTGGATGTATTGGGTGACGCCCGGTCTGATCGGTACCAATTCGCGCTTGATCATGTGGCGAATGACCCAAATGTAGATGGGATTATGGTTTTACTCACCCCCCAGGCGATGACCGAGATTGATGCCACAGCCCGTGCCATCGGTTCAATGGTCCAGCATATCAGTATTCCAGTCCTGGGTTGCTTCATGGGCGAAGCCCGCATAAAAAGTGGTATTGACATCCTGACCGCACACGGTATCCCAAATTACCCGTTCCCTGAGCGGGCTGCCAATGCATTCAAGGCCATGTCTGATTACCGGACAATCAAAACACGCCCGATCCCTAAATATCCACATTTTACGGTCGATACTTCTGCGGTCGGAAATGTCTTTAAACAAGCCCGCTCTGAAAGCCGGTTGACCATCGGTGATTCAGAATCAAAGGCGATATTGCAGGCTTATGGCTTACGCATACCAAGGTCTGAGATCGCTGAAACACCGGAGCAGGCCTCCATTATTGCAGGAAAAATCGGCTATCCGGTCGTCCTAAAAATCGCTTCCCCCGATATCCTTCATAAGACCGACATTGGCGGAGTAAAGGTCGGGCTGCAGAACTCGGATGACGTTCGTGATGCGTTCGAGCTGATGGTTTATCGTGCCCAAAGATATCTCCCCGAAGCCCGCATATGGGGTTGCCTGGTTCAAGAGATGGCGCCCTCTGGCGGGTTGGAGGTGCTGGTGGGGATGAATCGGGATCCTCAATTTGGTCCGTTGGTTACCTTTGGCCTGGGGGGTATTTATGTAGAGATTCTTCGTGATGTAACTTTCAATGTGTCACCATTTTCTTATCAGGAGGCCGAAGAAATGCTTACCCAGATCCGTGCCCATGCCCTGCTGGATGGGGTCCGTGGTCAGCCACCCATCGATAAGTCAGCCATTGTAGATACACTGCTGCGGGTTTCCCAGTTAGTCCAGGACTTCCCTGAGATCATCGAGCTGGACATTAATCCACTGATGGTTTATCGTCAGGGTGAAGGAGCACTAGCTTTAGACATGCGTTTGGTTTTAAAGTAATAACCAATTAAATATCTACGATCGGATAAATTTGCTTACAAGCAAACCTTGAAAAACTTCTGGAAAGGGAAAAACCATGAAATCACTCTATATCACAGGAGCTGAGAGATATTCCGGAAAAACAGCTACCTGCCTTGCATTGGGAGTGCGTTTACAGATGGATGGTTTTCGCATTGGATATTTGAAACCCCTTAGCCTGCAACCATGGCGGATTGGTAACCGAATAACAGATGAAGATGCTGCATTTGTGAAACAAGTCCTGAACCTGTCATCTGAGCCTTGGGAGCTTTCTCCAGTCGTTATCACCCCCGAGTTCTTACGCTCCCGGTTGACCGAACCTAACCCTGAAGATTTAATGGTCAAAGTGATTGAAGCATTTAAGGCAGCCAGCCAGGATAAGGACATTCTTATCCTTGAAGGCGGAGGCAGTTTACGAGAGGGTTATGTGGTCGGTCTGCCCACCGTTGGTGTGGTGAGTAAGCTTGGCAGCCAGGCACTCGTCATTGCGAAGTATCGTGAAGAAGTACGCATGATGGATGATGTGTTATCTACCCAGGCTCGGTTGGGTGAATTTTTTTGTGGCATCCTGATCAATCGCGTCCCGGAAGATGCAAAGGAATTCGTTGCGAAAATAGCTGTACCCTTCCTGGAAAAAAAGAATATCAAGGTGTTCGGAGTTCTGCCAGAGGTACGCGGGTTGTCTGCCCTCACTGTCGGTGAGTTGATCAAACTCCTCGACGCAGAAGTCCTGACCAAATATCAGCGGTCAGAAGCGCTGGTCGAGAACCTGACCGTGGGAGCCATGACCGCTGAGGCTGCCCTCAGCCGTTTCCGCAGGTCATCCAACAAGGCAGTCATCACTGGCGGAGACCGTACGGATATCCAGCTGGCAGCCCTCGAGACATCCACCACCTGCCTTATCCTCACCGGTAACCTTCGTCCAAGTCCCCTGGTGATCAAGCAAGCCGAAGAATTCGGTATTGCTGTCTTGTTGGTCCGCACAAATACCATGGAAACCATCGAGCAGATCGAGAAATTCTTTGGGAAAACTCGTCTCGCTCAAACAGCCAAACTAAAGCAATTCCAAACCCTTCTGGATGCGCATTTGGATAAAGAGAGACTTTACCAATCCCTTGGTTTACACATTTAGGTAAGCAACCTTAAGTGAATTTCCTCGATCAAGCATGCGCCCAGATTATGTGAATACCCTGGGCGCATGAATTATTCCAATTATCTTGATTGACCGAATCCATACAACGAATAACTACTCACGAATATTTATTTCACCCTATCGGTTGCTGCTGGGTAATGCAGTGAATGTTGCCTCCTCCGAGCAATATTTCACGTGCAGGGATGCCAACCACCTTACGGTCAGGCAATAACCGCTGCAAGGTATCCAAGGCAGCCTGGTCATGCGGATCATTGAAAGTTGGCACGATTGCTCCCTGATTGCAGAAATAAAAATTGACATAGGAGGCTGCCATCCGGTCACCAGCTTCTCGCGGGAGGGTGCCGTCAACCACATCCACGCCTTCAGCTTCCTCCGGGGTGATGAGGATCGGCTTCGGTTGATGGATCTTGTGGACCTCAAACCGGCGCCCTTGCGCATCGGTATTCGACATCAAAAAATCGTATGCTTCAGTCGACCGTTCATACTGTGGATCGGAGTTATCATCCGTCCAGGTGAGGGCAATCACTCCAGGGCGCAGGAAGCAGGCAATATTATCCACATGACCGGTGGTTTCATCGTGAAAAACGCCGCGGGGTATCCACAACACTTTTTCGATATTGAGGTAGTCTCTGAGCTGCTCCTCAATTTGTGCCTGGGTAAGGTCTGGATTGCGACCAGGACTAAGCAGGCACTCGGCTGTGGTGATACAAGTGCCGTCTCCATCCACATGAATTGAACCACCTTCGAGCACAATCGGTGCCCTATAATAGTCAACGCCCTCGATCTTGAATACTTTGGAGGCTACGCCCTCGTCCAGGTCCCAAGGGAAGTAAAGACCGTTATACAGCCCTCCCCAGGCATTGAAGATCCAATCGATTCCACGTAGGCTGCCTTTTCGATCGATTACGAATGTCGGACCGCAATCCCGCATCCAGGCATCGTTGTTCGAGATCTCAACCACACGGATGTGAGGTGGGAGCATCTGCCGGGCATTGCTGAACTGGTCATGGTTAACACCCATGGTCAGTGGTTCGAACTGGGCAATGGTACTTGCAACCGCCACAAAAGCCTTTTGAGCCGGTTTGGCACCCATGCGCCAGTTGTCAGGACGTTGAGGCCACAGCATCCACGTTCCGGCATGCAAGGAAAACTCTGCCGGCATGTGAAAGCCATCAGCGCGGGGAGTTGTGTTGAGCTGTTCGGTCATTTAGCCTCTCGTTTCTTCTTGTTCTGCAACAGTAGCAGAATTTCGCCCACGATAAGCGTCACGACGATACCGATCAAGATGGGACCAGCATATCCCCAGTCCACCGGTTCGCCTGGGACCCATACGAAGAAGACAATTCCTCCCAGGATGATAATCTCGCAGATAATGGCAAGGATGAATGCCAGTACATTCCCACCAGGGACTTTGTACGGACGAGCATGGTCTTTATCTTTCAAACGCAGGGTTAGGAATGCCGGGAATAATATCGCATAGGGCATGAAGAAGAGCATGGAGCTGAAGGCAAACAGAGTCCAGAACAGGTCTTCAGCATTGGTCGCCAGAAAACCATAAATGATCAGCACGAGAGATGCGACAATTCCAGTAAGAATGAGTGAACCGATCGGTGTTTGGTTCTTCGCACTGAGTTTCCCAAAGTAAGCAGGCAATTCGCCATCCTGTCCGGCTTGTGCTGAGGTTCGCACTGTACCGATTGCCCAGGAGACCGTCTGGGCAAAGATAGCATAGAGAGCAAAGAGACCAAAGATGAAGGAAATCACGCCACCAATACCGCTATTACCAAAGACAGCCCAAAATGTATCCATCATGCCACTGATTAAACCAAGGTTATCTAACGGAATAACCACCAGCATCGAGCGGATCGCCAGCGTGTAGACCACACCAATGAACAGAGCTGCACTAATGATTGCACGCGGCACATCGCGAGACGGATTCTTCATCTCTTCACTAGCACCAGACATCATCTCAAAACCGAGCAGGCTGAAAATAATAGCCGGCAGGAAGAACAACGCATCGCCCCATGCGGGAGTGACGCTCGCCAGCGATAGGTCGTTGACTGGTAGGTTGCCGTTGAACACGAAAATAAATCCGGCGATAATGATGGCGAGGATTAGGATGATCTTCAACACCGAGGCTACGTTGACCACCCACTTGCTTTCACCGAGGTTGATGATTCCCAGGAAGACCATGAGCCAGGTAAACACTAATCCAAGCGCAACGATCCAGATCAACGAGAGCTCTGGGAAGAACAGCTGGGCAAACAGGCCGGAGAGGAAGATGTAGGAGGATGGCACCCACAAAGCCATATTCACCCAGTATAACCAGGAAGTCCGTGCACCCCACTTATTGCCAAAGGCGTGTTTAACCCAGGCGTAAATACCACCCTGCTCCGGGTAAGATGATCCTAATTCGGCGATGATCAGCCCATATGGGATGAAAAACAGAACCACCAGGATCATAAACCAGGTGATGGCTGTCGGACCCATGGAGGCCATAGGCGCAACAGTATCCACAAACAGTAGAGCGCAGATCGTGAATAAGAATGTATCCATTGCACCTAGCACTTTCTTATATTGCGGTTTCGCGGGTGCTTCTACAGTCATAGCATTTCTCCTTTTTATTGAATATGTTCTTGCAGGAAATCTTCGGTCGTCTCTTCGTAGTACTGCTGTAATGCAGGACTAGCTTGAGGTCGATTGGGATAAAGGAACCAAAGCAATAACGCTTTTTGGGTGTGGAAACGATTTTCAGCTTCATCAAAAATAACCGACGAGGGAGAGTCCATCACTTCACTGGTGATCTCATAGCCGCGATTCGCTGGCATACAGTGTAATACCTTACAATGCAACGGAGCATACTTGAGTAAATCCATGTTAATCTGGTATTTCGGCATGAATACTTTCAGGCGGGCCTCCTTCTCGTCGTCATATCCGTGGTACCACCAGACATCGGTAACGATGAAGTCAGCATCCCGAACAGCCGCTTTGGGTTCGTTTGTCATGGTAAAAGTCGCACCACTAGCCTCGCAGGCAGCCTTCGTTTTTTCTGCTTCTTGCGGATCAACCTGATATTCATCAGGTGCTGCAACGACAAGGTGCGATCCTAGCACGGGTAGAATCTGTCTCAGTGAAGTGCATATGCAGCCAACCGGTGAGGCGTCGCTGACAAAAGCCACTTTCATTTCCTCAAGTTTCTTTCCAGAAGGGAGATATTCCAGCATGGTAAAGATGTCACATAGACCTTGAGTCGGATGGCTGTATACCGTCATACCGTTGATCACAGGCACGTTAGAACAACGCGCAATTTCCTGCATCGTCTCGAGCGCGTCGGTGCGTGCCATGATGCCGTCACACATTCGCGCTAAAACCTGAACAGTATCATAGATAGACTCGCGCACTCCCAGGTGGATCTCTCCCGGCTTGAGATAGACTGCGTGACCACCCAATTCCATCATGGCTGTTTCAAACGAAACGCGCGTCCTTAGCGAAGACGACTCAAACAACATCCCAAGTGACATCCCCCGCAGCAGGCGTGGGGTCACGCCCTTTCGGTCAGCCTCCTTGAGAAATCTGATCAGCTCCAACATATGCAGGAGCTCACGCTTGTTAAAATCATCCAGCTCAAGAAAATTGCGAGGCATTTTAACTACCTTTTCCCAGCATCGCTTCGATCTTGCCCTTGTGATATACCTTAAGTGCTTCTGTGGGCTGTTTCAGGCGTGGATACACAAAATAAACGAGCAACCCCTTCTCGGCGTGCAATCGATTTTCCGACTGGTCGAAGATGATCGATCGAGGATGGTCCA
>Ga0315297_10001143_pt1 | contig 16111 bp, 17 predicted proteins | sample YL17G15_0_MG_FD_203628 | JGI IMG/M metagenome (GOLD analysis project Ga0315297, IMG submission 203628) | Sediment microbial communities from Yellowstone Lake, YNP, Wyoming, USA - YL17G15_0 | ecosystem: Environmental > Aquatic > Freshwater > Lake > Sediment | place: USA: Wyoming | collected... | reverse complement strand
TCCCTTTTCATCAAGGGCTTCAATGTTGGTAATTTTAATTCCAGGAAGATATTCCATGGTAAGTACATTTTTTGAAGAATAATCATCATAAACCGTGGGAACGATTATGTTGCTTTTTTCCATATCACGCTTGATTTTTTTGAGATTTGATGATTCATTGGTATAATCCATTTCTTCATGAATTGTTTCAATAAATTGAGAGAGCATAGCTCTTGCAGAAAAATGTAAGTTTGGATCTACAAATCTCAATGCAAGTGGAAGAACTTTTTTTAAAACTCTAAGATCCTCTTCTACTATTTTTTCTATTCCGGGTCTTTTTACTTTAACAACAATCTCCTGACCAGAAATTTTTCCACGGTAAACTTGTCCTAAAGATGCGCCAGAAATTGGATTTGGATCAATGAAGTCAAATTTTTCATTAATTAGTCCTATGTCATTTTCAATTATTGGTTTTACCAGATCAAAAGGAGCAGCAGGAACATCATCTTGTAGTTTAGAAAGCTCTTCCAAGTATGGTTGTGGTAAAATATCAGCTCGTGATGAAAGCCATTGTCCTAATTTTATGTATACGGGTCCTAATGAAATGAAAGTGTTTAGAACTTTACGTGCATTGTTGCGATATTTTTCCAAATCAATATCTTTTCCTTCTTTTTTTACCCATCTTCTTCTGTCTCTTCGAAGTGCCAAAATTGAAGGAAAAAGTTTAATGAGTACTTGAATGGTCCTTATAGACATAATCATCCTAAATAATTTTTGATTTTTTTAGTTGCTGCATATCCTACATATCCAATAATGATAGATGATGCAAGTGTATATGCCATAGTTGATTTTTTTGGTTTGTTATTATTTAACAATCTTTTTGCAATTTCAGTGCCTCCAACAATTGCACATGTCAAACCAATCAAAACTTCTGGAGAATCATAAACTAGATGACTTAGTGGATCTTTTCTAGGATCAACTTTATCATTATGAACTAGAAATTTATTATCGTATTCTCTAATGTGTAAATTACCGTATCTGAATTGTTTCTTTGCACCGTTTTTTTGTCCAAGTTTGGTTTCTTGTGCTTCTTCAAGCATAAATTCCCGTAATTCCTTTGGTACTTCAATTTCATCTCCTGGCATGATCGCAAGATCCAGTATTTGCTTATAATCTTAGTCCTGAAGGAATTCACAATTACGCCAATTTAATTTAGAATTATTATAATTGAATTTATTTTTTGGATTTTGATTCATTTAATCTATTTTTACCAAAAAGTGCAAAACTTGTCATAAACACAATCAACATAACAATCCCAGTAATTTAAGAAAAGCTGAATCTGACTCTAAGTTTCTGTTCATTAATGAATTTCACACAAGTTGTAATGAGTAAGAGTACACCAATGAGGGAAAATTTTTATGAGTTTCTAGTAATCTTTATTTTTTTATATGTGTTTGAATTTAGGAATTTTTATTCTCAATAAATATTCAGAGAAGAGGTGTTGTTATGAATCCTATGATACTTCCCGCTAGAAATAGAAATAAATTTTTTGACATCTCTAAATAAAATGTCTGTCACAGATGTTAAAGACATATTGCGAATTTCCCAAAAATGGGAATTTGTGCTATTAGAATGGAAAAATGAAGTTTTGATTCTATTTAGATTTTTTTGTTAGAATTCTAATGTGATGTTATTAATGAGTTTAAAATTTCAATTTTAGTATTTATGATTTTTAATTTAAATTTAATTTCTATTTAGTTTGAATTGCAGATTTTTTACGCCTTCGAATTATATAGATTCCGATTCCTATTGTAATTACTATTGGAATAATGATTAGTTGTAAATTATTTCCAGATTTATCAACAACTGGTGGTGTGTTAATAAATATTGTAGAATTATTTATGAGTAGTATTTCATCTCTAACACTATCTTTGTATCTTACAGTAAGTTTGATCTCATGTTTTCCATATTGCGGTTCACCGTCAAATTCTATTGGAATGTTAAATGGAACTGGCGAGTCAGTATCAATTTCGTCTATAAACTGGGTTTGTTTTTTTATGTTTGAGTTAGCCAATGGTTCAAGAGTTACAAAACTAAATAAGGCAATTTCATTTCCTTCGTTAATTATTTCTCCAATAACCATTGATTTGTTAGATAATTCAATTACTTCAACGTCATACACTTTAAGATCGGATAAGCCCCTAATGTAGAAATTGACAATTTTATCTACGGTTTGTTGAACTCCATGTGCATTAAAGTAGGTAATGGTTAATGGTACTCGTAAAGTTTCTTCTTTAAGATTTCCAGGGACGTATACTGTAGCTGTTAGACTTCTAGAAGATTTTGGGGCTATATTTCCAACATCCCAATTTGATCCTACTACTACTACTTTTTCTAAGTTGGTCTCTGATGAATTTTCTTTTGTTCCAGGAGTTGATATAATATTTACATTAGACATTGGTGCAGTCCCACTGTTTTCAATTTCAATTACTACATCATTTAATTTTAAAGACGTAAGGAATGGATTTAAAGACTTGACATTAATTACACTATTACCTGTTACTTTAAAATTAAAATCAGAAAAAACACTTCTGACTCCTGATTCTCTAAGTCTTGAAAAATCTACCTTGACAGTTCCTGGGAATTGCTGAATTTTAACATTTTTATCAATATTAACAAAAAATATTAAATTAAAATTCTCGCCTGCTAAAGAATTAGACTTACTATTACCCATGATTAGAGAACCCTGTCCATTCGCTGCGGAAAATCCGAGGGGTAATGATAGTTGTCCCTTGATACCAGTAATATCTAGTGTTCCTACATTGGCAAAAACCACTGTAAATGGCACATTATTATCACCAGGTTCAACTTCTACTTTATTATCAAGAGTTCCAAAATATGCATCAATAAATTTTACATCTCCAAACTCTCTTTCAAAAGGAGAATCACCAAAACCCCCCATCTTTTTTTGAGCAAATGAATAATCAGTAATTAATGGAATAAGAAATAGAATTGCTAATAAAAATAGAATTTTTAGATTGATCATACTAAAACCTCCAGTTCTGATGGTTGCTCTCCCTCAAATGCTTGTCCATCTTTAATTGTTATTACTCTATCAACATCTCCAAAATGTTGTCTGTCGTGAGTAACAACAATGAATGTTTGGTTTAAATTTTTTGCCATAGTTTTCATTAATTGGACTATTTTTTCAGATGTAACAGAATCCAAGTTACCAGTTGGTTCATCAGCTAAAACAATTGAAGGTTTGTTAACTAATCCTCGAGCAATTGCTACCCTTTGAGCTTGACCACCAGAAATTTTGTTTGCTCTTTTATTAATTTGATCTTCAATTCCAACTGCTTTTAGTAATTCCATAGCATCTTTTTCTGCAAAGTCATTGCTTCCTGCAATTTGTCTTGGCAATAATACGTTTTCAAAAACTGTTAGATCGGTTAAAAGATTAGAAAATTGGAAAATAAATCCTAATTTGTTGTTTCTAAATGATGAGATATTATTGTCTGAAAGATTTGTCGTATCAACTCCATCAATACTAATTGTACCATTAGTAGGGCGATCTAATAATCCAATCATGTTAAGTAATGTAGATTTTCCTGAGCCTGAACTACCTACAATTAGCACAAATTCCCCTTTTTCAATGGAGAATGATACATCGTCGAGAGCTTTTACTCTATTTTCTCTTTCACCGTAAATTTTAGTCACACTCCTAAGTTCAAGAACTTTAGACATTTCGCATCGCCTCCACAGGTAATAGTTTGGTTGCTCTATACGATGGATAAAGAGATGCAATTATTGCTAGAATAAATGATGTTAATGCGGTTTGAATGATTTTTTCCCAATTATAACTAACTTCCAGTGGGAGACTATTATTAAATGACATTTTAGTTTCCTTTGCATAAAATGTATAACCTAATCCTGCAGCTGTTCCAACCCCTGCACCAATTGCTCCAATTATCATTCCCTGAAAGATAAAAATGATCAAAATATCTTTTCTTTTTGCACCTATTGATCTCATTACACCTATTTCTCTAGTTTTTCCATTAACTAACATCATCTGAATAGTAACAATAGCAAAAGCTGATGAACCCATACCAAAGTATCCTATCATACTTATCATTGCAATGCCAGATCTGAAACCTGCTAATTGTTGTTCAGCTGATTCTTCAATTGTTTCTGCAACAAAATCATCATTTGGAAAAGCAGTCAGAAAGAAATTTTTTACCTCAGTAGCTTTTGTTGGATCATTTAGTTTTACCAATATTGAACTTGTTTCACCATCTCTTTTCATCATATCACGTAAAGTATCGATATGAACAACTGCACTATAATCAAAACCTTGACCACCTGGTGCAGAAGCAATTCCAGTAACAATGAATCTCTTTATTTGATCTTGACCAAATCTATCAACAATTTTTAACTTTAAACTGTCTCCGACTTTAGCTCCCCCGAGATCTTTTGCAACACTTGAACCTAACACAATAGAATTTCTTGATAAAACATATTCTCCTTCTGATATGGTTTTATATACAGTAGAAGCCCTAACATCTAAAAGAGGATTAACCCCTACAACAGAAATTCTTGTTTGTTCATTTAGTTTACCAAGTGATGTCATGTTAATTGAACCCGATGTAGATAGTCGCGGGGTTGCAGCTTTGACATATGGAATTCTTTCAAACCATTTGACGATTGATAAATCAGATTTATCGATAAAATCTTCCTCGTCAGTAACTAGAACATCCCCATTACGGTAATTTGAGATATCTCTAACAATGGCATCAAACAATCCCTGAAATATTACAAAATTAACATGAATTACCAAGATTCCAATCGTAACAGCTAAAACTGCGCCAATTAGACTTCCTTTTTTGTTAAATAACATTCTTTTTGCTAAACGTAATCTATAATCCACAAAAACAATAAAAATAGTCTAGTATTTAATGTGTTTTATGTCTAGTGGTAACATTATAGACAATTTTATATTTTATCAGTTATTTCATACATCATGAGGTTGATTTGGGTGATAAATTGGATAATTTAGATATCAAAATTTTGAGTAGATTATTGAATAATTGCAGAGAATCAGATAGAAACATTGGAAAAGAGTTGGGAATTTCAGGAGGTGCTGTTAGAGCACGAATTAAAAAAATGGAAGAAAGTAAAATGATTGAGAATTTTACAATTAAAGTAGAGCCACCAATTTTGGGATTCGGTGTTTTGTATATAGTAGTTTCAGGCCAAAATATCAAAGAAATTCTAGAGCAGATTACTTTGGTGGGTGAACCATTTTTTGTTGTGCCTTGTATTGGAGGAATTACTGTATGCGGTATTGTAGTAAAAGAAAACTTGCAACAAAAAATTAAACTTGCAAATAAATTGATGAAAGATATGAGAGTGCTATCTATCTTTGAGGCAGAGAGTCCAGGATTTAATTCCAATCTGACTAAAACAGATTTAGAAATTTTAGAACAACTGATAAAAGACCCAAGGCGGAAAATTGAGAGTATATCAAAAGATTCAGGTTTATCTACAAAAACCATTACAAGATGTATTGAAAAATTGCATGAAAATGAGGGCATCCAATTTACAGTAATTTATGATCCGATAAAAATTCAAGGCTTTATTCCACATGCTATACTTGCATGGATTGATGGTGATCTTAGAGAAACATTAAAAAAAATGAATGAAGAATTTCATGATTCATTTATGCAAATGCCATTTATTGCAAAAAATCAGATAGTATTATTCATGTATAGTAATAATATATTTGGAATGGATGAATTAACACAAAGAGTTAGAAACATGGATAACGTAAAGTCAGTGGATTTGTTTATTCCAAAAACAATATCTCTTCCATTAAAATGGTTAAAGGAAGCAATTAGCGAGGCTAAAAAATCACCAACACTTCATCTTGGATATCAAACAAATTAAATAACAATAAAAGTTAGAATTGATATGAAGAAGAAAAAGATCTATCAGGGGAAAATTTTAGGTCTTAGTGTTTATGATTTAGTAGTTGAGGGTAGAAAGGTAAAACGAGAGATAATAGAACATAGAGGAGCTGCTGCAATGTTGGCATTTGATGAAAATAATAAGATAATCCTTGTAAAACAACATAGATTTCCTCATGGATATGTAATTGAAATTCCTGCTGGGACTCTAGAGAAAAGAGAAGATCCAAAAAAATGTGCATTTAGAGAATTAGAGGAAGAGACTGGGTATAAAGCAGGAAAAATGACACCGCTTATTACTTACTATCCGTCTATAGGCTACAATACTGAGGCTATTCACTGTTTTGTAGCCTCAGGTTTGAAGAAGATTGCAGATTTGAATCTAGATGAGGATGAAATATTGTCTGTTGTAAAGATGGATCTTAAAAAAGTAATACACATGATAAAAAGTGGAAAAATTCAAGATTCAAAGACGATTTGTGCGGTAATGACATATGCTGTAAAAAACAAATTGAATTAATTATTTATTGTAAATAGGTTTTACAAGATCTGCAAGATCTGCCCAAGATTTTGCAATTCTTTCAAACATATAAACAAGATCAAGAAAATCAATTGGGATTTGTTTTTTATTCCCCAAGGTAATTCTTAGTTTGGAAAGATTTTCTTGATATTTTCTGTGCAATGATATTGCTTCTATAGCTAATCTTCTATCAGATTTTGTAAAAGCATTAATGGATTTTTCTGCAAGAGTATTAAAATTTTGTACAACATCAAAAATTTTTTGTAAGTGTTCTTTTGATAAAGAAGAATTGAAAATAAAGTTGGCAAGTTCTACGATTGTATCACCAGCATTTTCTAAAAGGTTAGCAGCTACTCGGTAATCCAGAATATCAATATTTTCTAAATTAAATACGTTGGCTAATTTTTTATCAACAAGTGAACTTCTGATTAAACGTACCAATAAAAAATATTGTCTATTAACCTCAACGTCTCTTTTTGATAATGTTTCTAAATTTGATTTATCGTCTAAAATTAATCCATTTGATACATCATCGTACATTCCAAGTGCAATTGAACTTATTCTTTTTAGAATTTTTTCTGGATTAAGAGTTGTGGAATCTAAAAGAAATTGCATATTAATATTTGAGGCATCTTCTTCGATAATCTCCATTCCAACAAGTCGTCTCATTGAATTTCGAATTTTTTCTCTATCTTCTCCTGGAATGACTGACTTTGAATTGATCTGAATAATGTCATAACCCAAAAGATAAGCACCGGTAATGTCAGCTACAATATTTTCATTTTTAGGTAATGGATATGATATTACGAGTTCTTTAGTTGGGCGGGTTTCTTTATTTGCAGAAATAGAGATAGTGTCATTTCCAGTTTCCAACTCAACTTGACTACTTTTAATGAGATTGTTGGCAACAACCCATTCTTTAGGTAATGTAACTAGAATACTACTTCCAATCTTTTGTAGGCGTCGAATGAATTTAGTCAATTTATACTAATTTAAATAATTTAAGCCATATTCTTATATTTTATGTAGAATTTAAACGAAGATCAATGGAGGCTACTGCATTTTGTCCTGCACATATTACAGGTTTTTTTAAAGCTTATTTAGAGGATGAAAATCAAAAAAAACCTGAAAAATTAGGCTCCATGGGAGCAGGGTTTTCAATTAGAGAGGGAGTTACTACACGTGTCAATATTTCATCAAGAGTTAATCAAGATTCTAACTTTAAAATTACTACTATAGGTTATCAATCAGATAAGACAGATGTTTCTGAATATGTATTAAATGAATTTGTAAAACTAGGAAATTTTGAAAATGTATTTTTTGATATAAAACATGAAATCACCATTCCAGTTGGATACGGTTTAGGTTCAAGTAGTGCTGTTGCATTGTCATTATCATATGCACTTGATGAAATTCTTCAAACAAAATTACATCGAACGAGTATTGGTCAGATTGCACATAATGCTGAGATAAATTGTAAGACAGGATTAGGCGATGTCTTGGCATCATATCATGGTGGTTTTGAAATTAGAATTAAACCAGGAGCGCCAGGAATAGGTCAAATAGAAAAGATCAACATAAATAATATATCCATAATTATGATTTGCTTTTCACCAATTTCTACAAACAAGTTTATCAAAGAACGTCTTTCTCAAATTAATGGTCTTGGTGGAAAAATGGTAAATAGATTATTAGAATCAAAGAATTATGAACATTTTCAGGATATGTCTTTGGAATTTGCAAAATATGTCAATGTAATGACTCCAAGAATGCATGATTTAATTCAAGAATTTACTTTGAATGGAATAAAATGTGGTGTAGCACTTTTTGGTGAAACAGTATTTACTATGATACCAAAAGAAAAAGAAGGTGATGTTCTTCAAATTTTAGAAAAATATTCTGAGGGAATAATCATTAAATCAGAATTGGATGATCAGGGAGCAAGAATCCTTAACAATTAATTGAATGTTAATGTCATTAATTCCAAAATCTCATCCTAGGGCAAAATCTCTTCTTATTCGAGAAAAGCTTGTTAGCGGATTTGATCGTGGTTTAGTAGCTAAAGAAGGTCTTCTAGCACATGGTAGAGGAGAAGCTTTTGATTATTTACTTGGAGAGAAAACAAGGAAGACAGCAAAATTAGCAATAAGAGCATCTGCTGCACAAATTCTTTTGGCAGATTTGCCTGTAATCTCTGTTAATGGGAATATTGCTGCACTATGTCCAAAAGAAGTGGTAAAGCTAGCCAACGCATCAAAGGCAAAAATTGAAGTAAATCTATTTTATGCCAATGCGAAACGAAAAAAGAATATCATCAATACTCTCAAAAAGAACGGTGCAAAGGAAATTTTAGGCATAAATTCTAGTTCGTCGACTACTCTGCCAGGATTAGATTCAGCAAGAAGAATAGTTGACAAAGGTGGGATTTTTGCAGCAGATGTGGTAATTGTTCCTTTAGAAGATGGTGATAGAACTATCGCATTAAGAAAGATTGGAAAAAAGGTTATTACTTTTGATCTAAATCCACTCTCAAGAACCTCACAAACAGCAAATATAACAATAATAGATAATGTTACCAGGGCGATGGGTTTGTTAATTGCAGAATGTAAAAATTTATCAAAACAGAATAAACGAGTACTCGAAAAAATTGTTAATGATTTTGATAATAAGAAAAACATCTCAGATAATATAATTGAAATTAGAGATAATCTAACAAGGAGGTCACGTATTGCATAAATCAGTTCAAGACATAATTAAAATGAAAAAAGATGGAAAAAAAATTTCAGTAATTACAAGTTATGACTATACGCTTGCATCATTATGTGATAAATCTGGAATAGATATACTTCTTGTTGGAGATAGTGCGGGTATGGTAATGCTTGGTTACGAAAATACTATTCCTGTAACAATGGATCAAATGTGCATGTTTACAGAATCAGTCAGCAGAGCAAGAAAGAATGCTTTGTTAGTGGCAGATTTACCATTTATGTCATATCAAGCAAATATTGAAGATGCAATAAAAAATTCAGGAAGGTTAATCAAAGCAGGAGCAGATGCAGTAAAACTTGAAGGTGGTACTTCTATGTCAGAAACAATCAAAGCTATTGTTGATGTTGGAATTCCAGTTATGGGCCATATTGGTTTACAACCACAAACTACAATGTTATATGATGGATATAAAATACAAGGTAAAACAAAAAATTCTGCAATAAAATTAATTATGGATGCAAAAAAGCTTGAAGAATCTGGGGTGTTTAGCATTACATTAGAGATGATTAGTCATCAAGTAGCGCAAATAATTTCTGATACTGTTAGTGTACCTACTATTGGGATAGGTTCTGGTGTTGGTTGTAATGGTCAAGTTTTAGTGTTACAAGATTTGTTAGGTATGTTTGAAAAAATAAAGCCAAAATTTGCAAAAAGATATTTGAATTTATCTGAAGATATCGTTAAAGCACTTGAAAGATACAAAAATGATGTAGAATTAGGGGTATTTCCTGCCCAAGAACATTGGTTTTCAATGGATGATGAAGAATTCAAAAAGTTACGAGAACAAATTGATAATTAAAAAGAAAGTCAGTAAGAAGAGAGATCATCCGTCATTGGATATTGTAGGTTCTCATGGGGTTGAATTATCTGGGAAAAAAATAGTTCTTTGTGTTGCAGGAAGTGTGGCAGCCTACAAAGCAATAGAATTGGCAAGATTACTAATGAGACATGGTGCTAATGTTACATGTGTTACAAGTAATGCAGTTACAAAATTAGTTCAACCAGATTATTTTAAGTGGGCAACTGGAAATGAAGTGATAACAAAACTAACAGGTGAATTAGAACATATTAGATTAGCAGATTATAATCAGTCAGATCTTATCATAGTTTATCCAGCTACTGCAAATACCATTGGGAAATTAGCTAACGGTATTGATGATACACCAATATCTACAATCCTTACAGTGGGTTTTGGTTCAAAGATTCCCATTTTGATGTGTCCTGCTATGCATGCATCTATGTATGATAATCCAGCTGTTAAAAAAAATGTAGAATTTTTAAAAAATAAGATTGAATTTATCATCCCCCAAAGAGTTGAAGGAAAGGCAAAAGTGTCTGAACCTGAAAATATTTTAGAATATGTATTAAGAAAATTTGGATTCTCATCAATTTTAAAAAATAAAAAAGTGTTAATGACAGCAGGTCCTACAATTGAATATATTGATCCGATTCGTGTAATTACAAATCAAAGTTCAGGAAAAACAGGTGTATTATTAGCCTCTGAACTAATTTCTTCAGGAGCTAAAGTCACTTTGATTTATGGTCCAGGAATAATAAAACCACCAAAGGGTGCAAAGATAATTAAAATTTTTACAAGTAAAGAAATGTTTGAAGCTGTGAAAAAAGAGATGAATAAAAAATTTGACATAGTAATAATGGCAGCAGCTGTATCAGATTATACTCCAGTAAATTTTAGTAAAAATAAATTAAGAAGTACCAAAAATCAAATAGAAGTTAGCCTCAAAAAGACACCAAAAATAATTGATCAGATCAAAAAAATTCAAAAAAATGTTTTTTTGGTCGGTTTCAAGGCTGAAACAGATATTTCAAAAAAGGAATTGATCAAAGTAGCAAAAATAAAAATGAATGAATCTGCTTCAGATATGATTGTAGCAAATGATGTTGGATCAGTTAGATACAGAAAAAATCCTGAGAATAATGAAATTTTTATTATAGATTCGCATCAAGTAATTTCTTCCGGATGGGCAAAAAAAGAAAAAATTGTTAAACTTATTAGAACAGAAATTGAGAAAAGATTGAAAACATAAAATGAAAAATTCAGAGATTCGAAAACTTATTTCTGAATATAAAGAAATTAAATTAAAAGTAAAAAAAATGCAAAATAAAAAATTAATAGAAAGACTAGAAGAAATAGAACATATGTATTTTCATGAGACGGGAAGAATTCTTAAAACAAATTTCAAAGAGATTACATAAAATACATCCTTAATTAACAAAAGCGTGATGAAATTCAATCATACAGAATTCAAGCAAAGCAATATGAAAATATGGAATGAAATAGCACCTCGATACCATAAGAGATGGGCTAGTGTAAATGAAGGCCCTTTTCAGAGCACCTCTAAATTAATTGAATTAGTTAATGTAAGTAAAGGCAACAGTGTTTTAGATCTTGCATGCGGTACTGGTGTTGTTACAAAAAAAATTCTAGAAAAAGTTGGAAACTCAGGATATGTTGTTGGGGCAGATGCTTCAATTACCGCAATTAAAATTGCAAAAAAATGGAATGGTTTGAAATCTAATTTAGATTTTTTAAATATTGATGCTGAAAAATTTAGCTTTTCTCAAAAATTTGATGTTGTAACATGTCAATATGCCTTATTTTTTTTTCCTAATGCACAAAAAGCTTTAAAAAATATTAGAAATAGTCTCAAAAAAACAGGAGTGTTAGGAATTTCTGTTCATGGGAACAGAGACAAGGTTCCATTTTTTAGTAATATTTTAGATGTGATATCCAAGTATATTCCAGATTATGTTCTTCCAGGTGCACCAAATTTAGATAGATTTGGAACAAAAACTGCACTGTATAACGAAGTTAAAAATGTGGGATTTACCAAAATTTCAATAAAGGATTTTAATTTTAGTTATAATCCGGGTAAATTTGATAACTATTGGAAAAATTATCTGAAATACATTGCAAAACCACTCAAAGAAAAATTAAATTCTTTAGACATGTCTAAAAGAAGAAAAATAAGAGATCTTGTCAAGCAAAATACCATTCAGTATACTAAAAAAAATGGAGATATCATATTTCCTTGGCAAGTTTTAATTTTAACTGCAAAGTATTAGATAATTAATAATAGGGAAATAAAATGGTAAGAGAAAACAGAAAGAGAGAAGAAAAACCTAAAAAATCAGATTTTAAAGCTTTTCTTAAGAAAAGAGCTCCAATTTATCTTGGCATAATAGCATTGTTGATAATTTTTGTGGTTCCCGAACTAACAAAACATAATTTACAAAACAGCTTTCCAGATAAGTTAAATGATAATGAAAAAAAAGCATTCGATATTCTAATGTCCTATAAAGGTCCAAATGAAAAAGGACTGAGTGTTATAGATGCCATTTCAAATAAAATAGGTGAAGAGTATCCAAATGAAAAGATTTATGATAATAAAAAAACAAAAATAAATTTTCTAGTTTCTAATATAAAGTCAAATGAGTTTCAAATTTCTTTAAATTTTATATCATACAAAGGAGAAATGAATTATAGTTGGAATATAGATGTAGAAACTTCAGAAATTAAAGCAAATAATCCAGAATCAAAGTACATTATTGATTTAGTAGATTATTATGATTAAATTACTTTTGATATAAATATTTTATTTTAGGTATTTTTGAAAAAATTTAAATTGTTTCAAAAAAATTAGTCTTAAATTGTAATTAGTTCTTTTGTGAATTTATGCATGATGACTAGTTTTTCCTTTACTATTAGTGAATCTTCAATTCTAATTCCAAATTTATTTGGTATGTAGATTCCAGGTTCCACTGTAATTGCCATGTTTTCTTTTAGTTTCATATCACTTTTGGATGAAACAGTGGGCAATTCATGAACTTCAAGTCCAATACCATGACCGGTTGAATGAATAAAGTATTCTCCATATTTTTGTTCTTCAATGTAATTTCTACATGCAAAATCAATATCTTTACAGTTTACATTTGGTTTAACAGATTCTAATCCTAACTTTTGGGACTCTTTTACAATTTCATAAATTTTTTTTTCTTGTGGAGATATTTTTCCGATTGCAAATGTTCTTGTAGCATCTGAGACATATCCTTTGTATCTTAATGTAAGATCAACAACTACAAGATCGCCCCCCTTGAATTTTCTGTCAGTTACTTGAGCATGTGGCAAAGCTCCATTTGGTCCTCCAGCTATGATTAATGGATTAAGAGTAGATTTGTAACCCGTATCAAACATTTTTTCTCCCATTGCATATGACATCAAGATTGCTTGGAGTTCAGTTTCCGTTTGTCCTATTTTCATTTTTTTAGAACATATATCAAACATTTCGTCGATTATTTTTGAGCCTTTTTTTAGAATGTTTAACTCTTTTTCGTCTTTGATTATACGAGAATTGTAAAATGTTTCAGGTGATGATTTTATTATAGGAATAGATTTTTTGAGAGATGTCATTATCGAATAATTCTGACAATCAGTGCATACTTTCTTTTTTTTTATTTTATCAATTAATGCTGCAATTAGACCAATACCCCGATCTGCTGTAATTACATGACAGTTTTCAGATTCCTCTTTAGCACGACCAACCTCAAGTTCCGGAGCAATTATACTAGTTTTTTCTCCTTTTTCCAATATTCCAATAGCTTCACCCCAAAATCCAGTCATGTAAAATAAATTTTCAGGCTCAAATGTAACTAGTGTATCACAATCAATTTTTTGAGCATATTTGAGAAGATTTTTTCTTCGATCTTTCATAAAAAACAATCTCCGTTTCTTAATTTATGTATGATGTAAAGTTTGTATAATGGAATTTTAATTTTTATATTTGTGACAGAAGAAAAAAAGAAAGTAGTTGCTTTATTGTCTGGCGGTCTAGATAGCCAGCTTGCTGTAAGAATGATGCAAGAGCAAGGCTTTGAAGTTTCAGCCGTTGCTATAAAGACTCCATTTTGTGATTTTGATTGTGGTAGAGGATGTGGTTTTGAAATTAGGGAAAGAGCAGATGATCTTAATGTGAGTCTAAAAACAGTATACTTGGGGGATGAATACATTGAGATGTTAAAACACCCAAAATATGGTAGAGGTGCTGGATTCAATCCTTGTATAGATTGTAGGGCTATGATGTTTGATGCCGCAAAAAAACACATGGATGAAATCGGAGCTGAATTTATTATTTCGGGAGAAGTATTAGGACAGAGACCAATGAGTCAACATGCTCCTGCATTAAGAACTATTGAAAAGGAATCTGGTCTTGTAGGAAAAATTGTCAGACCATTGTCTGCAGCATTACTTCCAGAAACAGATCCTGAAAGAAGTGGATTAATCAAGAGAGAGAATCTTGGAACTATTAGAGGAAGAACTAGGAGAGCACAATTAGATATGGCAAAAAAATATGGGATTGAAAATCCACCAAATGCAGGTGGTGGTTGTCTTTTAACAGATCCTACATTTGGATTACGTGTAAAAGATTTGTTTGGACATTCTGAAACTCCGACAATAAATGATATTGATTTGTTAAAGATTGGAAGACATTTCAGATTAGATGAACAAACTAAATTTGTTGTTGGAAGAAATAAAGATGAAAATGAAATGATAAAGGCAATTGCGTTGCCTAAAGATATTTTACTTCATGTACGTGATCATATGGGACCAGTTTCAATTTTACGTGGAAAAAATGTAGACTCCTATGTGAAATTTGCATCTTCTGTAACTCTAAGATATTCTGATTCTCCAAAGGGAGAACAAGTATGCGTTATTGTTACTAGGGATAATACAAAAGAGGAAATCACCGCCCAAGGTGCTGAGGAAGAATCTTACCTTAAATTCAGAATTTAGGCATAAAAAAAATTTAATATTAGTTAAAACTAAGGAAGAGTTTTTGAAGGAGTAGATCGCATTTTCCTCAAGGATGCAAAAACAGGAAAATCCAACATATTTGAAAGCTATTACTATAAGAGATATTAGTGATATTCATTCGATAAAAGAAGATATCAAAAAAGAGATGATTTTAATTCTTAGAGTTACACCGTTGGCTCAAAAAGATGTTGAACAGCTTAGAAAAGTAGTAGAGGAATTGTATTCCATTGCAAAAGCTGAAGGTGCAGATATTGCAAGATTAGGCGAAGAAAGAATTATTGTAGCACCATCAAAAATTAAAATCTGGAAACCAGAATACGATCTAAAATAGTTTTATTGCTTCTTGAACTTGAGGATAATGAGCAGGAACTCTAAACATTCTTCTGATATTCATTGCCAAGTTTTCTGATTTTCTTCGCTCCCCGTGATTAACAAGCACTCTACGTAGTTTTGGTCTTAGTCTTTGAACAAATGACATTAGTTGGTTATAATCACTGTGTCCACTAAATCCATCGAGTTTTTCAACACTGCAATTTACTGTAACAACTTCAACTTTACCTTCTTTACCTAACATAGTAACTTGTTTTGAACCATCTAAGACTCTTCTTCCCATAGTCCCATTAACTTGATATGAAACAAACAAAACTTTATTCTTTTTGTCAGGAGCAATATTTTTGAAATATTCTAAAACAGGTCCACCTTCTAACATTCCTGATGTTGCTAAAATAATACATGGGGAGTTATCTCTCATTGGTTCTTCTCTTGCATCGGCATGTTCAATATTTGTAAAGTATTCTGAATCAAATGGGTTGTCATCAGTTTCCAAGATTTTTTGTTTAAGTTCTCTAGCTAAATATTCAGGATATGCTTCATGAATGGCTGAAGCTTCTGAGATCATTCCTTCTGTAAAAACAGGCGCTTCAACCATTTCACCCGATTTCATGTAATGATCAATTACCATCATGATTTCTTGAGCACGGCCAACTGCTGGTATAGGAATGAGAACTTTGCCTCCATCAGCGAGAGTATTGTTTACTGCATTAA
>Ga0315297_10001141_pt1 | contig 16117 bp, 15 predicted proteins | sample YL17G15_0_MG_FD_203628 | JGI IMG/M metagenome (GOLD analysis project Ga0315297, IMG submission 203628) | Sediment microbial communities from Yellowstone Lake, YNP, Wyoming, USA - YL17G15_0 | ecosystem: Environmental > Aquatic > Freshwater > Lake > Sediment | place: USA: Wyoming | collected... | reverse complement strand
TGTAATTATCGACCAAGGGAGAGTGACCATCCAATCCAGGTAAGTCCGAATTACCCCGTACTCTGCGGCAGCTGTGGGAAGGCGAGATAATCGGTCGAGCTCTCGGCGTGCTTGTTTATCTGCCTCCTCGAGCATTTTGGCAGCCTCAATCTTTTGTCGGAGATCATCAACTTCAGCAGCTTGTTCATCCCCTTCACCGAGCTCACGCTGAATAGCTTTCAATTGCTCTCGCAGGAAATAATCCCGCTGCATTTTCTCGATTTCCGATCGGGCTTCATTCTGGATCTTTTGTCCAATCTCCAAGACCTCGATCTCACGGGTGAGGATAGTTACCAGTTTGTGTAATTTTTCTTTGACTGAATCCAGCTCAAGGAGCGCTTGAGCAACGGTCAGATCCATCCGTTGAAAATTAGCGATGGTATAGACCGTCTGGAGAGGGTCTTCGATGGCTTGCACTGAAGCTACCAGCTCACGTGGGATGGAGGTGATCAACTCACCTATATGGGCAAACTGGTCACGAGCATTACGGGCAAGCGCTTCAACTTCAACACCCTCTTCCTCAGCCTCAGGAATAAGGTGAATGTTTGCCTTGAGATATGGTTCCTGCTGCAAAAAGTCACCCAAGCGGAAACGTGCGGTGCCTTGCACCAGCAAACGAATGGTACCATCGGGTGCTCGGAAAAGACGATGTATCATCGCAACTGTACCAATTTCAAATAGATCTTTTGGTTCTGGGATTTCCAACTCAGGATCACGGGAAGCGATCAAACCAATCAATCTGTCTTCCCCAGCAACCACATCATCCACAAGGCGGATGGAACGTGGTTGTCCAATGGTAAGCGGTACAGCCGTTTCAGGATAAACGACCAGCCCCCGCAGAGGAAGAATAGGTAAAATGTCAGGAGTCTTTAACTGGGGCTGGTTACTATCCAATAATTGCGTTGAACCTGATGATTGGTTCATTGTTACAGATGACTCCTCGGGAATGTCGGATTCCAACATCATTTCTTTTAGCTCCAAATCTTCGTCAGGCCAGCCATGTTCTTCGAGCCAGTGCATTAAGTTCAGCGTATTCCAGCGAGTCGCGGACATAATTTCGTTTATTAACCTTCTTCTACGTTTATGTGTTTTGGTTGCAATATTGGGAGAGTAATAAGTAAAAATCCATCCCGATAGATTGCTCCCACCTCATTGGAATCGACCAGATAGGGCAACTCAAACTCAGTACTGAATTCACCAAAAGGAATTTCCATCTGGTGGTAGGCACGCTTTTCTGAGGTATCCTGACGGATTCCTCGTATCCTTAGATTGCGTCCGATTAGCGAGATTGCAAAGTCAGTTTCGCGCATGCCAGCAATTTCAACTCGAATAATTATGGCATTGTCTATCTCGTATACATCGGTGGGAGGGCGCCAAGCATAAGGGCGCGAGATAATTCTCCAGCGAGATGTGTCGGAAATTGAGTTTTGGAAATCCTCGGATATATGCCAAATGAGGCGCATCGAATCTGATGAAACAGAAATATCACCCATATAACTCACTCCTTTGGTAAAAGTATTGCTCAATCAATCCCGTAATGCACCCCTGGCTGCATCCAATACTTCCGGGTAATTAGGTTCTTCACCAATAGAAGGCATATAAGATGAATAAACCACTAAGTCGTTCTGATCGATCACAAAAATCGCCCTTCGAAAAAAGCGCAGTTCCTTTATTAAAACCCCATATTTCAAGCCAAAATCAGCATTTTTATGGTCAGATAAAGTTGTTACTCGATCTATTCCGGATGCAGCACACCAATTTTTTAGTGTGAAGGGTAAATCCATACTGACTGTAAGAATGACAATCTTCTCATCTAAATTGGTAGCTTCCTGGTTGAAGCGTCTTGTTTCACGGTCACAGACAGAGGTGCTCAGGGATGGCAGAGAACCAAGGATGCGTACTTTTCCTTTGCTATCTTGTAATCCATTGAAAGCTGACCAATCTTGGGCTTGAACTGTGAATTCAGGCGCTTTTTGACCGACGACAATATCAAGGCCGAGAACAGTAACATCATTTCCTGCAAATTTCAATAAACCAAATCTCTCAGTAGTCATAACTAACTCCAAACAAATTTACATTAATATGATCATTTCTTACCGATTTACGAACGGTAAGAAAATAGGTAATTTATCCTGCGCCCCTGGCGGGATTCGAACCCACAACCAACAGCTTAGAAGGCTGCTGCTCTATCCTTTGAGCTACAGGGGCGATCATACCTACCCCTCTACTACAGGGCGTAAGCCACGATAAATGCGCTCTCCGGTCATGACCCGCAAGATAAGATCTGGTGACCTTCCAGACTGTTGTGACAATTCCAAAGGTGTCATGGGCATGTTCCCACTGGCAAGGAAGGTACGGAAGATTGCATCAACAAGGGTCGTGTATGGAGAGATAAATCCATTTTGTTTGGCACAATGAGTAATTAATACATTCTGCAACCCATCCACTCGCTGTACCTCTGCAGTCAAAGGGTCGACAAAATCAACCATGTGATCTTCGGGTAATTCTGCAAAAACCTGCTGGTGTTCTGGACAGAGTAAACTTTGTAAGAAAATGCGCCAATCGCGATCACGTTCCTGCCACCAATTAAAATCAATTTGGAAATGTGTTTGGGTATTCGGTCTAACCCGACTTATGCGTTTCACATCTGGCAACGGTGCCATTTAGGTCCTCTCCGAATCATCGAAACGATAATGGAGGTCACCCACATGGATGAACCAAGGTCTGGATGCAAGCAGAGCCAGGATTGGTCCGGGTGGACATCGACGGATTATGTTCACCGCTGTATATAACTCGCTTGCATGAACATGACTTTGAGGGTTTAATTTCGCCAAGTCTCGCACAAGATTGACCACAATTCGTTCGAAAGGAACACGATCTTTTTGGATTTGCTTCCAGGCAGTATCAAGCACTTGCGGATCGGGGATTGCTACAGCCATGCGCTCATCATAAGCTGCTGTGATTATTTGCTTAAGCATTGCAAAGACAATTCCACCATCGGAACCAACAAGAACAGTACGAACCCACTCCCGCGAGCCACGTTGAGAATCGCATTGAACGACTACTTCACCGGGATCTTTACCACGCTTTACCCGTATCAAGCTCCCTGGCATCAAGCCATGCGATTTGTACCAATCCTGAAGACCGTATACATAATGATTCGACCGTACTACCCACCCAGGGAATTTTTGACCTATTTCACCATCAACCAGCACAAAACGGATCCTGGGTGCTTCGTATGCTGTTGGGAAGAGGTGATTGATCCTGGCAGTAAGTGGAAGCGTACCAGCACGCCAGTGGGGGTATGTCAATGTCAATTGAACATCATTGACATTAGGATATTTTCCCCTGACCGGTGAAAGCTCATCATCCAGTTTTCGTTCGAGCTCCAGCATTTCTTCAGAAAGTAATGAAGGATCATATTCCAATGGTTGATAACGTAGATTAATTGGTGTCTGTAAGACACTCTCAGGTTCGAGCCGATGAAGAAACCACAGGACTTCTCCAGAGGGACCGATTTCATCAAAACGAGGGTCTTCTTGTAATGCATGGTCGAGTGAAAATTCAACCAGTTTAGAATTGGTGTTCGATGCCAATCCAACCTGTTCTAATAATGGTTGGGTTGGCGATGGTCCACCACCAGCCATATCCAGGATAGCCTCAACTAAATTCAATTGACCCACATTAATGTCTACCAACAACGCACGGGGAAACCATTTTCCTGCGATACGCACAAATTCCTGATTTTTTGTCAGATCAGAATTTATTATTTCCAGCAACTTTTCCCCATAATTCGCTAATACAGAATCTACATCGAGTGATGATTCTTCGGTAGATATCTCTTGGGGTTGGTTGAGTATATGGTTTGGGATATCTGAAGCGAACTCCCTGGTTTCATTATTGTCAAACGCCACTTGAATAACCTGGAAATCTCCAAGGTCGGGGTTTTGACCAGGGCGAATACCAATTACCCGGGCATGTTGCCATCCGAAAGATGGAAAAACAAGGTCTTGGTCTTTATTAAATATATGAGCAGGGATATATATATCTCCGCCCGATGTTCGCTGTTTCTCCAATTCCAATTTTTCCTGGCGAATACGCTCATTTACCAAAGCAGAAAGTAATTCTGGTGATGTTAGAGGAGTTTCAATTTCCAGGAGATAGTTGTAAATGAATTCACGATCCTCATCTGCAAGCTTAAAAGTCTCCCAGTAGTCTTCACGAAGCGATAATGTTGCCAAACTCGTCATTGTTGTTGTAACCTTAATGCGTCAATACCTCAATATAGAAGCGGTGGAAAAAATGTCCCTAGAAATCAAGAAATTGACTGAAAATGGCGCGCCAAACTATTACGCAATTGACGCTCTTTACAAAATATCCATTGCTTGTGTATTATACTCGATGATTAATTAATTCAGATATGTCTGAACGGATATTCTAGAAAACACCGATTCTGTCTGAAAGGACTATAATATTATTGAACTTTACGCAGCACAATTATAAGTATATCTGATATGGTATATCAATAGCGGTATGATGAGGGAGTAGAAAAATGGCAAATGAGGAATGGGTTCTGGTTGATAAAGTGCAAGGGCAATTACAAGCTGAGCTAATAAAAGGGTTGTTGGAAGCGCAAGGGATCTTGGTATGGTTAAATGCGCAAGGTGCTGCGCATGCGTATGCAGTTTCCGTTGGGAGCATGGGAGCGGTGGAACTATTGGTTCCATCCAGCGCGGTTGAACAAACCCGCCAGATTTTAGATGCGTATTATCGAGGGGATTTTGAAAGTACCGAGTATGACGAGCCAGAATCTAAAGAAGAACCTGAAGAATAAGCCTTTGAACGCATTTAAAAATTAGGGAAACACGCGATTTAACCAATTAAGTGGGTCCGTTTGAATACCCCCTACGATGACTTCAAAATGTAAGTGGGGACCTTCCACCCGTCCAGTGTTTCCAACCCTTCCAATCAATTGACCTTTTTCAACGTGTTCTCCCACACTGACTAATATCTCGGATTGGTGCATATAAGCTGTATAGATTCCCAAGCCATGGTTAATCATGGTTGCATTTCCACGAACAGTTAACGAGCCAGCAAAAACAACAACACCTGATGCTGCGGCATAAATCGGATCTCCGATTTGACCACAAAAATCCAATCCGGTATGGAAATAGAGGTACTCACCGCCATTATAAGAGCGCCGATTCCCGAATTTTGATGAATAACACTCTGCGAAAACTGGGTCCACAGGTGGGGTGAAATTACCAGTCCATAACTTCTCAGGACTTACAATGGATGATAAAGAAGACCAGAGCTCGTTTTCTGTGCGGTTCGTCTCAGGGTCAAGGGTTGCTGGGTCAACAGGTAGTGATCTGTCGTAGGCAAAGTCACCCGCCTGAACCAAGACGGATTGTGAAAATTTATAAGATAAATTACCTGGCAGACTAACTTGAAAATTCATGGGATATAAGCCAGGTTCCAGCATGGCATGCACCCCTTGCAGCGCAACATAGTGTTTATCTGAATCAGGGAAAAAATTTAAGGTATGATCGAACAATGAACCACTAATGGAAAGGTCCGAGTCCCCAGTTACCTGAATCTCAGCTGTCTCTCCCTGGGTTAAACCAGCTATATTTACGGAAGAAATCGTTGGATGTAATGCACCGGGTCCTGCATCCTCTTCACCGGTAGAGCGCAATACTTCACCAGGAACCGTAGACCAGCTTTTTTCACTTCCATTATCAACTGTAAGAGTCCAAGGATCTGTCTGGTTAAGGATTGCAAGTTCCAACATGGATTGACCTGCGTCCAAAGCAACCCGCTTTCCAGAAATTGCGGACGAGTCATTTTGTGGAATGACCAGTGAATATCCTGCGTATAATTCATTCGGGCTGGTGATATGGTTTAATCGCTTGAGTGTTTGCGGGGAGATATGATAATGCAAGCTTAAACTTTGTATACTCTCTCCATATGGAACCGATTGGGTTGTCAGGATTCCTTGAATCCCTTCCATGCCAGGAATGATCAACTGCTGTCCGACTGAAATCTGGTTCGCATTTATGATTCCATTTGCATTTGCCAATTCTTCCTGGGTCACATGAAAGCGAGAGGCAATATCCCACAGTGAATCTCCTTCTTGAACGATATAAATTGGTCCAGAAAGTGATGTCCCTTGTGCGGTTACCAATCCGGTAGGCGATAAAATTATCAAGATGATAAATAATAACAGGGTCTTAAACCAGAATTTATCCATTTAACTCCAGCAAAGTATCTTCAAAACACACTTTATCACCAATATTGAACTCGTCGATATGAGATATTCCTGTTTCCAGCACAAACTTTGCTGCGTTTCTAGGGAAATATGCCAGCTTCCAGCGACGTGCCAATACCCGGTCGACGATCGTAAGATCACTATTGATCCAAATCACAGCTAAATCCATCCACATAAACATCATATGAATGGATGAATTTACTTTGCTATCAGAACTTTGAACTAATAATAAACCCTGGTTATCCGGTATATTTTTCTTGAACATTAAACCCCTGAGCTGACAAAAAAAAGACTGGCAGTATTTTGCCAGAATTGGTTCCGATGCCGGCTTCGTTTGATTAATGACTTTTATATTTTTCACTGGTTATCTACATCCCCAAATTATCAGATATATTGGGGGATAAAGTTGGGTTTTTAGCCGGGTGGCATCTCCCACTCCACAAAGCTAGATATCTTGATGCGATGATTTTCCTTGTCTCGATAATACCTGGTCAACTCTTTCTAGCAACTCTTGAGGGCTAAAAGGCTTGGCAATATAATCTTCCACCTTGGCAATGCTAAGACCAAGGACTTTATCAATATTTAATGCCTTAGCAGTAATCACAATCACAGGGATATCCCGGGTAAGCTCCTCCGATTTTATCTGATGATATACCTCCCATCCATCCATATCCGGCATCATCAGATCAAGCAGTACCAAGTCGGGCAATTCATTACGAATCAGCTCAATTCCTTCGCGACCCCCATTAGCGCCCATGACCGTATAACCGGACCGAACAAGGATCAATCGTACAAGGTCGATCATCTCTGCTTCATCTTCAATATATGCCAAACGCTTAGATTGTTTGATCAAGGATGCCTCCTTTGAAGGTATCGATCATTAAAGTTTACCACAAAATGAATATTCACTTTCATCCATCACAGTGATGATGGTATAGTCATCTCCAACCTTGCCATAGATGTAAGCCTAAACTATAATCCCTTTTGTTAATTTAAATAATATGAAGAGGCAATTTTATGATCGATGTTAATGACCTACATAAAGGGGTAACCTTTGAATTTGATGGGAAGCTTTACAAAGTATTAGATTATCATCACAATAAATCTGGTCGGGGTAATGCCTCCATCCGTATTAAAGCGGTTGATCTACGGAGTGGTACCACGCTTGAAAAAACCTTTCAAAGTGGTGAAAGAGTCCAAGATGCTCGACTGGATTTTCATATGGTTCAATACTTATACAATGATGGTGAGTTATACCATTTTATGGACCTGGATACATATGATCAACCAGTCTTATCGAAGAACATGCTTGGCGAAAGTGCTAACTATCTGACCGAAAACATGGAGATCAAACTTACCTTTTTTCAAGGTGAGCCTATCGATGTTGAGCTTCCGATTACCGTGGATATGGATATCGTTGAAGCAGAAGTAGCAGTTCGGGGTGATACCGCAACAGGTGTCAATAAAAAAGTAAAAACAAATACTGGTTTAGAAGTACAGGTACCCGCGTTTGTTAATTTGGGTGATCGCATCCGAATAGATACACGCACTGGTTCCTACGTAACCAGGGTTTAAATTCCCAATAGCGAAATTACTATGCGTACACCCGCAGGCAAAGAATGCGGTTATTTTTATGGAGACTATTTCCGAGGTCGTTCTAAAGAAGAATGCCGGTTATTAGGCTCAGCCTCGCCTCTCATCGTATGGAAACGAGAGTTTTGTAATACTTGTCCAGTGCCCGGAATCCAGCTTGCCAATACATGCCCATCCATGGTATTGATACCCAAACTGGCTCGTAAGCTTCGATTTGGCAAGCAGGAATTAAGGATACAAACATTTTGCAGGAAAACAAACCGCTCTAGTTTCGATCCTCATATCGGTTGTGGAGAATGCCATAAGCTACCGCCAGAGTTCGAAGAAGGTTTTGGTGACACTACTTCTGTTTGATTTGGATGACACCCTGCTAGGAAATGAGATGAATAACTTCATCCCAGCCTACTTGCAATCTTTGGCAAAAAGAATGTCAGCGGTTGCCGATCCGGCAGTATTAATAAATACTTTATTATCTGCAACGAGACAGATGATTGATGACCTCAGTCCGGATCAGACATTGGAAGGGAAATTTGATGCCGCATTTTACCCCCCCCTTAATTTGATCCGTGAGGATGTTCAAGGAATCATTGATGCTTTTTATATAGAAGATTTTCCAAACCTCCGAGGGTTGACCCAGTTCCTTCCAGAAGCTGTCAGTGTGGTAGAGCAGATTATTCATCGGGGTGATCAAGCCGCGGTAGCAACAAATCCCCTTTTCCCACGCACGGCGATTTTACAACGCCTTGGCTGGGCTGGATTGCCTGCTGAGCAAGTCACTTTCACTATGATCCCATCCTATGAGACTTTTCACTTTGCTAAACCCAACCCAGCGTATTTTGCAGAGTTTATCGCACAGCTTGGTTGGCCGAAAATCCCAATCGTAATGGTGGGGAATGATATTGAATCGGATATTGGTGCTGCACGCCAATTAGGTCTGCCCGTGTTTTGGATCACCACCGACGGAGAATCCAAGTGGAATAGATCGGAACCAATCCCACCACATGGTGGAATTACAGACCTGATACCGTGGTTGGATGGATCATCGCCAGAACTACTACAAACCAACTTTACCACTGCCAATGCACTCCTTGCTGTGTTACGTTCTACCCCGGCTGCATTGGATACCTTATGTCACCAGCAGGGTGTTGACCTGGAATGGCGACAAAATCAAGGAGAGTGGAGCGCAGGCGAAGTGTTGTGTCATTTGAGAGATGTGGATATGGAGGTTAATTTACCTCGTTTGTATAAGGTGATCAATGAACGAAATCCATTTCTTGCCGGACAAGTCACAGATCCTTGGTCAGAAATACGCCAATATTGCCAGCAAGATAGCATGCAAGCATTAATGGATTTTACTAAGGCGCGCATTGAGGTCCTGCGATTCCTTGATAATCTACCTGCTGAAAACTGGGACCGGAAAGCTCGGCATGCGATATTTGGTCCCACCCACCTGCGTGAATTGGTGAATATCATTGCCGGGCATGATATATTGCACATACAACAGGTCTACAAGGCGCTCACATCCCAAAAATAAAAACTAAATCTGGTATACTTTTATATCCGCCTCCGAATAAATGGGTGGTATTATAAAATTCAAAAATTGGAAACCGGTAGTGCTGGCTTTTTTATTTGCAGAAGGAGGCTTTAATGCGCAGACGAGTTGTGATCACAGGTTTGGGGTGCATATCTCCATTAGGAAATGATGATGCAACATTATGGGCTAACATCATTTCAGGAAAATCTGGCGTGGGGATGATCACACATTATGATACGAGCGAGTTCAAAGTCAAGATTGGGGCTGAAGTAAAGGATTTTGATGCGACAGCTTTGTTTGGATTGCGAGAAGCTCGCCGGATGGATCGTTTTACACAATTTGGTTTAGCAGCATCTATCCAAGCAGTGGAAAATTCAGGTTTAAAAATCACCGAATCAAATCGAGATCATATTGGGGTTGTGCTAGGCACAGGCATAGGTGGGATGAATATCCTGTTTGAACAAGCGAAGGTATTCTTCGAACGTGGACCCGATAGGGTCAGTCCATTCATGGTACCGATGATGCTACCAGACACTGCTGCTGGTATGGCTGCCCTCCAGCTGGGTGTGCGAGGTCCCAACATGGCTGTTGTTTCCGCCTGTGCAAGCGGAACGAATGCTTTAGGGGAGGCGACAGAAATGATTAGGAGGGGAAGTGCGGAAGTCATTCTATCTGGTGGTGCAGAAGCGGTGATTGTCCCCATTGCTATGGCTGGGCTAAGTAATATGACCGCACTCTCGATGCGTAATGAAGAACCTGAAAGGGCATCTCGCCCGTTTGATTTAGACAGAAATGGTTTCGTGATGGGTGAAGGTGCCGCAGTTTTGGTATTGGAATCTTTAGATTACGCCCTGGCCCGTGGAGCACATATATTGGGGGAAGTCACTGGGTATGGAAACACAAATGATGCTTTTCACATCTCTGCCCCAGCTGAGAATGGTGCTGGAGCAGCCTTATGTATGCAGAAGGCCTTGAACGATGCCAGGTTAACCGGCATTGATATTAGTTATATCAATGCACATGGAACCAGTACACCGCTTAATGATAAAAGCGAGAGTGCAGCGATCAAGACTGTTTTTGGTGAACAAGCCTATCGGATTCCAGTTTCTTCAACAAAATCAATGACTGGCCACCTGCTTGGGGCTGCTGGTGCATTGGAAGCATTGATCTGTGTAAAAGTCCTGAAGGATTCCATCCTACCACCAACAATTAATTACGAGACACCTGACCCAGACTGTGATCTGGATTACGTGCCAAATCATGCTCGGAAGGTAAAGGTGCAACATATCATGTCAAATTCATTTGGCTTTGGGGGACATAATGCCAGTATCATAATAAGCCGGTATGACGGGACTTAATCATGAGTCCATACGCACATATCACTGGATGGGGGATGGCTGTACCCGCCAGGGTATTGACGAACGCGGATCTTGAGAAAATGATCGATACTGACGATGAATGGATCCAATCTCGTACAGGTATTCGCCAACGTCATATCGCAAATGATGAGGAATCCACAGCTACCCTGGCGAGGGATGCAGCACTAAATGCACTCAGGGTAGCAAACCTCAACCCTACGGAAGTCGATCTAATCATCGTGTCCACATCTTCACCGGAGTACATCTTCCCTGCGACGGCGTGCCTGGTTCAAGATATGATAGGGGCGTCGCATGCAGGTGCATTTGATCTGTCTGCTGCGTGTTCAGGGTTTATTTACGCATTAAATATGGCTTCACAAGCTGTTCGAAGTGGTTCGGTTCGAAATGCGTTGGTCATTGGAGCAGAGACATTGTCACGTTTTGTAAATTGGGAGGACCGAAATACTTGTGTCTTGTTTGGGGATGGAGCAGGAGCATTTGTAATCCAATCTGGTGACGAACCAGGGGGAGTGCTTACTGCAGTGATGCGCTCGGATGGATCAGGTGGAGGTTTACTGTCTATACCCGCTGGGGGTAGTCACCTACCCACCAGCCCGGAAACGATCATGCATAAACAGCACACCATTCACATGAATGGACGGGAGGTGTATCGTTTTGCGACAAGAGTAATTGCTCAAGCGACCAAGGAAGTTGTTTTTGCTGCTCAACTTCATATCAAAGATGTACAATTGGTCATTCCGCACCAGGCAAATCTGCGTATCATCGAAGCTGCAATGCGAGGGCTAGACATACCCCTAGATCAATGCTTTATCAATATTGAGCGATACGGTAACACTTCCACAGCATCAATACCAATAGCAACCTGTGAGGCAATCCAGCAGGGGCGTTTGCATTCGGGTGATAATATCGTTTTCGTGGGTTTTGGAGGTGGCCTTACATGGGGAGCAGCCCTGGTCCACTGGACAGGACCTTTCCTGCCTCACCGCCGTATTTATCCATCATCTTACCGTCTGTGGGTGGCAATTCGATCTAAGCTGCTCAGGATGGTGCGTCGAATTGAAGGCTGGATCTGGGGGCGCAATATATAAATAATTATTATTCCGCAAATGGCTTCATGCTTAACTGGCGTTCAGTAAAGTGATCAAAACCATAAGGAAGGCCGGAATATATCCTATTCATAAGGAATTAGTTCCATTCCCAATAGAGTATGACGGATGATTGGGTGTTTAAGCAGTAAATTGTGAAAAATCGCAAGAAATTGTTAGAGTGATGTTAGAGATATAGATTTTTTGTGTCCTAATACTATCTATCAAGACAAGAGATTGGTATAATAAAAATTGACCTTGAGTAGTCCTGACTAGTGTGATAGATTACTTATTTGGTCATTGTGTTAATTTTGGAGGTCTAAGTGAATCAGAATCGTAGTCGATCGACGATTATATATGTTTTATTATTTGCGGCCATTATTTTCTTGGTTTTTTATAGCTTCAATCAGAATTCTTCACCCCAAGAAACACTATCCATCAACCAGGTGGCTGCTGATATTCAAAGTGGTAAGGTTTCGCGCATTGTTGAAGAGCAGGATCGGCTGGTAGTAATTTATGGAAATGGCACTGATGCGATTGAAAAGATATCTCATAAAGGAACTGAAACAACCCTGGTGCAACAACTCAAGGATTTGGGAGTATCTTCCGACCAGTTAGTTCCTGATAAGATAATGGTTGAGATAAAACCACCCAGCCCATGGCTTGGGGTGGCCTCTGCTTTGGGGTATATCATTCCATTTATTATCTTGGGTGCTGTATTTTGGTTTGTTTTCCGACAGGCGCAGGGAAGTAATAATGCAGCCATGTCTTTTGGGAAATCACGGGCCAGAATGTTTACAGGTGACCAACCATCTGTAACTTTTGGGGATGTCGCAGGGGTAGAGGAAGCAAAAGAAGAACTCCAGGAGGTTGTCGAGTTTTTACGGGAACCTGAGAAATTTATTTTATTGGGTGCACGGATCCCCAAAGGTGTGTTATTAGTTGGTCCACCTGGGACGGGAAAGACATTAATGGCTAAAGCTGTATCCGGAGAAGCAGGAGTACCATTCTTCTCAATCTCTGGTTCCGAATTTGTGGAAATGTTTGTAGGTGTCGGTGCCAGCCGTGTGCGCGATCTTTTCGATCAGGCAAAACGGCATTCACCCTGTATTGTTTTTGTGGATGAAATCGACGCAGTTGGGCGCCAACGTGGAGCTGGATTGGGTGGAAGTCATGATGAACGGGAACAAACCCTGAACCAGATGCTGGTTGAGATGGATGGATTTGATACCGATACGAATGTAATTATTATAGCCGCCACAAACCGTCCGGACATTCTTGACCCGGCGTTACTCCGCCCTGGTCGATTTGACCGGCGGGTTGTGCTTGACCCTCCTGATATGAGAGGTAGGGAAGCGATCCTTAAGGTGCATGCCAAGGGGAAACCCCTGGCAGCCGACGTGGATTTGGGTGTTTTAGCTCGTTCTACACCTGGTTTTGTAGGAGCAGATCTTGAGAACCTAGTTAATGAAGGTGCAATACTAGCAGCACGTCGTAATAAAAAAGCCATTGAGCAAGATGATCTCCAGGAAGCCATTGAACGTGTGATAGCTGGTCCAGAACGTAAAAGCCGTTTGATCAGTAAGGAAGAAAAACGGATTGTTGCGTATCATGAAGCTGGTCATGCGGTGGTGATGAATGCTGTCCCGGAAGCTGACCCAGTACATAAGGTTTCCATTACTGCCAGAGGAATGGCAGGTGGATATACCTTGGCTCTCCCCACGGAAGATCGCACACTGATGGGTCGAAACAAACTCATTGCAGATATGGTGGGGTTAATGGGTGGACGAGCCGCTGAGGAAATTGTGTTTAATGATATCACCTCTGGTGCTTCAAATGACTTGGAGCGGGTGACCAAGATGGCGCGCACCATGGTTACAAGGCTGGGAATGAGCAATGACTTGGGACCAATGACCTATGGACAAAAAGAAGAACTTATTTTCCTTGGACGTGAGATCTCTGAGCGACGGGATTATTCCGAGGCTGTGGCTGAGCAAATTGATAAAGAAGTCCGAATTATGGTCTACGATGCCTATGAAAAAGCCAAAAAAATCCTTCTTCAATATCGGGAAGCATTGGATAGCATAGCTATAAAGCTATTGGAAGTCGAGACTTTATCCAGGGATGAGTTTGAAGCAATATTTCCTCCTCCAACGCCTAAAAATGGGGGCACGCCCATACCCAAAGCGGTTTAATACTTCAATCCTTCGATGGAACTCAACATTTGGGGTTTCTGGCAGGTATTAAGCGCTGGAAACCCTAAAATTATTTAGGATTAATAATAAAATTTTGACTTTTTATCTGCCGTTTGGTATAATTCAAGTTTGCATAAAAATCGGATACGTGGAGAGTTCGCTATGGATACCAATATTACAACAGGTGCTCCAAGCAACATAAAAGAAATAAAAAACAAAATGTACTTCAAGGGCAAGGTGCAAAAGACCACCTTGGCTGGGGCATTAGTGGATATTGGTATGGAAATACCAGGCATGGTTCATATTTCGCAGCTTCAGAAGGAACCAGTAAAACGGGTTGAGGATGTCATTCATGAAGGAGAAGAAGTAGACGTATGGGTCCGTCGTGTATCTCCTAAAAAAAATAGAATCGAGCTGACCATGATCCAACCACTGGGCTTAGAGTGGGGTGAGATTAAAAAGGACATGGTCGTCACTGGCAAGGTAGTCCGTATAGAAAATTTTGGTGTATTTGTGGATATTGGTGCCGAAAGACCAGGTCTTGTCCATATCAGCGAAATGACACATGACTTTATTCGCACTCCTAGCGATGTTGTGAAAGAGGGAGATGTAGTTGAAGTTAAAGTATTGGATGTAATTAAGCCTAAGAAGCAGATTAAGTTGAGCATGAAGGCGTTACAGGATAAACCTGAAGACGTAGTTAAAGTTGTGTTGGATAAGACTGAAAAGAAAGAACAACATGTAAGAGAGAAAGAAAAAGAATCAGAGCAGGAAGAGCAAGAGAAGGAAGTCCCTGTTCCTACGGCGATGGAAATGGCTTTGCGCGAGGCCATGGACCGAAAAGGCGTGGATAATGTCGACGAGCTTGCAGAAAAGAAGAAGAAAAAGAAAAACGTTGAAACCAACGCTGAGCTTGAGACCATTTTTTCACGGACTTTAAAAACCCGTTCACAACAATAATTCTTTAATATTCTAATTGAATTCCCTGCGCATGTTACTCTCGCAGGGTTTTTTTATTTCGGGCAAGTAGCGCTCTATTAAGTAAATCGTTCCATCACATCGCACAACGAAAATTTGAACATTAGCTCGATAGCCTGGTACGCCTCCATAAGTAGGTAATCAAAGATGCGCTAAGGATAAATAAGATCAATGCGTAGCTAGAACGGCGAAGTAGCTTTCTCCGTTGCTGGATTATACGTAATTTTTGTTTAATAATGGCTTCATTAACATGAGATTTCCAATCTGGGATTAATTCTTTGAAAGGCAAGCTGTAGCTGTTTTCCCATAATGATTGATAATTGATCTGTTCTTGCTGCCAACGATTTTCATTCCAGCCTAGTTCAGCCAAGCAGATGTGTTTAACCCTTGGCAATATCGATTTTGCTCCTTGGGGTAAAATGAGTCCGAGCCTTGTTCTACGGAGTAACAGGTCATCCAAATGACAGACTCCTTCAGAACGGGCTGCCCAGCGCAGTTCCGCCCAAAGGTAATTTGTCCCTGGTATGGTTTCCATGTCTCCGGGTTGGGCTGCTTCCACTAGAGCCTTGGCATCTGAGCCAAGGCGTCCTAATAATCTACGCCGGCAATTGTCACTCATATCATTGCATTCAGGTATCTGGTGGTCAATCTGATTCAGCACAGGCATGTGATGATCCGGTTCGGGCATACCGGGGATGCGATGATGGATAGTCTTAAGGACGTCCAAAGCAATTAAGCGGAAGGTGGTGAGTTTGCCACCCGTCACGGTGAACAATCCATTTTCTTCCCAAATGATATGTTCACGGAATTCCTCAGAGGGGTTGTCTTTTCCGCAACCGATCACAGGTCTAACCCCAGCATAAGTTGATATAACATCCTCCAGATTTATAGCTAGAGAAGGAAATTGATATTCCACAGCTGCCATCAGGTAAGCAACTTCACTGGGACTTATCGTTGGCTCCTTATCGAGTGGGAAGGCATGGTCAACATCTGTTGTTCCAACCAATGTGACACTTTCCCAAGGAAATATAAAAACAGGACGA
>Ga0315297_10001139_pt1 | contig 16122 bp, 15 predicted proteins | sample YL17G15_0_MG_FD_203628 | JGI IMG/M metagenome (GOLD analysis project Ga0315297, IMG submission 203628) | Sediment microbial communities from Yellowstone Lake, YNP, Wyoming, USA - YL17G15_0 | ecosystem: Environmental > Aquatic > Freshwater > Lake > Sediment | place: USA: Wyoming | collected... | reverse complement strand
TTCTTCTTCGAGTGGTTCAAGACGTCGAGCGTCGACGAGTTGAACAACCTGATAAAGATTATCGATAAGGCCCTCGCCCCCCTGGGGTGCAAGTACACCATCACGTCGAAGAAGTAAGCCCTCTACCCACTACTCTTTTTTCTGAAAAAATGAAAAAGGAAAGAGAGATTAGGGTTTAGACAGCAGTCGTCTTTTTCTTCTGCATCAGGTCGTAGCCGATCATCGTCGCCAGCATTATCAGGGCGATCACGATGAAGGCTGGCTGGGCCTCTGCCGGGTTCGGTGTCATACCTAGCAGGTACTGCGCACGTCCGATGAACATGCTGTACCTGGTGAGTATCGTGTAGCCGAAGCCAGCGCCGAAGCCGGCCATCATCGTGTACCTCGCGACTTTGTCGATTATCTTCATGGGCGCCGATTCCCTGTAGCTTCCGGTGAACCAGAAGTAGAGGACGACGCAGGGCACCATGAGGAAGATCATGATGTTGTTGAACATCGTCATCGTGTTGTTGGGCACCCAGAGGTTGAGCTTCGCCTGTGCCACGATCTGTGTCGTGAACTGGGCGAAGACCACCGTCCTGAGGGCTGAGCCTATTCCTGTCCCGACGATGATGGCGAGTGGCCAGCGGTAGAGGTAGAAGTACTGCTTAGTGAAGCGGAAGTACCAGAGCAGGCCGATTAGGATCGCCAGGGCGTAGCCGATCATCATTATTGTTGATGTTGACCACTGCCCCGCCCACTGGTCGCGGACATACTTCATGTCCATGGCGACTGAGTATCCTACTGCCAGGCCGAGGAACACCGATTCTGCGAAGCGGTACCATGGGTTCTCCCTGTATAGTATCGTGTAGATGGCGAGCGTGAAGAATACGGCCGCGTAGACGCCGAGAAGTGCTAGTAGTTCCATTATGATTTCTTCCCCCGTGAGACGAAGTAGCCTATGTTACCAAGTATTACCAGGGCTACTACAAGTATGTGGCTCATTGATACGGCGTCTACTCCCGCGATGGCCAGTCCCTTCCTGTTGATCAGGAGCTCATATTCCGCGCTCGACGTTAGGCCGGGCAGCAGTGCGCTGAGTTGTCCTGACTGGAGGAATGGGGCCATGCCTGGGGCCGAGACTCCTATGCAGCCGACGACTATTTTTGTCTTGTATGGTTCCTGCCACTGGCGGAGCCACTCAGTGAGACCGGGCGTACCTGTCTCGATGCTGATTATGAGGTTGACATCCTTTGCGCTGTTTATGGTCGTCATTATCGGGAATTCTTTGAGGTTCTTTCCCTCGATGTAGTCCTTGGCGACTGCCTTCGCCATGTCATCGCCGAATGCCCTCATCGCTGACTCCCCTCCTGGGATGTAGCCGAGGTTGATCCAGTCCACGCCGTATACCTTGCCATAGCTCTTGGGGTCCATCTGGTTGAGGAGCTGGTTGAAGACCAGCGGGCCCTCCGCCCAGAAGCCCACCACGATGATTTTTACGTTCTTGCTCCATAGTTGGTGCATCGTTGCGAGTGTCATCGGGAAGAGTTCAGGCATGCCGGATGTACCGTACATTGGGGAGAATACGATGACGCTGCCATTTGGGATGTCGCTGATTGCCTTGTACCATTGTTGGGATTCCTTGTTGATCGGTACGGGTAGGCCGAGTGGGAAGATGAGGGGCATAAGGACGAAGATCCAGGCGAGTAGATAGACCCAGCGCCTGTCTAGGTTCTGGAACTTTTCAAGGAATGACATTAGTCGCTGCCTCCCCTAAGGTAGCCACGCTCGATGCCCATCAGCGTCCTGACTGCAAGGGCGATGGCTCCCAGCGCTGCTCCGATCGTTACGGCCCTGTTCGTCGCCATGTTGGGGACGTCGTAGATCCATTGACCGAACGTCCTGAAGCCTGGCCACGCCGCCGTGAATATCGGCGCGTTGTACATGACCATGGCTAAGCCGGCCACTAGGACTATGGTTGCCTCGATGTTCTTAGCCCTGAAGGAGCGATAGGCGGCCGAGGTGATGAAGAAGGCGATGATGCCATACATCGTTCCCGAGAGCGGGATCTGTCCATACGTATATAGCCAGTTGTACACCGCGTTCGTTGTCCCGAGGCCGATCTCCTTGAAGGGTAGCCCCGCGACGGACATGACTACGGTGCAGGCAAGGACGACTACGCTGAAGTACCAACCCTTGGACCGCTTCTGAACCGTCTTACCGTGGACCTGTATCAGGCTGAGTGGCCCGATGAAGGTCGCCCACGCGACGATGAGAAGGACCCAGAGGTTGACCGTGTTCGCAGCGTCGTTCAAGGGCGCAAAGTCGACGTAGTATGGGGTGACTTGCAGCAGTGTGCAGATTATGGTGAGGAAGATGGGTATCTCTATTCTTCTAAGTACGTTACTCATGTTATCACCACGACATTACCGTTAGGAGCGGGTTCCCGGCGGTTGTCATTGCCGTCGTTAGCAGTGCTCCTAAGATGCCGAGTATTACGGCGATTATCCTCCCGAAGTCCTGACCCGCGAGGCTCGCTATGAGCGGGGCCTCATTGGTCAGGTAGGCTCCGGCGGCGAAGATCTCCTCGCCGATGAGACAGTAGTCAGTGGAGACGAGGAAGAAGGGTATCTGGCTGACCTGGGCCGTGCCTGAGATCTGCATGGCGCCGACGCGGCTGCCGGTCTCGGCTAGCTGCATCGACTCGGCCCAGTAGGCGCCCACCATGATGTTGGCGCCGGGTTTCTCCCTCATGAGTAGGCCAATGTAGTTGCTTGCAAACCCGAACTGCTCGCTGCTGAGGAAGACGATGTCGCTCTGTTGGAACTCTTCTCCTTTACCCGCCATCTTGTATGCGGTCTCGACGACGTCCGCCGCTATGGGCCATACCTCCGGCATGCGCACCGGGACGATGAGGCGCACGCTTACTTCCGCGCACTTCTTGGCCACGTAGCTGAGGACGCTGAGGCCGGCGATCGTCTGGGGTCCTGTGGTAGAGTCCCTGAGGTTGGCGATGCCGTGGCTTGCTACAACGGGGCGGCCCATCTCGACGGCTCGGCCTATCGCCTCGTCTATGGCGTCTATACCGGGTATCCGTCGGACCTTGGGAACCTTGCCCCCTTGCGCCCGCTTGATGAAGTATGCGACTGCCGCCATTATCGCTAGCAGGCAGACAAATCCGAAGATTCTATTCGCTATCAGAATTGCCAATCTTTAGCCTCCGTTTAGGCAAAAGTAAGTCAGCTTCAGATCGTATATAAGATTTAACTTTATAACAACTAAATAAATTCACCATAGTTGAGACAAAAATGATTCTTTTATTGCAAATATTATTACTGTTAGCAGATCGATTGTTGGGGCAAATGTGGCGGTTTGGCGGCTCCGAGTCCTATGTGGGGCACGTGTCACCCCGATCTAGGTGTTCCTTTATTCTTCGCCCTCTCGCGTCTCCTCCTCATCGCATCCTCGAAGTACTCAGTCTCGTTGTCCCATGGCCCCTTCGGGCCCTCTGTGGGCCGGTCGGAGTGTTGTGGGATGCCTCCTCCCCATGATGCTATGAGGCGGTAGTGGGGGAACTCCTCGATGGTTCTCGGCTTGAAGTTGGCCACGTCGATGTCCTCCACGTCTCCAGGCTTTTGGAGCGCCCATAGGCCTCCTGCCCTGAGGACGGCGCCAAAAGCAGTCAGGAAGATGACGCCGTTGGTAATATCCATTTTCAGCTGAAAATATCTGTTTGGGGTGATAAGAGGGTGGCGTAGGGAGGCTACTTCAGCTTGACTACCTTGTTGAGGGTCTCGGCCTCCTTATCAAGGCCGAGATTCTTCATCGTGGCCTTTGTGGGGATGCCGCAGTTGTCCCAGCCACGCTTCTCGTAGTAGTAGCCGAGTAGGGTATCGTACTTCTCCTTGTCGAGCTTCTTCCCCGCGATGGGGCCCTCGGTGAGGGGTTCCTTGAACCAACGCTCAGGCGGGTAGTCCATGGTGCGGTCCCACTTCCCGGCGAACTCGCGCACCCAGAAGGCCCGGATTAGGGCGTAGACCCTGTCACCTAGGGCCCACATGTCGTCGAGGCTCCACTTCAGCCCCGTCGCGGCCTCCATGTACTTGGGATAGTGGTCAACCTCGAAGCCGAGCTCTATCCATGGGAACCTGCAGGCCACCAAGCACTCGAACATGCCTCCGCGGATGCGCTGGAACTCTATGACCTTGTCCGCCTTCTCCGGGCCATACTCCTCGCGCTTCCCGGTGCTGATCTCCCAGCTTATCACCCAGGCGTCCTTGTGGTGCGCGCCTATGGGGCTGGTGCCGAAGCTGAGGCTCATCCCGGGGCAGAGGTGGCAGTCATAGGCGCTGCACTCTAAGCCCTTGACCTGCATCGCGAAGTCCATGGCGTCCCTGCCGATCAACTCGGCGGCGGCTTTGGTCCCCAAGCCGAACGTGGCGCCGTGGCCACGCATGTAGGCCATGTCCTCGATGAGCCTCTGCGAGCCCTCGAAGTCACCCCAGCCGAGCTTGAGGCCCTCCACCAGCTTCTTCTCGCTGCACTCCATGGCGAAACCGAGTGCGCTCCCCGCGCTGATGGTGTCGAGGCCGAGCATGTCGCACATCCTGTTGAGGCGCCCGACCTGCTTCAGATCGCCGACGCCTATGTTGCTGCCGAGCATGACGACGTTCTCGTAGTCGAGCTCGCTCTCCTCTCCGTTGGTGTCGAGGATGACGTTTCCGCAGGTCATGTTGCAGTTGGGGCAGCCGCGCTGCTTGACGGTCTGGGCCTCCATGGTGTTGCCGTCGATCTCCTTGCTGTGGTCGAAGACGCCCTCCCTGAAGTTGCGGGTTGGGAGGGTCGAGGCGGCCTGGCACCACTCGACGGTTGCCATGGTGCCCTGGGCCTTCCAGTGTTTGTAGTTGGGCCTCTTGAGGAGGTCCTGGAAGCCCTCCTTGCCCATCTTCTGGAGGGCGTCCTTGTCGGCGACGGGTATCTCGCCTGTGCCCTTTATTATGACTGCCTTGAGGTTCTTGCTACCCATGACAGCGCCCATCCCGGGGCGGCCTCCGGCGCGCCCCTCCTGGGAGACGACCGTCGCTATCCTGCAGAGGTTCTCCCCGCTCTGGCCGATGGTCAGGACGCCAGTGGTTGCGCCATGCTCCTTCTTCAGCCTCTTCTCCGTCTCATAGCTGTCTAGGCCCCAGAGGTCGGCGGCGCTCTTCAGCTCGACTTGCTCATCGTTTATCCAGAGGTAGGTAGGCTTCTTCGCCTTACCCGTGACGACGATGCCATCGAGCCCGGCCTTTCTTAGGTTGGGGGCGGCCATCGTCCCGAGGTTGCCGTCGCCGTAGCCGCCCGTGAGGGGGCTCTTGGCGGCAACCACCATCTTGCCGCTGTTGACAGTCGGGAGGCCCGCGTATGGGCCGCCTGCGAAAATTAGCATGTTATCGGGTCCGAGGGGGTCGGTCCCTGGCCTCAGTTCGTCCCAGAGGAGCTTCACGGCGAGGCCGCGTCCGCCAATGAACTTCCTAGCGAGCTCTTCCGAATACTCCATGTGGACAGCCTTACCCTTCGTGAGGTCTACTCTGAGAAGGCGTCCCGTCCATCCTTTCAAGGGGTACACACCTGCTAACTGTAAAGGGTAAAGATTGATAAGGATTACACCTTCGAGATGCTCAGAAATACATATCGAATTTAGTAGTAATAACCAACACAGATGAAACGAAGTAAAAAATCCAGCACTCTCGAAGCCTGATATTTCAACTGTTTTTATATTGGTAACTGGGTAGGGCGATTGTGAAAGTGTATGAGGATAGAAGCTAGGTTGAATGAACTCGATATCAGTCTGCCCGAACCGACGAAGGCTCCAGCGACCTTCCGGCAGACCTTCCCATTCGTCAGGGTTCACGAGAACAGGGCGTACGTCTCGGGGCACGGCCCCACGAACCCCAACGGCACCCTTGCAGCCCCCCTCGGAAAGGTGGGCACCGAGGTCACTCAGGATCAGGCCTACAACGCGGCGCGCCTCACGGGACTGGCGATACTCGCGAGCCTCAAGCAGGAGCTCGGCGACCTAGACAGGGTGGAGAAGTGGCTCCGGGTCTTCGGTATGGTGAATTCGGCACCGGGCTTCAGGAACCAGCCCGCCGTCATAAACGGCTTCTCTGACCTGATAATCGAGGTCTGGGGGAAGGAGGCTGGGCGGCATGCGAGGTCCGCCGTCGGGTTGGCTGAGCTGCCCTTCGGGATACCCGTCGAGATAGAGGCCGAGGTCCTGATAAGGCCCTAGCCGCCGGCTGTCGGCTGCATTATGACGACCTCGTCCCCGTCTTTTAACTTAGTCTGGGTGCCCTCCATCATGTCTATGCTCTTGCCGTTGACGAGGATGGCGAGGTCCTTCCCGCCTACGCGGAAGTCCCCTAGGTAGCCTTGACGCTGCCCCGTCTTCTCGCCGACCTTAGCGGCTATCGTTGTGATGGTTGCGCCCTCGGCGATCTCCAACTCGTGCCTCCTCCCTATGATGGAGGAGATGTCCCCGAAGACGCGGACTGTGATCTTCATCGTAAAAGGTCCCCCTATTGGAGAAAATAAGTGTTGAGTGGGGAGGCTATTCTCGGAGCTTCTTCATCTCCGGCTCGCAGTCGGCCAATCCCATCCTCTTCAGTGTCTCCTTCTCGGGGATGCCACGCTCGTCCCAGCCTAGGGTATTGAAATAGATCTGCATCTTTTTATCGACAAGGGCCTTGTCAGTAGTCCTCCCCTTGAAGGGACCCGAGGGTAGCGGCTCATAGAACCTCGGCGGGTTATCGTCATCCTTGAGCGGCTCCCACGTCGCATCTGGCCCGCCTAGCAGGAGGAGCACCTTCTGTAGTGTAATGATCCTCGGTCCGGTGATGCGCCTCCAGCTCTCGATGCTGATCGGGAACCCCGTGATGGCCTTGGCGAAGTCGAAGACGAGTTCCTGGGGGACGCCGTTGTAGGCGAAGCTGCAGAAGACTCCGGAGTCCGCGAAGACGCTCCCCGACATATCGGTGTAGCCGTCGTAGACGAGGCTCGTGTGGTCGCCGCCCTGGACGCTGGCGGCGTAGCCTATGTCGTGGGCGAAGTCGGCGTCGCTGCGGGTCCCGTGGGCCCCCACCTCGATCCCCTTGACGACGACAGCGTACTTTAGCAGCTCCTCGGGCTTCATGCCCTTCATCTCGGCGATCTTGAGGGCAGCGCGGTAGGTCCCCTCGGCGATTATGTCGCCGATGCCCTCCCTATTCGCCACCATCCGCATGAAGCGGTCAAAGGCGTTCACGTCACCCCACTCGAGCTTGAACCCGATGTCCTCCTCCGTCAGAATGCCCCTCTGGTATAGCTCGGCGGCGTAGCTAATGGCGCTCATGCCGTTGATGCCGCTGTGGCCGAGCAGGTCGCAGAGGGTGCTGAGGTGAATGATCTCCTCCGCGTTGAATATGCCGAAGTTTGTGCCGCAGTGGGACTCCAGCTCGTAGTCGGGCATGTCGGTGATGTCGCCCTTCCAGGGGCCGCTTTTTATACAGCTGACCTTCATGCAGTTCGTGGTGCAGTTGAAGTCGGTCCACTTCTTCTTGACCCAGAAGCGAGTCTCGAACATGGGTCCCCCGATGCTCTTCTCGTCGTGCCACTCCTCCTGCCAGTTCCTGATGGGCTCGCTGCTCGTCCCGTTGCCGAAGCCGTACCCGCCGTAGCCGGTCCCCCAACGGCGGAACTGCGTCCGCGCTATGAGGTGCTCGTGGGTCTTCTTCCAGATGAGCTTCGTCGCCTCCGGCGCGTCGGGGGTGGGCATCATCCCGCGCCCCTTCGCGACTATGGCTTTGAGGTTCTTGCTGCCCATCACGGAGCCATATCCACCGTATCCGCAGGCGTGGCAGAGCTTGGACATGACCGCTGCGTTCCTGACGAGGTTCTCACCGGCGGGGCCTATGTAGATGGAGCCGGGCTCGCGCCACAGGCCGACGTTTGGCTTCCTATTCGAGAGGTCGGCACCCACCTCCTTATTGAGGGCGATGAGGGTCTCCTCCCCGTTCTTCCCCCAGAGGTGCTTCGCGGGTTTTATCGCGCCCCCCTCGTCGGTGACCTGGATGTAGACCGGCTCGTCGGATTTTCCCGTGACGATGACTCCGTCGTATCCCGCGCATTTCAGCTCGTGGGCGAACTCGGTGGAGGCCGTGGAGCCGACCGTCCCGTTGCTCATTGGGCTCTTACCCGAGACGCATATCCTTCCCCCGGGGTAGATCCCCGTCATGGGGCCTGTGAGGGCTATGAGGATGTTATCGGGCCCAAGCGGGTCGACCTCGCTCCACCTCCTGCCAATCCTGTCCCACAGTATCTTTGCCGCGAGGCCCCTGCCCCCGAAGAACATCTCAAGGGTCTCGTCGTCGAGTCTGGTGTCTATGATCTTTGCCTTCGTTAGGTCGACTTCCAGGAACTTCCCCGCGTATCCTCTAGGCATTTTTCTCACTCCCCGATGCAGAAAGTAAAAAAGGGGGGTGCTACTCCCGGAGCTTCTTCATCGTCGACTCGCAGTCGCTGAGGCCAAGCCTCTTCAGGGTCTCCTTCGTGGGGATTCCCCTCTTGTCCCAGCCGAGGGTCTCGAAGTACTTCTGGAGCTTCTCGTCGACGATCTTCTTGTCAGTTGTCTTCCCCTTGAAGGGGCCACTGGGCAGCGGGTCGTAGAATCTGGGCGGGTTGTCGTCGTCCTTGATGGGTTCCCACGTGACGTCTGGGCCTCCGAGGAGCATCAGCACCTTCTGCAGGGTGGTGATCCTCGGACCCGTGACGCGTCGCCACTTCTCGAGTGTGATCGGGAAGCCTGTTATGGCCTTGGCGAAGTCGAAGACGAGTTCCTGGGGGACGCCGTAGTAGCAGAAGTTGCAGAAGACGGCGGAGTCCGTGAAGACGTTCGTGCTCATCTCCGAGTAGCCGTCGACGGCGACGGAGGTGTGGTCGCCACCTTGGACGCTGGCGGCGTAGGAGATGTCGTGTGTGTAGTCCGCGTCGCTCCTCGTACCGTGGGCTCCTATCTCGATGCCCTTCACGTGCACGGCATATTTGAGCAGCTCCTCGGGCTTCATCTTCTTCATCTTGGCGATCTTTATCGCGGCCCTGTATGTGCCCTCGGCTAGGACATCACCGATCTTCTCCCTCTTCGCTATGAGCCAGGCGAGCTTATCCATGGCCTCGGTGTCTCCCCATGCGGGCTTGAAGCCGAAGTCGCTCTCCTTGAGGATGCCCCTCTGGTATAGCTCAGCGGCGAACGCCATGGTGTTGGGGCCGTTGATGCCCGAGTGGCCGAGGTTATCGATCAAGGCGCTCATGTGTATGTTGTCCGCGGGGTCGAAGATACCTAGGTTCGTACCGCAGTAGGCCTCGAGCTCGTAGTCGGGCATGTCGGTTATGTCGCCCTTCCACTTGCCCGTCTTTATGCAGCTGACCTTCATGCAGTTAGTCGTGCAGCCGAAGTCGGCCCACTTCTTCTTTACCCAGAACCTGTTCTCGAACTTGGGGCCGCCCATGCTCTCCTCGTCGTGCCACTCCTCCTGCCAGTTGCGCACTGGTTCGCTGCTCGTGTCGGCGCCGACGGCGTAGCCGCCGTAGCCGGTCCCCCAGCGGCGCATGCTCGTGCGTGTCCAGAGGTGCTCGTGCGTCCTCTTGAGGAGGAGCTTGACCGCCTCGGGGGCGTCCACGGCGGGGATCTTTCCCCTGCCCTTCGCGACGATGGCCTTGAGGTTCTTCGAGCCCATAAGCGCGCCGTAGCCACCGTATCCGCAGGCGTGGCAGAGCTTCGACATGACCGCGGCGTTCCTGACGAGGTTCTCCCCGGCGGGGCCGATGTAGATCATGCCGGGCTCCTTCCAGAGGCCGACGAGCGGCTTCTTCTTCGAGAGTTCCGCTGTGACCTCCCTGTTCAGGATCTTTATGGTTTCCTCGCCGACTTTCCCCCAGAGGTGCTTCGCCGGCTTGATGGCGCCCCCCTCGTCGGTGACCTGAATGTAAACCGGCTCATCCGCCTTACCGGAGACGATGACGCCGTCGTAGCCAGCCATCTTGAGCTCGGACGCGAACTCAGTCGACGCCGTCGAGCCAACGACGCCGTTGCTCGTTGGGGACTTCCCGCTGCACATGATCCTGGCGCCGGGATAGATGGCCGTCATGGGGCCGGTCAGGGCCAGGAATATGTTCTCAGGGCTCAGGGCGTCCATGTCCGCCCACTTCTTCCCGATCCTGTCCCAGAGGACCTTCGCCGCTAAACCGCGGCCGCCGAAGTACATCTCAAGCGTCTCGTCGTCGACGGTGATGTCCTTCACCTTACCCTTGGTGAGGTCGACGTCGAGGAACTTGCCAGCGTATCCTCCCGGCATTTAGATTACCTCCTCGCCCTTCTCGCCGAAGAAGAGCACCGCGAGGTCCTTCGCGACCTCGAGGGGGGGCCTCGAGAAGAGTTTACGGTGCACGTTGGGGCCCTCGGGGACGAGGGTGAGGGCGTTGTAGCCCGCCTCGGTGCATACCTTTACGCACTCGGGGTCGCCGTTGCAGAGGTTGCAGATTGTTGCCTTGTTGTCCCCGGGGTGGAGGATCGGTACATTGCCGGGGCACGCCTTTATGCACTTGCCACAGCTGATGCACTTCTCCCTGTCCACGAGGACGGCGCCGGTCACGGCGTCCGTGCTGAGTGCCTGCGTCGGGCAGCTACCAACGCAGGGGTAATCCTTACACTGGGCGCAGAGGTGGGGCACCTCGACGCCGGGGAACGGCATGAAGACGCGGACACGCGAAGCCTCGGGCCACATCCAGCCCTCATGCTTCATGCTGCACACTATCTCGCACCGCTTGCATCCGCTGCACGCTGCGTAGTCGCGGGCTATCCAGATGGGTTTACTCACGTTATCACCAGAATGACTTATTTTGATTAATGTTCGGATAAAAAGCTTCGTAAATACTATTCCACATACCGAAATATACAATAAAACATATCGATTCTGTGAGAACGTCTAAAAAGGCACGAAATAGGCCAAAAATTGACAATGGGCTGGTCATTTATCCCTCGAGGAGGCGTCGTATAATTTTCTAGCCATAAATTCTATAGTTTCCCTCTTGGACAGCTTCATCACCCACCTCGCCGGGATCCCCTCTACACCATAGTATGCGCCCGCCAGTTGACCGTAGACGGCGCCGACGGTGTCTGAGTCGTCACCGAGGTTCACCGCGAGAAGGCAACCCTCCTCGAAGGACTCGCTCTTTCTAAACGCCCACAGGGCCGCCTCGAGGGTCTTGACCGCGGAACCCTGTGCCCTTATCTCCGGCGGCTCGGAGCGCGCAAAGGAACCCCTCGCAACGGCCTCGACATCGGGGGTCATTGGTTTATCCCGCCAGAGCTTCTCCGTCGGCTCGTATCTCCCCGAAAGTAACGTTTCTCTTGGAACTCCTCTCAATACGCCGACGATCAGGGCGCCCAGGTACCGGCACGAATCGACAGCAGCGGCGGCACCGTGTGTGGTCTTGGAGCTTAGGCCCGAGTGCTCGACGGCGGCGACGGGTGAGGCGTGGAAGAAGAGGGGGACCGGCGCCAGCCTCATGAGGGATCCGTTGCTCCCCGTCTCCGGGGCCATCGGGCCGGAGTACGGGTTCCCGGTGTCGAGGAACCTCTGTAGGCTAGCCTTGGTCGTGTTCCCTATGTCGAAGCAGTTACCCGTGCAGCTCAGGTGCCCCTCTTTCCACCACCTGACGTACCTCTCGGCCTGGTCTCGTGGGTCGAATCCCCGCTGCTCTACAAGGCTCTCGGCGAGGCAGAGGGCTAGCGAGGTGTCGTCTGTCCAGTCCCCAGCCTTGAGGTTGAAGGGCCCCCCACCGCGGAAGTCCGTTATGGGTGGGAAGCTGCCCCTCGGCTCAAACTCGACGGGGGCCCCGAGGGCGTCCCCGACCGCCAAACCGAGGAGGCTACCCCTGAACCTGCTAAGGAGATCCATTGGGAAAAAGAGATGCGAGGGGATATAAGTGGGGGTCTAGGCCCTCATCTTCTTCATGTAGGGCTCCAGGTCGGCGAGGTCGAGCCTCTTCAGCGTCTCCTTCTTGGGGATGCCGCGCTCGTCCCAGCCGAGGGTCTCGAAGTAGGCCTGGAGCTTCTGGTCCACGAGCTTCTTGTCCGTGGTCCTGCCCTTGTAAGGGCCCTCCGGGAGGGGCTCGTAGAATCTGGGCGGGTTGTCGTCGTCCTTGAGCGGCTCCCACTTCATGTCGGGGCCACCGAGGAGGAGCAGCGCCTTCTGGAGGGTGACGATCCTTGGGCCTGTCTCCTTCCTCCAGCTCTCGACGGTGATGGGGAAGCCCGTGACGGCCTTGGCGAAGTCGAACTCCAGCTCCCTGGTTGTTCGGCAGAAGTCGCAGAAGACGCCGGAGTCCGCGAAGACGGCGTCGCTCATGTCCGTGTACCCGTCGCCGATGGTGGATGTGTGGTCTCCGCCCTGTACGCTCCCCGCGTAGCTCGCGTCGTGGACGTAGTCCTGATCGCTACGGGTGCCGTGGGCGCCGATCTCGATGCCCTTGACGTGGACGACGTACTTGAGCAGCTCCTCGGGCTTCTTTCCCTTCATCTCCGCGATCTTGATGGCGGCGCGGTAGGTGCCCTCGGCGAGGATGTCGCCTATGCCCTCGCGTTTGGCTATCATCCACGCCAGCTTCGTGAAGGCGTCGGTGTCGCCCCAGTTGAGCTCGAAGCCTATGTCCTTCTTCGTGAGGATCTTCCTCTGGTAGAGCTCGGCGGCGAAGCCCATGGTGTTGGGGCCGTTGATGCCGCTGTGGCCGAGGTTGTCTATGAGGGCGCTCATGTGTATGTTGTCGACGGGCTCGAAGATGCCGAGGTTGGTGCCACAGTATGCCTGCAACTCGTAGTCGGGGAGGTCGGTGATGTCCCCCTTCCACTTCCCGCTCTTTATGCAGCTGACCTTCATGCAGTTTGTCGTGCAGTTGAAGTCCGCCCATTTCTTCTTGACCCAGTACTGCTCGAAGCGTGGGCCGGCGTAGCTCTTCTCGTCGTGCCACTCGGTCTGCCAGTTCTTTATGGGCTCGGAGCTGTACTCGGCGCCGACTTGGTAGCCGAGGTATCCGGTGCCGTAGCGGCGGAACTCTGTCTTGCTGATGAGTATCTGGTGGGCCTTCTTCCAGAGGAGCTTCGCCGCCTCCGGGGCGTCGGGGGCGGGCATCATCCCACGGCCCTTGGCGACCACCGCCTTGAGCTTCTTCGAGCCCATGAGGGCACCGTATCCGCCGTAGCCGGCTGCGTGGCAGATCTTGCTCATGACGCCGCTGTTACGCACCATGTTCTCCCCGGCGGGACCGATGTAGATCATGCCGGGCTCGCGCCAGATGCCGACGTTGGGCTTACGCTTCTTCAGCTCCTCCCCGACCTCCCTGTTCAACATCTTGATGGTCTCCTCGCCGACTGTTCCCCAGAGGTGCTCCGCTGGCCTGATCTCGGCGCCGTCACTCGTGACGAGGAAATAGACGGGCTTCTCCGCCTTCCCCGTGAAGATCACGCCGTCGTAGCCCGAGCAGCGCAGTTCATGGGCGAACTCGGTCGAGGCTGTGGAGCCGACGGTGCCCATGCTGACGGGGCTCTTACCGGAGACGCATATCCTGCCCCCGGGGTAGATGCCCGTCATGGGGCCTGTAAGCACTATCAGGGGGCTCTCGGGGGCGTAGGGGTCGAGGGTCTCCCACTTCTTGCCCACGCGGTCCCAGAGGATCTTCGCCGCCAGGCCGCGTCCCCCAAAGTACTGCCAGAGCGTCTTGTCGTCGAAACTGACATTCCTTATCCTCTCCTTGGTGAGGTCGACGTCGAGGAACTTGCCTGCGTATCCGCCCGGCATCTTAGATTACCTCCTCACCCTTCTCGCCGAAGAAGTAGACGGCGAGCTCCTTCGCCACCTCGACGGGGTGGCGGCTGAACAGCTTCCTGTTGACGCTGGGCCCCTCCTCCACGAGCATGAGGGCGTTGTAGCCCGCCTCCTTGCAGACCTTTACGCATTCGGGGTCGCCGTTGCAGAGGTTGCAGATGGTGGCCTTGTTGTCGCCGGGGTGGATGATGGGGACGTTCCCCGGGCAGGCGCGTATGCAGGCGCCGCAGCTTGTGCACTTCTCGCGGTCCACGAGCACCGCCTTGGTGTCGGGGTCCGTCGAGAGGGCTTGCACTGGGCAGCTCCCCACGCATGGGTAGTCCATGCACTGTGCGCAGAGGTGGGGGACCTCGAGCCCCGGGAAGGGCATGAATATCCTGATCCTGGAGGCCTCGGGCCAGATCCAGCCCTCGTGCTTCATGCTGCACGCTATCTCGCACCGCTTGCACCCGCTGCATGCGGCGTAGTCGCGGGCTATCCATATGTTCGCCATTAAATCACTGATCTGAGAAGCCTTGGGTACGTGATAAGAAGGCTTCGAAGAGCATCTCTGAACACATCGCACTTATCTGCTTTAAACCCCAAGCATTATAGAGAAACCAAGCATCGTGTAGATCAATGAAGACCGGCGACGCGATCAAGTACGCGTTCACCGGCCTCACAGTCCTGATATTCTTCTTCTTTGCGGCGAGTGGCCGCATAGAGGCGCAGATACTCGGGGTCGTCCTCCTCGCCCTGGTTGTCTGGAGCCTCTATCCGAATAGGCACCTCGAGTCCAGCATCCTCATCATCGCCCTCATAGGCGTCTTTGAGGCGAGCCTCAACATTAATGAATTCGTCTTCGGCCTCTTCAGCACCTATGGGGGGAGTGGGCTATGGATAATTCTCAGCGGCTTCGTGTTGGCGAAGGGGATGGAGGTCAGCGGCCTCGGTAAGAGGATCGCTCTCGTCATAGCGACTTCGATGGGGTGTAAGCCGAGGAAAATAATTCTCGCGGTGGCTTTGGCGAGCCTGGCGATCTCCCCCCTCGGACCGAGCACGACCGCAAAGGCCTTCATCCTACTCCCGATCTGCGTCGGGTTGATTGATGCCTTCGGGGTTGAGAAGGGGAGGAGCCGCTTCGGTGCCGCCGTGATGCTGATGGCGATGGCGGGCAACAACATCTGCAGCACCGCCTTCCTGACCGCGACGATACCCAACCCCATCTCCGCCGACTACCTCGCCATGTCAGCAGGACTCTACCTCGACTGGGGCGGATGGTTCAAGATGGCCTTCCCCCTGACCCTTATGCTCCTCGCTGCCAGCTACCTGCTCGTCATCTGGATGTTCAAGCCCGAGGTTGTGGCGTCCAAGGAGACGTACGACAAGGTGTGTTCCATAAGGAGTGACCTCGGCCCGTTGACGAGGAAGGAGACTGTCGTCGCCGTCGCCTTCAGCGTCTCACTCATCCTCTGGATAGCCGAGAGGTACATCCCATTCAACGCGGGTATCATAAGCCTCGCCCTCAGTCTGGTGCTCTTCCTCCCCCAGACACGCGTCATGGAGGTCGGCAAGTTCAGCGGCAGCGTCCCCTGGGGGAGCATAGTGCTCTTCGCGGCGAGCATGTTCCTCGCCAGGGCAGTCGGTAGGTACAGGGCCCTGGACCCCGTTGCGAAGGGACTGTTCTATGTCCTCGGATTGAGAGACCTGCCTATCTACCTGTTCATAGGCACGGCGGTTCTAGTGGCCATGATGCTTCACGTGATCTTCACGAGCACCACGGTCTACGCGACTGTGATGGTGCCTGTGATGATCGGGTTGACGAGGATGTCTGGCGTGAACCCACTCCTCACTGCCCTACCCGTCGCGGTCCTCACCCCAATCGCCGTCATACTCCCCGTGAACACCATACCCAATATAATCTTCCACACGGAGGGCTGGTTCACCGAGAGGCAGATAATAGCCTACGGACTGGTCCTGAGCCTAGTCTCTGTCGCCATCGTGCTTTTCGTAGGCATACCCTACTGGCAACTGATAGGCCTCATCTAGGTGCACCCTGGAGCCGGCGACCTCCCTCCTCACCTGCAGCATAAGCCGGGAGAGGAGTCCAAAGGTGGTTATCTGGAAGCCGCTGAGGACAAGGAGGACGGCTGCTATGAAGCTGTAGGGGTTCATGAATCCGGAGAGGGGCGACCCGAGCTTCTCTAGGCCGAGTATGACGAGCCACGCCGCGCCCGCGAGCATCAGGGGTGCCCCGCTGAGAAGC
>Ga0315297_10001138_pt1 | contig 16132 bp, 16 predicted proteins | sample YL17G15_0_MG_FD_203628 | JGI IMG/M metagenome (GOLD analysis project Ga0315297, IMG submission 203628) | Sediment microbial communities from Yellowstone Lake, YNP, Wyoming, USA - YL17G15_0 | ecosystem: Environmental > Aquatic > Freshwater > Lake > Sediment | place: USA: Wyoming | collected... | reverse complement strand
CCTATCTTGAAAGCCTTGCCCACCACCTCACCCAATTCCTGGTAAACGTTGGCCGGAAGTGTGGTATAGAGCAGCGGCCTGATCTTATTCACGTCCACGTGCTCAGCAGTGAAGCAGTTGCCTGACACATAGACTTCCTCGATCTTGCCTACCACCAGCACATGGCTGCCAAGGTCCAGCATATGCTCGATTTTGCATTCCAGGTTGACCGGGCACTGCTCGACCATGGGTGCGGTCTCAACCTTGCCATAAAATACCTTAAACTTGCAGGCCCTTACCTTGTCCTCTTTGGCCCCTGATTTGATACCGCAGAAATCCACCTCTTTCACCTGGTCGGCCGAAGGCACGTTGACCGAGAATGTCATGTTCTCCTGCATGCCTTTAAACGTGTAGCGACGGTGGCGGATGGCCACGGATATCATCGGAGGTTCGCTGCAGGCAATGCCCGACCAGGCAGCCGTCATAAAATTCGGCTTGCCATCCACGTTTGTGCCTATTAAAAAAGCCGGCGTGGGGAAAACCAGCGTCTGCGCCCCTACTTTCACTTTTTCCATAATTTATCTCCTCTAAATCGTACGCTGTATTCTTACTTTTCCAGCATCTCTTTCATGGGGGTCCAGTAGTAATCGATCCATCCCTGCTTGATATCCTCGTAGAATTGCGCCGGGATGCCAGTTTCAATCACAACCTCCTTGAATGCGGGATCTCAGCGAAATTCTATCATAAATATAAACCGTGCGGGTGTTCTTTCAAACCCACCCCCTTCCGGCATAAGAGCTTGAAAAATGTTCACCTTATTGGTACATTGGAACATAATAGGTGTTCACTGATGACCACATTAAAATATTTTATCACCTCCAAGGCCAAACGTAATGTGCTCCACCTTTTTATGCTGGACCCCGGCAAGCCTCATTACACTCGGGAAGTGGCGCGTTTAACCGGTGAACCACTTAATGCCGTGCGGCGGGAACTCGGCTACCTGGAAAAGGCCGGGTTGCTCAGTTCCCGTGCACAGGGCAACCTCAAGTATTATGAAGTCGTTAAGAGCTTCCCGCTGCTGGCGCAGTGGCGGAAGATCATCCTGGAATCCGATGTCGCTCCACCTCCAGCAACTGTCGTTGCACCTCCTGCCCAGGTCGTTGCGAGCGGGGCGCCGGAGCAATCTCTGGAAACAAAGCACGATATAGCCAGAAACGAATCATCCAAGCATGCCCCCCCGGAAGACGGTGACAAGCCCATCATACCCGGCACCCGAGTGATTCCCAATCACCAACCCCTTCCTCTGCCCGATGTCATTGAGCTTCCTTCACCTATAGTTATGGGTGACGCGGCCGCGGGTATTATTGCTAAGGACGAAGCAGCGGAGCAATCCCCGGACCCGAAGCCCGGGACTATCCTCACCATCCAGTCCATCGTCAGTCAACTCAGCGAAAAGTTGAAAGACATAAACACCATCAACCTCGCCCTCATCCACGGGGAGGCCGCCAGGTCAGAAAGAATCCCTGAGAGCGGCATTGACCTGCTTGTTGTCGGGGACATTAACAAGGATACGTTGCTGGAACTAATAGCCAATTTCGAAGACACCACCGGCATCAGTGTCAACCTCACCAGCATGACCCGCAGTGACTTCGACTACCGCAATGTCCAAGGAGATTCACTTGTCCGCCGCATCTGGGGGGAGAAGAAACTGGTGGTCAAGGGACGGCAATGAAATTGTGTAAATTGATAGTAATAATTCGTGCGATGCCACAAACCAATAATTTCTGCTAAACTATCGTATGTCATCCAAGATATCGGTCATTTTCCAGTCCGCCAAGCTGGGCGATATTCCTTTCATACTCAAGGAATTTGACCGCGCTGAAGCTTTGCTCAAGGAAGACAGACCGGTCGGGCGTATTTACGGGGTAAGCGGCGGGGCGCTGGTAACGATGGCCTTCGGGCTGGCGCTGGCTGCGAAGAAGGACCCGGCCAGGTGGGGTAAGGCCTCAACGGCGATAAAAGATTTCCGCGATTTTTTCAGCAGGGCACATGGCTGTCAAATACGCACATTTAACCTAAACCTCTGGTATGGACGGTCCAACCTTAACCCTTTGAGGAAGTGGATGGAGAAGCGGTTGAGAGCTTATACGGGCGCAGCTAAAGCAACGCCCCTACAGTTAAAGGTTTCAGACCTCGGCATTCCCCTGTACATTTGCACAATAGACCGGGATGCCCTGTTTACCCTGTTCGGCCCGCCTGACGAAAACCTGCAGTGTGATTACCAGTTCAAACACCTCGGTCCACCGCAGGATGCTCCGCTGGTGGACGCGGTTATCGCCGCGGTCAGCACCCTTCTCTCCACCAGTCCATCCACCGTTAACGGACAATATGTCTACGACTGCCGTCCGCCCATCGTGGATGCCGGCGCTATGGTAGCCGACCTGGAAGCCACAGACCCGCGACCCATCCTGCGCACTAAACCACACGCCGTGATACGGCCATGGAAGCTCAATTTCATAACCTCCGTCTTTATCATGCATTCGCAGCACGAAAGAAACCAGGCCATGCTGGCCGATTATTACCTTGACCTGCTGCACCGCCAGCGCGAACTGCTCGGGAAAGTTAAGGAAAAGCAGCCGGATTTCTCCATGAATTCCATCAAAACACAGGGACCGCTGCCCACCATCGGGATGGTGGACCTTCCTTACGTGGGCTCCACCGAGGCGGCCACCAACCTGCGCGAGTCGGCAGCCAACCGCGTCCAGATCATCGCCCGCTTCACGGAGATACTGGACGGCCAGCTCGACCGCTTCCCCTTCGACCGCCCGGCCAATATCATCTACGGCGCCGGGGGCTGCTCGGGCATCCTGGGAGGATTGGTCACCACACGCGCGGTAGACGAAGGCTTCAGGCGTGGCGGCGGCCAGATAAAACAAATCTACGGCGTCTCGGCCGGTGTCCTTAACGGTTTCTTCCACTCCATACAAGTTGCCGCGGCAAACAACCCTGATCTTTATAAACCGCCGGCACAACATGCCCTGCAGGACCTGGAAGACCTGATCGCAAACCTGACATCTGATAAGCTGCTCAAATTCAATCGCAACCCGTTCAAGTTCTGGCACGGCTGGGCCAACCTCGGCCCCCTGGAGGAGTTCCTCAAAGAGAGGCTCACAGCTTACACGGGCTCGCCGCACCCGGAGCGGCTCACCTTCGACGATATCGCCCTGCCAATGACGGTTACCGCGGCCCGCTCTGACGGCTTCACCGAGTTCATGGGCATGACCTCCACCGGCCGCCACTTCGAGTTCGGCGGCCACACCTGGAAAGTACTGGCTGCCCCGGTCATAAAGGCCGTGATCGCAGGCTGGACCATGAACACATATATCGAGCCGGCCGAGCTTAACGGGCAAGTGTACCGTGACGGCGGCGGCACCTTCTACGACCCTTCTTTGCTGGTAGCCTGCCTGGACCCGGAACTGACCAACCTGATCGCCATCCACCTCAACCACCCCGATGGCGGCACCTTCAACCTGCCTCACAGGCCGGATATAGCCAGGATAATCCTTGATACCCACAACTACACCTTCCCAGAGGAACACCGCCGCATGCGCGTGCTCGCCACTCTTTTTTACGACCACTTCCGCCTGCGCCTGTATGCCCGGGAGAACGGAATACCGGTTGAACCCGACTTCCGCCGCGAGTGGAAGCTGCAGGATACGGGTTACCTTTAGTTTCATAAAAGGCCGTGCTTCCTGTGATGGTATAATAAATCCGGCCGATTTTCCGGCGAGGGAGAGCATCCATGAAAAGACTCATACTTTTTTCCATTGCTGCCTGCGTTTTATTGGCAATGCTGGTGCCGGCCTGCAGTCTGGCCCCGTCAGCCAGGACAAAGCTGACCGTGGCCTGCGACGCCACCTGGCCGCCTTTCGAGATAGTCAACGAGCAGACCAAGCAGCTTGACGGCTTCGGGCCCGAGTTGATGCGCGCCATAGCAGCCAAGGCAGGCCTCGATATTGAACTGGTCAACGTCGGCTTCGACTCGGTGCTGGCCGGTATTTCCCAATGTCAGTACGACATGGCCGTCTCCTCCATCACTATTACCGATGAGCGAAAAAAGACCATACTTTTCTCCGACCCCTACTACGCTGCAGGACAGATAGTCACGGTGCGCAAGGACAATGACAGAATCAAAGGCAAGGATGACCTGTCCGGCAAAACGGTGGGTGGCCAGATCGGCACGACGGGAATCATTGAAGCAGGTAAAATACCAGGGGCAAAGGTCAAGACCTTTGACGAGGTCGGCTTTGCCTTCCAGGATGTCATCAACGGGCAGCTTGACGCGGTCATAGCAGACAACCCGGTAGCCCAGCTCTATGTAAATAAAAACAAAGACAAGCTGAAGACCGCCGGGCCGATCTTCACGGACGAGTACTTCGGCATTGCTATCTGCAATAAGAACGCCTACCTTGTGCCGAAGATAAATGCCGCGCTCAAAGCCCTCAAGGACGAGGGATTCTTAAATAGTCTATCTAAGAAGTGGATCGGCCAGTAAGCGGCCGGCCGCTTTTAGCCCCCTCCCCCGCTTAAGGCGTATAATGTGAGCCGGTTCTATGAGTACGCCCGAAAAACCGCAGATTCCCCAGGAAGAACTGGACCACATACCCGGCGCTGAGCCCTCCTCACGTATTGACGCCTGGTGGTGGCTGGTAGCCCTGGTGGTCGGCATAACCGCACTCCTGCTTTTCGCCTGGCCGGACCCATTTATGAACATTTTCAAGTTCGTCCAGGACGGCATCGTGATAACGGTAACCGTCACACTGGTGTCTTTCGTGCTGGTGCTGATCGTAGGCATGGTGGGCGGACTGGGCAGGCTTTCGACTAACCGCGTCATCTACATGATCTCCACCCTGTACGTGGAGTTGGTGCGCGGCGTACCGCTGCTGGTGCAGCTCATCATCTGGTACTTCGCCGTGCCGGTCATGATCCAGTCCCTGGGCAAGGCCTGGGGCCTCCCGGCACTGGAGGGGTTCCAGGCAGACCCTGTCGTGATGGCCATAATCGGACTGGTCTTCTGCTACGGGGCCTACATGAGCGAGATCTACCGCGCCGGCATCCAGAGCATCCCCAAAGGGCAGATGGAGGCCGCCCGCAGCCTGGGCATGACCTACTTCCAGGCCATGCGCCATGTGGTGCTGCCGCAGGCCATGCGCGTTATCCTGCCGCCCATCGGCAACGAGTTCATCGCCCTGCTCAAGGATTCCTCGCTGGTCAGCGTGGTGGCCGTGGCCGACCTGACACGCCGCGGCCGCGAGTACGCGTCAATCCACTTTGATCCCATCGAGGTCTGGGCGCTGGTGGCCCTGCTGTACCTTATTATGACGCTTTTCTCAGCGCGCCTCGTGAACTGGATAGAAAAGAAAACCAAATTCGAGAGGTAATACTTGGCTGAACCTATCATCCGCATCCGGGGGGTGCATAAATACTTCGGCAGGATCCACGCGCTGCGCGGCCTGGACCTCGACATAGCAGAGGGGGAGGTCGTGGTCATCGTGGGGCCCTCCGGCTCAGGCAAGTCCACCCTGCTGCGCTGCATCAACCGCCTGGAAACCTACGAAAAGGGCAGGATAACCGTGGACGGCATTCCGCTGGATGGTAACAGGAACATCAACGCCGTGCGCCGCGAGGTGGGCATGGTCTTCCAGTCCTTCAACCTCTTCAGCCACCTGACCGTGATGGACAACCTCATGCTGGCCCAGCGCGTGGTGCGCAAAAGGCCTACCGGGGAGGCCAGGCGGACTGCACTGGACCTGCTCAACAAGGTCGGCATACCCGACAAGGCCGAGGCCAAGCCGGCCGAGCTTTCGGGAGGCCAGCAGCAGAGGGTGGCCATCGCGCGCGCCCTGGCCATGAATCCCAAGGTCATGCTTTTCGATGAGCCCACCAGCGCGCTCGACCCCGAGATGATCAAGGAGGTGCTGGAGGTGATGCTGGCGCTGGCCAGGGAGGGTATGACCATGGCCGTGGTCTCGCACGAGATGGGCTTCACCCGCGCCGCAGCCAAGCGCGTCATCTTTATGGACGAGGGACAGATTATCGAGGAAGCCCCGCCGGACGTTCTCTTCAACTTCCCCCATCACGAGCGGACCAAGCAGTTCTTAGGCAAGATTCTTAGCCACTGAACCTGTCACAACCGGTACGAATCTAATACCCTTCCCCTATTTTAGCACGCCCAGCAGGCCACGGAGCAAAATGACAGCCGCTTTCTTGTCCAGGGGCTCATTGTTATTGCCGCACTTGGGGGACTGAATGCAGGCCGGGCAACCATCACGGCAGGGACACTCTTCAATAGCCTTGAGCGTGGCCGCCCACAGGCCATGGATTATTTCGTAGCCCTTCTCGGCGATACCGATGCCGCCCGGGTAGCCGTCGTAAATAAAGATCTGCGCCCGGCCGGTATCAATATGAAAGGGCGTGGAAACCCCCCCTATATCGTTGCGGTCGCACATGGCGAAGAGGGGCAGTATGGCAATAGCAGCATGTTCCGCCGCGTGAAGCCCACCGTGAAAATCGAGCTTGCTTTTCTCGATCGTGTCCACCGCCTGCTGCGGCAGGTCAAACCACAGCGAACGGGTGATGAAACGCATGGGGGGCAGGTCCAGCACCTCTTCGCCAACCACCTCGTCAGTATAATGTTTCTTCTTGCGGAAGCCGTCAACCTGGTTGGTCACGTCCACCGCGCCCAGGCAAACTTTCACACCGCTGATTTCTTTCTCCTTCATCTGCTGCAGAACCTTTATATCGGTCAGCTCCATGGTCTGCGTGTAATAAGGGACCGTGGCCGGCTCCACCACCGCTATATGCTTTTCAATATCAAGCTCTTTGACAAAATAGGAATCGCCCTGGTGCAGATAGATGGCGCCGGGGTGCACCTGCCAGAAGGCGTGGTCCTCCTCAACCGTCTCCAATACCTGGTATCCCCGGGAAGCATCCAGCAACTGGTACTGATGGGAAGAGGCAGTCCTGATATTAACTTCCTGCGCCGGGTGCGAGAGCTGGGGAGCAATATGCCAGCGGCTGCCGGCTTTTCTCAGCTTCCCCTCTTCGCCCAGCTCGGCAATGGCTGCATCGAGTGTATCACCAAAATATTCCCTGTCTTTTTCGTCGATGTGTTTCTCCCAGGCGGCACACAGCAGGTGCGGATGAAATATATTGATGTTCTCCCAGTTTATGAGGGCATTCTCGAAGGGCTTGCCGAAAAAGAAATCGGGGTTATGCATGAGGTACTGATCAAGGGGGTTATTCTGTGCCACAAGGAAGGTGATCGATCTCTCCCCCCGCCGCCCGCTGCGCCCGGCCTGCTGCCAGGTGCTTGCGATGCTACCCGGGTACCCTGTCAGAACCGTAGCATCCAGACCCCCAATGTCGATGCCCAGCTCAAGGGCGCTGGTAGCCACCGCCCCCAGCAGATCTCCCGAAAACAGTTCTCGTTCAATCTCACGCCGGTCAGAGGCCAGGTAGCCGGCCCGGTACGGCTTTATCTTCTCGCCCAAAGGGCTGCCCAGCAGGTCGCGGCTGTACACATAGATAAGCTCAGTCAGCTTGCGTGTTGAGGCAAAGGTAAGGGTGCGCACCTGCCTGCGTATAAGCTCCGTGAACAGGTGCGTGGCCTCGCTGTTGGCGCTGCGCCGCAGGCTGCGGGCCTCGTCTATAATAGGGGGGTTCCAGAAGACAAAAGCCTTGCCCCCGTAAGGAGCACCGTCACCATCCACGACTTTGAAAGGCAGCCCTGCCAGCCCCTCCGCATGCCGGCCCGGGTTGGCAATTGTAGCTGAACAGAACACAAATTGTGGACTGCTGCCATAATGAGCACAAATACGTCTCAACCTGCGTAGCACGCAGGCTACATGTGAGCCAAACACCCCACGGTAAACGTGAGCCTCATCCACCACCACGTATTTGAGACGCCTCAGGAACTTGTCCCACGATTTATGGTTGGGCAAAATGCCTGCATGCAGCATATCCGGGTTGGTGAGCACAATACGTGCTCGTTTCCTGATGCCTGAACGCTCTTCGCCGGGCGTGTCACCATCGTAAGTGGTGCATTCCCATGGCAGGTTGATGGTATCGCCGGCCAGCCAGGTAAGTCCGCGCAACTGGTCCTGGGCCAGCGCCTTGGTCGGGAAAATGTAGAGTGCCCGGGCATAAGGTTCCTCCAGCAGTGTGTTGAGAACTGGAATGTTGTAGCAGAGGGTCTTGCCGCTGGCGCTGGGCGTTGCAACCATGACATTGTCGCCCAGCCTGATAGAATTAATAGCCTCAGCCTGGTGTGAATAGAGGGTGCTCAAACCAAGCTTATCGAGCCGGTCCTGCAGTACCGGGTGAAGGGGCTTGTCCAGCCAGCCGGGACGGGCATCGCGTGGAGGTATGTACTGGACATGAACGGCCTGGCCTTTATACTCGGTATCGTTTTTAAGGTAGTCGAGGAATGCCGAGGTGTCCATGTGTCAATTATACTGCTTGGGGTTCAGGACCTGATTCAGTAGGTTTCGATCTCTTTCCCCACTATCTCAATCGTAGGGTAATCGCGTTCGATCAGGCTGATGGCCGCGCTGATGACCTCGTCAACGCGGTTATGGTGGTTGGAGACGCAGGCTAACCCGATCGTGGCCATCTGCCACAGGTCCTGGTCGTCGACCTCGGCAATGGAAAGGTTGAATTGCTTCTGCAGGCGCATTACCAGTGATTTTACGACGCTCCTTTTATCCTTGAGAGACCTGCTCCCAGGGATATGGATCTTCAATTTGCAGACGCCTACTTTCACTAAAGCCCGCTCGCAACCCTGCAGCTATCGGTATAAAGGGGCTCCCGCGGGAGACTGCGGGAGCAATATATCTAAAGTTCCGGTTTGGACGATGCGTAACAGCTGCTGCAATAAACCGGACGTTCCTGTCTCGGCTCAAAGGGCACTTCGCATTCAGTGCCGCACCTTGCGCAGGTGGCTTTGAACATCTCCCTGGACTTGCCGGCACCGCCAGAGCGGGACTGTTTTCTGTTGGTCCTGCAATCAGGGCAGCGCTTGGGTTCGTTCTGAAGTCCTTTCGACTGATAGAATTCCTGCTCGCCTATAGTAAAGACGAAAGTTCCGCCGCACTCGGCGCAGGTAAGGTTCTTGTCCGTTAGGGCCATTGATGCCTCCTTGTTGATAATAACTATGCACCATGGATTCTGACGGGTCTGTTTGGCCCAGGACCTCTTGAAACATACGCAGGGAGTCTTAGTCCCGGCATTATGGTCTCCCGATTTAAGAGGCAGCCAGGTTAAGACTCACCATCAACCAGGGTTTGCATACTCGCATTAGTGTAGATTATAATTTTCTGCAAGTCAAGACCTTGTAGACCTTGTAGAAAAAGGATGGTGATATGCCATTGGACTATGAATACGATAAGCAACCCATGGTGCGCAGCGTTATCAGCATCGTCGCATGCCTGCTCATCGGGTTGACACTCATCTTTGCAGGCGGCGGCAAGCTGGCCAACCTCGGCCAGATACCAGGACAGACCGAATTCCTCGACAGGTTCATCCCGGACTTCCTCATGACCCCGGACTTTGCCCGCTTCATCGGCCTGGTCCTTATACCCTGGATCCTGCCCATCGTTGAGGTACTCATGGGGCTTCTGCTGGTCATCGGCCTCTGGCCCCGCTTCATAGCCATACTGGTTCTACCAATGGTGCTGGGATTCATGGCCAATAACTCGTTCATGATTTCCCAAGGCCTCGACAAATACCCGGACTGCACTTGCTTCGGCATCTGGGAGCAGTGGCTGGGGGGATTGACCCCCCTGCAGTCCATGTACTACGACGTGTCCCTCTTTATCCTGGCAGTCATCATAATCATTGTGCACCCGGGATCCTTCTTCGCACATCAATTCTGGATCAATAAAATAATGTCCAGGGACAAGGTATAACCCCCGCCTACCCCCCTCAGACAGGAGGTATTCTTACTATGCGTTCAAATTTGAGTTTAAGCCTGGTGTTTGTATGCGCGCTTGGCCTGGTCATCACCGCTGCCCTGTCCGGTTGCGGAGGTCAGGCTAACCCGCAGCCGGTCCAGGCGCCCCCCGAACCGGTCAACAACTCCCCCGTCATAACAGCCCTCCAGGCCGACCTGCAGGAGGTTCAGCCACTGGGTAAAACAAACTTCACCTGCAGTGCAAGCGACCCTGAAGGGGATGCGCTGTCATATCGCTGGACAGCCAGCGCGGGCACGATTGATGGCTCAGAGGCAGCCGTGACCTGGGCGGCCCCCAAGGACCCGGGCAGCTATAAAATCAGCGTGACAGTCAGCGACGGGAAAGGCGGTGCGGCCACCGCGGACGCGGTTGTCACCGTGCCCGAAAAACCCAACAACCCGCCGGTTATCACTGCTATAAAATTTACGCCTGAAGGAAGGGGTACGATCACTGTAAAGCCCAACCCCACTGACAAAGAAAAGGAGAAGTACCCCCCGGTCGAAGTAAAATATAAAACGTCGGTTGTAGAGTGCGTGGCAGGCGATGCCAATAACGATAACCTTAGCTATTCCTGGAAGGCAACCGGGGGCAAAATAATCGGTTCCGGCCCGAAGATAGAATGGCTTGCTGCCGGCGATGCGGGATCCTATATAATCACCTGCGATGTATCCGATGGCAGGGGCGGGACCAATTCATTCACTATTTCCGTGACCGTGAAATGCTGCGGCTGATAAAGTCTAAATCTCGGCCAGCTTCACATCACCCCTGGCGCCCATGCGGTCACCGGTGATTATTACTATGCCTGTGACCCCCCTGATGCTTTGCCCGAACTCCAGTGCAGCCTCTATATCATCCGCAGACCGGACCAGGTTGCCGACGGCCGTAGCCGCCGCATCCGCCAGTGCAGCAGATGGCGCGAGGACAACCGCTGCGTCCGCCAATCCCAGGCTGAGGGACGGCCCGACTTTCCCGGAAGATGTACAGACCCCCAGCGGTGTCTGGCCCGGCTCCACCTCGATAGCCAGCTTCCCCGTGAATGCGGATCCTCCTGCATATATGCCGATTTTCCGCTTCCTGCTGACCTTCAGAAAGATATCACCGCCGTTCTCCACAATTACCTCAGCTGACCACTGCAGCAGCTTTTCACCGACCATCTCGGCCACAGCCCCCGCCACCGCCGCCATCGGGCCAACATTCGCCAGCCGGGCTGCCTGCGCCATCCTTTGCACAATCTCCGGCGCATCTTTTTCAACGGGCAACGGCTCCAGGCTGTGCAGGAAAATGGGATGCTCCCGTATATAGCGCTCCAGCGGGCTCCGCACTTCATTGATGGCAGCCACAGCTTCAACGCTCAGGTTCTTTAAGGCGCGTATGTAAAGGTCGGTTTCCTTTACCACTGCCTGGAAAGAGACAAGGTCCCGGTCCTTAATGTCGTGACGGTAGGTGCGTTGCTCGTACATTGCTGGCTAAAATTTCAGTTCCATGGCCCGCGGCGGGCAGGCCCTCACGCACAGCTCACAGACTATGCACTTGGAATTATCAAAGAGCACCTTGCGTGTTCCCTCCTCGAGGGAGAACGCGCGTGTGGGGCACATGGTTATGCATGCTCCGCAATGAGTGCACCTGTCGCCGTTGCGCAGCACGTCCTGGCTGAGCGATTGTATCTCAAGTCCCGCCTCCTGCAGGTATTTTATGCCGCGGTCGTAGTCCTTCTGTTCGCCAGTCAACTCCATGATCATCAGGCCCTCTTCGCCCGGGGAGATGGAGGCCTTGAGAATATTGAAATCAAGATTGAACTCCCTGATTAGGCCGCTGACGATAGGCTTATCTATGGTCTGCTGTGTGAAATGCAATACGATTTTCTTTGCCACTTTCATATCTTTGACTCCTTCAGGGCAACGGCCTTTCTTCGAGCGCTTTGAGCTTGATACCGGATTCCACCCCGGGCAGGGATGCGACAGGGTCGCTCAGAAGGAAACGGCCACTGCTGATCCATTCCTTGAGCGTCGATGCTATCTCCACCGCCCCCGGGTAGCTCGACAACGCCGCAGTTGGAACCTCTTTGCCACCCACGTTTATCTTGCCCGATTTCAGATCGGCATAGCTGACCTCGGCCAGTACATCCGGCTTGCGGTTGGGGTAGGCGTCAGAATAGTCCACCACCGGCGCCAGGATATCTGCATCGGTCACCAGCGTGTACTGCAGTATCTCTTCGTTCAACACAGGTATTGGGACACCTATGCCAACGGTCAGCGTGGTGCCATAGCCCAGGAAACTGGTGCCCACCAGCCACTTGGGCAGCATCTGCTTTAGGTCGCCAATCACCGCCAGCGTACCCGCACCACGCGTGGGAACGCCCTTCTCCGTGCGGGGCGCAGACGGGTTGTGCTGCGTTCCATGCCAGGCCACGTAGCCAACCCCGCCGCCCAAGAAGATGCGTGTCCCTATGCCAATAGTTTTATACAGGGGATCGTTCAACAGGGGAGAAAGCTGGCCCGCAGAGCAGAAATTGGCGTTGCCCATCCTGGCTTTGAGGACGCCCATATAAGTATAGATCATGCGGTCGCTGACATTTACGGCCACGTTGTAGTTCTGGTAGGCATTACGCAGGTTAAAAAGGGTGGCCTCATTGATGGTGTTGATATTTATCAGCGTTTCCAGCTTTTTACGCGGATAGCAGTCCGTGCCATAGGCGCTGGCCACCAGCCGGATATCCCTTCCCGCAACAAGTTCCTCAATCACGTGGCCGCCGCCATACTTAAACTCTCCCGGGTAGATCCTGTTCTTGGGGTCATCATCCGGTATGGCCGTAGCGCCCAGTATGATATCAACGGCCGCTACGCCCGTGTAAGCCGGCACGTCGTTGAGGTAGACCCTGCCTCCACCCACTTTCATCCTGGGTTTGGTATGGCCAAGGTTCATAAAGGCGCTAGATGAGCACATCGGGCCGAAGGTCCCGGTGGTCACCACATCGATCTCTTTAGCTGCGGCTGCAACACCTTTCTTGCGGGCGATGCCGATCACCTCTTCAGCAGTGACCACGACCGCCTGGCCTTTTTTAATTTTCTCGTTGATCTCTGCGATCGTCCTGGCCATATCTCCCTCCTTAATAAAATTACCGGCCCGCACGGTGAAGCTGTTCCGTCTGCCTCAGCCGCAGCGGGCGGTAATTAGCCTGCAAGGTATACTGACTAAATTCTAATGCCTGCCGTACTTTTCGCAAAATACTATCTCCGGCAGCTCTCTGCGCGGTGGAGCTTTAGACTCGGCAGAGGGATAGCCGAGCGGCGTCATCTCTACTGAGACCACCCCGGCCGGCAACTCGAGTACCGCGTCCACCTTCTTCGAATCTGGTATCAATCCCACGTGCACTGTGCCCAGGCCGAGGGCCTGCGCCGCCAGGGCGAGGTTCTGCATAGCAATGCCGACATCAAACATAAACCAGTCTCCCCTATCGGTAGCCGCGCTGCCTTTATAATAACCGGATTTCCCCAGTTCCGCGCAGGCAACAATAACAACAGGAGCCTGCCTGATAGCCTCAGTAGCCGGGTTTCCCCTGTTCAAACAGTCCGCCAGGCGGGCTTTTGTCTCCGGGTCCTTAACGATCACGTAGCGGGTGCACTGGGTGTTGGCCCAGGAGGGCGCCCAGCGGGCAGCTTCCAGCACCCTGTTGAGCACTTCGTCGGGAACGGGGGTGTCCCTATACTGGCGTACGCTGCGCCTGCTGTAAATGGCTTCAAAAGTGTCCATCCCGGTATTTCTCCTGCCTGTTATTCGCCGGCCCTTAACAGCGCGATAAGCTCTTCAGGCCGCGTTTCCCGTTGTTCGCCCGTCTCCATGTTGCGCACCATCACGGTTCCCGCCTTCATCTCATCGCCACCGATGATGGCGGCATACTTTACACCCGCAGCATTGGCATGCCTGAGCTGGGCCTTGAGACTGCGCTCCCCGGAAGACATGACCAGCGGGATACCCTCATCCCGCAGTGCCGCAGACAGCCTGAAAGCCTCGATCCTGGCATCCCCACCCAGGCAGGCGATGAAAATGGCCGGCCTCTCTCCCGGCGGAACCTTAACACCCTGCATTTTCAAGTTCAGAACAATGCGCTCCAGGCCGGCGGCAAAACCTATGCCCGGCACGGGCTTTCCCCCTATCATGGTAATCAGGTCGTCATAGCGTCCACCACCGCCCAGCGCGCTCTGCGAGCCACCATCGGCAGGCTGGATTTCGAACACGGTTTTAGTATAGTAATCCAGCCCCCGTACAAGCCTGTGATTCAGCACGAATTTGATACCGAGGGCTGTGAGGTAACCCTGCAGCGAGCCAAAATGTTGCCCGCATTCCTGGCAAAGGTAATCAGAGCTCCTGGGAGCCAGGTCGGCCGCGGACTGGCAGGCGGGTTTTTTACAATCCAGCAACCGCAACGGGTTTTTCTCAAGCCTTACCCGGCAGTCAGTACATAGCTGCTCTTTCAGAGGGGCGTAATGTTCTATCAATTTCTGCAGGTGACCCGGGCGGCATTTCTTACAACCGATGCTGTTGACCTGCAGTGATAAATCCGTGAGTCCCAGGGCACCGAAAAAGCTGCGTGCCATGTGGATTATTTCGGCATCCAGTACGGGTGATTGGTCACCGATAGCCTCACAGCCGAACTGGTGGTGCTGCCGGTAACGTCCTGCCTGCGGCCTTTCATAGCGGAAGATGTCGGCAAAGTAGAACAGCTTTACGGGCTGCGGAAGGTTGTCCATGCCGTGCTCTAAATAGGCACGGCAGACCGGGGCAGTGCCCTCCGGCCTGAGGGCCATCTCGTTATCGCTGCGGTCCTTGAAGATATACATCTCCTTGCTGACGATATCCGTGCCCTCGCCCACGCTGCGCTGAAAGAGGCCTGCCTCCTCGAACGCAGGCGTGCTGATGCGGCTGTACCCGTATAGACGGCAAATCTCCAGCGCCCTGTCCTCGATATAGCGCCAGTATGGCTGCTCCTCAGGCAACGTATCGGCTGTTCCGCGCGGTGCTTTAAACACAGTAGCCGCTCTCCCTTTCAGGCCATTATTATAGTACAGGCAGTCAAAATGTTGCTCATTCCCCCACTTCCCCCGCAATCCAGTCCAGGTAAGCGGTGTGCCCTGCCATAATAGGCAGCGCTATCACCTCGGGTACCGAGTAGCTGTGGATACTTTTTACCGCATCTATAATATCCTTAACCCGCGATGCCCTTGTCTTGATAATCAGCAGTACCTCGTCAGCCGCATCGATTTTACCCTGCCACCAGAAGAGAGAAGATATCTTTGGAACGATATTAACGCAGGCGGCCATGCGTTTATCCAGGATGGTGGAGGTGATCTTGTTGCCTTCCTCCAGCCCCGAAGCCGTTACCAGCACCACTGCAAAGCCGGTCGTTTCCGCCATACCTCAACCCCCCATTATCGTCTATTATCCTTCATAGTAGCATACCTGCACATGTAAGATACCACCCTAATAGCCTCTTTGAGTGAAGAGCATACAGGAAACCCCTCCTCCTCGCACATCTTCTTCAGCATTGTAGAGAGTCGTCTCTCCATCTCGTTATCAGTGTAGGGATCCAGGTATATCGTGATCATTACCAGCCTGCCGGCTTCATCGCGTGCGTAGCGGCAGCCGGCCAGAAAATCTGCAGCTATGGCTCTAAGCTTCTCTTCCGCACTCTCACCCCACATCATGGTCATGAACCTGATTACGTCGAACTGCAGGATGATGGTGTGAATTGGCTTCTCGCCCGATACGATGCGCAGCACGTCCGACAACCTGCCTTCGCCCGAATACCTGTAAAACAGCTGCCAGGAATCGAGCGGGTTGCCTATCATGGTACCTGCGGCCGGGACAAATGTCCTCAGCTCATCAATCGTCATTTGGGAAAACTGTGGGACCTGAAGGCCCGCCTTCACGCACATGTCACTCTGAACCACGGCGAACCCGCCGGAGTAAGTTACGATCGCCACCCCGGTCCCGGACGGTGGCATGGAAGAGCTCATTGTAATGGTGGTATTAAGCAGGTCATCTATATCGTCTACCTGTACCACCCCGCTCTGGTTGAACATGGTTGACCAGGTCTGTCCCGTCCCGGCCAATGAACCTGTGTGCGATGAAGCAACCCTTCC
>Ga0315297_10001135_pt1 | contig 16149 bp, 16 predicted proteins | sample YL17G15_0_MG_FD_203628 | JGI IMG/M metagenome (GOLD analysis project Ga0315297, IMG submission 203628) | Sediment microbial communities from Yellowstone Lake, YNP, Wyoming, USA - YL17G15_0 | ecosystem: Environmental > Aquatic > Freshwater > Lake > Sediment | place: USA: Wyoming | collected... | reverse complement strand
TGTGATATTCCCCTCCTCTGGATCGAAGAACAGCGCCTCGGCGGAATATACGGGCGGCCCCCTCCTGGGCGATGTCAGCTATACCCGTTACGGGGCGACATCCGCCTGGTTTTTCCCCCTTCCCCTGGATACGGTCATCGGCGTCCGCGGACGGATGGGCGCGATCCGCGGCAACGGGGGGAAAGAGGTGCCGATCTTTGAAAGGTACTACCTCGGGGGGATCAACTCCATTCGCGGCCTCCGGGAAGTGGGACCGACCGATCCCGCAACGGGGGACGTCATCGGGGGTCTGACGATGTTGAACTTCAATGTCGATTATATCTTCCCGCTGATCAAGAACGCGGGGATGAAGGGGGTTGTCTTCTTTGACACCGGCAATGCCTGGGAGAGCGGATATCACCTGGGCGATATGAGGAGGACGGCGGGGGTCGGCATCCGGTGGTATTCGCCCATCGGCCCGCTCCGTATCGAATGGGGTTATGTCCTCGACAAGAAGGAGAGCGAATCCCCCAGCCGGTGGGAATTCACGATCGGGATGTTCATGTAGAAAACCGGAAGGCTGCCGTTGCCTTCCTTAATGATTCACAAACAGGAAAGGGGAAATGTTTCATGAAAAGATATGGATTGATCGTTGCGGCTATTTTGATTCTGGCCCTTGCCTTCGCAGCCTCTCCCGCGGCGGCGGCGGAAAAAATTGGGTTCGTAAATGTCCAAGAAGTCATGATCACTTCCACCATAGGCAAAAAAGAGGCCGAGGATTTAAGGAAGAGCATCGAGAAAACTAAAGCAACACTCCAGGAGAAGGAAGCCGAATTGAAGAAACTCAAGGAGGAGCTCGAAAAGCAGAAGCCGCTCCTCAAGGAAGAAGCGTTGAAGGAAAAAGATTCGGTTTTCCAGAAGAAACTCCGGGACTATCAGATCATGGTCAAGGACTCCAACGATGAGATCCAGGCCAAAGAACAGGATCTCCAAAAAAAGATGATCCCCGAGATCCTGAAACTGGTCCAGGCCATCGGCGAAAAGGAAAAGTACAGCATGATCGTGGACTACAGTTTGATCCCCCTCGCCTACCATGCGAAGGAGGACGACCTGACGAAACGGGTGATCGAGGAGTTCAACAAGGTGTACAAACCCAAGAAGTAACAGGGGATAAAAGTTGAATAAGACATTAAACGAGATCGCCGCGTTTTTAGGCGGAGACGTCAGCGGCGACGGCGGGGTATCAATCGAGCGGATCCGGGGGATCGACGAAGCCGGCGCAGGGGATCTGACCTTCGTGGCCAACCCGAAGTACCGGAAGAAACTCGAAACCACCGGCGCAAGCGCAATCCTCGTCGCCCCCTCAACGGTCTGCGCGGGGAAAAACCTCGTTATCGTCGCTGACCCCTATATCGCCCTTGGCCGGCTGCTGGCCCTCTTCCATCCTGAGGAGGAAGAGACAGCAGGAATCAGCGAAAATGCGCGCATTGAGGCGGGGGCCGACGTCTCGCCGGAGGCCGTTATCTATCCCGGCGTCCACATCTGCCGCGGGGCGCGCATCGAGAGAAAGGCGGTGCTCTACCCGAGAGTCTTCATCGGCCGGGATGCCGCCGTCGGGGAGGCCTCTATCCTCTATCCCTGCGTCACCGTCTATCGCCGCTGCCTGATCGGCCGGCGGGTCGTCCTCCATGCCGGCGTCGTCGTCGGGAGCGACGGCTTCGGCTTCGCCCGGCCGGGCCAGGAAAACATCAAGATCCCCCAGGTCGGGTACGTCCAGATCGACGACGACGTCGAGATCGGGGCGAATACGACCATCGACCGCGGCACCCTCGGCAGGACCTGGATTCAGCGGGGGGTGAAGATCGACAACCTCGTCCAGATCGCCCACAATGTGGTGATCGGGGAATATTCCGTCATCGTTGCCCAGGTCGGAATTTCGGGCAGCACGCAGTTAGGAAGGGGGGTCGTCGTCGGCGGTCAGGCGGGTCTCGTCGGCCACATACGGCTCGGGGATCATGTCATGGTGGCCGCCCGGTCGGGGGTCCACAAAGACATCCCTCCGCTCCAGGTCGTCGCCGGAGCGCCCCACATGCCCCACAGTGAATGGCTTAAGCTGGAGGCTTGCCTCCCGAAGCTGCCGGAGATGCGGGGGACCCTCGCCGCCCTGAAGCGGCGGGTGGCGGCGCTGGAGGAAAAATTAGAGAAGGGACCGTCATGAATATACACCCAACAGCATGTATCTCCCCCGACGCAACGCTTGAGGAAGGGGTCGAGGTCGGACCGTACAGCATCGTCGGTCCAGACGTCCATATCGGGAAAAACACGGTCATCGGCCCCCATGTGGTGATCGAGATCCACACGGACATCGGCGAAGGGTGTCGCATCTCCCAGTTCGCCTCTATCGGCGGCGCCCCGCAGGACCTGAAGTACAGGGGAGAGGAAACGCGGGTCGTCATCGGCGGCCACAACACGATCCGGGAGTACGTCACGATAAACCGGGCCACCATCTCCGACATCGGCGTCACGATCATCGGGGACCACAATCTGCTGATGGCCTACTGTCATGTCGCCCACAACTGCAAGTTAGGCAACCACATCGTCATGGCCAATGCGGCAAACCTTGCGGGCCACATCCATGTGGAGGACTTCGCGATCATCGGCGGCCTGACCGGCGTCCACCAGTTCACCCGGATCGGCGCCCACTGCATCATCGGCGGCGCCTCGGCGGTGACCAAGGACATCCCCCCCTTCGTCATGGCCTCCGGCAACTTCGCCAAGCTTTACGGTTTGAACATGATCGGCCTGAAGCGGCGGGGGTTCACCGACGAGACAATCGGTGCCATCAAGGAGGCCTACCGGATCGTTTTCCGTTCCTCATTGCTCCTTTCCGCGGCAATCAAAAAGGTCGAAGAGGTGGTGGAAGACCTGCCCGAGGTCCGGCAGTTCCTTGATTTCATCCGAAAATCGGAACGGGGGATCTGCCGATGAAATACGGCGCGTGAAGAAGCCGACATCCGTCCGGATATGAGAGCTTGAAAATCAACTTCCTCAGCGCTCAAACAGTTGTCCTTGTGGGCGCCACGCTCAAGGGGGCGGGGCGTAAGAAAAAATCTCGATTTGCGCTTCCAGTAGCTGATTTTCCAGTTATGCAAAGGTTTTGATCCATGGAGAAAATCAAAATCGGTGTGGTGGGAACCGGCCATCTGGGCCGGTACCACCTGCAAAAATATCAGAAAATGCCGGGCTGTCTGATCGTCGGCGTCGCCGATGTGGTGGAAGAGCACGCCCGGAAGGCGGCGGAAGGCTGCGATTGCGAGATTCTCACCGATTATCGCGGGCTTCTGGGAAAGGTCGATGCCGTCAGCATCGCCGTCCCGACCGGCGCCCATTACGAGGTCGCCTCGGTCTTCCTGAAGGCAGGGGTAGACGTCCTGCTGGAGAAACCGATCGCCGCCACACTCGCCGAGGCAGACGAACTGATCGCCCTGGCCGAGGCGAAAGGGCTGATCTTCCAGATCGGCTTCGTCGAGCGTTTCAACCCGGCCGTCGCGGCCCTCGGCACCGTGATGGGAAAGCCCCTCTTCATTGAATCCCACCGCCTCCACCCTTTTTTCGAACGCGGCACGGATGTGGATGTGATCCTGGATCTGATGGTCCACGACCTCGACATCATCCTCCATTTCGTCAACTCCCCCGTCGAGAACGTAGACGCCGTAGGGGTGTCGGTCCTCTCGGACAAGGTGGACATCGCCAACGCCCGCCTGACCTTCGCAAGCGGCTGTGTGGCAAACATCACCGCGAGCCGGGTCACCGGAAAGATCATGCAGAAGATCCGGTTCTTCGGCCTCGATGGATACCATGCCGTGGACTGCCGGAAGCGGGAACTGGTTTCCCTGGGAAGGAGAAGCGGCGCGGATGGAACCGTAATGATAACGGAAAATCACGTGGAGGTGAAGCGGCAGGATCCCCTGGAGGAGGAGATCCGGGCCTTCGTCAGGTCCGTGGCCAGCCGGATTGCCCCAACCGTATCGGGAAAGGACGGCAGAGACGCCCTCGAGCTGGCGCTGCAAATCAATGACGCCATCGAGAAAAGCCGGGCTTGCACCCCTTTGTATTCCCTTGAAACCGCTCCCCTGCCCGCGGCCCCTCTTTCCAACGGGTCTCCTGCGGGAGGTCGGAGGCAGCCGTGAACAAGAAAAAGATCATGATCGTGTCCGGAGAGGCCTCCGGCGACCTGCATGGCGGGAACCTCGTCCGGGCGATGCAAGAAAAAGGACAGGGGCTCTCCTTTTACGGCGTGGGTGGTGAGCGGATGAAATCGGCAGGGGTGGATCTCTTTGCCGATGCCGCCGACATGGCCGTCGTGGGACTGACCGAGGTGGTCTTCAAACTCACCGCAATCCTCCGGGTGATGCGCCGCCTGAAGGCCTCCCTCAAGGAAAAGCGACCCGATCTTGTCATCCTGATCGACTATCCGGACTTCAACCTCCCTCTCGCTCGGGCCGCCAGGCGCCGTGGAATCCCGGTTCTCTACTACATCAGCCCCCAGGTTTGGGCCTGGCGAAAGGGGCGGATCGCAACGATCAAGAAAACGGTGGACCGAATGGCCGTGATCCTTCCTTTTGAGGAGGCCTTCTATCGGGAGGCCGGCGTGGACGTCACCTTTGTCGGCCACCCGCTCCTGGACGAAGTCAGGAAAAAATATTCGCGGCAGGAGGCGCTCAGCCGCTTCGGCCTGCGGGACGACGCCATCACTGTGGGCATCCTGCCCGGCAGCCGCCGGTCCGAGGTATCACGGATATTACCGGAAATGCTCCGGGCCTGCGGCATCCTGGCGGAAAAGATCTCTCCGATACAGTTCGTCCTGCCGCTCGCCGGAACGCTCGCTCCCGACTTCGTCCGGAATATCTTTCGGCAGTCACCCGTCCCGGTCAACGTCGTCCGGGACGAGATCTACGACGCCATCGCCGTCTCCGACACGGCGATGGTCGCCTCGGGAACGGCCACTTTGGAAACGGCGCTCTTAGAGATACCGATGGTCGTCGTCTACAAGGTCTCCGCCCTCTCCTATGCCATCGGCCGGAGGTTCATCCGCGTGGATCATATCTGCCTGCCGAACATCATCGCGGGAAGAAGAGTCGTCCCCGAGCTGATCCAGGACGAGGCCACCCCGGAGCGGATCGCTTCCGAGGTAAGGGAGCTCGTCACTCGGCGGGGGAAGGCGCTGGAGATGAAGGCCGCGCTTGCGAAAATCCGGGAAAAACTGGGAGCGCCCGGGGCGTCGCGCAGGACGGCGCGGATCGCCTGCGACATGTTAATTAGGGACAGAGCCCCTATTTATTTCCCCGGAAAATAAATAGGGGCTCTGTCCCTAATTAAATAAAAGGAAGAGTAAATTGTGGACGTTTTCAAGAGGCTATTGAAACTGGCAAAACCGCATGCAGTCAAATTTTCTATCGCCATGATCTGCATGCTCGTCGTCGGGGCAACAACCTCGGCGCTCGCCTTTCTGGTCAAACCGGCCCTCGATGAGATCTTTTTGAAGAGGAACGCCGAAATGCTGAAATGGATCCCGCTCGCCGTCGTCGGGATCTATCTAATGAAGGGTGCGTGCAACTATGCCCAGACGGTTCTCATGAATTTCATCGGTCAGCGGGTTGTGGCCGACCTCAGGGAGTCCCTCTACCGGAAGATCCAGACCCAGTCGCTCGCCTTCTTCACGAAGAACCCGACAGGCACACTCATGTCCCGGATCACCAACGACGTCGGGTTCATCCAGGGGGCCGTCTCAGAGGCGGTCACCGCGCTACTCAAAGACTCTTTTACGCTCGTCTGTCTCGTCTTCGTCATCTTCTACCGGGACTGGCGGCTCGCGATCATCGCCATGTTCGTCTTTCCGCTCGCCGTCTATCCCATCGCCAAGTTCGGCCAGAAGATGCGGCAGGTTGCGACGGGGACTCAGGTCACGCTGGGGAGCCTCACCACCCTCCTCCAGGAGACGATCTCGGGGACGAGGATCGTCAAGGCCTTCAGCATGGAGGAGTATGAAAACAGGCGGTTTGCCAGAGAAAACGAGCGTCTCTTCCGCCTCAATCTGAAGGCGGTCTCGATCAACGCCGTCTCCAGTCCCTTCATGGAATTCTTAGGCGGCCTCGGCATCGCCGCGATCATCTTCTACGGGGGATACCAGGTCATCCACGGTCAATCCACGCCGGGGACCTTCTTCTCGTTTCTCACGGCGCTGATCATGCTCTACGAGCCGGTCAAGCGCCTGACGAACGTGAACAACACGATCCAGCAGGGGATCGCCGGCGCCGAGCGTGTCTTCGGGATCATCGACCTCACACCGGAGATCCGGAACAGCAACGGCGCCCTCCCCCTGCCCAGGATAGCGCGGGAGATCGAGATCCGGGCAGTCAGCTTCCGCTACGAGGAGACGCCGGTCCTCCGAAACATCAGCCTCCAGATCCGGGCCGGCGAGGTGGTCGCCTTCGTGGGGATGAGCGGCGGGGGAAAAACGACGCTCGTCAACCTGATCCCCCGTTTCTACGACGTCACGGAGGGGGCGATCCTCATCGACGGGCAGGACATCCGCGCGGTCACCGTCGAGTCGCTCCGGGGGCAGATCGCCATCGTGACCCAGCAGACGATCCTCTTCAACGATACAGTGCGCAACAACATTGCCTACGGCGACATCGCTCGGACCGAAGAGGAGATCATCGCCGCGGCGAAGGCCGCCAACGCCCATGACTTCATCATGCGCCTGCCTGAGGGCTACGACACCCTCATCGGCGAGCAGGGAACGAAGCTCTCCGGCGGCGAGCGCCAGAGGATCTCCATCGCTCGCGCCCTTCTCAAGGATGCCCCGATCCTGATCTTGGACGAGGCGACCTCCTCCCTCGATTCGGAGGCGGAGATCGAGGTCCAGGACGCCCTGGAGACGCTCATGAAGGGGAGGACCACGCTGGTCATCGCCCACCGCCTCTCCACGATCCGGAATGCCGACCGGATCATCGTCCTGGTAAACGGCGAGATTCGGGAGGAGGGGACGCACGAGGCGCTCCTGGCCTGTCAGGGAGAATACTGCCGCCTCCACAACATGCAATTCAAGGATAACGGGCGGGGGCACGGAAATATGGGGACACCATACTAATTTTCCGAAGAAAATTAGTATGGTGTCCCCATATTTCCCCCGTCCCCATATTTGCCATATTTGGGTGGGCAGGGAGCCGACGGAGAGGAACGATGAGCGTTAGGGCGACGGTCCAGAGGATCTGGAACGAGGAACGGCCGGAAAACCGTACCGCACCCCTGCGCGCTGGTCTGTGTTTCCTTTCGCTTCCCTACTGCGCCGCCGTCGCCATGAAAAACCGCCTCTACGACCACGGAATCTTCCGGCAGGAGAAGCTCCCCTGCCCCATCGTCAGCGTGGGGAACCTTACCGTGGGCGGCACCGGCAAGACACCGACGGTGATCCTCTTGGCCAATCTTCTGAGGGAAAAGGGCCGCCGGCCGGTGGTCCTGAGTCGGGGCTACGGCGGAAACGCGAAGGCCCCAGTGAATATCGTCTCCGACGGGAACCGCCTTCTCATGGGGTGGCGGGAGGCAGGTGACGAACCGGTCCTGATCGCCAAGTCGGCGCCGGGGGTCCCCGTCCTGACCGGCCCGAAAAGGTTCCTCACCGGTCGAGTCGCCGTGGAGCATTTTGGTGCGGATGTCCTGATCCTCGACGACGCCTTTCAGCACCGGGCTCTTTCCCGGAACCTCGATATCCTCCTCGTCGACGCAGCACTGCCCTTCGGGAACGGCTTTCTCCTTCCCAGGGGACCGCTCCGTGAACCTCAGGGGGCCCTCAGCCGCGCCCATCTCGTCATCCGCACCGGAGGCAGCAGAGAAAAGGAGCAACCCCTTCCCGGAGCCCCTTCCCTGCCCTCCTTCCGGGGAATCCACCGGCCGCAGGGGCTTGTCGAGGCGGGAACGGACCGGGCCCTGTCCCTTGCGGAGCTGCAGGGGAAAAAGGTATGCGCCTTCTCCGGAATCGCCTCTCCGGAGGCCTTCCGGGGAAGCCTGACGGTGCTGGGCGCGGCGGTTGTCGCCTTCCGGGCCTTTCCCGATCATCATCCCTACGACCCCTCCGACCTCGACGCCCTCCGGCGCCTCGCCAGGGAGAGCGGCGCCAAATGGATCGTCACCACGGAGAAGGACGGCGTCCGTCTCGCCGATTTCCCCGTTTTCCTAACAGAGGTCTCCCTCCTACGGATCGGGATGGAGATCACCCCTGCCGAGCCATTTGCAGAGTTGATTTTTTCTGGGCTTGCGGATCATAGCTCCCGGCCATCCAAAGGGATTTGCAATCATGAGGCCTAAACGGTGACATCCCAGCGTCTTGACGATATCCTTCTCGCCTGTTTCCGGGTGATCCCCACCCCCCTGCGCAAGGCCCTGTTCACCGGCCTCCTCCGGCTTTTTTACCATCTCTCCCCCCGCCAGCGCCTGATCGCCGCTTACAACCTGCGCCGCGCCTTTCCAGAGAAATCGGATAACGAGATCATCGGAATTGTCCGGGGCGTTTACCGGAACATGGGGATCGTGGCGGCCGAATTCTTCAACATCCCCCGTCTCACGAAAGAGAATATAGGGAAATTTGTCGAGGCAGAAGGCCTTGAAAACTGCATGCAGGCCCTCGCGAAAGGGCGGGGCGTCCTCCTCTTCAGCGCCCATTTCGGCAACTGGGAGCTGGAGGCGGCGACGACGGCCCTCCTGATCAAGCCCGCGGTCGTGATCTACCGCCTCCTGGACAGCCCCCTCCTCGATCACCTCGTCCTCCGGGTCCGGTCGGCGACCGGGAACACCCCGCTCCGCAAGGAACACGCGATGCGGCCGATGCTTCGAAGCCTTAAAAACAACGAGATATTGGGGATTCTGATCGATCAGAATGTCGCCTGGTATGAGGGGGTCTTCGTCGACTACTTCGGCCGGCCGGCCTGCACCACGGACGGCCTCGCGCTTCTGGCCCTCCACACCGAGGCGCCTGTCCTCCCCGGCTACATGGTCAGACTCCCGGAGGGGCGTTACCGCCTCGTCATCGGCCCGGAGGTTGAGGTCACCCGCACCGGCAACCGGGAGGCGGATATCCTCGCGAACACGCAACGATTCACGAAGGTGATCGAGGAGACGGTCCGGCGGCACCCCGATCAGTGGCTCTGGGTCCACCAGCGCTGGAAGACGCAGCGGTGCCAGGTCCGCCAAAAAGATGGATGACAGGGGAAAGTCTATTGGGAAACGTCGCTTCGTGAGGGGCGATTTGGAGATTTTTTCGGGGTACCCTGCCACCGCAGCGAAGCGCCCGACGGAAAAACTGTCTGAGCGCTTTAGCGCGAGTTTTTCCCCGGCAGCGCAGCGAGGATGTGCAGGGTCAAAAAAAGATCCTGAGCCCCGATGAAGCCACGTTTCCCAATGCGTGTGTGGTGTAAGGCAATGAAACTGAAGGTCAGAGGCGGAAAAAGGCTCCCCGGGGAGGGGATCGAAAAGGTGCTGATCCGGGGGACGAACTGGATCGGGGACGTCGTCATGACGCTTCCCGCCGTCGCCGCTATCCGGAGGACCTGGCCGCGCGCTCGGATCTTTGTCCTCGCAAAGCCCTGGGTCGCCGAGGTCTACCGCCTCTCCCCGGACGTGTACGAGGTCATTCCCTTTGCGGAGCCGGGGCGTCATACCGGCGTCATGGGAAAATGGCGCCTGGCCAGGGAACTCCGCAGGCACGGCTTCGATTGCACCATCATCCTCCAGAACGCGATCGAGGCGGCGATCCTCGCGCGGCTCGCCGGCATCCCCATCCGCGCCGGTTACAACTCCGACGGCCGGGGGCTACTCCTCACCCACTCGGTCCGACGGACGAGAACGATCCGGCAGATACACCAGATCGACTACTACCTGGAAATGGTCCGGGCGCTCGGCTGCAAGCCCGCCGGGCGCGATGTCCGCTTACGGCCCGGGAAAGATTACGACGGCCTGGCCGGACAACTTTTCACCCGTTTCGGCATCGACGGCGACCGCCCCCTGGTTGGCATCGCACCGGGGGCCGCCTACGGGCCGGCGAAGAAGTGGTTCCCGAAGCGGTTCGCCGCCGTCGCCGACCGCCTGATCGACGATGCCAGCGCGCAGGGCCTTCTCTTCGGGAGCGCCGGCGACCGGGAGAGCACGGCGGAGGTGGGGAAAAACGCCCGCCACCCCCTGATCGACATCGCCGGGAAGACGAATCTGAAGGAGGCAATCGCCCTGATCGCCCGCTGCCGCCTTTTCGTCTCCAACGATTCCGGCCTGATGCACGTCGCCGGGGCGCTCGGGATCCCCACGATCGCCATCTTCGGATCGACGAATCCCGTGACGACGTCGCCCGTGGGGGAAAAGAGCGTCGTCATCCACCATGATGTCGATTGCAGCCCCTGCCTGAAACCGGTCTGCCCGACCGATTTCCGCTGCATGGACCTGATCGGCGTGGAAGAGGTCTATACCGTGGCAAGGAAGCTCATGGAGAGTCGATGAGAGAAGGAAAGAGGCAGGCGGCGGTTTTCCTGGACCGCGACGGGACGATCAACGAGGAGGTGGGATATCTCGACCGGATCGAGAAACTCCGGCTGATCCCCGGCGCCGCCGAGGCGATCCGTCTGATCAACGAAAGTGGGATGAAAGCCATCGTCGTGACCAACCAGTCCGGCGTCGCCCGGAAATTCTTCGACGAGGCCTCCGTCGATGAGGTCCATGCCCGACTCCGGGATATGCTCCGGGCGGAAGGGGCCTTCCTCGACGGCGTCTACTACTGCCCTCACCATCCGACGGAGGGCCGGGGGGATTACCTTCGGACCTGCGACTGCCGGAAGCCGGCACCGGGGCTCCTGCTTCGAGCGGCAGAGGAGCACCAGCTTGATCTCGCCCGCTCTTATATGGTAGGGGACACGCTGAAGGACATCGAGGCGGGGACACGGGCCGGAGCCAAAGGAATTCTAGTTCGAACCGGCTACGGGAAAGAGGCCGCCCATCAACTGGGTCCCGTGGAAGACCCACGGCGGAAGAATGGGGACATGATGCCGCATCGTGTCCCCATCGAGAAAGCCGGCGCCCAAGGGGAGACGGCAACCGTCCGACCTGTCCACATCACCGGAGACATCCTCGATGCCGTAAGATGGCTCCTGAAGGATCGGAAAACGTGAACATCCTAATCGTCAAACTGAGCGCCATCGGCGATGTCATTCACACCCTACCGGCGCTGGCCGCCCTGCGGAGGTGCTACCCCGTTGCGGACATCACCTGGGTCGTGGAGGAGACCTCCGCCGACCTGCTCGCCGGTCATCCCGCGCTGAACCGGGTCATCGTCTCCCGCCGGAAAACCTGGATGAAAGAGATCCGACAGGGAAGGATCGCAGCCCCCCTCAAGGAAATGCATGCATTTTTCAAGGCCCTGCGCAGCCGCCCCTACGACCTCGTCATCGACTTCCACGGCCTGCTCAAGAGCGCCGTGATCGTCGCCATGAGTGGAGGGCGGCGGAAGCTCGGCTACGACAGCATGCAGGAGTTCTCCGGCCTGTTCTACGACGAAAAGATCCCCGAGGAGATGGGGAAGCACGCCGTGGACCGCTACCTCGACTTCGTCCGCCATCTTGCAGAGGGAAGAAAGGACGGGGCGGCCTGTCTCGCGGCGCCGCCGGAATTCACCATCGCCATCGAAGAGGAACAGGAGTCGCGCGTGGCGGCTATGCTCGACGAACACGCCGCGATGCTCCTCTCCCACGGGGCGGGGCATCCTCCCCTTCTCCGGGCGCCGCATCCCTTCCCGGCGGGGGATCGGCCAGGCGCGGAAACGGAATCCGGCGGGGAGGGCATGCAGGAGGGGGAGCCGCGCTTCGTGGCCATCAATCCCGTCGCCTTCTGGGAGACGAAACTCTGGGAGGAAGAGAAGTTCGCCGAACTCTGCGACCGTATCCGGGTAGAGCTGGGGATCGGCGTGGTCCTGACGGCGGGGGAAGCCGGTCCACTCGACCGGATCCGCTCGCGGATGAAAACGGAGGCCGTCAACCTCGGCGGCAGGACGACGCTCCGGGAACTGGCCTGTCTCTATCGGCAGGCGGCCCTCCTCGTCACAACCGATTCCGGCCCCATGCACCTCGCCGCGGCGGTGAGGACGCGGGCAGTCGCCCTGTTCGGGCCGACCGACCCCGCCCGGACCGGTCCCTACGGCCCCGGCCACCGGGTCATCCGGAGGGAATTGCCCTGCATGCCCTGCTTCCGGAAACATTGTGAAGATCCCCGGTGCATGACGGAAATTTCGGTGAATGAGGTTTTTTCGGCGGTAAAGGAAATGATCGGGAAATGAAGGAGTGAATGATGGGAATCAGCAAGGAACTTCTGGAAATATTGGCCTGTCCGAAATGCAAGGGCGAGGTGCGCCTGACGCCGGTGGAGGACGGTCTGATCTGTGACCGGTGCCGTCTCCTCTACGAGATCAGGGAGGATATCCCGATCATGCTGATCGACGAGGCAAAGCCGCTCGAGGGGTAAAGGGAGAATCCGTCAGCCGGAGAGCGCCTCGCGGATGACCGTCCGCACCTGTGCAACCTCCAGGGTATCGAGACAGAGGCTGGTTCCGCTCCCCTCGCACCCCTTTTGATGGCAGGGGGCGCACTCCATGTCGGGAACGACGACGCGGTTGCGTTCCCCCGGCGGCGCCCAGTAACGCCAGTCGGAAGGACCGTAGAGGGTGACCGTGGGCGTCCCCACGGCGGCGGCGATGTGTGGCGCGGCGCTGTCGACGCCGATGTGGAGGCGGCTGAGTTGGAGCACGCCTGCCAGCTCCGCGAGCGTCGTCCGGCCGGCAAGGTTGGATACCCTTCCAGAACAGGTCCCGGCCAGTTCGGCGGCCCTCTCCCGTTCGGCAGGCGAGCCAACAATTAGGAAGGTCGCCGGGAAGCGTCCGCCTCCTTTGCAAAAAAAGCGGGCGGATTTCAAGCCCGCCCTCCTTCTGAAGATCATCCGTCTCTCCGGTTCGCTATTTGGCCTGATACTCCTTGATGATCTGGATCATCTTCGCGAGCTCTTCCTGCGGCAGCTTGCCGTTGTATACGTAGCGGCAGATCCGCTCCTTGTCCAGGACGACCACGTCGGAGGAGTCGTTCTTGAGGCCCCAGAGGTTGAGGATGGTGTAATTATAATCTAACAGAATGATCGCGCCGGTTTTCTCCTGCTTGCTCTTGACGATCCCCTTGATGAGAAAATTGGGCAGCGCGGTCGCTTTCATATTCGTGATGCCGAGCCCCTTGTACCTGGTCTCGCGATCCAGGCCGGTATCCTTGAGGAGGGCGTCCTCCACATGGTTGTTCATATCCTTTTCGTCCGGATCGACATAGAAGATTGACATGACCCTTCCCTCGAACTCCGGAGAGGCAAGCGAGTACTCCTTGCCGGTTGAATCCTTCAACTTGAAGTCCTGAGCCTTATCCCCGACCTTGAGTTCGGCGGCCACGGCCACGGAAACGGTCCACGACAACGATAGCAGCACCATAAAAACGGTTTTCTTCATGCCATTCCTCCTTTCTTTGGGATCGGGGACAGATTTGAAATCTGTCCCCGATTGAAGATTCTCCGCAGATTGCTGTGGACGTTTTAATTATAGGGAAAAGGCTGGGGCCAATCAAGATAAATGATTTTAAATTCTATTGAATCCTCTCTGCTCCTATGTTAAGCAGGACTGAAAAATTAAGAGGTTGGGATCGCGCCATGAGCCTGGGGAAAATGCTGGCGGAAAGCGCCGAGCGATATGCAAAGAGAGTTGCCCTCGTCCACGGCGAGCGGAGGATCACCTACAGGGAGCTGAACCGGGCGGCATGCGCCCTGGGAAACCACTTAAGGTCGCTTGGTTTCGGCAAGGGGGACAAGGTGGCGGTCATGCTCCCCAACTGTCCGGAGTTCATCATCGCCTATTTTGCCGTCCAGAAGATCGGCGGCGTCGCCGTGACCCTCAATGTCCAGTCCACGCCTTACGAGCTCCGGCACCTCCTCGGAAACAGCGACGCGCAATGCCTGATCACCCAGGGGGCGCTGGCGAAACGCTTCGAAGAGATCAAAAATGAACTCCCCCTCTGCCGCCACCTGATCGCGACAAACGGGCCCGATGAAGAGTCGCCGTTCCGGGAGATCATCGCCAAAGGTCCCTTCACCATAGAGGTCCCCGAGCTCGCAGCCGACGACCCCGCGGTCATGATCTATACGGCGGGGCTGACGGGAAAGCCGCTCGGCGCCGTTCTTACTCATTACAACCTCCTGACGCAGTCGGTCCTTCTCCGGACGATCTGCCAGCGGGACGAAAAGGATATCGGCCTCGCCGTCATCCCCCTCTTCCACTCCTTCGGGGCCGTCGCGAACATGGTGTCGCCGCTCAGGATCGGCGCCGCGGTCGTCCTGATGGACCGCTTCAGCCTTGACGGTATTTTCAGTGCGATCGAAAAGGAACAGGTCACCTATATCGCCGCCGTTCCCCGGCTCTTCCTCGGCATGTTCTTCCACGAGGGGGCCGAAAAATACCGGATCGATTCCCTGCAGGTCTGCATCACCGGCGGCGCGGCAATGCCCCCGGAATTCATTCCTCTGTTCGATCAAAAATTTGGCGTCAGGATCATGGAGGGCTACGGCCTCACCGAGGCGTCGCCTGGCTCCTCCTTCAGCCGTCTCGACATGCCCCAGAAGCCGGGGTCCATTGGGGTGCCCATCCCCGGCGTAGAAGCGAAGATCGTCGATGAGGGCGGGCGGGAGCTGCCGAGCGGCGAGGTCGGCGAAATCATCCTCAAGGGCGATAACATCATGAAGGGCTACTACAAGGACGAGGAGATGACCGCCCAGGTCATCAGGGACGGCTGGCTCCACACGAGCGATCTGGGCCGGATCGATGCGGAGGGCTATATCTTCCTCACCGGCCGGAAGAAGCGAATGATCATCACGAGCGGCTTCAACGTTTATCCCCGGGAGATCGAGATCGTCCTCGGTCTGCACCCAGCCGTGCAGGAGGCCCGCATCGTCGGCAAGGAGGATCTGCTGCGGGGCGAGATAGTCAAGGCGCTCGTCGTGAAGAAACCCGGCGCGGAGATCGAGGAAAGGGAGCTGCTCAAACATTGCCGGATCTACCTCTCCGCCTACAAGGTCCCGCGCGAAATAGAATTCATCGAAAAGATCGGAGAGTAAAATAGAGACTGTCGTGCAGGAGGTTCCCGATGAATTTCGCCCCTACGGATGAACAGAAGATGGTCCGGGAGATGGTCCGGAAATATTCGGAATCGCACATCAAACCGATCGCCGCGGAACTGGACCGGACGCACCGCCACCCCGAGGAGATCTGCCGCGAGCTCGGCGAGATGGGGATCATGGGGGTCGCCGTGCCGACGGAGTACGACGGCGCCGGGATGGACAACGTGACCTACGTCATGGCTCTGATCGAGATCTCCAAGGCCTGCGCGAGCTGCGGCGTCATCACCTCGGTCAACAACAGTCTCTATGGCTACCCGGTGAACACCTTCGGCACGGAGGAGCAGAAGAGGAAATACCTCTCCCCCGTGGCGGGCGGGAAGGTGGAAGGGTGCTACGCCCTGACGGAATCCTCCGCCGGTTCGGACGCCGCCGCCCTGAAGTGCCGGGCGGAACTGAGGGGCGACAAATATATCGTCAACGGCGTGAAGACCTTCATCACCAGCGGCAACCTGGCCCGGTATTGCGTCCTGGCGGCGACAACCGACCCCGCGGCCGGCTACAAGGGGATCATCAACCTCATCGTCGATCTGAAGGAAACCCCTGGGTTCAAGGTGGGGAAGGTGGAGGAGAAGATGGGGATCCTGGCCTCCGGCACGGCGGAGCTGGTCTTCGAGGAGGCCGAGGTCCCGGCGGCCAATCTCCTCGGCCAGCCCGGTCAGGGGTTCCGCCAGATGCTCTCCGGCCTCGACGCGGGGCGGATCGGCATTGGCGCCCAGGCCTGCGGGATCGGCAGGGCGGCCCTCGAGGACGCCCTCGAATACGCCAAGGAGCGGGTCCAGTTCATCGATGTCCGGTTAAGGATTTGCATGTGATTGATCCTGGTTTGGCGGTCGATATATCCAGACGCCGGTTTCATTTACAATATCGTAGATGCTCATT